>Ga0163217_1056687_pt1 | contig 10178 bp, 10 predicted proteins | sample SynspAceP_FD_185933 | JGI IMG/M metagenome (GOLD analysis project Ga0163217, IMG submission 185933) | Saline lake microbial communities from Ace Lake in Antarctica - Synechococcus sp. Ace-P (PacBio error correction) | ecosystem: Environmental > Aquatic > Non-marine Saline and Alkaline > Saline ...
AGAGAGATAATAGCCGGTGTGTTTAGCCTGGTCGTGGACAAACTGTTCTGAATCTCCGTCAATCTGCGGAAAATCCTTCCGTTTCCTGGGGCGCCCCTGTCCCTTGCCCCCGGAATGGAAAACTTTTTTTTTTTGGGGCCTCAATAGGCGGGAACCCCCCGCCCCCGACTTTTTTTTCCGAATCACTTAATATATTTTATTGGCGTTTTTTCTCCAAACCTGAAAACCCCATTCATAACATGTCGGAAGTTAAACGGCCGTCATAACAGTCGCGAGGTTGGGACAGAGATTTATCCTAGTTCGGCGAAGCCGATCGCGCAGAAACCGGCGAAGGGGCGACTTGCAAAAAACCCATCGGGCGCAATTCCGTGCCGCTGTCCCCTTTTGAGATAATGGGCGAAGACCTCAAAGCCCGGCAAGCGCTTCAACGCATTGCCTTAGCCTCGGCAAAGACGAACGCAACCAATCATCGGGCGGTCGCGTGGATCAGCAAGATCGGATGTTCTTTTGCTTGGCCTCATCGGCCAGCATGGGGCCTCAGAAGCGCCCGAAAAGCCACACCGATGCCAGGCATCGTGCGCGGGGCCCACAAATCAGCGCAATCATCGTGCCTTGGGAAACAGCCAATCAGCGCGGTTTTTGGGCCGCCGTGACTCCTCCTAGGCCATAACGTCATGAGATAAGGCCGTTCATTTATCATCGCACCGCTGCGCAGGCCTGCTTCGGCCTCTCTCGGACGATACCAATTCGATCCAGGGGGGGGAAAAAATAAAAAACATTGAAAACCAACTGAAATCTATCGGATTTCCGAGCAGGCTTAAAAAGGTGCGTTGGATGCCACAAGTTCCGTATCGGCAAATGTGGGCAAGCCGGTCTGGCCATCCCCAGCAGTCTTCCGTCGGCACGTACGGTAAAACACACCCCGCTGGTCGCGCCTGGCCACGCCGTGCGCAGTGCTGTCCCGATATCCGTGTCATGATTTTCCTCCTCGGTCTTAGCGAAGTGGTATAAGAAAAAATAGCGTGCGCATCCCCGCGCCCAGGTACATCTTCGACATCTATTGCGCTCAACGCAACTCTCTTCGCGGCGCCCGGCAGATAAAGTAGCCGCGGCTTTCTGCAGGTCAGAATCATGGGCGAACAATCGGCCGCTAGGCTGAACATCGCGTATATCTCGCGTCAGCGGCCCATCCAGACAACTGCGTTATAAGTGCCACCCTATGGTGGGGTGTCGCGCAAGCTTGGCTAAAGTCATCTGCGCTTGACTCGCAGCCTTTGGATAGAGAATCTTCTGAAGCTCGCCCCCAGCGCGCAAGTTTCATCTGATGCAAAGGTTTACGCGCCCGGAATCGTTCCATCCCTGCCGCCTGCACCCCGAAGATTGCAACTGGCCGAGCAACGCTTGAATTCTGTGACATATTGCTCTCCAACGTCTCGAACCATACGGGTCTCAGGTAGGGCACTTTCCTCCGCTCAGCGCCAGCAATCGAGATAGAGTGCCGCGAGCACGTCCGCTCTTCGGACAACGCACACGTCTGATTGAAATGATGCTCCATCTGGCGCCAGTTGTGATCTCGAGGCGCAAAGCGCATTCCAATTGCGTGCGCATGGTCTAAGATTCAATATAAGTTGACTGAGCCCCACATTCCGACGCAAGCCCGTTGATGATCGCGTGGCAAGCGTAAAGTGCGTCTGTCGCGGCCAACCTTCTTGCACACAATCAGCATGATCTCGTGATCGGTGGTCTGGGCTGCCAAATCTGGCCCGCAACGTTGATGGCTGACTTGCCGATATCGATGATTCGTCGGTTGGGGTCGATGACCACACCCCTTGCTGTCCGATGGTCTGCAGGCCGGGCGCGATATTGGATTTTTGTAGGCATCGGGGTGCGATCGTGTCGATTCATCTAGGCGCTTAGGCTTGGCCTGGGGCAGCTTCCGAACTTTCCTTTCGGCAGCTACATACTGTATTCTACTCGCGCAGGTTTTTCCGCTTCCTCCGCCACACGCATTCCGAGCGTTTTCGAACCAAGGCCATCTCGTATTGCTGGCCGGTGTTTGGTGTACGCGCTGATGCCGCAAATTTTGTGATGGTTAGAGATATTTTCAGCATTGGCCGTTTCTTGGCACTATATTTGTTTGCGTTCCATCAACACATGGCATGGCAATTTTCTCTTTGAACATCCCGAAGACCGAAAAAAACCGACCGAACAGACGCTTCTGTGCCTCTCCTCTGGAGATCGAAAGGCCCGCATACTCGTCGCGTGATCGCGGGGTTGCCTAATGCGCTAATTGAACTCTTATAATCGACGCCATTGCCTTGTGGTCTGCGTTTAACCACCCTCAACGCCGTCCATATGTGTCGGCGATTATTCTTGCGATGTTCTTGCATCATCTTTAAGGCAAATCTGCAACGCGTTTGGGAAACGAGAAAGATCGTTTGGCAGCAGGCTTGGTGATCCTCGGAGCGGCGTGTGGCGATGATGGGCGTCGAGTTGGTGGAATTTCTTCGCGCGCTGTCTGCTCGGCATCGGATGGAACTTCGGGGCTTATCGGCGACGACCAAGCTGCGGCCAAACACCGCTAGAGGAAAAGGCGTCGACAAGGCAGAACGACCTCTGTGTCGGACTTGCGTGACGTGCCTCCTTGCTCAAGGTGGTTGATCCATTCGTGGCCGACGTCGCGCTGCCTGGACTTCGTGAACATTGGCCATGTGCCCCACGCCCCTGACCCCCGCCGGGCGCGCTGATTGTTGGTGTTTGCGACCCGGCGAGACGGTCAGTAAACACCCAGCAGAGCTGAAGCGGGCAAGTCCTCAAGTAAGCCAAGATCGCTAATCTAGCGTGCTTCAGCACAATCTGCGATGATTTGAGGCTGTCCAATAGTGGCGGATAGACGTGGCCACAAGGGTGGATTGCGCGGGCATTTTCGCCCGCCGCGCCGTATCTATGTTGGCGATGCAGTATTCGCTGACTCTGCACCGCTCACCTCGCCATGACCAGAGGAAATCCGACGCGCCCCTTCAAGGTCTGGCACGTTAGTAATGCCGCAACGCCCGTGGCTTTGACCCAAAGGCGGCACGGCAGTCTCCTGTTAGACTTGCTCCAACGCCAAAGCGCGCCACATCAAGCTACCCGCATATCTCAAGATAACGCAGCAATGCATTCTGCATCCTCATTGCAATACTTTATAGATATCAACGCGGCAAGCGACAGCTGTCCATAGATCGCCGGCAAGCTTTGCTTTGAATAAGTTTGTCAAAGGGCCGCAACTTCATGGGGCGCCACTTGCCCGGCAGCGCTCCTCCACACGGGGCGCCAGAATTGCAGGCGCCATTCGCGATACGGGCTCTCTGTTAACCAGCGCGCGGTGCCTTCAGAGTTGAAAGCAATAAAAGCTGCAGCAGCATTCTCGCGCGCAATAGGGCATTGCCTTTGTCACGCGAAACCGCAGGATCTACGCCGACCAACTCGGCGCAAAGCCTGATCGTCAATGCCAGACGTGTCGCGATCACTTCAGCGGATCGCATCGACCATCCTCAAAACTAGCATCGACTGAATTGGCGATGACGCCGACGTGGACAACGCCGCCCTGCGTCCTCGCTTCGATAGCACCCGCGTCAACGCTCGTGCCGCCATTGGTGATATCTCACATTTGAAGCGACAGGGAAATGTCGTCGACATTCGGTATTCGGCGAGTCCTTGACCAACAGCTTTTGACAACGCATTGACCGCCGCGATCCGTTCGGTTCTCCAGACTGCCTGACCATGACAACTCTTTTTCAACATCGCCGATTTTGACCAAACGAACCAGTCAGAGAGGCTGACACGCGGTTTTTGCTTGTTTTTGGCCGCCGCGGTGCGGTACGCTTGATCTCGAAAAAGGTCGGCTGGGCCGAGAGCGTCGCGGAATCAACTGAAACCCGCCTGCGCGCTGTCGGCATACTTTGTCTCTGCGCGCCTTTATTTCGTGAGAAATGCATACAGAGACGCGGGATCATCCTTTGCCAATCCAGCCCGCATCGCAAACGCTGGCGCAATTTGACTGGCCTCTGATTGGACTGGATAATACGGATTTCAACAACTTTTCTGGGGGATAATCTCGTAAGTCATTCGGGTCTTTCAGAATCGAACTCGGTGCAACCCCTTATTGGCATAGTACGCGCTGGGCCACAATATTGCCGCGCGCGCTGCGGCAGCGGTTGAGAATCGTCGAGATACGCTGGCCCGCGTCAGGGTCTGATTGCATCAAGGCTATGCTATACTCGTGGCGCTGGATAGTCCTTCAACGCATGCGTCGGATCACGTGGGTCAGGTGGCGTTACACGCAGCGCTCGCCAGCCCGATTCGCGTGGCCTTGGATCTGGCGCCCCTCCCATCGACTAGACGCCAAGGTGCAGGCACCGCATTGCCCGTGTCATCATGGTGTGATGCCAATTTTGCGCCGAATGCCGAGCGATGATACCGTGGTGATAGGTTTACATCAGCAGCGCGTGCGCATTTGTGTCGCACAGCAAATCAATCCGCGCCAGCGGTCAACTGCGCATGCAGCATCGAGCGCATAGGCGGGTTTGACTTGACTATCAAGAGTGCCGGCATCAAACAGCGCTTTCGCGTCGCTTGCGACGAGTGGCAAATAGATTCTAAATATTCTCAGGTTTTCCGAATTTGTAATCCGAGTGCATTTCTCACATGGAAGTCTGGGTTTGCCGACAAGGCATACCGGCGGGGTTTGGCCGTATTCTAGTACTGCGGCAGCACAATCGTCAATTCCCTCGCCGAAATCCCTGCGCGTTTTGTCATGCAAAGGCGTAAAGTCGGCGGTCTGAGCGCCGGATGCTGTCGGAAAAAATCATATCTGTCGGTCTCGCGCCGGCACCCGCCCTCAATATAGTCCGGGCCCAGGTTCGAGGACGCTGCGACGCGCTGCTTTAGGCGAGCGAGAACTGACCTTGTCTGTGGGCCGTCGCGCAGGGTGTGTCGTAAGGTAAAGGCGTTTCGCGCGTCATAGCTTGACCACCCATTTTTGGCGTCGGTTTCACGTCGGTTAACGTCGTAAATGACGTCGGTATTTTTTGTCGGTTCGCGCGGGATCATTTTCACTCCAGCTTGGTGGATCGAAGTCGAACCAGAGAACTGCCAAGTGCGCGTTACGTTTGTTTTCGGAAGATGGGACTGAATCGATAATCGGCTGATGCCGCGCGGATTTTTAGGTTAATCGGCCGTCATTTTTTTCCCATCGCAGATGAGCCAAAGCGAACGAATTCAAAACTTAGAAACAACTTTCCATCGAAAACTTACCAAACACACCTCCAACTGTTGCTGTAAGTTCGAGCATCTCAACCAGACTCACAGCTTTTCAAAAGGTGAGTCATTTGACTCTTTAAGCGCAGAGAATCAAATTCAGAAATTGGGCAGAAGCGTAGCGTTGCACAAATCTCGTTCTTATAAGATACCCAGCTTACTCATTGCTAGATGTATTCATAATCGCAATGGCATCGACATCCGCTGTCAACGACACGTGCGATCTGGTCTATGGACTGATGCCTTTGGAGCCCATTCTCTTAGCGCGATATCCATTTAGCTAATCGGCAGTCCAATCCATGGCATTGCGTAATGGTGTCTCAGGATAACGAACGATCAATTCCCCGGTCACGCCTTGTCACAAATCGCGCACGTGAGAAGTTGCAAACGATTTGGAACTCCCTGCCCTCTACTGCACATCTCGTTATGCGCCACGCTCGACCAGGCCCCCTGATTCGCGCAGCAGCTTTGCGCGATCTCGTTTCGTGTGCGGGACATAAGTCGTTGCCACCGGTGATGTCGAAACTCTCGCCAGCAGCGCCTTCGACATGGCACGACATTCGATAATGCAGCCGGACCCGCGCTCCATGGAGAAGCAAACCGGCTGTCTGCATCGACGGCTTCAGAAAAATCATCGGATTGCGCTTTGTAGGTTGATTTCCACTCGGCCTGCGATCATATATCCGACGAGAGCGGCCAATAGCTTGCATAAGGCCTCATAATTCTACGAAACACAATGCCCTGAGCGTAGGCATGACCGCCCGCAATCAGACATTCGATCATTAGTTAACCATCTGCGGAATATACTCCGGTCGCGCCGTGTCTCTTATTCGGCTTCGGGCGGCCGAGGCTGCAATAATCTCAAGATATCCAGCGATGTCTTCGCGGTGATCTGCGATAGACGCGCGTCATTCGCGCCGCGTTAATATGTGTCACATCCGTGAAGTTGCGCAATAATCACGGAATTCCTCGCCATAAACATGCGCGCAACCGCGTTGAATACATCAAAACAATCACAGGACCGCATTGCTAAGTCGCGCGGTCATAGCGGCGCCCGCAAGGATAGAGGCGCGTTATCCGCATTAGCGGCTAAACACTTTTGCGGCGGGTCATGTGTTATGGAGTTTGATTTCGGTATCGGGCAACCTTTAGGGAACGCAGGTGCGCGCGGCTTAAGCGGATCAAGGATAAGAAACCAGACACGCGCCAACCCGCGAAGGTTGGAATTATGCAGCACAAATGGAAAGTCGTGTCATGGATTTGCTTAAGGTAAGTTGCGCGAATATGGGCAGGTCCCGCCAACTGTTCCATGAAAGCGATGAAGTAGACGCGCTGCCGCGTCGTGTTTCAGGGGGCGCGCTGGAGGATCCTTGGGGGCGGCGGCATGACTCCGTGAAGATGTTGGCAAATGTTTGCCAGCATCCGGCCCGTGAATGAAGTGGTGTGTCGGTGAAGACCGAAAGCGTCGAGCAGGCGAAGTTCCTGAATGAGAATGGGGCGCGGCGAGAAGCCCTACTTTCCACCGCAGGATACCACTGCTTTGACACGATATCGGCCAGACAGTTGAAGAGACAGATTTAAACATTCTTACAGCTCGTGCGCAAGAGCTGACAAAAGCATGCAACATCCGCCGCTTGCCGGACCGCATTCTGACTGTGATCTCTGCCTTCACGAATGGGTAAATTACATCATCTTGCCGCGTGGCTGTCTCTGACCAGGGGCATATCCATGCAGCTATCAAATCGATAAGGTTACCGCGGCGCAGGAGGTGGAGGTTTTCTATCCGCCGGCCCGCGTATCCAAGCGAGCGGTTAACCTGACGAATGCGACATAGACATCGCACCGATCCCTCGATTCTGACGCGATGCTGCGGCGGCCATAGGGGCGGACATACGGGGTCGGCTCGGTTCCAGCCGAACTGAATGGCGCGGCGGTGCGACGGGTTCAGCCGCGCCCAGGTGTGCAGCGGCAGAGAACGTTAATCACAGCCGGCGTCAGGCTGCCCTATTTTGCCGCCATTATGGTTGCTTGATCCGGCGACACAGCGCCGTTCGTCGACCCTATTACGCCAACATATCCGGCACGATCCGCAGCGGTGCTGGCGTTCCGATAGACGTGTGGCGCGCAGCGAGGATGTTTTTTCAGCCGCAGGAACAACCTTAAGAAGTTGGCGCTAAGGGCGCGAAATTTTGATGATTAACCTCAAACAACCAACATCTGCGTGTCTATGGCCGTGATACTTGACGATCCGCGCGGTTTGCAACGGACGCGGCCTGTGGCTGATCTCCGACGAGGTTTATTGACACCACAAAATCTGGCGGCACTCATAATCAGCCGGAACCGCTGGGGAATGGCAAGCGCAGCTGGTCGTCGGTCGCTGCCAAAGCACACGCGATAACGGATCGGCATTGGATGGGTGATTGGCCGCGCAGGTGATCTGCATATCTTGCACTCTGGCACCCACAAATCACTTTAGGCGTGCCGTCTTCATTCAGTACCAGGCTTGCATGGCACAAGGCGAGGGCTGAGCCTGGATGCCGGGCCTTCAAGCGGCGGCGCGAGATTGTGCTGCGTCGCTGATGCCAGCAAAGTGTGCGCCACGGCGCCGCAGGCGCTGATGTAATGTGATGTTGATATTCGCGCGACGGGGATAGTGGTGCTTGAGTTTCCGTTACGTTTCGGCGAAGAAACATCCGTAGCCGGTGGAAAGCTTTGGCAATCGGGCGGGCAGGATGTCGGGTTCATAGCTGGCGGACGAGCGTTGACATCGTCCGCCTGGGGCTCGGAATGGCGCAAAGACCGATGGGCCCTACCAGGGCGTTGCAGCCTATCTCGTTCAATCCACTATACCATTGGCATAGCCAGGCTTGTTTGGCCCACCGGAAACCAATCGTCACGGATTATCTCGTCGCCATGCCGATTCCCCCCGAACAATGCCTCCCCGTGACGACGAACCTGGTAATTCCAGATCGGATACGGGCGTCGCACACCCACGCGAAACATAACGCCGCTTTTAGAAACATTATGCTTGAACGACGCTCGTCCCGTGCTTGCGGCAACTTGACGGCCAACGCTAAGCGGGCGCGCAGTCGTCGTCGATTAACCACTTTTTCATTACGGACTCTTGTTGTCTCGGACCTGTCATAACTTCACAGGGCTTGCCACAGATAAACGAGCAGCCGCAAGTGCAGTGCACAGCTGTGATAGAGACGCAATGTGCATTGCGGCGAAGGACGGTGGTGGCGCGCGATGGCTCAAGAGTGCGATGTCAGCGCCACGCTGCTTTGCGCATTTTCGCGCGGGGGCCGAGGGTTGGATCGACAGATTTTGAGCATCTGCACCAGTTATGGTCGAGGACCGCGCGCGGCGATCTGTTCGCCTGCTACGCTGCTTCGTTGAGCGACCGGTCCGAGATCGCCGGTTATTTTCAGCGCAGTTTAACGAGTTATCCGCTTTAGAACTTCGCATGCAATATGGTCAATGGGCCGTTTTTGCATCGCGCCGGGACATTGACGCGTATATTACCTGCGCGTTCGCAATGTCACACATGACCGCTATGTGGAATGAGAACGCATTGGAAATGCTGTTCGGTGCTCGTATTTCAAGGCACGTAGCGACGGCTATAGGAGCCTCGCGTTCTCAAGACAGCCACCTTTGCCCCAAACCGCTGGCTTCCGCTCGTCAAAGCGGCCTTTCGTGTTTCCGTTCCCGCTCGGCTTGGATTGGCGAAACCTACTGAAATACGTGACGATGCAGACCTTGCCGCCACTATTGGCACCTATTGGTCATGGCGGTTGGTCAGCGATCAGCGGTGGTGACCGGACTTTGAACACGCTGCATGTGTATCACAGGCCTTTAGAGATTGGCTGCGATCGCCTCTCCGGCGCGTGCACGCCTGCTTTCGGGCGACAGCGATAATTGCCCCTTGCACGCCGCGTTTGCTGACTAGCTCCGCCATGGCGCAACTCCTCTTTTACACTCTCGACATCTCGCGATTCGCGGTGATCTGTGTTTCCGAGCTTGTCGTTGATCCAACCGGCGACCGCGTTCGCGCTGTGGCGGTAACGGCTGGCAATTCAACACTTGATGAAGGTGATAGCGGGCTGGTAGGGCGATACGCGGCAGATGTTGTCGCCGCCCGGCACCAAGTCGGCTATATGGACAGGAACAACGCTGAGGGTTTCACCACGTGGCGATTTCGCCTCCGAGCTGCGGAACGGCGGAGATGTATAAGCGACATGCGCGCGAGCTGAAATGATCTCGAACGATGCTCAACGCATCGGGCGAGCGTCGCCGGCGCCCTCGACGGCTTCTCGCATGACTCCTGAATTGAGTTGCTGGAGCAGCCGACATCAACACCTCGAATATGAAGCGATTGGCTGGCTGAAGATACTAATCCACTGCGGACCGCACTTTGTGCTGATATACCACAGACGCGCGTTCTAAACTCTATGGCTGACCACGCGCGACGCTCCATGGATGACCGGGCGCTGTGCGCCGCCGCGAAAAGGGTTCGAGATTTCGAGAATGTCGCTACAAAATTGGGACTCAAGAAAGACACCCAGCGCCTACAAGCTCGACGCAAATCAGGCGAAGTGGAGGCCATCTCCGTCCACCAGCGAGCCGCAGCGCATCCAAAGGCGCCGGGTGCTGCGCGCTGGAATTGCGCAGCAACGCTCGAATCATGATCACGGCGACAGCAAGGTCGCGCTATGGCGCTGGAGGATGTCCACAGTGCCGGCAAAGCGCGTGATCAGAGGCTAAAAGGCAATCGCAAAAGCTTCGGTCGACGCGTATCCCAAGCGTTCGACCGAATCTGCCGTCCAGCGCGGTAATATATTGCATGTTGCCCAATTGCGCAGGACAAACTCAGCTTG
>Ga0163217_1065481_pt1 | contig 10178 bp, 8 predicted proteins | sample SynspAceP_FD_185933 | JGI IMG/M metagenome (GOLD analysis project Ga0163217, IMG submission 185933) | Saline lake microbial communities from Ace Lake in Antarctica - Synechococcus sp. Ace-P (PacBio error correction) | ecosystem: Environmental > Aquatic > Non-marine Saline and Alkaline > Saline ...
TCTAAAGGCAGATTAATCAAACGCTCATCGAATGCCAAACCGATAAAAATATTAAAGCCATATTAAAAAAGAGCAAGAATCATACACTTTCAGCAATTCGTTCAGAATTTCTAGCTATGCAAAATTGACCTAACTGAACGGATCAAATTGACGACTAATGACTTTCTGTTATTGCGATGAAACTCCTAACTATGACTGTAACCTTAATGCCTTAAAGGCATGTAGTAAATTAAAGCTTGAGAGTCCTTATCTGATCAATCAGGGTGAGAATTTAAGTCTATGCGAAAAAGTACTTCGGTATGGTGGTTGTGTTATACCGCCTAATGGATAAGATCCATAGCGAGTTTATTAAGGAATGTAGAAACAATTTTTTGCCAAGGCTTTGAGGAGCTTGAAGAAATGAAGGAAAAGCCGCAATTGGCAGAATCGAAAAAGCTATCTCTGATAAAGTACGATAAGAAACATTAAAAAACAACATTGAATCAAATAAAGAAACTCTTGATGTGATTTCCATTTTATCGTGAAGTGTTAAGACAGACAACTAGACCAAAAGAGTTAAAAAAGCCAATGAGTTTAAACCACAAAGAATGGCTGTAAGCAGATAACACATTATCGTACAGTTTCTCTTAGTTTCAGCGGTTTGCTAGGGCTTATCATCTGAAAGTGCCAATAACTTCAAGCAGGCTTATCGAAGCCTACAAATTCCAGATGTTCGCGAATTCCAAAATAACCAGGAGAATTCGTGAACCTCAAAAATACTATCAGGTCGAATAAACCATAAGGTTAAAATAAGGTAAGATTAAATTTTTAAAAATAGCAAACGCTTTGGACTACTATTTCGAGGAATTATGGGGTCACAAATTTCACGTTAAGAATCAGACGGCCGTAGCCAGTTATAAGTGCCTAGCGGAGTTGCGCTAGAAATGGGTTAACTCACAGCCGCTGAGTACAACGGCCGGCCAACCGTTCATGACATCACGGAAACAGCGAACCTTCTTCATGGCGAAGAGTGTTTTGTCTCGGCGATTCTGGCTATCGTGGCACTCAAAAGCGAGAAGAATTAAAATGGATGAGAAAGTGGGCTGGGTTGATTGCAGGTATTTTCGAAAAGAAAGGCGAGCAAAAACAAGAATCGTAAAAAAGCCCCCTAGAAAAAAATAAACATCCATCCCGAACAGAATATAAATCAAAGCCAAAATTCGCCGCAAAAGTCGAACATCCCTTTAAAGAATCATCAAGTGGTCAGTTTGGTTTTAGAAAAAAGCTATTTATCGTGGGTTGGCTATAAAAATGACAGTAAGCTCGCCATGCTGTTTACTCTTGTAAACGTGTTTCGAGTGACCAGATGACGAGATGCAAGGTTAATCCGTTAAAAAACTACTAAACAAGGTTTCAATATCTTGTTTAGTAGTAGAAAAGTGATAAACAGCCCACATTACTGACTGCCATTTGGGCTTTTCAGAATGTAAGGGCGCGCAGCTTTGACTTGATCGCATGTCCTTAACAATTTGAAAAAATACCTTTACTTTAATATAATATGTTATTTTCGATATGCCAATTGTAACAGTTTACTTAAAAATCTAAGCATTGGGTTAGCTGATTCAAATTTCAATAAACTCATTAACGTTTATGGCTTGATTAAAATGCTTCCTGGTCCACAAAATAACTGAAGGTATATTTCCCTTTACTATAAAACAAGTCCCCTCTGTTCCATATGAAACTTTTTTCCTGCAGAACTTTTGGGAGAACTTTTTTAAGTGATTCGCTAAGGCTGCTGTTTTAGTAGCGTCAGACATCCCCTGGATATGAAGAATTCGTTTGCCATGAAAACCCACTTTCTGGTGATATTGCTTTCATTTCCTGTAACAAGTTCTACATCAATATAAATGTTTGATTTTAATTCAAAACTTGATCTGATGAAGATTTGGCAATGACGTATTTCAAAATCAATTGGCAAAAATCCAGGTGTTTATATTTGTTGCTCTATCCTGCCTTTTTTAGAGTAGTTAACATTGTTTGAATGCGGAAACAGTTATAATCCAAGTTCGACACCAGGGCCATTGTTCAAAATGTCTTAGCTACATCCGCTAATATGACAAATGCCTCGAGCTGCATACTCTATGGCATTTACATGTTTAGGTGCATAGGATGATGGCCAGCGCTTCCTTTTACACCACAAACGCACACAATATCTTACCTCTTTATGACCATTGATTAAACCCATGTTTAGAGAGGTTCCACCATAAATGGCTATCCGAGGCTTAATTGATAATGTTCTCAAGGTGATCTATTAAACTATGAAACACCAACACAAACCTCATTCTCTTTCATCAAACGAAAAGCAAATTAATAGGAATCCTAAAGGTTTAACAATAAAGTCTGGAACAGAAGCTAAAACAGCTGCAATGAAGCCTTTTCATATCAACAAGTTCCACGACCGTAAAGTCTATTATTCGCGTTTGCTAATCAAAAGGTGGCGTTATCCAGTCCGTCAAGCTCAACTGGAACTAACGTCGGTGTGACCGAAAGAAACTATTCCAGTCCTTATCCATGACCAATAGAGCGAGTTAAGTTTAGCTAATGCCCTTCTCGTTTTTAATAATGTACTTCTATAACCAAAATCTTTTAAAATAAATCTTTTATGTAAATCCATTAATAGGCAGGTTCGAATTACAACTAGTTGTATCAAATTGTAAAAGATCCTTCAAATATAGAAATGGTTTTCTTTCTAGCTTAACTCATTTTATATACTCCATGATAATTTTATTAAATAATATTTTTATCTGATTTGTTCCTTTTTTGATTCATGTTTCCCCATTGCTTGTAAATTTAAAACAAGAAAATAACTTCAACCCTATTAAGAAGCTATACTGCATATTAGATTCAAGAAATCGTCATCTCAACCTCATAGATAAGGCCATTGCTCTCTAGTTAAATTATCTTCAAACATTGCCCTAGAAATAAAAGCGATTAAGAAAGGAGCTGCAGATATTTTAATAAGCATCATTCACAAAACCAATAAAACCCATAGTTAACAGAACGATCACATCAAGCAACTGTTGAAACCCGCATAAGTACCAAAAAATACATAACACCAATATCGAAGGTAATAAAACTCGTTGAGGGATAGATGCACAACGGAACAAATAGGACAGTAATCTTCCTGCAAAGTATAAGAATGCAGAGAAGACTAAATTAACAACCATAAAAATAACGCATAAACTATTCAATGTTTCAGAAGGAAAAGAGTAAAGAGAGGAGATGTGACCCCGAACGTAATGGTTTTCCCTTTCCCACACCCAGTGATACCATTTGAGGGCATAACGAGCATTCGCGAAACGGGCCTTGAAGCATTGTGTAGCGGAGCCGTAACGCCAAACAGCGTCCATTCCTCAACACTATACATACTCAGCACTGACTCAAGAATCATACCATCAAGACACAACAACTGAGGGACAGATCACATCTGTCATGATGCAGGTCTTAGAGACATATGAATATAGTCTCCACAAGCAGTGTATCTGGACATGCAGCATGGCCCTCGTACAACGCTTCGACCATAGACAGTAACAATGTTTGCCTGACTGTAGGAGCGAACCGCGACTTGCCATATGGCTCTTGAGCCATCTTATAGTAAGTCCTCACCAGAGACAGTGGGCTAAAAAACATAGAGACACCTGAGGCACAAAGCCCATTATCACTCAGAACTCTGCCAGGAGCACGAAAGAGACACACATGAGGACTAGCAGAGCAGCCTGTTGTGAAAATCAACTGGTGTCATGTGTAGGCCAGCAGTTCTCTCTCATTCCGGCTTCAAAGAGGTGACGCCAAACAGGCGATCAACCACAGAGCATATTCCAGAGACACCTCTCCTCCTACATTTGTCACTGGCGAAGAAGTCTATTCTAAGAACCGAGGACGCGGGAAACGCGGAGTCTTGCGGTAACGAGAAAGATCCATATGTATACTCTAACAAGCAGCACTCTTTGGTTGACGTCTGGTGTGTCAAGACAAGATTGGCACCATGGCACGCTTATATTTAACAGAAGCACATATTCAAGGGCAGAAAAGCTCAGCGATATCACGACTCATACTGGTACTATTTGTATCACGCAAAATACGAAAAAGATGGCGTCAGCGATTCCATCTAATGGAACACCCATGTTAGCGGCACTCGAATTCGACTACAACCAGGCTAATGCCGGCCACGATAACAGTGAACTGTCATTACCAAGAGCCTCACAATTCGAGCTGCTTAAACACAGTGAGTCGAAAGGACGGGACCGGATCCTCATGCACATGAGAATAGAGCTATCACTCGAGTCACGTCAAATACGCTAATAGATTCTATATTCAAACGGGAGAGCGATATGAACATTTCACGAGACACATAAGCTTACACAGTGGGGTCCAATTGAAGATCTGCTCTACAACATGCACCTGACGAGGCCGCTACGGCCAGAAATACACCTAAGAGACATAATGACGTCCCTGTTTGCGAGATTAGCCAGGAATAGTGACAGCGCGCGACCCACTTATTCGGTAAGTAGATGGATAGACAGGTGCTGAAACGACGCCAGGTCAAACGCGGGCCATGGCCTGGTTGGCTTGCACGCACGCACTGAAGGGAGCCAGACGCTATCACAGAGTAACGGATGCCAATAGGGCACCATCTGGCCGGCGAGAGATGCCTTCCTCGGCTCGATCGATGTAGTATTTATCAACACTACTAAGACACAGACACAATAAAGACCACCATCACTCTGGTTGACGAGATCGTAAGCAATCGTTCTATCACATCCAAGAAAATCCAATTCACCAATAAATCACTCAATTGGGTTATCGCACGCGGTATACGTACAAACATCGAGTCACACGTTAACGGCCATGAGTCCAAGATTCCCAGGTGCGCTATGCTAGCAGCACCAAGCATCGAGATAGGAGACACTTCACTGTAGAGCCGCCTAATCGTGTGTCTTCAGATTCCTGGGATGTCCGCTTGGTTTCTGACATGAAGGACACACTTTGGTCTGTTATTATGGTGCGCCGACACAAATTTAAAATCGGCCCACGCAGAGACCGGCAGAGAGATTCCGACACATGTGCCGGTGACTCAGACAAGTTGACATTACCTCACACACATTTACAAGAGGCTTCCGCACACGCATTGACGCCAATGGCGTGAGCGATGAGGCTTAGCAGAAGAAGTTGGGACACTAGATATCTAAGGTTTCAAAGAGCCGACTTAATACGATTTAGAGCACTTTTGTATATAAATTCTTATGTATCCAGACATAGGTGCTCTCCGCTCCACAACTTGAGAATCTAGAGCACATAGATAAGCGAGAGGAGACACCTCGAGCAGCGTCTGCGAGAATAAAACAATAGATCACAGGAACGGAAGGAGAGTGTGTGGTGTCTATAAGGCTGAGATAGGCAGTATATCAATATCAACCATTACCAATCACATGCACACCATAACGACAACATCTAGTAGATATATCTCACTAGGTATTTCATTGAGATGTCACTTTGAGTTTCCGGTTGATACAACAGCACACTACCTAGACCGCCATACTCAATCAAGAGACGCAGCGCACGACCTATATTGACACACCGTTCAACACAGATCATCCGCCACACGATCGATACATACAATTATCACTTAATTTACTATGTAATCACTATAAAATAGTTTAGACACGAGAGAACGGCTTACTTGAGCAACTTACTACTAGGACGACACTGGCATCTTAATGGCCACCGTTTTCTCAGAGTAGTTGTAATTTAAGGAATAAAGTCAAATAATTCTTGGGGTCATATTTTCATTCTACATGCCACTCATAATTGGAAAGACAAAAGGACAAGTAACATAACCAGAGTTACAGAGAGCTATCTAACCCTCGAACAATGCATCTTTGTTGGCTCAATCCTGAGTCTCGTGGTCACCTCTATGAGACACTCACATCCATCGCGAATTAGTAAAGCTTGTGAGTTCGACTTGAGTGTCTATAATATGGACCTTATACAAAAAATATTGCTTAGGGATAGTAGGCCGAGGCTTAAAATGTAAACTGGGAAATAATAACGCCGAAATAAATTATTTGTATTTGGGAGCAGACGAAAGTGTAGATAGTCGCACGAATGCTGAATTTGACTCAAATACTGGACTCGCAACATTTCCCGCATTTATCAGAGTAATGACAGGTTCACGCGGTAGATGGAGTCAAGAAGCCAATTGAGACCAGGGTCCACGCCTTATTGTCTTCATCGAGAGAGCATATAGAGCATGCCAACTTCACATACTCCATAGTCCAGATACTTACAGGAGACTAGACTATCTATGGTGATCACTGCGTGCGATCGAGGCGAATCACCGCTCTGACGGGCTATTCACACACTCTCACACCGAGCATATTATTTCATACGTATAATCACTCACCTAGTCCTGCATTGCTGTAAGGGAAGCGACGCTATTATCCAGGTTAATATAACGATCTCATACCAGGCTACTCCTTATCTACACACAAGGATGCCCTGCTCCACGATTATATGACCCAACTAACGGCGATTCAGCTAACGCTCACGATGTCAGGCAGAGAGCGGGAAGTTCTGATATGGCTAAATTGACACTCACCAGCATCCATACCATATGATGAATTCTGGCACATAGCGCCCCTTTCGCCAGCATCGACACTCACACTTCTCTGTATGGTTTGGATACATAAGAAGTACTATTCTTTCTGCACAGGTCTGCTTAGCGGAGCAGTCTCGCACAACACGCAACGCGCCAGTGACTACAGACCCAATATGTTCCACGCATTTAATGTGTGGTCAGTTAGAGAGCAGACTTCATAGCACGTCAAGCTCAATCCATAAACTTATACAGTATATAGGACACGAGACCTGTAGATTATAAAGCGGATTCAAAATGCTGCTACCATGCGAGCATTAGCCGGAATTCCGATATGGAATGTGAAATCATAGGATGTCACTGGCCGGCGAGCTCGAGATGATCTGATCTGGTCCATCAAAGAACATGTGTGGGCGCAAGGATCTGTGAGGAGAATGACGGGTGCTTCTCCATCCACCCAAAAAGAATGCCTCATCCACTGAACCCCAAGCTTTGAGGGTCCGTTACAACGCAGTTGCGTGGGAGGCTGGCGCATTTCGCGCCGTCACAATTGCAATTCCAGTTCTTCTTGTATTGAAGATCATCTTTTGCTGCTTTTGTTCTAGCTTTTGCATGAGCAATGTTTTTTGAATAGGTCGGCCAAAGGCCCTGCTGATGAGGCGTTTTCCTGATGAACTGTTTCATGCGCCTGGAACTCTACAAGATCATTGTTCTTCTTGAAAACGGCCTCCGCTTCATCGTTTGCAATCACACGTCAAAAAGTCGAAGCGACTCTTTTTAGTTCGGCCGTCGGCAGCATCATCGAAACTTTTGAACTGCAAAGCACAAACTCAGCGGGATATCCGAAGCAATTTGCTTGCCGGACATCGCTTGGTTTGCGCTAGAAGAGAGATGCGTTAAATGGCAGGGAGAGTATTCGTGCCGGCGACCGGCAGCAATAAATGCAGCTTCTTGTTATATTAAGCGAGTAATGGTGAATAGAGCGAAAAACTCGTAGGCCTGTCTCAGGAGAAATTCTTTGATAACAAACTACCTCAACAGGCTCTCTCTCGGAACGCCCGATAATGCCAAGAAATCACGAATGAAAGGAAATTGCCAACTCCCTTAGACAAGGGAAATGTCAATTATTTTCCTCCTGGTGCACAACGATATTTTTCAATGCCCTCCTCATTAAAAATATCCGATTTGATCGGGACAAGTTCAAACAGGGCGATTGAGGCGACGCGATAACCAGCTTTCGATCGATGGGTAAGGCATAGAGCAAATCAACGCTCGCAATCACCTGGCCCGCAAAGGAGGTTGCGATTCAGCAATGATCCATGCGTGGCGGCTCAGGTGAATGGGCGATGTTAGGCAGACCTAGCCGCCGCAATGAAGTCTTTCGCATCAATCTGAATTACGCAGAGCCTGTCCGATGGCTTTACGGCTTCAACTAGCAAGCCATCAGTATTATGACCAATGATTCTTTTTTCAGCTTTTAACCGAGGCGATCTATTAGCTTTCTTCTCCTGCTTCCGCGCTTGAGAGGCTCAGGTGACACCTCCTTTGACGTTGCAAATATTTTTAATCCCTCACGGCGCTTGAACCTCCTCCGTGAATTACTTCTGAGGTGGAATCAAGGAAATCTGTCAGCGTGAAATACACGCTCAAAGGGATAGCCGTTTTCACGAATTGCTGCCGGCGGCGGATTGGCCAAAGAGGACAATTCCTTTGTGGATCACCATTGCAGCCACTGGACGCCTCTGAAGTCAGCTTCCGCCGGCAAGAGCAATATCCATCAGGTTCCAATCCCATTCCTATGAATCATGTCTAGATCTACTGCGATAGAGGCCTTGGCGTTTAGGGCGTCCAAGTGATCTCCAGGCGTGCCCAATATGCGAAACTCCACGAGCAATCGACGCAGGACAGCGGTGCCCCGCCATTTCTGGATACTTGATATCTCCGCACAAAAAAGTTGCCAAATAATTCTAGATCCTCGGGCCCTAGCAGAATTGATTCGGTGTCCATGGTTTGAAATATTCCGCGCCTAACGCTGCCATCACCTGGCCGCAAAGGTTTGTGTGTTAACGAAGAGCCACAGTGAAATACAGGGCTTATTTGTGGCAAGCCTCAGGTTGAAAATGGCTTGTGTTTAGGGGGGGGGCATCCTTTGGAACATTTTAGAAATAACGCCCGAACGGACGCATAGTCACCAGCCTTAACATGCCCTTATCGCACAGGCAACAAAGTTCGGTAGCAAAACCAGCAGTGCCACTCATGAAGCAGGTATACAAGATCAAACATATCCGAAGGCAAGATTTACATTGGCAAGGACAGTGTTGGGAGCGCCCGATACATGGGCAGCCCCTGAATGAACCTGGGGTTAACGCTGACTTTGGAAACACTTTCCAGGATCACATCGAGAGACTACACCCTGCGAAAGGAGATTCTCTGGAATCTGATAGTGAACTGGAAGCCGAGCTCTCCGCAAAGGAAGTAGATGATGATCCGTCCTCTATCGATCCAATGACGCCAAACGGTTTGGATACAATACGATGGCCAAAGCCATCAACTGATGATTGAGTGGAGAATTGTTCTTCTATGGAACCAAATCAGCCCAACCCGCTTAACGACGCAGCCTGCGGCGCAACAAACGAAGCGAAGGTAAGTTTTGTGCCCGAACGAGCCGCTTGTTAGCGTTTACTATCATTATCAATTCGACTGTAAGGATGGCAAGTAATGCGAGACGCTCAAGTTACGCTTTAACGTACAAGTACCTCGCACTTCATACCTTCCTTAGACTCTCCTTTTGACGTATGTTCGGATATTCCTTTCTAGCCTCATTTCTGGACTGGGAGTCATTTGACTGAGAATACCCCAAAACTGACAGTAAACGGGCAGATAAGTAATTTGTACGGATTCTAAAATCTTCTCAACCATTTTCTTGGAAACAAGAAAATCACTGAGATGAACAAATCCATAACTGGATGTTGAATCTTTTGTTTCGTTATCACAATGAACAGATTCACCTGAGTAGCCCCCGGCCTCTTTCTCATCATGGTTTTCGTAACAAGTACCTTCCACTTTTTAAATATTTCAATGATTTATATTCATCCTCTGGGCTTTTTCTTCAGAACAAGCTTGCAAGAACAACTTGCAGAACAAGCTTGCAGAACAAGCTTGCAGAACAAGCACTGTAAACTACAGAACCATCATTTCTGAAAATCCTCATATATTTTCTTTAAACGCTAACTTGTTTATTGGACTGGTCTGAGAACAACTGCAGGGGCCGCTGCTTTCTGTGAAACCCTGCTCATGGCGAAGGCGCTCTTGGTCAGATCAATAGCCGTCTAGATCCTTAGGATCCGCAAAGCCAATCCGTCGCGTTTCTCTGGTCGAGAACCACAATGTTCAATCTGCTCTAAAATCTGGGGGCTGGCTCACGCCCAAGGGGGCCTTGTTCAGCACATGCGTGTAGATCATGGTGGTGCTCACATCCTGATGGCGCCAGCAACTCCTGGATCGTACGATGTCCTGGCCCCGTTACCAGAAGGTGCGTTTTGCA
>Ga0163217_1085822_pt1 | contig 10178 bp, 13 predicted proteins | sample SynspAceP_FD_185933 | JGI IMG/M metagenome (GOLD analysis project Ga0163217, IMG submission 185933) | Saline lake microbial communities from Ace Lake in Antarctica - Synechococcus sp. Ace-P (PacBio error correction) | ecosystem: Environmental > Aquatic > Non-marine Saline and Alkaline > Saline ...
TCGACGAATGGCGTCCAGTTACCATGACTCCGATGCGCCGGAAGTTTGCCCAGCGCAGTGCCCGATAGAACACCGCGTCCCAGCTGGCCGTCGAGGAATTCGTTCAACTGTTGAACTTCGGTGGCGGCTAGGCGCCCTGACAGGCCGTTCCATTGATTTCGATAAACGCTTCTAGATCAACGTCGCCCGCATGTAGGCCTTGCGCGCTATCTGCTCGTGTAGGTCGAGCTTCTCCAGATTGAAATTTTCCGACCGGTCCGCTCATGGGCCGTGCCATGGTGTATGCCAATGATGTAGTCGTTTCCGCGATGTGATGACGAACCCGCCCTCTGAAGTCACGGTAATCGTGCTTAGAACTGATTGAGACCATGGGTGATGGGCACTGGCCATTGTCTTGGTACTAGGCAGCGACGTTGCACCCGATCTCGTAAGAGCAGTTATTTGCGGTGATCGAGGGATCCGCAGAATGTCGCGTCCAGCACTGTGTCTCTGAGTGAATCACTTGACGAGTGGCGTGTCGCGCTTAGGCGGCATACGACGTCCATTTCAAGCGCGAGGTGCCGGACTATATGCTACTACGCCCTTATGGACCCGCGTCGAGCAGCCAATCTATTAGATTTGCCGTATCACCCAGCAGTCAGGGCTGCGGTCAGGTGTCGAATTCGGAGAAGTCTCGTGGCGGGGGTGGTTCGAGCAAAGGTTTGATCATGTGTTCGCGGAGGGGAAACTGCATCACCGAGGTGGTTGATGGAGCACCTCGACCCGCGCCTGGCGTTTCGCGATTTCCCAATCCAGTCGGACGTCGGCGTGGCGGTCGGATTTTACGCGACTTCACCGTGCGGCCACCCTCGATGGCCTTGCCCATTCAGCAGCAGGCGTTCGGTAATGGTGGTCTTGCCCGCATCGGGGTGGAGATGATCGCGACGTACGGCCGCTTCGCGACTTCAGCGCCTGGGTGGTCATCCAGCAACGGCAAAACTGCTTTTGGCAAAGACTGGAAAAGTCGTCGATATATTACGCGAGTTCCGTAATTTGCAGGTCGCGAACGTGTAGGGGAGAAGCTCAGGGCAATCGCATTAGCGGGAAGGTTAGCAAAGGGAAGGTGAAAAACGCTGCCTCATCTACCTGTAGGCAGCGAACTCTCTTCGCGAGTGTTGCTCCCTTGCGGCACGATAAGAGTTTTCCCGTCTAATAGGCTCGCGAAAATAAATTCGCTACTAACAAAAGGCCTCCTGTTTCTCACCACATGGCGTGCTTGTCGGCAAGCCATGTGTGATCTGGACAGGCGCTTCCGTATGCAGCCGTCAGGAAGTTGAAGGTCACGCCCGCCCAAATCGAGCGCGGCGCGCCGGGGGACGGATTTGCCTTCCTGAATATCCGCCGATGTACAGCTTGTCGGTCAAGGTTGGCGGCCTCTGGAATCCAGAGGTGGTGTCTCCAGGCGTGTCGGCAGATTGTAGCTGGCGCGTGCCCGTGAGAGCAGGGTGTGGCCATGGGCGAACGCGCCCGGCATCGTCCCCTCGTCGTGCCGCTGGGCGGTGATTCGGTTCTGGTATTTTCGATATCGGTAATAAAAGCGCATAAGTGCCCTGAGGGTGGTTGCTTCAAGATGCCCAACCGGCGGTGTGCTCCAGGCCAGGGTCAGGCTGCCGTTGTAGCCGCGGACTTCCGGGCATCGATTTGCCCCTTGAGTGGGCCCGTTGCCTGAAATTTCGCATTGGTGTAGTTCATCGCGACCTTCGGCAAAGCATTGAGCGGTGAGTCGTACCAGGCCAGGAGTCGATTCGCGCCGCCAAGATCCCAGACCGTAGACCCGTGAAGTCGGCGCGGCATTGCGAAGCGCGCATCACCGAATTCGTCGACCTCTTTGCGGATCAGGGTGTTCCCTCAAGATGCGGTTTGTAGAACAGCCCATGTCGAGGCTGAACACCCTTGAGGGCGCTGCTGCGCAGGCCGACAATCTGGACTGTTGATGCCGGTCTTCCGGGTCAGCGGGAATTCTTCGCCTGCTCCTAGAGCCGATGCCATGGGGCATAGCCACGGTGGATGCCGGCGTAAGATCCTTCGCTGTTGTCGAAGCCGCTGTAAGAGCAGACTGGATACCGGGCCGCAAGCAGGGTTTGCTATCTTTCGGAGTTGTGCCTTCAATCGTGCATGGCCGGGCGGAAGTTGGTCTTTTATTCTGATTGAAGGTTTTCGAAGCGCAAAACACGGGGTGATGAGCCCAGTCGCCCAGCTCATGGTGTCCTGGGGCGAAAGCGAAATCGCCTCGGTGCGTTGTAGGTCGTCAGGCGACCATATCTCGTATGCCGTTTTCCCCGCCTTTACGGACATAAGACCAGTTTACACGCACGATTGCTTTTCCTTTCAGTCTTTTCGCCGGGACGGCACCACGGGCGGCGGTCGGCAAAGCGATGTCTTTTCATGACGGATTGCCGGTGCTGGGATGGCGGGGGGATCGAGGCCGAAGGCCCGAGAGGCCGCCAATATCCCAGGGGCTTTGTCCACGCTGCCAAGGTGTGATAACGGCGGATCACCTGGCCCTTGTCATCACTTCACCTTCCGCCATCCTTTCTGGAGACCATCCTTCATTCAGGTCACATGATTAAACCTCTCTCTTTTTATGAGGGCGATCTTACAGCTCGTGTGGAAAAAGACCCCTTACGACGACGGCTCACGTAATCGGTCGCTGAATCCGCATGGAAATTGTGGGTACAGACCTCAAAGCTTGTAGTAGTCCAATCCGAAATATTGTTGTACTCGCGACCTTCGTCCAGGCGCTTTCTTGCCGCGCCGGGTCCTTCGCGGTACTGCTGCAGCGAGAGATTGCTCTCGTCGTAGCCCTGGGAGCGTTTTTCGCGAGGGAAAATAGGTAAGCCGAGGCGGCGAGCTGGTGCTGTCGTTGAGCCCTGCCACCGATGCCAGCCGTAGAAAATCGTCGTAAACTCGTGTTCTTTCCACGTCGAAGGTGCCGTCGGCCTCTCTTGGCCGGGTAGCTGAAGACCATGCCCAGCGGCCTTGTCCGTGGCGGCGGTGGCTGGAATAGTGGCTCGGCGCGTACTCTGGTTGCGGGCGGCGCAGTTCCACACGGGTCCTGTGGCCTTCGCAGATTGGCCGCAGGTTGCGGAAGTTGATGATTGGCCACTCGTGATGGTTCAGCGGACCATGAATGATAAGCCCGGCGCCCTTGAGCACCTCGACCTGTTCCAGGCGTTGCAGCGGCGGCGTGTAGTGGGGCGCCGGAATCGAGATAAGGCGCGTTTTGTTTGATGGGGGTGCCGTCCTCCAGCGGCAAGCACCTTGCGTGAGCGCCGCGGTGCCGCGCGCCGCGCACGCCGATGCCACGAGCGCAGGCCGAAGCACAGCGTCATCGATGGTGCGCACGCCGGGGCGACAGTCCGAAGGCGGTCATGGCACGGGTATAGGGCTTGTTAGGTGTCCGACGGTTTTCCCTTGACCAGCAAGGTTGGCCGCGCCGGGTGGTTCCCTGAAAATGCTTTCCTGGGGAACCATGCTGCGCACGTTTACCAGGCTGGGCATTTCCAGGGGGGCAGGGTCACTGTTGGGTCAGTGGCAAATGGCAGGCATGCGTCACAATTCATCAGAGAGAGCTGAAGAAGCGTCGGGTAAAGGGCGGGAGCTCATAATTGTTATGTCCTTGGTGGGCAGCTTTTTCGAAAGACGCTCACTGTCGAAATCAGCCGGCTAGGGGCCGGAAACTGCGAACCGATGGTTCCGTTATTAGAGAGCTGTAATACTTTTGTTGGGCTTCGTATTGGTAGGATGCCCGCGGAACTTTTCCCGAAAAAGGCCGAGGAATAATTCCCGAAGGGGGCGCTGCAGTCCCCCTGATCTGAAACCATCGAGCCTTTTTCATCTGTAGGTAAACATGGAAAATTCGTAGGCTCTTGATCCCCTGTGGCGTCTCTGGTCTTATGGTTCCGCACGCCCGAAGTCCATGCTGGAACCGATCCATCGCGGCTCAATGATACTGACGACGAGAGACCAGTCAGGTGCTTCAAAACACCCCTCCATTGAGGTCTCTCGTCGTCAGTACTTGAGCCGGAATGGAATTCGTTTGCCAGCATGACGGGACGTCGGCGCTGGAACATAAGAGCCACAGCGCCACAGGGGTCAAGAGTCGATTTCCACCTGTGAGGGTCCGAACAGACCTGGAAGGCATCGATGTTTCAGCGGGGGCTTGCGGCGCCCCTTGCGGGATACTATACTCACGGCCTTTTCCTCGGGAAAATTTTCCTCGCGGGCAATTCACCAACGTAGCCGCAACAAAGTATTAGTCCAACGGAACCTATAACGTCAGTCCCGGCCCTAGCCGGCTGATACGACCATGGGGTCGCGAAAAGCTGCCCACCAAGGACATAACAATTATGAGCACATTCCCGCCCTTACCGCGACGCTTTTCTTCAGCTCTCTCATGATGAGGTGCATTAACGCCTGTCCATTTGCACTGGCTCCAACAGGACCCCTGCCCCCCTGGAACTGCCCAGCCTGGACGTGCGCAGCATGGTTCCGGAAAGCTCATTTCCATGCGGCAACACCCGGTGGTCGCGGTCGTGCCGCCAGTCTGGCTGTCAAAATCGAAACCGTAGACGACCTAAACAAGCCTTTATATTCCCTTTGCAAATGACGCTTCGACTTCAGTCCCCGGCAAGGTGCGGCAACAATCAGATGAACGATGTGCTCGGCCCTGCGCTCAAGGGCATCGAAGGCGTGCGCCGGCGCGCCAACCTGCGTGCGTCGCTACACGGCAAGGGTTGAGACTGCTGCCGTGGATGGAGCGGAAACCCCCATCAAGCAAAACAGCGCCTACTCTCGATTCCCGGCGCCCACTACACGCCCGCCGCTGCACGCCTGGAACAGGTCGAGAGTGGCTCAGGGCGCCGGCAGATCATTCATGGTCCGATGAAACAATCAACCGGCATCATCAAAAACTTCGCAACACCTGCGGCCAACTGCCCGGAGCCACAGACCCGTGTGATCTGGCCGCCGGCATAGATCCACGGGTACGCCGCACCGAGACGCTGCGTATCATCAGCCCACCGCGCACGCGAAGGCCCGCTGGGATCATGGTCTTCAGCTACACCGCCAAGAAAGGCACCGACGGCACCTTCGACGTGTAAGAACACGAGTTCGACGATTTTCTAACGGCGGCATCGCAGTGGCAGCTCAACGTGACAGGCCACCCGAGTGCGCACCCGCCTCGGCTACCTATTTCCGCGGAACCGCTCCTCAGGCTACGACGAGGAGCAATCTCTCGCTGCAAGCAGTATCTCCGGCGAAGAACGCAGCGCGGCAAGCCAAAGGCGCTCTGGACGAAGGTCGCGAGTACAACAATATTTTCGGCCCATGGACTATAATACAAGTTTGAAATCTGACCCACAATTTAACCAGATCAGCGACGACGTGAGCCTGTCGTTCCGAAGGTCTTATCCACCTGACTGGTGATTCGCCCTCGTTTTCAAACTGATGATGGTGGCGAGGGGTTGTCGCACAAGAAGATCCGGCGAGGTATGCAAGGGCGTGACCCGCCGTTTCTCACACCTTGGGCGTCCGGGACCACGCCGCCTGGAATATTGGCGGCCTTCTCCGCGCTTCGGCTCGCCAACCAAAAGCATCCAGACCGGCCATCCGTTTTCTTAGAACAAAATATCTAACTCGTCCTAATTGCGACCCGGCCCGCCTGTGGGAATCCGTGCGCGTCGATTGCTGAAAGTCTGAAGGAGAAAGCATAATCGTGGCGAGAGTCATATGTCCGTAAAAGGGCGAAACGAGCTAGTAACACCGAGAGAGATGGTCGCCTGACGACCTTATTTCAACGCCGAGAAAGCGATTTCCGCCTTCGCCCAGAACAGCCAATACCTCGAGCGGGGGACGCACTGGCCATCACCCCCGAGTTTGCGCTTGCGGAAATCTCTTCAATCAGAATAAAGGACCAACTTCCGGCCCGGCCCTATGCCGATGAAGGCACATATTCCGAAGATTAGCAAACCCTGCTGTTGCTGCCGGTATCAGTCTGCTCTACAGCGGCTTCGACCAGACAGCGAGATCTACGCCGGCATCCACACGTGGCTATGCCCCCGGCATTCGGCTAGGAGGCCAGCGAAGATTCCCGCTGACCCCCGAAAACCGGCAAATCACAGCCAGATCGGCCTGCGGCACGCAAGCGCCCTCAGAAGGGTGTGCAGCCTCGACATGGGCGCTGTTTTCTACAACCGCATCGAGACCATCCCCTGATCCGCAAAGAAGGTCGAACGATTCGGTGAATGCGCGCTTCGTCCAATGCGCCGACGTCACGGGTCCTAACGGTTCTGGATCCTTGGGCGCGCGAATCGACTCCTGGCCTTGGTAGCGACTCAACCGCTCAATGCTTTTGCCGAGTCGCGATGAAACTACACCAATGCGAAAATTCAGCAACGGCCCACTCAAGGGCACGATGTCCCGGAAGTGCCGCGCTAACAACGGCACCTGACCCTGGGCCTGGAAGCACACCGCCGGTTGGCATCTGAGCACCACCCTCAAGGCCACTTTGGCGCTTTTTTATTACGATATCGAAAATAACCCGACCGATCACCGGCCAGCGCGACGAGGACGAATGCCGGGCGCTGCCCAGCCAACCCTGCTCTCGGCACGCGCCAGCTACAAAGCTGCCGACACGCCTGGACACCGACCCTCTGGATCAGGGCCGCACCTGACCGACAAGCTGTACTATCGCCGATATTCAGGAGGCATCGTCCCGACTCCCGCGCCGCGCTTCGATCTGCGGGCGTGCCTTCAACTTCTGACGGCTCAATCGGGAAAGGCGCCCTGTCAAATCACCACATGGCTTGCCGACAAGCACGCCATTGTGTGAGAAAACAGGGGCCTTTGTAGGAAGCGAATTTATTCGCGAGCATTTAGCGAAACTCCGTGCCGCAAAGCAACACTCGCGAAGGAGTTCGCTCCTACAGGTAGAATGGAAGGCAAAGCGTTTTCAGCCTCCTTCGTACCCGCTAATGCGATTGCCCTGATCTTCCCCCTACAGTTCGCGACTGCAAATACGACTCGCGTATAATCGACGACTTTTCCCCGGTTTTGCAAAAGCTAGGTTTTGCCCGTTCAATGACCACCCCAGCCGGCCTGAAGTCGCGAGCGCCGTACGTTCGCGATCATCTCCCACCCGATTGCGGCAAGACCACCATTACCGAAGCGCCTGCCTGCTGATGGCAAGGCCATCGAGGGTTCGCCCGGCACGGGTGGAAGTCGCGTAAAATTCCGACCGCCAACGCCACGTCCGACTGATGGAAATGGAAAAGCAGCGCGTATCTCCATCACCACCTCGGTGATGCAGTTCCCCTAACCGCGAACACATGATCAAACCTGCTCGACACCACCAGGCCACAAGACTTCCTCCGAAGACACCTACCGCAACCTGACTGAAGGTGGACTGCGCCTTGATGTGCTCGACGGCGGCAAGGGCGTTAGAAGCGCGCACCCACGCGCTGATGGACGTCTGCCGCCTGCGCGACACGCCCATCGTCAGTTTCAATCAACAAGCCTGGACCGCGGACGTTCGCGCCCCGATCGGAACTGCTCGACGAGATTCCGAAGCGGTGCGAAGATCAAGCCGGCGCCCATCACCGTGGCCCATCGGCTGCTACCGTGACTTCAAGGGCGTGTATCACCTCGCGGACGAACTACACAATACGCTAACACCCCTAGCCACGGCCATGAGCGGACCGAGGTGAAAATCAATCGAGAAGCTCGACTCCGACGAAGCGCGGCGAAGCACATCGCGACGAAGTAGAGCGTTTCAGTCGAACAACCGTGGAACTGTGCAGGGCGCCTGCCACGAATTCAACAGTGAAGAATTCCTCGCGGCCAGCTGGACGCCGGTGTTCTTCGGCAGCTGCGCTGGCAACTTGCGGCGTCCGAACATGTACTGGAACGCCATCGTCGACTGGGCCACCCCAAGCCGCTGGCGCGCGCTGCCAAACGAGCGGGTGTCGAGCCGGTCCGAAAGAAAATTCAGCGGCCTTTTCGTATTCACAGATCCAGGCAAACATGGACCCCACACCGCGACCGCATCGCCCTTTCAATGCGCATCTTGCTCCGGCCATGTAACGAAAAGGGCATGAAGATGCGCAATGCGCGTCTGGGCAAGGATGTGCGCATCGCCGCGTGCCCTGACCTTTTTCTCCAGCGAACAGCGAAATCTCGGAAAGAAGCTCTGGGCCGGCGACATCATCGCCTGCACAACCCGGCACCCATCCAGATCGGCGACACCTTCACCGAAGGCGAGAACCTGAGCTTTACCAGGCATCCCCGCACTTGCGCCGGAACTGTTCCGCCCGTGCGCCTGAAAAGACCCGCTGAAATCCAAGCAACTGCGTCAGGGGCCTGCAGGAGCTGGCAGAGGAAGGCGCGACCCAGGTGTTCTTCCCCGAACACAACAACGACATCATCCTCGGTGCGGTCGGCGTGCTGCAGTTCGATCGTCGTCGGCCAGCGCCTGACAAGAGGAATACAAGTCGAGTGTGCCTAGAAGGCGATCCACGTCTGGTCGGCGCGCCTGGATCGAGTGCAGCGACGAGAAGAAGCTCAAGGAATTCACCGACAAAGCCTATGAGAACCTGGCTATCGACGGCGGCGGAACACCTGACTACATGCGCCACGCGGGTCAATCTGGCGCTGATGGAAGCAACGCTGGCCGACGTGAAAATTCCGCGCCACCCACGAGCATCAATTGCTACCTCTGGAGATCGCCAAGCAGGAAGGTGCTCGAAGTACTCAAGCGGCGGCGGCGGTGGAAAAACTCGAAAGGCTCGCTCGCCTCCGGGTTATTACATCCAGCCAACCCTGCCAAGGGCCACAAACAGGATGCGTGTGTTCCAGGAGGAAATCTTCGTCCAGTGATCGGCGTCACCAACTTCCAAGGATGAAAGCCAGGCGCTGGCAATCGCCACCACGCCAGCGCTTGAATAGCACTCTGGGGCACGACCTGCGCAATCCTCTGCAATCCCATTTCATGGCAGCCGGCCCCTGTTTTGGCAAAGCTCCAATGAGCGTACACCGAATTGCGTGAGCATATCACCTACTCCAGTAGGCCGCATGGAACGGCTGATCAACACCAAGATTTCTGGAAATGAGCCGGCTGCAGCGGGACATGAAATCGGCCGTAAACCTTGCGTGCAGACCATATTTCTGAGCTGGTTGGACGCATTGTCCCGGCGAAACCCCCTGCCTGGCTTACCCGGACCTGCCAGTTGGAGATTGATATCCGGCTGAGCTGCTCGCCAAACCGTTGATCCAACCCGGTATCACAGTTTAGCGCTCAATTTTTGCTCAGCAATGCCAGACAATCAACAAGAAAGCCCGGCCTCGCCCGTACGCATCAGCCTGAATGACACAGGCACGTGAAGCACCGGCAGACAATCGTCATGCCGCCAATCAAGTTTAACGACGAGCAGCTCGAAACCCTGTTTGTACCTTCAAACAGCAGAAGCGCAACTCTCAGGCCGGAACAAAGCACGGGCCCTGGGGATCGGCCCTGTAATATCTGTTCAGCCATTGCACGTGCCACAGAAGCGGTTATCGATGTGCAGCAGAGCGATGGCTTATCTCCTTCAAGCGTTGGCCGTGGCCATGCAACGTGACGTACAAAGGCGGCCCGCCGATCCGCGCCGCATTGCGTCTTCATGCTGAAATAACATCAAGCCCTCCCTACCGCTACCCAGCGAGCTCTCCTTGAAAAAAATTTGTGCTGATTGATTCCAACGCCGCTCCCCTGACCCAGGAGCGCTCGATTGTGCTGTTCGAATTACGGGGAGGAATTTTGTTCTATCAAGGCGCCGAGGATCAAGGGCGGCCAATTGATGAACACCCCGTCATGCACGGCTCGGAAAGATGCGCTGGGCAAGCTAACCCTGCGCCCGGATTGCCGACGCGGCAAACGCACGAGTGCCTGATAGGCGGCCTGGGTATGGGCTTTACCCTGGCCCGCGGCGTTGGCAGAACTGGGTGGCCAGGCGTCAGGTGCTGGTCGCTGAGCTGCTTGAGGGCGTTATCCCAGTGGAATGAGGGCCCGTTGGAGCCAAAGCCGGCTACCCGAACAGGGACCCGCGCGCCCAGATATGCACGACCCGATGTGGCGGACGTCTGCGCACCGATAAACCTGGGCT
>Ga0163217_1007975_pt1 | contig 10177 bp, 6 predicted proteins | sample SynspAceP_FD_185933 | JGI IMG/M metagenome (GOLD analysis project Ga0163217, IMG submission 185933) | Saline lake microbial communities from Ace Lake in Antarctica - Synechococcus sp. Ace-P (PacBio error correction) | ecosystem: Environmental > Aquatic > Non-marine Saline and Alkaline > Saline ...
AAAACAATGGAAGAAGAAGGAAATTTTTGGTCCCCCCCCAATTTTTTAAAGTATACTTTTTAAATCCCCTAAAAAAAATTGGTTAACTTGTTTTTTTTCCCGCTTCCTTGGTTACCCTAAACAAATTTCCTCAATTCCTTCCCCCTGATAAGATACCAGAAGTCCTTAATGGGTCTGTAAATGGGAAGACACTAATAATATGCTTCGAATCCTTAATTCTGCCCCAGCAAAGCTCTGGCTCTTTTACTTCGCGTTTTCCCATTCATCACTTTGGTCGAAATTGATTTTGGATAGCCATTTTAAACTCGATCTGAACCGTTGGAGATTAAATTTCTGGTAAAATGGTTTTTGAAATTTTTGAACTTGACTTTCAGTCGTTTCTAATAAAATCGGTTTGAAAAAAGGTTGTGAGCCAAAGAGGATGGAATTCGCTTGAATATAAGGGTAATAGATTAGTCCGATCCCAGCCAGTTCACTTTTGTTTTTTGCCAGGGTCATTTAATGGGATTCTTTCTTTTTATTTCCTTCAAAATCCAAAGATTTGAAGCTTGGGGGGATAGCTGCAGTAGAAGGCAATCTTTGGAAAAATCGTAAAACCCATTAAGTGACCTAACTCCATTGGGTCCATCCAGAATTGGATTAGATACCTTTTTAGCCAGATTTTTGGGTATCCAAATTGGAAAATCTCCAAGCGAGGGTAGGTTTTGTTGAAGAATGGCCAAATTACCCCCGGAGTCTGTATCCCATATGCCCTGATTCCGGGTAATTCCGAGGGGTCAAAAATTCTTAGCAAACCGGAATCTCCATGATCCAAAATAAATAGTGCTTTAAGGGGTAGCCTGGTTTTTGGTTCAGCACAGGATGCGTGGGTTGATTAGGATGAAAATATGAGAATATTTTCTTCATGACTCTGAATTTAAAAAAGAAGCTATTCCATACAGACAAGAAATAATTCCTGATTTTTTTGAAATAACTCTTCTGTGACTACTATTTTAAACTAATGTCCAACACCTTCTTCGCACACCACACAATGGCCTACATTATTGGCTGAAACAGTCTTTTAACCGTTCTAATTTGCATTTTGCAATTCCGCCTTGTGCCCCTCACCTCAAGATGCACCCAAATACATATTCCAAATCCCCATCCCGGCCATCCCGATACCTCTAACAAATAATTTTTTAGTTTCTCATGATTCCTGTCACTTTTTGGTTTGTTTGAAAAATTGATTAGTCCAGATCCAATACTCTTGGAATTCGATTCTTTTGGCCAAATTGACCCTGCTAATATAGGTGCCGCAACAAAAAAAACAAACTAAAAGCAAATATTTTAAATATAAATTAGTTTTCATCGCATAATATCTCCTCAACTCAAACCTTTCTCCACTAAAATAACCCTTGTCACTGAGCTCAGATCCGAAATGACCAAGCATGCCATAAAGCCAAAGGTCAAACCATGGGAGAATTCAAAGCGAACCCAAGTATCCCTTTCGCCATACGATCGATCTTGGTAAAGCTGCGGGCCCACTTCATACCAATCGGCAGCAGACCTGAATGCTCCTACCGGCAGTCAGAATTTTCTCTTGTCTCCATAGAACGCCGAGATCGCCGCCTTTGCTTTGAAATCAGATTGACTGCCCGACAGATCGATTATCCATCGACGGCCTACTCAAATAATAATTGTTGGGAAATCATGTCCCCACGGAAGAAGCAACGCACCGGATTTCACGCCTGAAAGTTTTTGATAAATCAATCTGCCGAGTGCCATCTTCGTAGCGAATTTTCTACCGTGATTTTTTAAGATGTCTTCGATAGATTCGATTGAGCAAAACCATCTTTACCAACATCTCTCCTTCAATAGCAAGGCGTGGATCCAATCTGTCCAATCTAGAGCTTCAAATTACTCTTGACTTTAACTTCCTTTGATTCGTATCGAAAGTCCTTCCTGTGAATTTTCGCAAACAAATTGAAAATAATTAATGAATGTCCGATTATTTGACTCGCGAATCAGTGTTTTCCATTCTTCTGCAACCTTGTTCACCCATTGATTAGGTTCCACAAACCTCGAATTTTTCAGAATCTCTGACCAAAATTAAAATCAGCAGGATCGCTTCTCTAATGGACCGACTGAAGTGAATCAATGTGGGAAATCGCGGATTAAGGCAAGCTGCTCTGAGTACATCAAAAAGATCTTTTCCTTTGGAACGAGCTCCGAGCTGCGAGGTCATTGATATGAGAATAGTGCTAGATTACAGGATGCTTTATCATCCGAGCAAAATAGAATCATCTCAGGATATCAATCGATCAGGTCGATTAGCGCTTCAAATTTTTGGCAGCTGAGTCCTTCTCGATGCGATCTTCATGCCAAGCTTTGATTTTGCCAACGCTTTCTTGCATAATAAAGCACTCGTGTCGGTACTTGGGCCAGCTTTCGATATATTTTTAGCAAGTCTCCGGTAGCCCAGGCGCATGCACACGATCGGTTTTTGCATAACTTCTGAGCGATTTGATTTTTGCCATGACTACAGGATCATTGATTCACCGTACCTGGCCAGTTCATATTTCTGCAAGTAATGAATTCTCCGGCCTGCTCATGAAAGCCCGCCTCGTATCTGCTACATTTATTCCACGCCTTGTCTCAAAAGGAGTGGCAGGCAACACCAGGAAGGTGCACCGAAATAAAACTTGAATGGAAACCTGCTGCATTTTCAATCATGTAATCCACCGCTTTCATTCCTGCAAGACATTCGCGATCTCATGCGTCGGAGATGGTAGTCAACCGTAATCAAATGAAATCTACTGCCAAAACGGTCAAATTCGGAAGGAAAACGAGCAATCGATGATTCGACATGCCAGCATGGAACAATAAATCCCGGCACAGAAAGGAAGCCAGCTTCTGGATCGATTGCTCAAATATTTCAGAATTTGGATTTGCCAGACGAGTAGTACTGGGTAAATTTTTCGATTGGGAATAATCGACGAATTGCGCTTTGAGCTGCAGAGAATAGGGCCTTTTGGAAAGATGATTTAAGTCAAATTACTAGCAAGCTTTCTGGGATTAAAAGAATCGTTTTTTGATTAAAAACTACTATATATTTTGGTGGCATTGAATTAAAAAGCGGAAACGCATAGTTTTTAGATGGGTAATATCGTCAATCGCTATCGATGTTTATTCCCGGGTTTGTGGTAAAGTTCGACTGCTAAAGCAAGTAGCAAAAACTCTGGGCTTACACTATATAGACCTCAAGGGCCGCGCCTGTATCCGGGCTTGCTACACTTCTCGCTTTTGAAAGAAATAGCTTCTCCATCAAATGGAAGAAGAGGTGAAAGAAAGGATTAGATCATGGAGTTTCATTTCAAAATAAATCAAGGCAACAGGACTTCAGGAGACTTCTTGAAATGGTCAGAATGTTAGAGGATTGAGATTCGATCCATGCATATTTCTCAAAAAGTGAGTGAATGGCCACGTAGCTTTGATAGGAAAAGAACTTGTGGCCAACAGCAACGTTTGGGGGAGGGAGGAGTAATCATGGATTGGTAGAGAATATTGGTCGTTAGTTTTTTCCAATGCGGAATTAAAGTATTTATGACTGCGAATCTGAAACCTCGATCTAAACGACGCCCCAGCAGGGAGTTAACTTGAAAAAAAGGACATGCTGTGGAGCTTGTTAGAAATGAAGAAAATTTGGCTGAATAGAGATTGAGTGAGATTCATCAACGTCAGAAAGCCATTGAAGAAAATGCCTGATGCCCGTGGTGTGGATCGATGATTTGACTTTTGAAGAGCAAGTGCGCAAAATCGTGCAACTGGCAAGGCAAAAATTAAAAATGAATTAGGCTATGGATAGTGACATTGATAAAAAATTATCAGCTGATTGGCCTTTCGGAGTGGAGTTCGCTATCAAGGATGGCGGAGGATGAGATGGAGCTATACGAGAAGTTATAACTGTCTAGGAGATATTGTAACACAGATGATATGGGAGGTTGAGCGGATTGAGCAAAAAAAGGGCTTGTGTTTAGACCCGGGAGCAATTAGGCCAATTAACTGACTGTAAAGCTCTGATTCGCGCCATGGCGAACCTCCTGAAACCTATAAGACAGCTATTGAAAATAATATCGAACTGATACCGATGCCTCTTGTCCAGTGGTGTTGAAGCTCCCAAATCAGTGAAAAATGCTTATTGATAAATGGAGCGCCAAGAAGGTCAGATCGTGATCTTATGGCAAGAAAGGCCATGCAGAAGTGATCGGGTTTGACCGGTCAAACTTTAGAAAAAGCGATCGTAAGTGATGGAGGAGTCCAGATTTGGATAAAATAGATTTGCTCGTCCAGTTACGCTCTTCAGCCAAACGACTAAGAGTAAAGAAGGCTTTTATGAATTTCAAGGAAATAGAAGAACGAATTACAGCTAAAGCAAAGGAGAATTGACCGAGTGACTATAATGCAAATGATTCAATCTGCAGACAGGGTTTTCTAAACAGAGAGCCCACAGCTTCAGCGATTTTCCCAAAAGAAAAATAATGTGATCATTTGTCCCTCTGGGAAAGAAAAGTTTCCAATGAAAGGCGCTGTACAAAAGTCTGTTTAATGGAATCCAAGGAGTTTTTTCAATTGAAAACTGAAAACGAGTTAGACTTGGAGTGGTTTTTTCGAAAAGGTGACAAAAGTTGGGGATTGTTGGTCTACTTCTACCTCCCAAATGTGGTTGATGAAACAAGGAAGGAGTAACTTAGACCCTGCAGTCCTGAGCAAGTGTTAACAGTATAAGTAAATGAGTGATATCGAGTTGAATAAATTCCATTCAGGTTAAAATTCAAAATTAAACTGCCATTAAGGTCCAAAAACTAAAAAGGTATTTATTAGAATTTGAGGCGTTTTTCAAAAGCTCATCAGTTAAAAACAGATATGTCTAAAATAGTGAAGCTTAAGAAAGGAAATTTGTGACATCAATACTAGCGGAAAGGCAAAGCAAAGAGCTATCTGATTTCGCTCTAGCTCAAACTTTGCATAAGCCAAACGGATTTCATTGGTTTCAACGCCAAAAGTCCTTGTCACGAGGAGATACTGTGAAAAGCAGGTACTTCCGCTACTGATCGACAAAGCCAATGATCAGGTCATCTACGCATTCAACCTGTTTCTGAGAGAAATTGCGTAAATTAAAAAACGAGCGATCGCCGTAAACTACTCGAAATTAAAAATATTGGCTCTGATAAGCGTCCATTAGTTTTCGGAAAGAATTCCGAAAAATTTGAATCTTGGATCTGTGGAAATCGAGATACTTTAAGTTGGGGAAATTAGCGGCGAGTGCGTTGGCCTAATATATCCAGCGACCCTTTTGGAAGTTGGGTAGCTAAACCCTATTGATACTGTCCAGCGATCTTTATTCGGATTTGATACGCATGCCTTTGGCCCCGAATTACGGATTCACCCCTTGCAGGGCGAGGAGAAATATTGAGCAGAAATTGGATGCCTTGGCAAAATTGACCTCAGGTAGAGGGTTCATTTGAACCTGATGGATCTAAGCCAACTCGCAGTATTCGCAGGATTAAAAAATGCACAAAATCAAACCGAATTTTCAAGGTCCTCACCCGGCAGGAAATGTAGGCGTGCAGATTCGATCATCTTGATCTAATCAACAAAGGTGAGATTGCATGGACTGTTTCTCCAACAGAGTTTGGTCAGATCGGCAAGTTGTAATTGAAGGAATCTATGATTCTTCAAAAGTGATCGCAGTAACCGGGTTCGGAGATACTAAACATGCCTACGTTAGGACCTATAGTGGAAGCTAAATGTTTCTGACTTTGTCAAAGGAATTAAACTCAGGACATGTCAAGTGATTCTGTAATAGTTTGACCGGTGAGAAGATTCCATTTGGAAGTTTCCTTGGTTTCTATCAATCATTCCTGTCGATCCAGAAGTGATTACTATGAGTTTCTAGGTTGGCTAAGCCAACCACATAGAAAAATTAGGCTATCACAGAGCATCTGGGATTGGGTGTCAATTCCTTTCACCAAAAAAGAGGAATTTGTACTCGATTTTCGACCATGGGTAGAGGCTGAAGAGCGCGCATTTGTACAGACTGGTGTATTTTGAGTCAGTCACTCCAAATGGATATTCTCCCTGTTATTTGTTGAAAGCTTATTTTGGCTGATGACTATGATGAAATTGAGGAGCTTGAATCTATGAGATTGTAGAGAGATTTGGGCAACTTTGTGATTTGTGGATGTAACCAAGAAGCATCCATCAGGAGTTCGGTAGAAAGGTATAAGAAATAATCCAATACAGTTAATCCATATGAAGTTTCTAAGAGATTTGAATGTGACAAGCTAGTCGACCTCCTTTTCGAGAAAGGCGCAAGCTTGAAAGTTTATATTACCCATTGTCGAAGCAGGTGAGCATTCCTCTTCAGTCCTAACCATCCCACAGGTATAACAAGGAAGCCAGTAAAGACGCCATCGATTGAAGCGAATGAATGATCACCGTTGGTGGTGGCCAATGATTCCCAGCTTACTCTTTGGTATTTTTACAATACGGACATCAGCAACTTATTAGCCACTTGGTGGTTACGTTGGTCCTTTGATAACTTTGGTGACAAAGCTCACCAAACAAAAGTTTTGATCTTGGTTTCTTCCGATCGTCATAGTAGCTTAACGCGCTGGAAATGTTGAACGGCTTTCCGCATCCATCAGAAAGCACCCCAATTAAGTGAAGGTTTTTGGTAAACGGGAAGTAATTTCGTTAGTAGTGTCCTCTACTTACACGCACTTTGGCAAGCGTTGCGTTACTACTGTTTCGCTGTGGTGATTGCTAAGGAAGTCTTTGGTGGAGACAGGAATGAATATTCTTTAATGTGGGCCAGAACTGCTAGAGCATCTTGTATTTTGCTTATCGCTGCTCAGATTTTCACGTGATCAAAGTTTGGACTATTTAGGTGAAAAGTCCGCAGTAGATGGTTTTTCCGGGCGCTAAACTGCACTTGCTGTTGCGGTAAATAACGCAGGCAATTGAACGGGTATTTGCCGGTAACCGATGCATTAGCCAATCCATAATTCAGTTTTGGGTGCGCGACTTATTCCACTTTTTCCAATTTTATTTATGGGTTGGATTCCAGGTTTCAATCGGTGAGACTTCAACCTTAATGCACTGGTAGGTGCGTTGAAATTTTGATCGGAACTGGAGTGGCCTAGCCTGGAAAGATTATGTTTCAAGGTTTTGCGGGAGCATACATCATGGAATTGGTTAATGAATTTTATTGCAGTAAATGAATATATGGCTATGCCTCCAGAAATACCATTGGGTGATGGTGGATTGGCATTCCGGTATTGTCTTTATGCTTTACGGTCGCTGTATCCTGCTTCGCAGACCGGAACTGGAAAATGGATTTATGGCTTATGATGTGGTTTATCTTAACGGTAATTAATTCGTGTAACCAATCCCAGCTTATCCAGAAGGAATTATTTTGCGTGTTGGTTTTATGAACGTATTCTCTCCGTAATTGAATTATTATGTAGTAAAGCAAATAAAAACAAGGAAGGTTCAAAGCGTGCAACAGTCAACACTTATATCATCACATTTCCGTCATTCTGACGGTATATTAGGATTTTCTTCTTCTTCTAGCACATCTCAAGTCTTTGGGACCAATGCAAAAGAAAGCAATAGCCCTAGATCCAAAGAAGCAGATCTTGGTGCTGTGATTCCCGGAGAAAGAAATCGCAGCATGACTCCAAGAAGAAGTTGAATACTTATTATGGTAAGTCCATAATCCTTCAACAGTTGAAGACGTTAAAATGGAGAAGAAGTGGCGGGAAGCAACTGCCAAGGTGTAGATGTAGCTAAAAACTAACAAGAAGCCTGGTCGAAGAGCGTCAGTTTCCATTTATATTTTCCACGAAGAAGGTGATCCAGCTAAAGTCAAATCTTATGTTTCCCTATTTAATGGAGCAGGACTTTTTGGGAATGCTATCTGGGGTTTTCTGGCATTGGATACTGATATGAATACCTGTATGGAGTAAAATCACCTAGCCCCGCACGCTGGAGAAGAACTCCCGGCCTTGGTGCAAGAATCACTGAACCCGGGTCCAAGCTAGTTGAAGGTAAACAAATCTTTGACGAAGCAGGAGATCTAGTTTTGCGATTCAAATGCAAAAAGGTGAAGGGAAGGATTATAACAAGCAACCCTACAATCAAGTAGATGGTATGTTCTGGATGCGACGATCACTGCTTATGGAGTAAACTTAATTATGGCTGAAAGAACCTATTAAGGGTAATTATAAAGCCTACATTGAAAGCAAAAAAGTCCTCTACAGCAGTACTTGTACTTTAATTGAACATCAAACTCATAGAATATACTAAAATGAGTGCTGAAACTATTGAAAAAACGTCGTACAGAACCTTCAGAAGCGCTACTTTCGAAACGTAAGAAAAAAAATTTTATTAGTAACCGATCCGTTTAGTGGATGAAATCCCAAATTACCATTCAGGTATTGGGGATTTGTCTGCTTTGGCGGTGCTACTCAGATGAAACCTACTCTGGTGATGGCCATTTCTGTGATTTTTCGTTAGTAGTGATGTCAAAATTTGACCATCTCACTGATGCGAAATACTATCCCAAGTCGAGTGCGAATTATGCGTACAACTTGCAGTAGTTGCTCGTTGGTGGACTTTGGTAAGGTTGAGGTGTTGAAGGCTTTGGCCTTGACATGTATAGAGGAAGCTTTTCCGGTAAATTCGTAGGTTTGATCATTACCAACCCTGTATCGTAATGGTCGTTAGAGCATTTGCTTAGGTAATAAGCCATAGATTCAATAACTGAAACGCTGGTTCTGCCTGGGTTTTCTTGGATTATTTCTTGCAGTGGCTTCTTTCAGGAGAGCTTTGGGGATCAAGGTGCAGTAAATTCGGTATTCCAGTAATTTTTAATATGCGTCTAGCCTATTTTGGGCCTGATTTCAAATTAGCTACCAATGGTTTTGATGTTTCTTCCAGTAGGAGCATTCATAATCTTGGGATGATTATCTGGGTACAGCGTACCAAGACAGGTTATGTTGAACACTAATATAGAAGAAGCTGAAAAAATGGATTTATTTATTTAGGGTATTCGGTCGATCTTTATCGACAAATATGATTTTCAGCTATTTTCCTTAGGGATGTGTTCTTTCCTAGCTGTATCTAAGAAAGTAAGCACTGCGATTGGTCTTGGAGCTGCCCTGTGATCTTTCGTTTGACAGTGACAGTGCTAGTAACTGGCTATTGATGAATATGTCTGAAAGAGGGAGCCCTTTCTTGGTGGTATGGTGAATTAGCTTTATTGATTTCTTTCCTTCGGTTTCATCAATGTTCATTGCAATTATATTGCGGCATGGTCCAACGTGTTTTGGAGATGGTTGTTGAGACAGTTGCCTCCAGCAACTTTATGTGCTTGGGGATCTTCCTACCACTGATCGCTGTAAACGTGCGATCTTGGGTGATCACTATTCATGGCTCCAGCGTGATTATAACTTTAGCAAGGCAATCGGTTTATGGTCGGATCAAGGAACAGGCTTGTTCTTGGCTATCGTTGCTGTTAGCAGCCGATTAGAGAGAATTTAAAAATACTCACGACGTTCCTAATCGGATTGAAGGTCTTGTATTACATGGCTTCTGACTGGCCTAAATGGGCTTGGCATTTATTCATGTTATGGAATAGATCTTTAAGATTTATTCTTGTTCCTATATATTGAAGCTCTGAGAAATCAGAGCTTTTAATTTTAACGTAGATATCGAACTTGTTTCATTACAAACTTTTACTTCCGAAACTCCTAAAACCTAACCTATGAAACAATATTCGCAATATCCGCATTCTTGCTTTTACCATTCCGCTTCACCCAAACAGGCGAACAGATCGAACTGTCTTCAACGTTAAAAACCTAGATGTTGGAAAGTCTCTGAGACCCCTTCCCTTCGCCGTGGAAGATGGGATAATAAAGGTAGAAATTGGTCGCTGGCATGCAATTTTACTTGGGCGAAGTTGGGAAAACATGACTCAAAAATTTTGACTATATAGAAACCAAGACAATGGCCGTAAAGCAAATTCCGGATTTTATTCATACTGAAATACAAGAAAATGGGATCCAAGAAAAGCTATGAAATCAAAGTGAATCAATCCCAAGTGTGCAAGACGTTAGTAGGATATAATCGAGGT
>Ga0163217_1018561_pt1 | contig 10177 bp, 12 predicted proteins | sample SynspAceP_FD_185933 | JGI IMG/M metagenome (GOLD analysis project Ga0163217, IMG submission 185933) | Saline lake microbial communities from Ace Lake in Antarctica - Synechococcus sp. Ace-P (PacBio error correction) | ecosystem: Environmental > Aquatic > Non-marine Saline and Alkaline > Saline ...
TTTCGCTATTATTTATATCCGTCGGGAAACGCGGGCGGGTTTATTATGTTGTCTATGACTTGAACTTGATGGGATATCCAGTTTTGAAAAATACGGGTCAAACCGGGCGTTGTGCGTTGGTTTTTAAGAACTCACCAAGAAGGTAAAGTACGACCTCGGTATCAGAAATTTCTCGCGCTGGCGGTCCTTCTAGCCATCCTGGTGTTTTTGCTAGATGGTGGCGGATCGCGGTTCGACATCTTTGGCGATTCTGTCCCGTCAAGCCGTTCGTCGGCGTATCTGCGAGATAATTCGGTGATCCAGCCAGCTTCGACTCAAAGTACGGTCTAAACTAAGTGCCGGGCCATGCGGTGAAGCTTTTGAATATGGCCCGACCGAGTCCTTGGTGTGTTGAAATACATTCTCGGTAAGTGCAGAACAACGGCTGTGATGTGCGTCATTTGAAGATTGCCATGGTTGCCGCGATCACTGATGCCGCGCGCCGGGAATTGGGGTTGACCATGCCGTCGATCGAGAGCCTCCACCGGTCCACTGGGCGCTATCGATCTACCTTTCCATGCGCGCGTTTCGCAGCCGTCCGGGCCAGGAAACATTTGACAATTACCTTCTGCAATTGGCAAGTTAATGTCGTCTGTACCGGCTGCCTTCGAGCTTGATGCGATTATGAGCCGCCATTGGCTCTTCTGGTGGTCTTCTGTCTAGTTCTGGGCAACGCAGGTTGTATCAATTTCGTCGTCGTCTTCTGATTCGTGTAGGGGGGCGGCCAGCGTTGCCGTTTTCCTCGACGGCGAGAAACCCCTGGCCGTAGATTACTGACGGGACTACCTGATCGGCCGCTCGGTGCTAATTCTCGATCAGTCTTCATCACGTCGTGCCGCCCGGCGTCTCGTTTGCGCGTCGATCACCTGATCCGGTGGCGTGCTTTGATGATGCCAGCCTCTTACGCGCGATCAGTTCCACACGTCGCCAAGATGGGTATGATCAATGCGAGATCGCCATGATTAAGGAAACGTGCGGATGGGCATGCGTTCGGTTGTGCTGTCCGACAATCCGCCTCAGCAAGCCCGCCTTCGATTCGCGCTGGCAATCGGCGGGATGCTCTGAAGAACAGAGAGAACATCACCGCTTGTCCAGGTATCTCGAAAGGGACGGTAATCATCTCGCCCTGAGTTGGCCTTCGGCCACCCGCGAACTGCATCGGCAATAGCACTTCGTCCAGCGCAAAATTGCCCCCGCCACCCTCGCTCTCGCGATGCGAACCGCTCGTGCCAGTGAAGACCAGATGCGGCGATGTGGGACGTGGACTCTTCAGCCTTGGCGGCCTCATAGGACTAGCCCCGTGCAGAAAGCGTACGGTCGGACCTTTGCCATTGGGTGCGGATGGCGATGATGATCCGCGGTGGCAGCTTCTCATGCAGGATTTTCCAAGCGCTCGAGAGACGGGTGATCCGGTCCCGAGCGACATGGGTCGAGAGCCTTGATGCAGCGCCATGACGGCGTTGATTCTGCGTTCCGCCAGCTGACAACGACCTGGCTCTCTCGCAGCGTACACCGTTAGGTTTGGGACGGCGGCTACGCTCGCAGATTAGAGGAGCTGGCATGGGTTTAGTGGATTTTCTGCAGTTCGACTCAACAGTTTTTCAGGTGCGAGGAAGGGGGGCGTAAGTTTTGGCGCCGGGGCATCCATCTTGAGGAAAGATTCTCAGCAAGCCGGGCAACGGTTTGCCGGAGAATATCATGGCGAATAGCAGTAATGCTGACCATGGTCGATCATGCCGTGATCGGAAGGCTAGGTTTATTCCGCTTGTGTCTGAAAGGGCTCTACGGCCAGGGAAAGTTTTGTTCCACCCGGGATAGGTCTTGTCAGAATGCTCAATTCCTCGTTTTTGATTTTTAACGGTAAGAGCAATTTCGCGCTCCCATATCACGGTTCGTGTAGGCTCAGAACGATAATTGCTACCCAAGGCACTATTCGGCCGAAACATCTGCATAGGTATGGTCCGATACACGGGCGGTGGATGGCTGGGTTGGTTATGTACACACACACGAAATATATAGGAGCAAATGGCCTGCTTTTCCTACGCCATTGCACCGCTGAGCACAGATGAGTGCGCGGAACAATTTGCATCATCGAGAAGGACCTCATGAATGTGAGCGCGAATTTTACTAATGGTCTATGTGAGGGAAGAGAGATATCCAACAAGCTGGATCTATTTCGAGGGCATTTTGGCTTAGGCCGTCTTAAACCTTTGAATGATCGGCTTTCATTCAACGGCATGGTGCGGATGCGAGAGAACCGGCCATGAAGCGAAAAATTCCGCGAGGCAATAATTATTGACGCGTTAGCAACGAAGACACGCATGACGACTGAATGAAATCACAATATGATACATGGTATTTGGTCCGGTTTTCACGCTCCATCTGTCGATATATTTTTTCGATCCCGGAATTTCGCGATTTCTGAGGGACCTTAGCGATGAGGCAGCATATCTACGGTACTGCCTCGTCACCATGTGCTGAGCGGGCTTCGCGACATTTCATGTGATTACCGCTGTACGCCGAGGGATGAACATGGTTTAAACTGGTTTTTTCTTCTAGATCATTTTATGTGTATACAGCTCATATTTCCCACCCTGCGTGTTTCACTGGAAATCTTTGAATCATTTGAAAAAGAATGTCTCTTCAAATCAGGCACACTATCAGCGTCGGCCAGAGCATTTTTCGACTGGATCGTTTTGGCTTGACGTAGTGTGGTAATGATCGGGCGCAGTTCAACTCACAGCTTATTCATTATGGTTCGTGCACCTCTCTCACAAATGATGGTGGGTGACCTTCATGGTACGGGGGTGATCAGTAATGGCTCTGCAAGCGCGGCGCCCGGCCGGTGCAAGAGACCCCGGCGCACCATGGTGGCCGATCGCTCTCGAACCCGGTGTGCTGTGGTTGCTCCCCAGCGCCGGTTGGCGTCTGAAGCGTATTGATGGCGATCTCGGTATGAGCGATCGCGTGCCAACCACGCTACAAACAACGCCGTCAGGGATTTAGTCCGGATGGCGGGAGTGCGCTGCTGAGTTTCTGGCCGTTTTTGACAAGGTTTTTTTTATCACACCACACCACCGAACCCGGACGGAAAACCGGTAAGGGCTGGTATGAGGCTCATTGATTCCTTATTTCGCGGTGCGGGGCGATACGCTCAAGGTTAGAACGCGCGGATGATAGACCTGTTTCACGGTTGTTCGCAATGCCTGAGGCCGGATGCGTGTTCTCGATTTGTCAAGCCGACAGGTATGATGTTGATGGTCACAACACGAGCACGAACAGAGTGGTTGCTCAGAAAGGACCCGCGCAACGCTTTATCGTTCGGGTCTGTTGCTCGTAGGGCGGATTGAAGTTAATGCCCACTGTGGGTTTGTGCACAGACGCGCTGGACAGGCAGAGTTCTTTCATCATTTCGGCGGCAGGGATTCAAACAGACGATTAGGCATCGATACCAGCCTCAAGCGCATCGACACCAGGAACCAGTGAACCATGGATGTGATCGGATTGTATAAGCGCTCAGCACGATCGGCACGGTCTAATGTGTCGGCTGCGCTTACCGCGGCAAACAATAGGCCAAGTCGGTGTGCGCAGCAGCGCGATGCGTGCTGGTATCTTTGAGTGTCTGACGGCCAACTTGTCACGCCGCTCGTCCACGGCCATCTGAATTGTGCTCGCGGGTACATCGGTGACAGATAAACGGCAGCGAGGCTCGATCACGTCGACCGCGCCACGCAGCGCCTGCATGATCTTCAGCGAGGTGTCAAGTCCGGTTCTCCACCACATGCGAAATCAGGTACGCAGCGCACGGGGGCTTTCTCGGGCCGGCCTAATAAGCTAATTGTATGCAAGATCGTTGGTATGTGATGCGTGGTCTGATCAGAGCTCCACGGCCGGGAAGAGTTTTCTTGAACACCATGATGGTCGAAGAGATGTACTTGTCGCCTGCCGGGCGCAAGGTTTCATCACGGTGATTGGTCCTTGGTCGAGGTGGTTTGGGGCAGACGGGGTTCGGATATGAGATTATCAGCCAGCGCGTTGCTTGGTTACCAGCGAGCCGTGAATGATGCGTTCGGGGGACTTGGTCAGCAGGCTGGGAGAAGGTCATCACGCTCGGTATCCATGAATCGGCACAATGAAGGTTCCGAACCCGCGTTTGGATTGCATCTTACAGCCACGAATGCTCCGGACCCGATACTCGAGGCGATAATAGAGACCGGACGAGAATGCCGAGACTGGCTTCCGTCTGATCTGACGCACGGGGGGCCGTCCTGCAGCAGATGAGTTGAGGTTGGCCATGCAGCACGCGGGCGAAACCGCCGGTCAGCGGAAGCGCAAGTGCTACTTCACCCTCAGCCTTGCCCCGCTCGACGGGCGACGATCTGCCACGTCCTGTCGTCAAGGAAGGATGGAACAGGGCCGATGGCGTTGGATCGCCGCCGAGCGCGATCAGCATAATATTCCGAACACACACGCCTCCGCGGCCATCATCCTGCTCGCGGGTCCTCACTCGCCGATCACCGCTGAAAAGGTCGAACATTTCCGGTAGGGATGCAGGACCGGCAGCCCGTTCCGATCAGGTAATAGGTGTCGTCGACATTGGTCACGCCAATCCGCAGGCGCCTCGGTTCATGCACGATTCTTCACGTACCGTGCCCGAGGTGACGGATGCACTTGGCGCCAGCCAGTTTCTACCGCGACGTTCGGAATGCCTGACGCTGCAGTCGGGCGCATTTAGACTTCACACGGATAGCCGAAAAGTGCAGCCACTCGTTGGCCGGACACCAGATGCTGCCGGTGACCAGGTCTCGGCGATGATCGGGTCTTGCCCATAAGCGCTTGGCGAGCAGAATTGTGGCTCGATGCAATTGGTTGATCTTGTCGCGATCCCGCGTTGGTTGAGCTCGTACCAACAGCTTTGAAGAAATTTGGCACACCAACCAGATCGGCTCAGTCCGTCGGCAAAATACACCGGCGATGGCACGGCCGAATAATGGGTGTTGAGATGCCGAGTCTGCGCGGAATGCCGGATTCGGCTTCGCTTGGTCCCATTCCTCTTCAGCTCAAGGATCAGCGGCATCAGCGTTTCGGCATCGAAACGGCACGAAAATTGGCCGAACAATGCCCTGCCGTTGGGCACGTAAGGATGAGTTTGGGGTGCCTTGCCTGGTTTCAAATCAGTTACTTCCTTAGACGCTCTTGTCGCTTCATAAACACTGCGGCGGACAATTGCTATCCATCATATTGAGGTCCTATGCCGGCTGGCGTCTTTCCCACGCCGGAGACATGACATCGATCCATGGTCGGCACCGCTGATCCTGAGACGCTCGTCAGTCGCCATTATTGTCGTTTCGTCAACTTCACCGGAAAGCATGTAACTAGCGGCCTTCTATGCGCGGCAGTAGAAGGCCAGTCGAAGCTGAACCATTGCGCCTGCAAATCAGTAGCTTTTTGGCGTTTTGGCTCAGATCTAGAAACTGGTCGGCATGCTTTGTAATAGGTGCGTCTTTCTGAAATAGAAGCCTTCTGCGGATCGCAACGCTCATCAACTGGACCGTAATCGGGCTATTAGGCTCGCGGCGCCTCCGTGGCTTTCGTGCTATTGCAATTGCGCCAATGGTTGACGTGGCGACGATCCATCAAGACTGCTGTCATCCATATCGTACGTGTGTACGCTCACGGGCGCAAGCACGCTTCGCGCTTTGCTCCGCAAGTGCTGAGAGTTCCTATCGAGACGTGGCGATGGCTTTCTCAATGAAAGAGATGAGCCAGCCATTATCGCGTTGAAGATCTTGCTTACGGCGATCCAGGCTAGGCGTGATCAGTCGCCACAGTTTTTGATCTGTATCGTCATGTGCGGCTGAAGTTGCATAAAATCCGCCCGAAGAGACAGTTCGTAGATATGGAATGCCTCCAGGAATTCATCTAAGAACAGTCAAATGCCGGGCGATACGGTTTAAAAAGTCTCACAGCAACAACTGCGATCGTTTTGCTGAGCCTAGCGTTGCCCTATGTCCGTGGGCAAAGCTCTCTGCTAGGTCGCCCCAGAAATCCGGCGCCCATGGGAGTTTTCTGTCAGATGCGCCATTCATGGGCGCGAGGTAGTAGTAACGAAATCCGGCGCTATGGCGGTCTCTTCAGGATTAAAAGACAGGTTCTCCCTCGGATGTGCAGGACCCCAAGCGGCTTTTGGTGTCTTGTTAGCAATCCCTCGCACCGGTTTTGCCTCAAGGTTCCTGCATGGGTCCCGGACATAGATTCAGCTCATGTGCCACTCGCTGAATGATCTGAAAACTGCCGCCTGACATGCATCGGTGGACAGGACAGCAGTCCAAGTGCAGTCCTCCTGTTATCGGTTTCTGCTCCGCAGACCTGCGCCAGCTTATCCGGTCATTTCAATACGGTGTCACTCCTGCCGTTTATTGGATCTTCTATCTCCACCAGCCGGACTCCGCGTTTCACGCGTGCACGTCATATCATGCCACCATGGTGACTGGGTTGGGAATTCTATCGATTCCCGTTCCGGAGGGCCTGTTGGATGGTCAGGTCTTGAGCGCCCTGGCCCGCCGGTCGTATACGCAACCTCATCCTGGTTCGCAGCGCGCATTTTTTCGCGACAGTCAACGGCACTAAACGGCCGTTGACGGTAACCGCGCTGGGCCGGGCGCGGTGGTTCTGCGGGAAGGACGACCGATTCCATACTACATGATGTCCTCATTTATCCGATTCTGATTCGGCCACACAGGAATTCAAAGTCAGCACCCGGTCCGCGGTATAAAAATCCGGGAGCAAAAAAGTGGCGGCGTTGGAAACGCCGCACTACTCAAGGAGTCATCGAGGAAGTATTGCCGGTCAGCCGTCGATTCAGTGCACGTAATTCCGGATCTTTGTGTCTTGTGTCCTGCTGAGTACTAAACGGTGGACTCATATATGAACTGAGGTGCAAAAAACTCGTGGTCACCGCAGTGTAGTATGATGCCGCGTCTATTCATGCGCAGATCAGCTAATATGTTATTGTGTGGCGATTCAAGCGGCGCTATCGTAACACGCGCTTCAGATAGCGCTCTCCCAAAGGCAAATCTAGACGGTTGTATTGCGCACTTAGTGGAACTTGCGCCAATTAGTACAGTTCACATGCAACAGAATGTCGACTGGACTGTTTGCCAGCATTGAGACACGTCGCGTTATAGCGGATTGCAGCAAGTGGCCTGAATGGAATAAATTATACGACTTGTTCAGCGATTGTCGAGACGTGAAGTCTGATTGCGAAGATATTTCGTGTGTTTATCTCTGCTGGGCGTTGCTTATTTTGATGCTTGAGCTTAAGCATGATTAGCGCTCCTACAGAATATGTAAATGGCGACATGTGCATAGGTGTAGCCAGTAACTGTCTAAGTAGACAGACCTCAGAACCAATCAGGGCGATTGGTCGCGGTCTGCAGACAAGGTAGAAAGAAGTAAAATTGCGGTTCACTGTTGTTCATAGGGTCAAGTGGCTCATTCTCGTTTCAGAAGGTGGGGACGACGTCGAGGGGGATCGTTCCTTGTACAATTTGATTGGTGGACCGGCGATCGCACTATTGATACTTGGTTAGTTGGAATTTTACGGGAATAGGCGAAGCAGCATATAAACGGATTGTTAATCCATGCATCAAGAACGGCATGGATCGTCATAATAATTAACCGATGAATTTCGGAGATTGATGCACTTTTAGAGTTGCTGACCATTCCATAACAAGTATGTTTACCTATAAGGTCAAAAGCATTCTAGGTGAAGCTATTCGTCATATTAGTAGTTGTTTCGCACGATTTCACTCCTGTGTCCTTATTTTTAAAAAGACACATATTTCGATTACCTTTAAATAATCCGTGGTTATTTTTATTGATACTATACTGAAAATCTCCCTATGCCTGGATTGCGGAGATCAGCAAGCAGGCTTTTAATTTGGCCAAATTTGTTGCACAAAACCTGGAATTGGGTTATTAAAAAATATACACCTATGGTAGCGGCTGTTTTATTGTTGATGAATAGTTGGCGATAGCCTGTCTTGTATCAAAAAATAAGTTTAACGTAACCAGGTCGCTGCTTTGGGGACATCAATGGGTAAGATCTGACTAACCTATGCTTTGAAGGAAGTATTTTTATTTTTGGCTGGTGCTGTGGGTATAGACAGTGGTTACGTGATTAGTCTAAAAATTATATAAACAATGATTACCGCAACTCTGGCAGATGTAGAAAAAAGTTAGCACATTAAGTTCTGTCGAAAGTTTACTGATAGGAGTGTATTTTGGTTTCCGGCTGCTTTGCGGGTTTTCGGCGCACCCCACTGGAATCTTCAAAAAGCAACAGGGAACCTTTTTGGTTTTTGATTACCAGGGGAAGCTACAGATGGCCACATATAGCTCGAGCCGCCCTAAAGCCAATGCGTTACCAAACATGGATTTTTAAAAGCTAATATCGAATGCAGAGATGCTCTGACACATATCAACTTAAGAATTGGCGTTGTTAGAATGGGGGGAGCAATACCGGAAGTTAATAATATTGCTCATCGAGCGATGGTTTTCAAGCCGGATGGTGGTTAAAACACCGATGTAACTATTGTGCGACCCTAAATATTGTAGATATACTACAGCTTATGGTCGGCGGAGCCGCTTTTTTTTTTTTTAAGCTGGCTTCTAGCCGGGTGTACTGGGAAATGGTCCTGACGAATTGAGCAGATTTTGGCTAAACTGATAAACGTTTTATTATTAAAAAAGAAAAATAACTCAGAATACTCTATCTCAAAGGAGGGAGCAGTTTATAGATCAAGAGATTTTAAAGGTTGGGTATAAGGCGAGATTAGAGGCTTTGGATTACTGGCAGCAATGATAAGCCCGCTCAACCCGAAGTGGGGCAATCTTATTATAAGGATTTTCTTCATTATCAATTTATCTGTTTTTTATTTTAACCTAACACCTAACACGCTAACACCTACCCCTAACCACCTAACACCTACACACCTAACCCTACACAGCCTAACCTAACAACTAGAAGACCTACCACTAACCACTAACACCATTGACGGCCATTTATTGCCAGAAATTAAAATACGGACAGCAATCCTTATTTTATTGGGTGGGGGGTGTTGCCAATGTTGTTTTGGAATAAAACCATAGGAAAGTAATAGTGGGTTGATGGTTATACAAACACGGGTTGGCGCGTCAATTAGCTGGTTTTATTCGTAGCGGTTGTCCATTAGCGCTCCTGTACAAGTGGCGCCCATTTTAACCGCTGCCCGTTAGTATTGGTTTTAGGCAGTTGCAGAAAATTTTTTCCATTGGCCCAGGATGTTTCCCCGGTATGCTTTTAGCTCATGGCTAGGTGCTTATGATTGGCGGCTCTGGAACGGTATGGTTTATCTATAGAGATCATTTTTTGCGGCAACAGAAGATCGCAGCGAACAAAAAAGCTGTTTTTTTTGTACTGGCAACCAGCATAACGTATTTTGTTCGAACTTTATTAAGTGAAACAGTAGGGGGACCCTTTGGTCTTGGTTTTCGCTGTAACTGTAATTTTACGGACGGCAACGTCAAACACGCTTTTTCAGAACCAGAACAGTTATCCATTAGGCTCTTTGGAGGCGCGCTTCTGGCTGTAGCTTTTGTAAGGGTTTTGGTCTATTGGTTTGTCTTTAGGCGGTACAGTCCATCCTGGGGTATGCAAATGTTAACCTTGCGGCGTGCATTTTAGGACCAAGAATTATGCATGCCATATTGCCCTATCAAAAGAATAAAGCGTCAGCTGATTTGGAGCCTCATGGCCTTAATCTCTATTTTGGGCCTTTGCCGGGTCGCCTGATTTTGGTTCTGTGCCGTATCTGATAGTTGATTTATCCTAAAAGTCGTTCTGTAAATGGGAGATCCCTTATTAGCTCGCGCTCCTAAAAAATTTTCATCATTTACTAATTGAAAGCTCGCTCATTTTTATTGCACTTACGCCCCCATCTTCCAAAACAACTCATATTTTGCAACTGGTTTTAGGTTTGTTTATCATTACAGAACCTGAGTAAGATTAATTGAAATTTCCTTCAAATTTTTTCTACCTGGGTTTTCAACCTTGGGCACGGTGTTTTTGTCAGGAGTGCAACCTATTCAAAATATA
>Ga0163217_1029687_pt1 | contig 10177 bp, 7 predicted proteins | sample SynspAceP_FD_185933 | JGI IMG/M metagenome (GOLD analysis project Ga0163217, IMG submission 185933) | Saline lake microbial communities from Ace Lake in Antarctica - Synechococcus sp. Ace-P (PacBio error correction) | ecosystem: Environmental > Aquatic > Non-marine Saline and Alkaline > Saline ...
ACGCCCCCAAGGCTGAGAAGAAAAGGAAAAAATTTTGAAAATTGGGGTTGCTACCCCCACAAAAGAGAGAAAGATCGAATTTTTTCCAGAAATACTTTGTGAACTCACTTGCTGTGAGTCCCCCCCCCCTTGGCGCTCAAACTGCGAACTTTTTGTTGCCTCCAACCTTTCCGGTTTATATTTCCATCTATTTCCCCGACTATTTCCCTTTGTGGGAAATCTGGTTTGATTATTCCCTTTTGGCAAATTTTTTGATTAAAGTGCAGGCTGATGGTTGGGCCCTAGTCTTTTTTGTTGGATTCCCCATTTGTTTTTGCGGGTGGCTTTAGGCTGGCCTTTTTGAGCAAAGTGGATGCTGGTTTTTCCCAAATCAACTGTAAATTCAATTGCTGTCCAAGTTTTTGGGCCTTGGGAAAACTAGATCAGATTAACGATCCAAGTCCCATTGAGTATGATTTCCTCTTTTGGGTGCTTTTAACTAGTTCCTGGTCTGCTTGGGAAACTGGAAATCGAAATACAGTTGATTTATCTGTCCCCTTTGCTGTGTTTCAATTTGGCTCAGGTCTTAGATTTTTTTTGGAAGCAACTAAATCGACCTGCTCAAGAATTTGGTGATGCTAGAAACATCAAGGAAAAAAAGGTTCAGGTCTTTGAGAATTTCAGTTTTTGAAAATGAAATTCGTTTGTGCAATTGGAATCAAGGGGTCGATCCACGAGGAGAGCTATAGCCTTTGTAGTGGATCCCGAATCGGAATTTCAAACCAGCTGCCGCAGATTCCAGAAACAAATCGGAATAACCTGTGTAGAACCGCGCTGTATTTATCGACAGACTTTTTTCCTTGAAACGTCACTATAAATCAGAATACCGTCAGAGATTTATTCTCCCTAACAAAAGCCTGAAAAGCTATCGCCATATGTCAAGAAGGGGAAGTGGAATCAAGTAGTTAAAAGAGGAAGACACCTGAAATTGGAGATGCTGCTTTTCGAATACTTCTAGCTCGCTTTTTGGCATTGCCTTTTTTGCACCTAACTTGATTCAAAAAGAACATCCCTATGAATACGCAGTCCTCAGCCATGTTCAGATCGAAATCGGGTACAATCAATCTGAATAATCTGTAAACGAAATGCCAAGTGGAGTCGTGCATTAATTTCAGTCTGAAGGAAGGCTTTTCCTCTATCAACTGGAAATCGAATGAGGATTGAAAAGTGGGTGCTTTAGAAGTATGCTTCTGGAAAGCCTCTGCGCACTGGAAGCGGATTTAGGCCATATTTACAGAAATGCAGGAATTCACGTAGAAGAAATCTGGCAGATAGTCGAAGTTGAAGGATCTTTTTGAGCTATTTATAACTTTTCCCTAAAGTACGTCCATCGCGCTGTTCAGGGGTCATGCCTTGGCACACACATGCGGATTGGTGACTGTTTTGTGGATTTTGCTTTTCGAGTGCCTTCAGCCTTTTTGTTATACTGAACGTGGCCATTGGATTTGTGCCTGCCTTGGTTCAGTATTCCTTTTGGGAGCGATCGGTGAGACAGATCAAACGGCAAGAATTGCTGCTTTCATGCGAGCTAATTTACCTCTTTCCAAAGCGGCTGAGTTAGGTTTGATAACAGAAGTCATTGCTAGCGAGAGTTGGAAAAACTGCCTGTTGAAACTTTGCCCAAAATCTTATCGTAAAAAATTCCAGCTTTTCGATGCCCCCCGAAACCACAAATTCTTCTTCGCGAACTCACCAAAAGAGACTAGATCAAATGCATTGAGATTTGCTGCCTACGAATTGAATGCAAAAGCAAGAGCGAACCGGAATGATAAAAAAGGGAATTGCGCTTCCTCCAAATCAAAACCTGTTTGGTAACTGATTGATCGGGGACAAATCCATTCTCACGAAGTACTTTTTGGCCATTCGGAATTTACGCCGGTCCAAGATCAGATTATCAAACTTCAGTTTTAGCAGGGAAGGAACGCTCGCCCTAGTTGCCCAAGACGCGGTGGAGGAAAGTCGCTTTGTTTTCAGCTGCCACGTTGGTTTGATGGATTGTTTGGTCGTAAGTCCTTTGATTGCCTTGATGATAGATCAAGTGGCATTGGCTTGTAAGGCTAAAAGAATCAAAGCCGCTGCGATCTTACTTCGAATGAGCTCACGAGAGATCGATCGCGAAATTCTGATATGTATATTATATGTGGGATTATAATTTTGTATGTGTCTCCAAAGGGCTTGAAAGGGCGGATCTTTTATTGCTAGTTCAAGCAAGATGAATATCAACTTAAATTGCGTTGTCGATGAAGGCCGCATTGCCAATCTCACAGTGGGGGTACGATTTCGACCCTCTTAAACTTGGAGCATTGGCGACGATTAAGCCATTTTCAATCCAAGATTCTCATTTTGCTTGGACCGCATCTGCAGAGCCGCAAGTCTGTCAACGGACATTATGGCTCGTATTGGAAATGGAATAAGCCCTGCATTTTTCCAACAAAGCTTTCGCGAGAAAATCTAGCATACAGCGTGCGATGATGAAAATCAAGCTTGAAAAAGGATAGAATGTTTACAAGCGGGTTCCGGGATCCGCGATTTGGTACGTCAATAAATCGGCAAGGCGCACTCACCAGATGCTAAATTTTGCATCAATTAAGTGAGCTCTGCGCGGCTTATCACGAAAGCGGACTTTCATGCTGAATCGAGCCAAAAGCAAGAAGCTTGGAAACCAATCAGGTTCGGCAGTAAGGTTAGGCACAATGCCATCGAATGATCGACAAACACTGACCGTTCGGAGGTAGGTGATTCATAGCGAAATTGCCTGACAAATTTGGAGAATTATTATCAAGGAGGCAGAAGAGCGGGTCGAGATGGGGCAAAAAGCCTACTGCGGTTTACTGTCCAACGACGCAAGATTTGGAGCAAGTAACTTGAGCGGCAGCATTGGTCTACCCCGATTGCATTTTGTCCCCCCGAAAGGTCTATCAATGTCTCGCTAACTATTTCCGAATTGCCGTGGGAAGTATATGCGAGCAGCTTTGGATTTTGAATGAATGAATTTTCTGCTCAGACTATAAAATTAGGAGTTTGGAAACCTTTTAATGCGCTTAAGGTTTGGAAAAGTGGTTTTTATTGGATTTAAAACGAGAGCTATTACTCCCTTTCTAAAAATCCATTTTTAATCCATAAATCACCAGCGCGCTCTATGAGAATCAGATTGCCTAGTGGAAAACTGGATCCAAATTGTGAAAATGAATCATAGCGGACGTATGTGGAAATGTCTTTTCGGAATACATTTCGATCAATGAAGGCCAAGCTTGGCAAGTCCTTGAATTTGATAGAATCGGAGTTGATCATAGGGGCTAAGCAATTGGAACAACTCGAAGTGAGGTCTAATATGATAAGCGTAAGGATAAGCCGCCAAAATACATTTTTGACGCCGAGATATGATGCGGCTACGCTACCATTGGAATTTCGCTCGAATCAAAAATCAGAAGAGAACTAACCTTTAGAGAAAGCCTACTCAATGGTAGCATATGCCCATCACGACCAAATCTTGTCAGAACTCAAGTTTCTCAAAAACTTTGGGAAAGTCTGATAAGTGTGAGTGTGTGGATCTGTGCATCCAGTCAAGCGACAAGTCAAAAAGTACCAGAAGTTCCGAACAAAGGCTAAAAAAATCCGAATCCATGGAAACTTTACAGCCTTCTAGTGAGTTATCAGAGCGTGAGTTATTTTGATCAACTTCCCGACTCCACAATCACGAAAAAAATCCTTCAAATTCTCAGCAACACTTGTCGATCAAGGGCAAGTCATTCAATCTGCCAGCAGCCAGAATACGCATGATATTTATGGGTAATCTTCGATGATTTTGTATTTCCAGTCTTTTCCATCGAGTAAAGGTACCCTTGAGCATAAGGAAAATTTTTGTTACAAATCTTCCGATATGCAGGAAGCTAAGAACTGCGTCAACGTGGAGCTGAGGAAAGCGATTTTGCAAAATTGCTAAGTAATATCTTCAAGAACTTCCATTCAGAAAAAAATGCCTCGGGTTTCATAATTCCTCGTTCGAAGTTGCGGAGAGGATTGCGATACGTATAAGAGGTTTTCACTCCTCAAACTTTTTATCTTCTTGGCTTTGCCCAGCGACGTTTTAGCTTTAGGTATGCAGCAAGGTAAGTTTGACAAGAAAGTTGGAGGAAAATAAACGATCAGTCGGTCTACTGAAAATTATTTTAAGCTCCTTACAGTTGCCAGTAAAAGGAATCAGCTAATTCCAGCTTTATGGGAATGTGGCAATCGAGAAAAATAAGACCTGGAATAATCAAACCGAATACCTGAAAGGTTTTGCACATTTTTATTCTGATAGACTCTACAGGACCAATGCCTTTTGATGAAATTAGTAAATCAATTATTTGAAAACATAGACGAATGGATAGATTAAATAGTTGAGCAGCTTAACAAGTACCGTACACCATATGAAGAATGAGTCAATTTCATACAACCTTATCAGCTCACCGAAAGATCCATAGCCTATCAAGAGAAGCTGGTGGGGGCAATTTCACAGCATCTGCTTGGAATTGTAAAATCGAAGCGAACTCATACGCTGTGAACGCTACACCGCAAATTAGGACGCTGGTTTGCAATTGGAGGACATGCGGTAGGGGAAATGAGGACTTGTTAGAATAGCCATTTAAAGAAGCTAAGAGAAGAGAGTGGCTGGAAAGTCTAGAATTTGTTGATGAGACTAATTTTTGATCTTGATAAGCACATTATCCTGAGCGACCACATGTCCCCTAGAGCATTTTCATTACGATGTGGCGCCTATATTCTTGAAGCGGATCTAACGAAGATTGGTCAAAAGTAAGAAAGTATTTTCCCTTGCAATGGGGCCTTTTTGACCTCCGTTCAGGATGTGATTGGGTATAACCTCGCTCCTTAGAATGCTTGAGAAAACAGTAATCGAAATTCTACTTTAATTTCTACTGCATTGGATACCAACCTGACCCACAACAAACTTGAGACCATAGATTTTTCTAATCCGATTCAATTCGTTTTTTCTGAATATCCGATGGCTAACTCCCATGTGAAAACAATGGTATTTTTTAGGCTACTTGAGCCAGGTGCCAGAGTTCATTTTTGAATGATTGTTTGATTGGAACATTCATGGAAATCGGCACTGTAGTCGGTCGGGTCGCGAATCGATTATTAAAACAATTCCTCTTGAATCAGGTAAGAGGTTTGGTAAAGCTGCTCCAAGGTTGGGACAAAAGCTTTCCTTTGATACGAGCAATAATCTGATTGGTACTAATAGTGAGGACTTTGGTGAGCTTTGCGGCATTGCAGCTGGCGTGATGGTATCGGTGGATCGCCATTCGATGAAGGCCAAACTCCTATTCCAGCCGAATTTCCCGCGAGCCAAACTTTCAGCTTAAGTCGGCTTAAAAAAATGCCTGATGACTATATTTGCACAAATTTCTAATCGTCTGAAAAAATTATTCGCTAGAATTGGTCTAGCCTTAATTTGTGAATTGTGCGCCCTCAGAAGAGGAATTGATGAAGCCGAAGGCAAAGGATGGATACTCAATCTGAATGAGGCAATCGGAATACTTCCGATCGCTTTTGGAGGAAAATCCCATACTAACAATCAGGCTCTTAATGCTAAAAGTGTTGCATTTTTTCAGTTGAAAGAATTATCAAAAAGCAATTCCTGTATTCACCACAGCGAATTGAGGCAGACCAAGCTCTTTACAAGCCTTGGGTTTTAAAATCGAGGAAACTCTAACCTGGATACTAGGTCTTCAAAAGAAGCAGTTGGGGATTTCAATATGGCTAGCGAACCTAGATCCAACTCAAAAACTGATATTTATTACAATCGAGATTAGCTACTTTAGGGCTAGAAGAAGTAACTGAGGATGCGATCTTTGATTTTGACCGCCAGCACTTCAGGTCAATCCTAATCAGGGCTTTTTGGTTTCTTCATAGAGAAAAGCCAATTGGGCATAATAAATCCGCAAGACGCTGAGTCATTGACAAATGCCTGTGAAATTTTGGATGGAGAAAACGCAGCGGCATACTACTTACTTGAGTGAATCGAATGAGTGTCTGGGACAAAAAGAAGAGGGTGTGCAGAATTTGAAAATGGCACTCTGCATTGGTTTGCTGAGGCAACAGACCTGGATAGACGATTTCTGTAAGTAAGGAAGTGCGCGAATTTCAAACGGATCTTATTTAGCATAAAATCTGCCTAGAAAAGGGGCAATAGTAAGCCGATCCCTACTCGAAACGGTTTATGGGCTCGCTGGAAATGCACTAGATCCGATGGCAGTTGCTGCTATCTTCGAGACAAGAAACGTCCAAGTTTTGAAATCCACTGATCATCTCATGTGGCTTCGATCGATAAGCAGCACATATGTCGGATTGTCCAGAACCCCTTCGAAAAGCTTCGCGTCGGTCTTTTGGCGCAGGACCGTTGACGCTATTACTTCCAAAGACTGTCCAAATCCGCTGATTTAGTCCAACTTCCGTTCAGATAGAGTTGCACTTCGGTACCAAAGTCATCCACAGACTTTGCATTGCTTCAGTCGCGCTGAAATTTCCTTTGGCAGCACCGAGTGCAAAATCCTTTTGGATACATAAAGTCCTACTAATCCTGAGCATGTCAATGCTCAGTAGGGGGATTCATTTCAATGATTTTAATGAGGAACCTTGCAAAGTAGGACTGGAATAGATCTTGGGATGGAAGGCGACAGTTATTTGTTATCGATTAGGAGATTGGAAATGATGGCATTGAATCGATCGTGGTAACCAGTAAAGTTTGCAAGATCAAGTTCCTCAAAATCCACAGGCTCCGGACTTTGGAAAGTCACTAGTGCACGCTCCAGCCTTTTTATCAGTTGATTTAAATAAATTAATCCACTATCGCGAGTCCAGGGAAAATCTTTTGGAGTCCTTTCCTTTCAACATTTTTTTCTTCTGAACGTGGCCATTGAAAAACCAAAATTAGACTTTGTCAAGGCGGTGATCTAAAGCGCTGCGGCTAAAATCTTTTCGCACGATCGAAGATTGGATAGCATGAATATTGAGTTTATTTTTGCGGAACTGGGGCACCAAATTATGGCTAGGGAAAGCCATAAATGATCGATTGAAAAAAGAGCTTGCAGCAAATAGAAGGTAGATAGCTATACACTGAAAACTGGGAATGAGGAGTGTTTTATTGTTACCGCATAAATCATTTCGAGGCTTGAGCGAAAGGTGGCGAGGAGCTAAAAAGTTGAATTTGCTATCGGTACGTGCGGTACATTCTCTTAAAAATTAAATAGATCAAGTCAAAAAAGGTTTTTGTCGTCAATCTTTGATAAATTCACAACAGTATTTTTATAAAAAATTACAAAATCCTAATTATAATCCTAAGAAAAAACTGCGTTAGATGAATCTAGCTTTAAAGGTAAAGAAAGCACTGGTCAGAGTGGACTTTCAATGTCCCTTGGATAAGGACTTTAATGTCAACAGATATACGCGAATAACCATACAGCGATCCCTACGAGAAAAGATTCTGATGAGGCGGATCAGCTATTTTATGGTCTCACCGTAGTAGACCAAAAGGTGTTGAAGATGATAAATACTCCTTCGACAATTGTAAGTGACGTTGGGAAAAGGCATTAAGGTCGTCCTGTGAAGTTTTTCCCAAGATGCAAGATTGGTAAAGCAAGCGGAACCTTATTGCGTCAGAATAAAACCGGGTGAGGTTCTGCCTATAAACTTTTAGAGACTTACGCATTTTCACAATAGAGGAAGAGAAAGGGAGATAAGATTTGCAAAAAAACTTTCCAGACTTGGTGAAATCTATGTAAATGATGCATTTGGCACAGCAAACACCGAGCACATGCTTCTACCGTCAATATAGCTCAGTTTTGTCAACGATAAAGTCCTGTGGTATTTGATTACTTCAGAAATTGAAAAATGCCGGAATAAAGTTCTTGATAACCCTGAGCACCTTACACTGGCGATTATGGGTAGGAGCTAAAACTCGCTGATAAGATTCTAAATCATTGAAAACTTACTGGATAAGGATAATCTGATTATCGGAGGCGGCATGTCTAACCTTTTGCGAAGCACTGCGGAGGGAACGATCGAGATTTCGCCTATTGGAAGAAGACAAGACTTGACTTTGTCCTAGAATTGATGGAAGAAGGGCGAAAGCAAAAGGAAGTAAAATCTTATTGCCTGAGATGCGGTGATCCAAAAGCTTTTTGCAAATGATCCAAGAGCATGGATGGCTAAACAAAGGCGAAATTCCCTGAGGCTGGATGGGCTTGGAAATATCGGTCCACAAACAGAGAAAATTTCCGCAGCGACACTCTGAATCAAAAACGTAATACTCTGGAATGGCCCGATGGGTGTATTCGAGATGAATTCATTTGACAAAGAACCCAAGGCAAGTAGCCGAAGCAGTAGGTGGCAGCCACTAAAGTCAAGGAGCTAATTCATGTTGGGAGAGGAACTCTGCTGCTGCGGTAAATACATTCGGTTTTGGCGATGAGGTGTCCTTTTGTGTCCACCGGTGGAGAGCATTCTAGAGCATCATGGAAGGAAAATCCTTCGGGTGTAGCGGGCGCTGGCGAGCCATAAGTGAGGTGAAAGACCTCGGAGGTTTCAACTCGAAGGTCTTTTTTTCTGAATTTCGTTTTTCAAACCTCGAGGTCCGAAAACAGCCAAAGTTTACAAGTGCTTGATGAACGCTGAATTCCGATGATGAAGTTTTGAAAAATTAGAACTCCACTTACCACCATTTACTGGATAAGTGATCTGAGGGATATTTTTTATACCATAATTATCAGTTTTAGGATCCCATGACGGATCACAGATGAATTTTTCTGAAACAAATTATACTGGTCGATGATCCCTCGGAAGCTTTTCCAAGTCAAATCAGTAAAAGTCCCAGCCGGCCCATACTCAAATCTTTGAGACCAATCTAGCATCTTCCCATTGCGTTGGGAAAGTAATACACGGTATAGGCAGGATTATCGGGGAGTCACATTAAAGTCCCCCATCCAGATTAACAGGTAACACTTATTTTGATTCGATTTGGCGAAGGACAAGTTTGCTGTCTTTCTCTCGTGCTTTGCCTGACCGATATATCGTAGTGGATGTTAAAGACTAGAATCCTTCCTTTTGATCTGCAACATTTCCCATAAAGTGCTAGCCCGCGATTTAGGGCACATCCCAGCCTTTACTCGGCTTTCAGGAGTAGGCGAAAGCCAGAAAGGGCCTTGATCCGAATAATTGTACTTCTCTGATTGTAGAGAATGGCTGAAACCTCCCCTTTGTCTTCCGTCATTCCCCTTCCCATGCGATATATTTCGAATCCAAACTTCACTCATTTCATTGAGTTGGTGCTTGAAAGTTGCCTCTGTAGCACCCAACGGTCAAATTTGATTGGAATTTAATCAGATCTACGCATGAGGAAGCGAAATCCTGTCCAGAGATTTCAGCACATGGATTGCCATCGGATATTGAAAGTCGCGAACTTGATGGATTTTTGGGCAAATAGCTACAGCGTTGAAATAAAAAAAAATTAAAGAAAGTTAAACTTGAGCTGAACAGTGATTTAAAATTGATTCATGGTGGTGGCAAACTAAATCTTGAATTGGTTTTAAGTAATTCAATTTCAAAGTTTTAATTTTAGCAATACTATGGTAAAATCAAATCAAGAAACATAGTATCCTGACATTAGATTAAGACATTAAAGATTAACGTTAAATCGGTGTCGGTCATCCAACATCTGAACATCGGTTGTCACCTGAACCATAATCTTTCTCGCAATCAAATTAAAAACCTTTATCCAAAGCCTTTCACGCAGAATTTCACGGATTGGCTTCAAGGAAGTATTGCGCCAAGGCCAATGCTTTGCCAGCACCATCGATAAAGCTGGAAATGTCAACCTTAGTCCATTTTAGTTTTTTTCAATCTCTGTTTAGCACTAATCCGGCTATTTTGATTTTTTCTCCCTCCAGAAGAGTCCGAGACAAACCACTAAACATACGTTGGAGAATGGTTTTGAAAGTGCCTGAAGTGGGTCTATACATCGTAGTCCAATTACGGGGATGGTGGACAGATGTCCTTGCAAGTACGGAGTATGGGAAAGGGGTCAGCGAGTTTGAAAGGCAGGACTATCTCTCTCCACAACAACAACGGAGAGGCG
>Ga0163217_1039889_pt1 | contig 10177 bp, 6 predicted proteins | sample SynspAceP_FD_185933 | JGI IMG/M metagenome (GOLD analysis project Ga0163217, IMG submission 185933) | Saline lake microbial communities from Ace Lake in Antarctica - Synechococcus sp. Ace-P (PacBio error correction) | ecosystem: Environmental > Aquatic > Non-marine Saline and Alkaline > Saline ...
AAGAGATATTTCAATCGGGGTTGCGCCAGCTCAATTACGATCTGGGGGTCATGTTTATTTCTTGAACTAATGTTACACCGTCTCTTTTGGTCCCAGAGTACTGCCAATTTGTCCCCTAGCAGCGGAGGTACTTACTAGTCCTGGTAATTGGGAAAGTATTGCCCCATGAGTTGCCCCCAGTGCAAGGGGGAAATAGGGGACCCTTTTCATGCGGCTTGTGGCCTTTCAATTTTTTGAATAAACATTTGGGGAATATCCGACAAGCCCGGAAAAATCTTCGCGGCGATTTAATGTCCGATTGGCAACCGCAAGTCGCTCCTAGTACTTACTCCCGCAGGATAATTCCAGCTGACTAATTCGTGCTGAAGGAGAATTCCCCGCTTGAAAACCCACTGAGGCCTTAACTTCGTTAAGTCCCAAACGTTAAATAACATTAGAAATATGAAATCATCAGGTAAATCCTTAATAGTCTTTGCCGCAGCCTGGGCTTTCTGGTCAAGTAGGAAAACTTTTGAAAAGCGAAGTTAAAAAGTATTCCGAGAACCGCCTCTGAAGGCCAACCTTCCGGACTGACATCGCCAAATTAATGTCTGGCAGATCATAACAAATCCAACACCAGACGTTGAGGTTTTTATCTGCTGGAAGGTCACGTTTGAGTGACCATTAAATAACCCACAGAACAAAAAACAGTAAATCTTAGTCCCTGATTGTTATTACGGTAGAAATGCCCTCCGCAGCAGCAGTAGCAGCCTCACGAATGCGGCCACGCCGTAACAGCAGCAACTTCCTACACTTGGCTAAAATTTAAGATTTCTACCGCTGTGCCCATTCAAAAAACAGTGCGGCAAAATCTTTGAATAATCGTGTTGATCGCCTCACTCCTGGGTGGATTTGCGCTAGGCCTTCCTTATGAGCTCGTTGGATACATTGTAGTCAGGTGCCCTATGGAATTATAACCTTCGTTCACTTTGGTCACACTTCCGTAGAATTCGGATGCGAGTAACCGGGCGCTGCTTGGGTAAAGACACGAAACATCGTCACATACCAAAGATGAATACCGTAATGTCGAAAGAAATGCGCCAGTGGCGCCATGACTTATGTAGTAGCGGCTGTTAGCAGCTTTAGCACACTGGCCTATTAATGTTTTTATCTTTTTAGGAATCGGGATTGATACAGATCAAAATAAAAATTGGGAAAAGGGCAGGCTTTTGCCCCTTTTATTCTTTTCATATAACTTCCCGATCGGATTTCACCCATTTTAATTAGAACATGCCATTTTCAATTAAGACCGAAGAACATCTAAGCAAGTCGAGAATGCTGCAAGCAGAAATTTGCCAATACAGAAATTTATCCAGGAGTTATCGGCGCGATTAGAAGCTAAAATTCCCCAAAGAGCAGGTCATAAGATGGGTGAACTTGATTTATGGGATCGATGGTGAAGCCGAAATAAACTAATGGCGCGGAATGGATACCTACCATTTCCTAATGTATTGGCTATGGAGGTAACTTTCCAAAAATTGATGCCGTTCGCGTCAGTATGTAATGTCTGTAACACAATTCTTTTGGTATGCTGGGCTTAGAGAAAATACGGCTCGAAGCTCAAAAAGAAAAGTAATTTTGAAACCTCTTGCTAGTGGTGAAGTTTTTGGGAGCCTTCCCTGCCTTTCTGACCGAAGCTGGTTCTGACGCTACTTCCCAGCAAACCTCAGCTTTGAGCTTATGGAGATTCCATTATGTCCTCAACGTACTAAAAAACTGGATTACCAACTGTTTTCGTCTGCAAGTTTATTTTGTAATAGCGGCAAACAGAATGCAAGTAAAGGGCAACAAAGGAATCCTCGTTATTATTGTAGAAGGGAAGGAGAAGGATTTTATAGTCGGAAGAAAAGAAAGACAAGCTGGATTCGGTGATTGACACTGCACTCATTGATGTTTACGAAGCCAAAGTGCCCAATAGAAAACCGCATCGGACAAGAAAGGCTTTGGTTTTACCTCTTGCAATGGAAACCCTTAATGGAGGTAGAATCGGAAATAGCTGGCCCAAGCTTTAGGCATTGCAAAGCGGGAGCTTATGAATTGGCCGCTTGCTTTTACTCCACAAGAGCGAAAAGCATTTGGGAAACCTATCAGTCAACATCAGGCATTCAAGTGTTAAACTTGCAGACATGGCTACACAATTGAAGCAGCCAGACGTTTAGTGGGTACAAAGCAGCTTGGGCTGAAAAGATCAAGGTGAAGACTATTCTCATGCATGCCAGCCATGGCAAATTAATGCCTTCACAGGTACATGGAATGTGACGATCGAAGCGATACAAGTACATGGGCTATGGCTATGTGAAAGAATACCATTAACGAGCGACTCATGTCGAAGATTGCCAAATCATCACTCTCAAATTACGAGGGACGCTCCGAAATTAGAAAATAGTGATATCTCGAGGTATCTTGAGTAGTTCAAGCTAAAACAAACGAAAGGGTAGTAATTTCAATTACTTATACCTTTTTTATGTTTTTTTACTCTCAATTCAAAAAGTTCATGTTTTTTAATTAGAAAAATTATATTTTTGAATTTTAACTATTTCTTCCAATTAATTCATTGGAATATTACAACAAAGTCATTGAGTCCCGGTAAATGTTATGGTTCTATTCGAGGGCAACAATTTTAGACTTGAAAAACCATTCCACAGTCACAGAATTACAAAGAGACTGATAACACGCTGAAACTTCTTCATCACGGTTAACTTGAAGTTTGCGCGAAGATCAGAGCTGCTAAATGAAGGCGAAGTGCTAATTTCTTCCTGCTGAGCGTAAAACAAAACTTACGCTTGGAAATAGCCTAAAGAAGTCAGACTTATCCAATCAACAATTCAAGAAAATAAGAAGAAATAGCCTCAAAGCATTTCCTTCAGGACATCATATAATATGCGAGGATGACTGTATTCTCATGGTCAGCTTTGATCCAAAAATTTTCGATGGTGGTTAACTTTTCAATTCACTCGACATCTCCCCTTTTATCATTTCGATCAATGATCGCTCTAGCCACTATCATCGAAGACTTGATGAAAGAAGTGGGAGGAACAGTAATGTTGGTAAGAGCGCCATCCCTTAAAGTCAAGACGCGAAATGCCTAGTAATCGAGCTACTTCGCATATTTTGAACGAAGTTCGCTTATTCTTAGAAAGACGCTTTCACCAGATGCTACCTATTTCCAAGGACCCTAGAATCTCATCGACTTATTTAATGTTATCAAAGACCAACCCTTGGAGGCGATCTTTCTATAAAGTTTTGGCTCAAATCCGCCATATCGTATTCCGAAGATTATGTAGGGCAATATTTCAAATGCTGTACCGGGAATAATCCTCAGAACTACCATCGAATACCAGCGAATGGAAAACTGGCTGTAGAGTTTACTGACTCACAAAAAATCAATCCGGGAATTCGGCAAAGACAATAGGCCTTAAGCACCTGCATATTTTTTTGCCGAGGTTTTCAAAATGACTGTCCGGAGTAAACCGCTGGAAAAAGCTGCGGGGCCGAAGAGGAGTCACTAATTAACGTGCAATGATCCGATTCATTGGTCCGCTTACATGCTCAAGCGCCTCGGACGCAAAAAGTCGGGGTCTTTTTTCTATGCTATTTCCCAATACGCAGTAAGGTCTGCTTCCTGCCGAGAAAACGCATTTTCAATTTGGGAATTGAGTCAAATCCCTCCACCCCAATTAATTGGATTGCTCTACACTTCGGCGAACAGCTCGAATTTACTTCAAGAAAGACGAACAGGACTTCTTTTGAGCCACTCCCTGCATCCAGGAAAAAAAAAATGTCATTCCCCAAAAACTGCCTCCGCCAAAGCTGTTGCTTTAGCGTAGATTTGGCTTAGAGTTCGGGATTGGAGAAGTTTGCTAATTACGCGCACCTCGTTGAACTTTCTGTTCGTTAATAACAACAAATAAACTGTTGGAAGCACTTCCAAACCCATTCTTTTGAAAATATTGGAGCAGCTGAAACTGATGGCCAATCAGAAACTCAGGATCCTTCCGAATGAGAAGATAAGAATAGATAGCATCTGCAATGCTGGGTGAGCTGAATAGTGAAGCCCGGGAAAATACCACCGGGATTTTTCTCCTGCTAGATCTTTCACAGACAATACGACCTCGTCAAAATTATCTCGATAAATTGGCTCCTCCCACAAAATTTAATCCAAATACTTTGGTGAATCCATGAAAAATCAGTCGAGTCTATTTAGATCTGATATTTAAATCAGGATCTACTAGCCACGCTATGCCTTTATTCCCTGAAGCTGGAGTGACCTGAAGGGAGTTACTTACCTTCTCTGGGCGATTTATCACATGTTCCGAGCAAGTTGAATAAGTTTCTGGAAGGTACTTTTCTTTGGCAAAAGCCAATCCTCCAATAATAGTCGCTCCCAACAAGAGAGGCCAAAAACTACTTTTGGACCAGATGAGGTTAACTCTTTTCTCCAAATCTTTGCTCAATAACCCATTCTCTTTAACTAAAACTTCCAGTGCACGCTCGGTTTCCCGAGTTTTTTCTTCTTCCGAGTGGCTTGAGACTATCGCAAAAGTCAATAAGCCGGCCCAGCGGACTAACCTCCGACTTTGACCGCAATCCTTGAGTTCCTTCTTGAAGAGTTTGCAATTTGCCTTCATCAAAAGTTTTGTTCAAGTTTCCTCCGACTTGTTCTTTCAAGAATGTTTTATTCATCGTTCTTTTTTTCTATTATTTTACTAAATACAAACCTTCTTAGTCCGATCTCCACTCCCGCTGCAATCCGATCAGAATACCTAGCATAATAAACTCCTCACAATAGTATTAAATATAGACCGCCCACAAGTAAAACAATCCCATGTAGGGCCGAACTTCGTAATATTGCTTTTAAGAAAAAGGCTAGTGAAAACAAAAAACAAAAGTACCAAAGCCCTAAAGCATCATGCCACAAGTCAAGAGGAGAATCCGAACATATAATCCCGATGGAACTCTTCCTGTATCTCATTTTTAACCAATTCTACTTTGTTCAAACCGATTTCCTTTAACTGTATTATTATTTCTCCTTATTTAACATACCAAGTTTATTACTTAAAAATTTACCCCAATATAACTAATTGAGAAGATAAAAAAATTAGCTGTCGGTAAAAGCTTCTTCTTCTTGGTAGAATTTCATAAGAATACGGATTCTACAAGCCAAGTCTTATTGGCAGTATTCATTGATAATGCTGTGCTAGTGAGCTGTCACTCTTCGATCATTTGATAGAATTTGTGAGGCCATAGGGATTTCTAAATCTGATTGATTCGCTTTTGAGGCTTCGATAAACTGTTGCGCTTTTTCTGTTTTCAGTATTCTTGCAGATAATCAAATCCTTAGCCCCATACTTGTTTTTCGCGAAGCAGAGCGCAAAAGTCGGCAGATCAAACCTCGATTAGCATAGTTTGTACAAATCCATTCTTACCATCACTACTATGTGCACGATATACCATGCAGCTTTACTCTCCTCCCTCTGAATCTAAAATGAATACCGAATAGTATAGAAGCCCCCTTATTAATAAAAATCAAAGCTAATTGGGAGGAATTCAAGGGTGATAAGCAGATACTTTCTGGCTTTTGGCGCAGCAATGCGCCGCATCCGGACAACACATCCTACCCACTTCGGAAGCGTATTGCTAGCTTCCCTCCCCAGCTGATCAAATAGAAATTGATACTGCCTGAGACTTTTCAGCGAGGTTTCATTGGATAGTACAATTTATGTAAAAGTACCCGGCATTGATAGCCGATTGATCCCCCATACCTACTATTTTTTTATCCTTGATTGCGCCAGTACGCTTAGGGTTTTTGTTTGGTAAATAATCAATCAATTTTCCCCTCCAAACGACTCTATGATCGTTTTCCTTTAAAAACAATTGCAATTTTTTATGAGCACGGAGAAGAAGAAAAAGCCCGCAAGACAGAATCAGAAAATGCATTCAAGGACGCGAAGATTGGAATGAATTAAAAGCGCGGATTCATGGGCAATTTTAAAATCATCGTCCCGAATTTTGTTGGTGGGGTTTTGAGAAATTATCCAAAATCGGCCCTTGTGTTTCCATTTTTGGCTCTGCCCGAACTTCCAGGCGAATCATGCCACTACACATCGGCCGGGATATTGCTGCAAAACTAGTCACGAACATGGCTCATGGATCCTCACAGGTGGTGGGTCCAGGAATCAGGAAGCCTGGAAAATAAAGGCGCCTATTCCGAGGGGGCAACATCGGTTGGATTGACATTAGAATTGCCTTTGAGGCAATTCAAAAATAGCTACACGAATCGGACAAATTGAATGAGTTTTCGATTATTTCTTCGTCCGAAAGGTCAAATGTTTCGTCAAAATATCTCAGGGCTTTGTAGTGCTCCGGGGGATTTGGACCTATTGATGAATTTTTTTGAATCTTGACTCTGATTCCAGGACCATAAAATTGGAAAATTTCCGATGTATTGGTAGGCAAAGCTATTGGCAAGGGTTGGTTTTGGACTGGATCAACAAGCTCACTACTGTCTCCCACTACATCAATGAGGAGACCACTGATTATTTTGTGTCGGTCGAAGATGCGCTGAAGCTTGTAAAAGTGAATCGTAATTCTACAAAATACTTATTAGCCAAATTTCTAATGCAAAAAGGACAATCTCGCCTTCTTTTATTTTTTGACTTTCTTTGCTTTCGCTTACATTATTTTGCTTTTGCGAGGTAATGGAAGCGGGATTCCATACCCAACTTCGGAGCAAGCCTATCACAACCTTCGAAAGGATCTTTTCGGGATTCTGTGAAGATTTTTTAATCTGCCCCAGACACCGTTGAGTTTTCGCCGGAGAATTGTTTCGTCTAGCCATACCCAGATGTGCGAGAGCGGCTGGAGGCGTCGAACTCATGTGAATGCTTATTGGGAATCGAATATGGTTTTGCTTATGAACGCTCGACTAAAGTTTCTGCCTCAGATTGAGGAACGGCTCAAGGCAAATCAAATGCCTGAGGATTTTAAATATTTGGCGATGCAGAAATCAGGCCCTGAATGAATGTAGCCTCCGGCTTGGTGCTCGAGGTTTTTGGCATTCATGGATCCACCGCTAAGAATATGGGCCTGGAAGTCAGCAATGATGTGGATGAGCGTTATCACCTAGAAAAATCTACCATGCGCCTGCTGGTTATGTAAAAAAGCACACCAAAAATTCGGCGATTGGACAGCAGTAGCTGCCACTACAATATGGGCCAGACTGGCTTGCCAAAGACAAGAAAGAGCAGTTGAATTGCTATTATTATGAGCTTTACTCAACGATGAGTACCAAGCCGATATCCTTTTTAGAATCTCGCCTTCCAAAGTATCTTCGAAACCCAAACCGCAATCTTTGGATTAAACTTGGCAGCTGGCAGATTACTATCAAAACCCTACTCTTAGAACTATTGAGGTAAAAGAAACGACAAATAAAAGACCTTGCCTCTTGGGCTAAATGAAAAACAGCAACTACAAAGAATTGAACGCAATACAATCCTTGGCTTCGTGAATAAGACCTAAATGTGAAGCGGGGACGAACTTATGCAATTTCTCTTACCAAGAATAAATAAAATCGAGAATAATCGACTGCTGGAATAGGGTTAGCCACTTAATGGAAAAGGCCCATCCGTCAGACCCGAATTAACTTTAAGACTGTGTCCATCGCTTCATTTTGAATAAAGAGCCACCGCTGGGTTTCAAATAAATTCCTATTTCCCTGTCAAATATTCCTGTTGCAATTCGGAACAAAGCCTGCAGAATCAGCTTACAATCTATAGAATCTCGCTAGCCCCATCCCTTTCTAATTATCGTACCTTCGCCGATTGTTATTTGTCCAACTGATTTATGAGTAATCCTATTTCTTCTCATGAAGAATTCATTGAAATTTTTTGGTGCTCGCGAAGGCACAATCTTAAAAATCTAGATTTAAAAATCCCGCGCAACAAGCTGGTTGTAATCAACCTGATTTAAGTGGTAGCGGGAAGAGTTCATTGGCCTTTGATACATCTAATGCTCGAGGGCAGCGCCGCTATACATGGAGAGCTTCTCTGCTTATGCGCGCTCTTTTTCTAGGAGGTCTAGAGCGACGCTGCAACGTGGACAAAATCAATGGACTTTCTCAGTAAATTGCGATCGAACAAAGACTACTTCGAAAATTCCCCGCTCAACAGTCGGTTACAGTTTTACTCGAAATCTATGATTTCATGCGACTGCCTGTATGCTCGTCAGGGGAAAGCTTTTTCTTCATTTGACCTGGAAAAAAATGGTACCGCCAAACGAAAGATCAGATCGTTTGGAGCAGCCTCTTTTCCAATTTCCTTAATAAAAATTATATATCCCTCGCTCCTGTCGTCAAAGGCCGAAAGGGTCAATTACGAGAACTTTTGAGCAGATTCGAAAATGGGAATTTTCCCCCAAAGTCAGAGTGAGGAGTTGGTCAATGGAGATGGTGCCCAAAATGCAAGTGGATCGATATAAATCCATGATATGGAGATTGTCATTGCATCGCAATTAATCGCAGAAGAATCGGATGCGATTTTTTAGAAACTCAATCCTTACAAATCTGCGCACTTCAGCACGGTAAAGGGGTAATATGCTTCGTGATAGGAAGGGTGAAAATTCACCATTTTTTCTAAATTCTGATGGATCCTGAGACTCGGGAACTTTCCTATGAGGAGCCAGCCCCAATAGCTTTTTTCTATTCAATAGTCCCTATGGGGCCCTGTCCAGTTTGAAAATGGCCTGGGGGATTACTGAAAGAGATTAAACACAAGAAAGCAATATTCCCAATCCTGAAAATTAAGTATTACCAGAGGCGAATAGCCTTCCGCGGGTGAATAATCGCCGACATCTGGATCTTTTCCAAGAAAATTGAAGCTATTCTAAAGCATACAAATTGCTCAATGAAGTTACCCACTCAAATCTTCCCCGCCCAGAGGTTAGACATCTAAATTCGAATGGAGAATAAAGTAGAAAGTGGTGTGGACTTCGTCAAATATCCAGGGACCAAAAATGGCATACGACCTTTTGAGGGAATAATTTCAATTTCCTTCAAAAATATCACGGAAGGCAAGTCGGCAAATTCAAGATTGGGTGAGTGATTTACAGTGACCCAAACCTGTACAGAATGCGACGGATAATCGCTAAAAAAAGAAGCCTCCATATCAAAGCTTGACACATAACCCACATCGTCAGCTGCGATGATGGATATTACGAGGACTTGCGGAATGGTTTGAAAAGATCTTGGAAAAAGCAGACTTTCCGACAAACAAAATATCAATCGCCTCGAGTATTGAAGGAATCCGAAAACGAATTGTTTTTCTACTCACCATCGCTTGGATTACCTCTCACTGATCGACCGCTTCGAACTTTGTCTGGAGGAGAGGCAAACAACGAATTCCCGATGGCCCCCAGATCGGTACGAGCCTCGTTGGCGCTGTATATTTTGGATCGAGCCAGCATTGGCTTTGCACGCAGCGGGATAATGTGAAGCTTTATCAAGCCCTTCAAAAGTCTTCGCGATTGGGAAAATTCCGTTTGGTAGTAGCGAGCATGATAAAAAACAATGAAATGCAGAATCTGAAACCTACATCCTCGACATGGGCCCGGGTGCCTGGCCGACCATGGTTGACCATATCGTGCCGCTGGGACGCCAATGGAGATTTGAAATCCTCCGGAGCCACTGCCAGTTACCTTAATGGAAAACTTGGAAACTCTCAATTCCGAAAACCGAAGAAAAACTAAGAATAGGAGAGCTTTTCTTAAAAAGGTGCAAAGAAATAACCTGAAGAATGTGGACGTTGTACCCTGCCTTTGGAACCCCTGCACTCGCGAGTCACTTATGTATCCGGATCCGGGGCAGTTAAGAGTACTTTAATCCATGAGACGCTTTATCCATCTGCATAGAGAATGTATCAGCTGCACTAAAAAAAGAGCAATGCCTTAATGAGCCATCGATGGATTTGAAGAACCTGATAAAGTCATCGAAGTAGACAATCCCCAATCGGGCGAACTCCCAAGATTCCAATCCTAGGCTACAATACAATACTGGGTGTTGTTCTGCTAGCTCAGACACATCCGATGCTTATTTACCGACCTTCCTGAGTCAAAATCCGAGGCCTACAAGCTGACGTTTTTTCCT
>Ga0163217_1089012_pt1 | contig 10177 bp, 3 predicted proteins | sample SynspAceP_FD_185933 | JGI IMG/M metagenome (GOLD analysis project Ga0163217, IMG submission 185933) | Saline lake microbial communities from Ace Lake in Antarctica - Synechococcus sp. Ace-P (PacBio error correction) | ecosystem: Environmental > Aquatic > Non-marine Saline and Alkaline > Saline ...
CAACGTACTAATACGTGCGAGAAGAATCCTCTGTTGGTTTAGAACAGCGCGAAATTTAAAAAACAAAAAGGATGAAGGTTCAAAAGAATTTCCATAGAGGTGCGGTTGAGATCGCTCCGAACCGCGTATGGCACATCAAAACCACCGCTATCTTAGTTCTGAAGAAGGTATCCACAATAGGTAGATACCGGGCACAGCTCACCCCTATTTGCCCTATGTTGGAATGCCCGCGTCCAGCCGTACCGTATGAGGAAGATATCCAATTCCCCCAAGGCCTAACCACATTCTATCATACCAATATATAGGTGGGGCATTCCAAAGACCATGAGAGGATACTGGATACCTATTTGGAATTCACATCTATTATGTACAAGGAATAGCGTACACAGACCGGTTGGTCCGATGTGAACCATCTAGAGAATTGGCATTTACACCCTCTATGATCTTAGACCTCACCGTAATCTACCCCCACACTAAGATAGCTGTATTCATCCGCCGAGCATAGGCAAAGGAAGTGGCTTCGGAACAATGAACAAGAAAATACCTTAGAATCTCCCTAGGGGTGTGACTTGGCAATTTCCGCTTCACCGGCCCGAAACTTAAACTGAATGATCGAATTTTTTTATATGGTACACAATCAACGACTGGTCCAAATGTGACGTTTTCCACTCTCTGAACAAATTCGCTGGCTCTTAACTTTTAGAAATTCCTGCCAACCAACTTTTTAAATTTTGCATTTGCCCAAAAGACGCAATAGGCAAAATTCAATCGACACAGAATTAACCCACTCCGGATTTTCTATCCCTTGTAAATCCCGAACTACCCCAAAAAGTACCTTGAATACCATCACATGTATCGGGGCTCAGACTCTAGGTCAACACCAGTATATTATATTAAAGAGCATTGAATATTCAAAACCCAATGCGCTCTACGCGTCCTCATGACATGGAATAAAATCAGGTCGAGCCTCCATTCGAGATGCAGACCAAAATGTATGGGCGAAGTTTAGAGGGATCTAAACCAAAAGCTCCACCAGTAAAATCTATAACAGTCTGTTCGTTCGAACTAGTAGGAACACCAAGACATGCAGAAATATATACGAGGATAGCAAACTATAGTCGTCCATGTTTATAATTATGACCCTTGTGAAGGACAAATAGCAACTATGTAATTTCACGGGTGCGAATGATAGCTCTCACCAAAAGGAACTATCCTCTGTAAGAGGCGATATTTAATCAACCAAAACGAGACAAACAATACATTATTTGTGAGAGAACAACATGCTTTACATCGTTGATAGGTCAATAGGTCACTTAGCCAGACGACCACCTTACACTAGGGTCATAGAGCCCTATGCGCGTTGTAACACTAAAGAGAGAAAAACGATGTGAGAAATAGATGTCAAGCATCGACCAAAGTTTTGATACCAATATTTGTCGCCTACGTCGGCCTCCTTCCAAGCAGTTCGTACACAGTGTACCTTTTAGGCTCAATCCTGTTGCTATAGAAATACAGGCAAAAGACATGTCAGGTTCAGCATTTTTCATATTCCGATCGTAGGTCTCTATAGCAATTTGGGGACCTTTGTTGTAATGAAAACTTTAACCCAGAGTTGGTCTATGGTAACTCGGGAATATGGTATAGTCCAAGGACCAAACATAGGCAGCATAATTATTCAGGCCGCAGCATAAGCGTAATATTATAATTTAACTACTACCAAGTAAGAATTCAATTCTAGCTTTGATTGATATCATTTGCCCAATGCGGTATAGATCACACGAAACCTAATTAAGTTAAACCATATAGAAAAAGAAGCGTAAACTGCGAGGCGCAAAAACAAGAAGAGAGATATACCACTATCAGGATACTATTACGTAATCATTTAGAGTGTTAATTTGTAACAAACACTCATCTACCAGAACACACTGTTGCGAAGATTGTCTCCACGAACATGAGTAAGTGTAATTTCAATCAACTTGAAGCATTATTTGTAATTTCAATCTCAAGAGCGCCTGGCGAGTTCCAAAATTTTTTTGACATGGGAAGAGAAAATAAATAACGGTTATATAGATGAAACTACTAGGAATAATTAGCTCATAAGGTCAAAATTCATTGGGCTATATCCAAAAACTAACTTTTAAGCCAATGGAAAAATGATAATTTAAATCACACCGCTCGTGAATTCGACAGATAAACAGAGCTAGGATTATTTAGCAAGTGAACGACTCACAACTTGCCTAAAAATCATAATTAGACTGGGTACCTCACTATATTGCTCAGGAATAATGACGCGGCCCAATAACTTTTTGGGAACTGTATACCCAGTACAGGCCCTAATTGTAAATAATTGCCTAGCCGTATGAGATTATTAATAAAAATGTTACTATATCCACACACAACTGGTACCCATCTTCAAAAAGAGTTTGGCGCCCAAAGACATGAATGCAGAGTTAATGACTTAGGATCCATAAGATGTGGGACTGTTGGTTGTACCCGAATAATTAAACACGAAATTACAAGCTCTTTTTAAACAAACATTCCTACCGTATATACCACAAGTATCAAATAGGGGTCAAGGAAATTATATCATCAGAACAATATATGAACGTGAGAATGCGCTAGCTTTTCAATGTGGCGATAAAACCGCTCATCTCAGATCATTTTGCCTAGTACTAGTTTAACAGACGAGAGCAAATTTAGTATGCCTAGCCAAATTGGGTTGAATCGCGTATACAACGAAGAGGCTTTGGTGTGTAAACTTACCTACTGGTCAATCGCATAAAACCAAGCGCCAAAAATTGCTCCTGCAAAAAAACGTACATATAAAAATTAATGCGACACCGATTGCCAAAAGGAATATTGCCTAGGCTGTTAAGCACTAGGCAGTTCAGCAAAAATCACACGAGCTAAAAGGTGTCTCATAATACGGCACACACCCCATCATAAACATCCAATGCTTACTATATTTTGTCCTGTGAAGGCGATAACTAGAGCGGTATATGGTTGCGGCAATGCCTAATTCGCTTTGTATAAAAGAACTTACCGTACTATACACAGAAAAAATATAAACCTGGGGATGGTCATATTACCGCTATTGGTTATTAACACGCTACTTCCCTAGACTAACACTCCTAGGAGAAATGAGAGAACCATATAAATTACAGAAGTCCATATACTTCCTGAAAGAACATCTATTTTCACTGCAAAAAGCATCTCCTATCAAGCGGCGCTGTTACATAGGTCTATAATCATGCGTTCAATGCAAATAACTCGTTTATATAAAATGAACCTATTCCGTCATAAAGGATCAGATAATATTCTACAAATCTCCCGCCAAAGCGTACAGCTCAAAAAATCATTTGTAATTTCCTGGCATGACCAGTCGTCTCCTGAAATAGACACAACCCACAATCTTAATACAAAAATCGATCAAAATTACGCGTTCCACATCTGCACACATTAGGGTGAGCAAGGCTTCGTTTCCGAAAGCAAATGGTACGGAACCTACTAATATTGGATTACCTATTTTCTAAAAAAGTTGGGATATCAAATCAACAGCTATAACGTATACACAAATTCGGCAAGATATATAACCAAATAGAATCCTTTTAGATAACACTAGAAATCGAAGGTAACTCAAATTAACTTAGAGCTAACAAAGAAATCGTACTAACAGTTTATAACCAATTCGAGATCCTTTATACTATACAGTCTTTCAGAAGAGAAAATGAAGCGTAGCCTCGAGGACGCTGGTTAAGTTCTCATCCGCGTAATTTTCACAACCTTCCTTATTAATTGCTGGACTCTTTCCAATCCTTTTTCGCTGGATAAACAGAAATAACGTCTACCACTTGTTCTGATATCCAATCATCATTTATTCAATTTAAATTCCCGTTTCCTATAATTTCGCAATTTAAGTAAATGTGTAAGATAAGGAAGCTCCCGGATTAGAAATAGCCTCCAAATTGTGCTCATCTCTGGAGATGCTATAATATACCAGCATCACACCTAAGTACATAAACATGTTTTCATCTCATAACAAGACAGAACTCCTCAAGGATCTTGTGTCCCTCCCAAAACAACAGGAAATTACTCTATGCTGTCACTAGATTTGAAAGTCGAGAGATTTAATTATTTATCGTTGGTCTTTCTAATTATCCTCTACCAATTGCATTATGTATTCTCTAATGAATTATACAATCACACGATTGTAATAGCTGGCACCCTTTTTGAATTGTCTGAGCATCTAGTGTATATAATACGGACTTCAGTAATCGGATTGCGCCGCCGAGCCTGAAGGCTATACTGACTGCAAACAACCCCACGCTATTGTCCTCCCTTCACTTATTGAAAGGTCCTGCCCGTCAGTACAATGTAGGCGACAGCTGTGTCCAAGTGCGCCTTTCTCCGAACATTTAGGAGCGACTAACCATATACTCATCCCAAAGTGTTAATTACTTTAGCCATATCCAAATGCTCTAAAACCTCCAAACTGGAGCGTAATAGAGTATTCTATCCTCACACTTGTACAAGTTTCAAAGTTGCGCATCAGATACACTTTTACAGTCCAAGCCGTGAGGCTGATAAATATCAAAACTGAAAGAACAAACATCTAAATTAGCAATGAGATGTAAACGCACTTCAAAGACTAACAACAAACAAAATTCTCCAAAGCACTTCATTGCAAGTCTATGATCTATATCCCCTTCGTAGATATCATGGCAAACACCTATTAGATTTTATTGTCTCCCACATTAAAATATCCATTAGAGAGTCCCCACTTTTATATTACATATGAGAACCAAATGTATATAGTTCCTACCACCACATTATTACATATAAAGGCTAAACTTCTTGTTAGATAAAGAGAGCTGTAATATCGGCAATGTACATGATAATATTTTTGAAGTGAGATCACGCCATCTATTATTCCATTCTATCAGCTTACTCTATTGGAAGCCACACTCCCGTGCCCAATTCTGGCAAAGGGAGCTTAACGGTCCCGCAATGTACCACCTAAAGAAGAACTTCCTTTGAGAGCATCTGTGTATCTAAAGTATCGTCAAAAATATATCGGCATCCAAGTATAGAGCAATGAGAATCTAATCAAAGTGCGAAACAGAAAGCCACAGGTTAACAAAACCTACCATGTTATCTCCACGTAAACTCGTTCCGAGGGTTGGCTCAGAATAAAGATTTGTTATCTTTACACTGTCTGGATTTAATGCGCTATCAAAGCAGAACTTTATCTCAATATATACACATTACTCAACTATAAGAGAACACTCGTGACGCAATTCGAGAGAAAAGGGGTAATTAAAAAGATAAGTGGCTCGCGACTACTCAGCTCTTAGAAACTGGATCTTCCATTCTAATTCACTTTGTACACATGATAAGTATATATGAAGCAGTGCCCAAGATTTCATTCCGTTATGAAAAGAAAAGATTGTAAGCCTAGATACAACAAAATAATATAATAATGGAGATAGATTCGTTTATATCCTACCCCGAGACCATATCACAGAATATCCGATTGTGAGGTCTTCCGACTCCCCCGTACAAAACACCTTTCAGTCAAGTTTTATATGTGCAAATCATACGGCTTTAAAGATGACTTTAAGATAAACATATTCTCACCTAATCTAATTCTCGAATACCTTCATAAAACAATAAATGTTAATTGAATATGAAAAGTAGATAGTATAGTATCTTACAAATAATTTTAGATCTAAGATTACAATAAACACCGAAATTTAACAATATTCTTCCTAACCGTATCCAAGCGGCATATATCCGAGTGAATCTAGGTTCAAAGCACTTAAAACCTTGAGATAAATCGGCATCTTCATGCCCTCTGCCCATTAGAGGCAATAGAGACCACCCCAATGTTCTAATAATCAACAACTATAGACCACCTAATTAGTTAGCACTTGTAATTTAAAAATATATCATAGACCTAAGGAGAGAGCAACTTTGATATTTAAAACAAAAAGTAAACCGCGCTAGTTAGGATAGAAAAACATCCACTATAAAAACTATTGCTCCCACAAGTCAAGCCCGATGTGCCAGAGCCTGAAACCAAGTAAATAGTTTAGAGCGTACTTTAGTTCTGAACTCTATTATTTGAGTCACCCCCACGGAGGTATCTATCTATCTCTCCTAGAAAGTTCTGCAGAGCAATCCTCATACAATAATTCTCAAACTGCAGTTCTCAATTCAGTAAAGGCCAAGTAATAAGATGATACGCAGTAGTCTTCAATTATTGGAACTATTAAAACACCGGATTTTAAAATATATGTGAAAATCTCACCCTCAAAAGTACAATTGAAAGGAGACTCAACAGCCAGGATTTGCTTTCAAATGCTAATGCAATGGAATGATGCCCTTAGCGTACATAATCATAATCTGGGCACTCCCACATATTATCAATAGCCAAATAACACATCTATTGAGAATTCAGTAATAGACACGCGCAGGCATATCCGCCTGAGAGCTCGTACCGCATCCCTACCATCTAGTCGGATATACAGCCAAAAAGTCCCCATATACATGTCACCCTACCGCACTTATAAAAATAATTTTACCAACAGAAGCCGAGAGATCAGGTCCTCGCCGGTACCAACTTACCATTCTTTTCCATATAATAGCTTATCCCATATACCCGAATCTGACACACACTCAAAACGGTATGTCAGGTGTTATAGTATTAAGAGATTTAGTGCCGTAGAATTGATAGTTGCCATTCAAATCCGTTCCTCTTAAATCCAGTGCCCTCTCTTTCGTTCCCTCCGTAGTCTTTAAAGCAACGTACTTGGCGACCACACTTCAACTTGCTATACAGCTACTCCATTAAGAAAAAAGAAGTCCAATTACCTATTTATAGTTTAACTTCAACTTTTTCGCTCTTAACACGCCAACCCCGGACCGCCAAAATCAAATAGCGGCTAAAAAATAGGTCCCAACTACGGATACTAACGATATAGGGAAACCGCTGTACTGCGCGCTACGTTGTGCTAGGGTTTTTCTAAAAATGAAAGACATATTAACTACAACAAGCCGAGTTAAAGCCAGATTGCCCTAGAATTATGTCTAACTAACAGCAACTATTTATACAATGCTCGCTCAGTTCTGGTGGATCCGTAACCTCCAAGCCCTAAATTATGTTTATCCGTAAATGCTCCTTCCCCTTTAGCGACACAAAATCCAAGGTGTTGTGACATATCTACAAAGCGAAGCCCAAAACACCTGAAAAAACAATTCCTGGAATGTCGGATACTCGGGCCAAATATTTACGGAAACATCAATAGCGAAGCAAATTGCGAAAAGGGTGCTCGATCGTACGCATGTAGAAAGAGCAATCGTAGAGAGCTGTGACGAATATATTTAAGACATCAATAACGAAGAGTATACCAGGTTATTGGTTTACTAGCCATGTAATTATGTTCCAGACACAAAATAATGGGGAACACAGGTTTGTTGGAACATAAACTAGTCTACAGTGCATGATTTTACAACAAGAACACAAAGGTATGAATATCCCCCCTTCTAACTTAAGACTATAAATAGCCGTTATTAATGTCGCACCCTAGAATCCTACCAAGAGAGTCATTTTTGCGAATTCACGAGGATTCCTTAAAGTCTGTAACCCAGACAGGGAGCAGAACGAATATTGACTGGTCCCCAAACAACAGATCGAGAGCGTTGCCGGTTTTTTATATGTGCCACGTGATACTTCAGATATGTGTCCAATTAATCAGATTACAATTTCTCATTTCCTGCTTTAATATTAAAGCCAAATTGGGTTTTGTTGACAATAACCAGAGACCTAATATAATGCGAGTCACATCTCGTCTGTTAATGCCGTCGTGCCGCAAAGCCGATTAGATTCCTAGCCATAGTGAGTTAGAGCAAGTTCGCAGTTGGAGTAGCTAAATCACCAAAACTTGAGTTAAAACAATGGATATATAAATACACATATACGACTAATATCACACTGAAGTCGAGAATTTCTAAAAGAGCGGGAATAAGAAATCTTTCCCGGGCATTCCATATCACGATTAAAACTCTCATTGGGCACCCCACTGCTTGAGAAATAACGGAGAGTTGAGAGACAAATATAGTACGGAGCGTTGTGCAAAGAAAAAATCTCAGCATAAGTACGGCAGAATAAGCAAATGTCACCAATCTTCTCACAGGAGCACTAGTAATAATTAATAAACGGGATCTGTTCTAATCGCGACTAGAATACTAACGCTTATCTCTATTGGTTAAACTTCCCCCAACTTGAGATAAGAGCTTTCATCTCTATATTAGGATCGCCTAAAAATATCGGAGCACCAATTGTGAACAAAATATAGATCTCTTTTCAAGAGTTATCGATCGAGCAGAGGGGCCTTGAGCCATTTCCATATGAGGGTCTCAAAAATGTATTTGCAGCAACTAGACGAGAGGAGATCGGTATAGTTTTTTGGATCAACCTGGGTGAATATTAGGTAATAGCCACAAATCACTATATCCGTTTGGAATGTTCTTGGCGAAGTCTGTCATAGTCACATGATTTGACCGAAGACATAATCAGACCTTCACGAACATGCAGAGATTAACTTCCCCGTCATTTGAGGTGAGTACTATCCCATCTTAATTTTATCCTACCGCAACATGACTCACTATGATGTCGTTGCATTTGACTTTAGAGAATTGAGAGGCAATTTTAATTACGTTATATACCACTCACAATAATATAAGACCAAGTAGGTACGATAACCTCGTATGATCTAAAGTTTAACGCTACAGATGTTGCTGCGTAATTTTTCTATAAGCCTGTTAAAATGGGGATTACTATCGTCCCAATCTTTTTCGGACATGATATACTTATTATATATATGAAGCTTGTAAAAAAGTTACCGATCGAGTCTGAAAAATATTCGAGTGGCAAGTGGGTAATCAACACACCACCAATATATTATTAGTATAAAAAAGAATAGCCAAAATGATAATTGAAAATATATTGAGCGAAAGTTTATACTTTGCAAAGCGAAGGTAGCTAATTTTGCGTATACGACCAGGTAATGTAATATGTCCCTACTTTGAATTGTTATCTAATGGCTCCTTTGGTTTATATTGTAACTGCGAAAGAATACAAAACATGTTTAATCTTTTATTAAAATAATTAAACGAAAATTAATACATTATAAATAGGTCAATAAACTATAAAATGGAAAATTCTTTATAGTTTTGGGAAATTTCGGACGTCCTTAGGCACAGCAAATCTATTACAAACTAAAAAAGCGGTTCTCATTAAAATAATAGCTTAATTAGGTTATCGCGGTGTATTATAATTCATGTTTGAATATTCTTCAGTGGCAAGGCAACTATGAAACCTGATAAATAGTAGGTAATAGGCAATTACACCTGTTTTTCTATAGTTTAATCCACTAAAATCTTCAATACTGAAATGGAAATATGGTATTAGGTAATTCTTTTATATTGATTTCCTTTAACTTTTCCCTATTATCCAAGCTAGTATTGAAAGTCTATAAGCAAATTGTCATGGAAAGCCTTTAGATTATTTCGTTAATTCATCTAACAGGTTTATAGTAAACTACGAATAAAACGATATGGCGTAACAGTTGTTGTAAATCCCTTAGGCTGGTGGTGGGAAGGCTTTGCCGAGATAAATGGCATAATAACCATGCTTCAAATTTCATAATTTAATATATAACAGATCCATTTCATGAGATTTCTATATCTTGAGAAAAAATAGTACAAAGGTTTTGAAGTATTGGTAGGTGCCTTGATTTAGGCTTCATTATTTTAACCAAAATTTTCTGTTTATTAAGCAGAAATAAATGTTCTTGAGATGGAGTTATTGTATCTGTTTTGCCAAAAATCCCATTTCATTTAACAATTTGGAATAAATATCATATGATATATTTCTTAAACGACTTTTCTAGAAGGTATTGTAGGTTATTTTTAAAAAAGAGCCTGTCAACTTTAGCATGGCCATTTTAAAGATTCAAAAAGGGCCTCAAATGTTTGAGAGTAACTCCAATCTTTTATCAGTTTTGGAATTTGATTTGGATCTAATTCTGAAATTTTGGAAATTTAATAAAACGTATTGTAGAGGGTAGGTAATATTCAAAGTTCTGCACATTTTCAACCATCATAATACTTTGTT
>Ga0163217_1107178_pt1 | contig 10177 bp, 13 predicted proteins | sample SynspAceP_FD_185933 | JGI IMG/M metagenome (GOLD analysis project Ga0163217, IMG submission 185933) | Saline lake microbial communities from Ace Lake in Antarctica - Synechococcus sp. Ace-P (PacBio error correction) | ecosystem: Environmental > Aquatic > Non-marine Saline and Alkaline > Saline ...
CAAAAAGGAAAGAAGGAAGATTTTTTCCAGCCCCCCCCGGCGACGGAACCCCCCTTTCGGCCCAAAAAAATCCGGTCCCCAAGCCCCCCGGCCACTGGGTCCCCGCTCACAGCCTTCCCAATAATTGGGGCCGCCCCCAGGGTTCCCCGCCGGCACCTTCCCATCAGCTTCCTGCTTTTTGATGCGGTTGCGCTTTGTAAAAAAGAAATCACGCCGGCCAAAAAAACATCGGAAGGCCCCCTGCCCCACCCCGGCCAGGGCAAGCACCGAGGGCCCCCACCGGTGCACGAAATTCGGCAACAGCGAGCGTCCCTGCCCCCCGTTGGAAAACGCAGTTAACTCCAAGCACCACCGAGGCCAGCTGTCGTCAAATCGGGCGCCCGAAACAGAGCAGGCGGTTGGCGCTCCCGCGCAATCTTCCGCCCTCACCGCACCAAGCAAGGCCCCGGGCCCTGCCGCGGCCCGTGTCAGCCCGGGCACGTGGGAGTCCGCAAAGCTTACCTCACCGGCACCTGCATAGGGGCCACGGTGGGGTTTCTCCAGGGCCAGCAGATCGTCACCATGCTCGCCAGGCCTGGATTCGCGATGCCCAGAAAGCGCAAAAGCAGGCCGGCTCTGGAACACCCCACCGCCGAACGCCCTGCCCGCTTCAGCCAGTCCACAGCGGTGCCATTCCACAATCGCCCGCATCTCGGCGGGGACCCCCGGGGAAGGTGAGCACGGTGAAGGCCCCGGTCGGGGGGCTCCCAGATCATTCCGGGCGCCGTACCGGCGGTTGGATTGGGCAAACACCTGGGCGCCGAGGGCAACAGCGCCTGCTTGCGATTGCTTGGTCGCCCACCGGGCCGACCCGGCGGCCCGCGAGTTTTGGGCTGATGTCAGCCCAGACTCAGGGCCGCCTCCCTGCAACGGTGGCGCCGAAGGCCGCGGGGGCCCAAGCGCCTCGGTGGTGAGGTTCGCGGGGGTGGGGCCAAGCCGCCGCGGTACACAACCCAGCAGGCTGGCAGGTCGCTGGCGCACTCGCGCACCACCTGGATCAGCCCGCTCCCCGGTTGTCGCCACCCACGGTCTGGAGGTAGTGGGGGGAGGCCTGCCCGCCATTTCCTCGGCCAACCAGCGGGCGTTGCCGTAGAGAATGGTGCCGGAGCACAGCTCGGTGCCCGATGCCAGGAATCTCGGCCAGCAGGGCCTCCTTTCGCGGCACTGCTGATCGCTGCACTGCTGGTTTTCCTGGAGGACTCAGCGAACAGCTTGGGTCAGCCATCGGCATCACCGGAGCATGGACGTTCGGAAACGCCCGCCAACCAGGCGTTTCTGGCGGGAGCGCACCAAAGGCCCGATCAGCAACAGCCGTGGGCGATCGCCAGCCAGAGAAGCGCATCTCCACTCGGCCACAACCAGAAGCCAGGGGGCCGCCCAGCCCACTGGTGAGGCATAAAATCAGCACAACGGTGCGCGCGGATGGGCTGAACCGGCCCGCAGCAGCCCGGTGGTGAAGATGCGGCGGTCCGGGGTAGAAAGGGCGAGTGGCCCTCAACTCAGCCAGCCCATGATTCACCGCCGACATGTCCCGCCACGGCCAGCGAAAAATCAGCAGGGGAACAGCAGGCTGACGGTGGTGAGCCCCTTGGGCGGGGCCCACGATGCTGAATAGCCGCCAGGGCAAACCCGAGGAAAATAGGAGCCTCCATCGCCCATGAAGATCGGCGGGGTTGAAGTTTGTGGACGGCCAGGAAGCCCGAAACAAGCCCCCGGCCAGGGCGGCAGCCAGCGAGGCCAGCGGCGCTCTGCTGCGGCTGAAACCACCGACAGCAGCCGATCGCGGCGATGCCACACACCGGCGGCCAGGCCATGCGAGGCATCGATCAATTTTGATCGCATTGGGATGCGCACCAGGCCAGATCACCGTGGCCAGCAGGCCTTAAAGCCATCGGGCAAGCAAACCCAGGGCCGACCCTGGCAAGCCGACCAGACCGGGGGAAAAGATCAATCCCGCCGATGCGCACCCTTCGCTCCAGACCACCATCGCCACCGCCACCTGACGCGGCCAGCCTGGGCAGGGGAGGCAGGGCGAAGACGGTCGTCGCAAGGCGATCACAAAGAAGCAAAGAGCTCGCCAGGGTTCGTCCCAGATCAGTTCATCCCTTGCCGGCGCCAGGCTGCCGAAGCCCACCCGAGAAAACCAAGTGAATCGCCAAGGGCCAAGGGAAAAAGCCGGCACCATGCCGACACCCACCGAGCCGAACCATCGGGACGGGCGGTGCTGCTTGCGCGGATCGGGGGTGTCAATCAGGCATAGCGCAGGCCCAAGACGCGGACCGCGGAACGATCAGGGCCGTGAGCACGGCGGCAAGCCGAACGTGAACGACAGCCACTTTGAGCGGACTGCCGAACAGATCGGCCGGGCTTGGGTCATAACCGATCAGCTTGTGAGCGACAGCTTAGGGATGGGGGTCAGACCATCTGGGGCGACCTTGGAAGGCCCTAGAGGGGGAACGGTCACACAAGGCCTTGGACCCGCTCGCGGCAACGCAGCTCGAACGGCGGCATCGGGCGGGCTTTCTGCAGGGCGATCAGCAATCACCTTCGCCACCTCCTCGAAAGGCTTCGGTATCGGAAAACCTCGTGTCGTCAGGGCGGCGCTACGCAATGGCCGCAGGCCCAACTGGTCACGAAACGGGGAATTTCAGGTCAAAGGGAACGGTGTTTTTATTGGCCGGTGGATGGTTTCACATCGCTCATCAGCAGATCAGCCACTGCCGGTCAGGCCGAACCGAACGCAGGATCGATCAGAACCAGGTGGTTATCGGTGCCAACCGGAGGACGACCCGCAGGCCGCGCCGATCAGCCGCCTCAGCCAGGGCACTGGCGTTGGCCACCACCTGCCTGGCTGTAGGCCCCGGAAAGCCTGGCTGAGCGCCTCTTCCGAAAGGCCACCGCCTTGGCGGCCACCACCATGCTCCAGCCGGCCCTTGGCTGCCGGGAAACGACCGCTTTGTCGAACTGGCGGCCGAAGTCGGCGTCGTTGGGGGATCAAGCCGCCGCGGGGCCCCACGGCAGGGTCTTGTGGTGGTGTCGTGACCAACATGGGCAATGGGGAATGGGGGCGGGGTGCACCCCAGCCGGGCGACCGGCCCGGCGAATGTGGGCCATGGTCCGCCAGAAGGTAGGCGCCCGACCCTCGTCGGCGATGGCGCGAAGGCCGGCCGAAATCATTCGTGCGCGGGTAGGCCGAGTTAGCCAAGATGATCAGCTTGGGGGTGGCTCCAGGGCCAGCTGACGGATCAGGCAAAAATCACAAACATCTCCGGGTCCCGGGCGAAAACGCCGTAGTGGACGGCCTTGAAACCACTTGTCCTGACACATTCACCGGCGAGCCCATGGGTGAGATGCCCCCGTGCCGAAAATCCAATCCCCAGGATCGTGTCACCGGGCTGGAGCAGGGCCCAGAAAAACCGGCGATTGCCTGGGCGCCGCTGTGGGGGCTGCACGTTGGCCCATGGCGGCCCGAACAGCTGGGGCGGGCCCCGGGCGATCGCCAGCTCCTCGATCGCGTCAACGTGCTCACCAAGCCGCCGTAGTAAGCGCTTTGTGGGGCAAGCCTTCGGCGTACTTGTTGTGACGCCACCCGATCCCTTGGGCCTCATCAACCGCCCGCGAGGTGAAGTTTCCTCCGCTGGCGATCAATTCGAGATGGGTGCGCTGCCGCTTCGCACCTCCTGGCGATCAGGGCCGCGGATGGGCGGGATCGCCGGCCCGCGAGGCGGTTCAGGGCGGCACCGGTGAAATCCGTCATCGCTGCAAGTCAAGGCGCTAGTGCTCATCGTAAGAAAACGAACGAACGCAAGCAACGACGAAAACAGTGGCCGTGGACGAACAACCGTGGCTTGATCAATAAACCGCCCCTGGGGAGGTTTGAAAGCGCCCTGAGAGATTCGAACTCCCGCCCTGATCCGGGTAGTCAGATGCTCTAATCCGCTGAGCTACAAGCGCTTGAACCGACCCATTTCTACCGCAACGGGGGTGCCAATCCGTCAACTGCCCCTGACGTTCGACAGAAGGAAGAGAATGGATCCAGGTCCTGGGGGCCTTGCTCCTTTCCTCCATGCCAATCCCGCTGGTACGGGCCGCCGGACCCGCCGATCCCACCTAATTCGCCACTTCCGAGCGGGTCCCGTCAACCTCTGCGTCCATGGCGGGGTGTTCGCCGCCTTCAACAGCGGCCTCTGGTTCCCTGCAAGGGGCTCGCAATCCCCTTCAGCACTGGGCTGGCCTGACGCTGGCCTGGGGCCGCTGCTCTGCTGATGCATCTCCCTCATCGTGTTGCGACTAACATGGCCGAAGTCGGCCACCAAGTGGCTCCATCCTGAGGAAAGGATCGCAACTGCAACCTTGAGTTTTGACGACAGCCAAATTCCAAGAGCTCTGCTGGCTCTTGGCCGACCGCCCTCTCATCCAGGATCGCTGGCTGGCACCTCTACCTGGGGGACGCGGACTGGCCGATCCGCTTGGCGATCGAGTGCGCCGCCCGGATTCGATCAAGGGCGCTGGGTTGCCGGCACGCCCAGGACCTCGAAGCCCTCAGGTTGCCGATCGGCGGAAGGGCCCCGGCCGCTTGCCGTTGGCCCGGTTTTGAAAATTCCGGCGGACCAACCTGCGGGATCTTCGAAGACATCCTCGCATCCTTCTGCTCCTAAGCGGTTTGGTGCAGGGGGACCACAGGCCGCACCAATGGGCGCATAAGAGCTGTTGCCACCTCCCGCAAGGCGCTGGAGCTGGTCATCGAAGGTCCCCAATGCCCGTGAGGTGGGTGAGGCCAGCGCATGGGCAAAGCTGGGCGGGCCGGCTGATCGCAAGGTTGGTCGATGCCGAAGCCCAGGTCGAGAAGGCCTTGATCCAGGAATTGGGAGACAGCTTTTCGGGATTCGGCATCGGGCGAGATCTATTCCTTATGGTCCCGGTGATGCTTGGGCCGCAACCAACCTGGAGATCCCTGTTCACGTGGCTGGGCCGGCCCGGGCCTCCTGGGCCTGCTGGCTTGGCAGGGGTGGCCTCAGCGGCCGGGCCTCGGCCTGGGACCTGTATGGCCTGCTGGCCACCGCCCGCCGGGGGTGGCCGGAAGCCCAGCAGCTCAGCCAAACAGATTCCGGGTCAACGGCCCCTCCAGCGTCGTTTCTTTGAGCCGCACCTGCCGTCTTTCGCGCACGTGAACAGGGAATCTCCAGGTGGTTGCGGCCCCAGCAATCACCGGAACCATCAAAGGGAATAGGATCTTCGCCTCGATGCCGAATTCCCGAAAAGCTGTCTCCAATTCCCTGGATCAGGGCCTTCTCGACCTGGCTTCGGCATCGACCCACCTTGCCCGATCAGCCGCCCGCCCAGCTTTGCCATGCGCTGGCTTCACCACCTCAACGGGCAATTGGTGACTCGATGACCCAGCATCCAGCGCCTGCGGGAGGGGCAAACACTAATGCGCCAGTTGTGCGCCCTGTTTGTGTGGTCCCTTGCACAACCGCTTAGGAGCCAGAAGGAATTCGAGGATGTCTTCGAGATCCGCCAGTTGGCCGCCGGAATCAACGGGCCAACGGCAAAGCGCGCGGCGCCCGCCGATCGGCAACCTGAAGGGCTTCGAGGGCCTGGCGGTGGCAGATCCCAGCGCCCTGATCGATCCGGGCGGCGCACTCGATCGCAGCGGATCGGGCCAGTCGGCGTCGCCCCAGGTCGAAGGTCCAGACAGCGATTCTGGAATGTAGAGGCGGTCGGGCCAGAGCCAGGACGAGCTCTTTGGGAATTGGCTTTGTCGTAACTGCAAGGTTGCAAGTTTGCCGATCCCTTCCTCAGGATTGGAGGGCCCGACTGGTGCCGACTTCGCATGTAGTCGCAACCCGATGAGGAGATGCATCAGCAGAGCAGCGGCCAGGCCAGCCGTCAGACCAGCCCGGTGCCTGAAAGGGATGGGCGCACGGAGGCGCCCCCAGCAGGAACCAGAGCCGGCTTGTTGAAGGCGGCGGGAAACAACCCCGCCATGGACCGCAGAGGTTTGACGACCCGCTTTCGAAGTGGCGATGAGGGTGGGATCGGGCGGGGTCGGCCGGCCCGGGTAAACAGCGGAATTGGCATGGAGGAAAGGAAGGCAAGGCCCCCAAGACGCTGGATCCCATTCTCTCCCTTCTGTCGAAAACGTCAGGGCCAGTTGCCGGAATGGCACCCCCGGTGCGGTGAGAATGTCGGTTCAAGCGCTTGTAGCTCAAGCGGAATTTAGAGCAATCTGACTACGGATCAGAGGGTCGGGAGTTTGTTCGAATCTTCTCCAGCGGCGCTTTTCAACCGTCCCCAGGGGCGGTTTTTTATTGATCAGACCCCACGGTTGTATCGTCACGGCCACGGTTTGTTCGACGTTGCTGCGTTCGTCGTTTCCTTTACGATGAGCCACTAGCGCCTTGACTTGCAGCGATGACGGATTTTCACGGTGCCGCCTGAACCAGTCCCCTCGCGGCCGCGATCCCGCACCCCGCGGCCTGGATAAGCCAGGAGGGCCGAGCGGCAGCAGCACCATCTCGAATTGGATCGCGCAGCGAGAACTTTCACGCTCGCGGGCGGTGAATGGAGGCCCAGGGATGGGTGCTCACCAACAAGTACGCCGAAGGTTGCCCACAAAGCGCTTACTACGGCGGCTGTGAAGCACGTTGACGCGATCGAGGAGCTGGCGATCGCCCGGGCCCGCCAGCTTGTTCGGGGCCGCCTGGCCAACGTGAGCCCCACAGCGCCGCCCCGGCCATTTCGCCGAGTTTTTCTGGCCTGCTCCAGCCCGGGTTGACAACGATCCTGGGGATGGAAATTCTTTCGCAACGGGGGGCCATCTCACCCATTGGCTCGCCGGTGAAAATGTGTCAGGCAAGTTGGTTCAAGGCGGTCCATACGGCGTTTTCGCCCGACACCGAGCAATTTGGATTTGCCGTGATCCGTCAGCTGGGCCCTGGGAGCACCGCCCCAAAGCTGATTCAATTCTGTGGCTACTCGGCCTACCCGCGCACGAATGATTTCGGCGGCCTTCCGCGCCAAATCGCCGACGAGGTCGGCGCCTACCTTCTGGCGGAACATGGCCCACATCGCCGCCTGGTCGGCCGGCCTGGTGCAACCCAAGCCCCATTTTCCCCCCATTGCCATGTGGTCAGACCACCACCCACAAGACCCTGCGTGGGCCCCGCGGCGGCTTGAAATCCTCACCCAACGACGCCGACTTCGGCCGCCAGTTCCGACAAAGCGGTTGTTCCCGCAGCCAAGGGGGGCGCTGGAGCCATGTGGTGGCCGCCAAGGCGGTGGCCCTTCGGAGAGGCGCTCCCAAGCCAGGCTTCCGGGGCCTACAGCCAGCAGGTGGTGGCCAACGGCCCCGGCCCTGGCTGAGCGGGGCTTGAATCGAGCGCGGGCTGAGGGGTCGTCCTCCGGTGGCACCGATAACCACCGGGTTTGATCGTCTTGCGTTCGGTTCGGCCTGAACCGGCAAGGTGGGCTGATCTGCTTGATGAGCGATGTGACATCACCGCCAAATAAAACACCGTTCCCTTTGACCCTGAATCCCCGTTCGTGACCAGTGGCCCTGCGCATTGGTTAGCGCCCGCCTGAAGACAACGAGTTTCGATACCGAAGCCTTCGAGGAAGGTGGCCCGAGGTGATTGCTGATCGCCTGCAGAAGCCCGCCGAATGCCCGTCGTCGAGCTGCGTTGCCGCGAGCGGGTCCAAGGCCTGTTGTGACCATTCCCCCTCTATGGGCCGTCCAAGGGTCGCCCAGAATTGGTCTGACCCCCACCCTAAGCTGTCGCCTGCACAAGCTGATCGGTTATGACCAGCCCCCGGCCGATCTTGTTCGGCAGTCCGCTCAAAAGTGGGTCTGTCCCGTTCACGTTCGGCCATTGCGCCGTGCTCACGCCCCTGATCGTTCCGCTGGTCCCGGCGTCTGGGCCTGCCGCTATGGCGCCCCCCTGATTGACACCCCCCGATCCCGCGCAAGCAGCACACGCCGTCCCGATGGTTCCGGCTCGGTGGTGTCCCGGCATGGTGGCCGGCTTTTTCCTGGCCCTGGCGATCACTTGGTTTCTCGGTGGCTTCGGCAGCCTGGCGCCGGCCAAGGATGAACTGATCTGGACCGACCCTGGCCGGAGCTCTCTGCTTCTTTTGGTGATCGCCCTTGCCGACGACCTCTTCGCCTGCCTCCCCTGCCCAGGCTGGCCGGTCAGGTGGCGGTGGCGATGGTGGTCTGGAGCGAAGGGGTGCGCATCGGCCGGGATTGTCTTCCCCCTCGGTCTGGTCGGCCTTTGCCAGGGTCGGCCCTGGTGCTTAGCCCGATGGGCTTAGCCTTGCTGCCACGGTGATCTGCTGGTGGGCATCACCCAATGCGATCAAATTGGATTCGATGGCCTCGATGGCCTGGCCCGCCGGTTGTGGGTGGCATCGCCGCGATCGCTGCTGTCGGTGAGTTTCAGCCTGCAGAGAGCGGGCCGCCTGGCCCTTGCCCTGGCTGCCGCCCTGGCCGGGGCTTGTTTCCGAGCCTTCCTGCGTCACAACTTCAACCGCCCGCATCTTCAAGGGCGATGCGGCTCCTATTTCCCTCGGGTTTGCCCTGGCGGCCTATCAGCATCGTGGCCGCCAGGGGCCTCACCACCGTCCAGCCTGCCTGTTTTCCCCTGCCTGATTTCTTTCGCCTGCCCCGCTGGCGGACATGTTCGGCGTGATCATCGGGCCGGCTGCAGTGAGGGGCCACTTGTTCCCTTCTACCCCGCGCCGCCATCTTCACCAACCGGCTGCTGCGGGCCGGCTTTCAGCCATCGCCGCACGTTGTGCTGATTATGCCTTCCCACACCCCAGTGGCTTGGCGGCCCCTGGCTCTGGTTGTGGCCGATGTGAGATGCGCTTTCTCTGGCTTGGCGATCGCCACGGCGGTTGCTGATCGGGCTTTGGTGGCGCTTCCCGCCAGAAAACGCCTGTGGCGGCGTTTCCGAAACGTACCAAAATGCTCCGTGGAATGCCGATTGGCTGACCCCAGCTGTTCCCGTGAGTCCTCCACACCAGCAGTGCAAGCGATCAGCAGTGCCGCGAAAGGAGCCCCTTTGCTGCCGAAAGATTCCTCTGCATCGGCACCGAGCTGTTGCTCGGCAACCAATTCTCACGGCAACGCCCCGCTGGTTTGGCCGAGGAACTGGCGGCCCAGGGCCTCCCCCACTACCGCCAGACCCGTGGTGGGCGACAACCGGGAGCGGCCTGATCCAGGTGGTGCGCGAGTGCGCCCAGGCTTGCAGCCTGTGGTGTGTACCGGCGCCTTTTTGGCCCCACCCCCGACGACCTCACCACCGAGGCGCTGGCCCGCGGCCTTCGGCGCACCGTTGCAGGAGCGGCCCGAGATCTGGGCTGACATCAGCGCCAAACTCGCGCCGCGGGTCGCCGCGTGGCGACCACAATCCGCAAAGCAAGGCCGCTGTTGCCGTCGGGGCGCCAGGTGTTTGCCCAATCCCACCGGTACGGCGCCGGGAATGATCCGGAGCCCCCGACCGGGGCTTCACCGTGCTCACCTTCCGGGGTTCCCCGCCGAGATGCGGGCGATGTGGGAATGCACCGCTTGATGGACTGGCTGAGCGGGCCAGGGCTTCGGCGGTGGGGTGTTCCAAGATGCCGCTGTCTGCGCTTTCGGGGCATCGGCGAATTCCAGCCTGGCCGAGCAGGTGGACGATTCCTGCTGGCCCTGGAGAACCCCACCCGTGGCCCCCTATGCAGGTGCCCGGTGAGGTGAACTGCGACTCACTGCCCGGGTGACCACGGCCGCGCAAAGCCCGGGGCCTGCTTGGTTGCCGGGGACAGCCGGAGTGCGCGAGCCGCACCGCCTGCCTCTGTTCGGCGCGCATGAACGACAGCCTGGCCCTCGGTGGGGTGGCTGGAGTTTTACTGCGTCAACGGGGCAGAACGCTCGCTGTTGCCGAAATCGTGCACACCGGTGGGGGCCTCGTGCTTTGCCCATGGCCGGGGTGGCAGGGGCCTCCCGATGTTTTTCTTTGGCGGCGTGATTTTTCTTACAGCACCGCATCAAAGCAGGGAGCTGATGGAGGTGCCGGCGGAACCCTGGCGCCATATGGAGCTGTGAGCGACCCAGTGGCGGCTGGCGATGGCCGAAGGGTCCGTTCGCGGCTTG
>Ga0163217_1111730_pt1 | contig 10177 bp, 12 predicted proteins | sample SynspAceP_FD_185933 | JGI IMG/M metagenome (GOLD analysis project Ga0163217, IMG submission 185933) | Saline lake microbial communities from Ace Lake in Antarctica - Synechococcus sp. Ace-P (PacBio error correction) | ecosystem: Environmental > Aquatic > Non-marine Saline and Alkaline > Saline ...
AAAGAGAGATAATCCAAAAGCCTGTTCCTTTAAAATAAAAAGGAAGAAAAAAGAAAATTGGGGGCTTTTTTTTGGAAAAAATAAAACTTTTTTTTTTTTTTTTTTTTTCCTTTTGGTTTTTTTTGGATTTCAGAGAAGGGGAACCAGGCCAAAAAGTGCAAAAAAATAAACTACAAAACGCACTTTGGCCCAATGAGCCCCAAGAAAAAAAACAAAAGCGGATACCCCCGACTTGAACCCGAATTGTTTGTTTTAGTGGACCTGAGAAACCTTGGCGAATAAGTGTCTGAAACTTGGAGGAGTGCCTTGCAAGCCTTTTTTCTTGGAACATCTTGTTTATTCCCGGATTCCGGACGTTTTCAAAAGGTAAAAGAACGGTGTAGGACAAGGTAGAACTTCGTTTATGAGCTCCAATGGAGCAGTTTTTCCTTCGGCGCGAGCCAGCAAATGTCCCCTTCGGCTCCTCCCGGTGCGCCTTTTTGCTTTCATGGCTGCTGGCTCCGAGAGTCCTCAACAGGCGGTTTGAAGTAGATCCATGCTGGATCCGCAAGTTGTGAAGCGAAGGTTTTCGTTTGATCTCACTGTCCCTGTCTGGTCGCTGCTGGCTGACCCGACGCTCAAAGGCTCTCCAGTCGTCGCAACAGCATCGTCTGTCTGCTTTCTCCTCTCGGGGAATGGACGATTTGCGGCCCGATATCACCTGGGCCTGAACAATGTCCACTTTGCCGCGCACCCACCCGGCCTTGTAAGAATTGGGAAGCAATCTGCAAGACCAGATCTTGTTTGCCCTCAGACTCCAAGGCGGTGGGGAAGATGCCTGAAAATCTTACGCTTCCCACACCCAAGGCAGGAATCAGCTTGCACCCAGACGACGCAATCACCACCGATAAGCTTCACAGAACTGGAACACCGAAGCGGACTCGCCACGCTGAAGGCGCATAGGCACGCTGGGTTGTGGCGGTGGAGTTTCTGCTGTGCGCCTGGTAAACCGCCAGGGTCGGGAAGCGCGCAAGGCAGACGGGTGAGCAAAGCAGCTCATCGACGGCCACGGCCGGGCGTCGAGGGAGAAAGCACTGGCGGCGTTGGGACGCGAGCCGGCCTGGCAGTGTGAACCTGCAGCTCTCGACCGTCCTCGCCCATTGCAAGCAGGCGAATCGGCGTGAAAGGTTGGCAGCCATCTCAGCGGTTCTCCTAGACGCGTGAAGCGCAGCTCGATGCGGCCCGTTCGCACGATTCATCGTGTCCGCGGGGCAACCGACCCTCCTCGATCAGCCTACCGCGAATAAGGGGCGGAATGAAATCAAACCCTTCGCTGCCATCGGGATTCCAGCCCTGGCCCTGAGCTCATGGCCCACGCCAGGGCGCGCAGCCCCAGAATCGGTGTTGAGCCTGCCAGGAATCCGTTGACGTGAGAACGGTTGGCCTGCATCAGCAGATCGAGTTACTCATCCTGGTGAAGGTCTGACCATCGGTGTGGCCAATCACTTCGACGCTGTCGAAATCCGGTAACTTCTTGATGACTCGCGAATGTCGTAAGCGCGATCCAGGCTCGTTTGAAGTCCTGGGCAGCACATAGCTTCCGGTGCTCGAAGCGGAAGGATTCCCGCTTCCGTTAAAGAACAGGGTGGTTTCGTACTGCCGCAGCCAGGTGCGATCCACGGTAATCATTCAGATACAGGCAAGTCTGACAAAGGTCGTAAATAGCCGATCCAGTAATTGGTGTCTGGCTTGTTCTGGGACCGCGCTGACGAGCCATGATCACGCCCTCCGCAAGATCTCGCCATCGGCCTGCCCAGTGGAGCTCAGACTGAGCAGGCGGGTCTCGAGATCCATCACTAACTCGAATCAGCCTGCTGAAGGGGCTGGGCATTCCGGTCGGTTATCAAGCTCAATGAAAGTGGCGGCTCGCGGGTGTTGGATGCCGCACAAATCATGCGCATCTTGATGACGTAGTGCTCGATGGCTCTCGGCTGCTTGCGCGCTCGGCCAGCAGGGCCTCATCCTCGGAATTTGCAATGTGCAACGACTCAACAAAAGGCCGTGACGCCTCATCGAGCGCACCACATTGAATTCCGTTGGTGAGTGCACGCTCGAAGTGCAGCGGCGAACACCCTGGCAGCTTTTCGCCACTGAGGCTCGGTAGCACAGCGGCCGGGACTGATTCGGACACCTCCAAGGCCAGCTTGCGGGTCGCCGCATGACCCTCCGACGGGCTCTCCAGCTCTTGCTGCTTCCTCGACGATGGGTGCTCTGCTCCATGCCGACAGGTGGCTCCTGCAGCGATTTTGACATCTCCTGTTGCAATCTGCTGCTGGCGATCGAGGTCTGCAGTTCTGTTTCGGCTGTTTTTGGCGAGACTTCCCATCCCGTTGGCTGAGCATCAGCCCACTCGCAACACTCGATCAAGCGGGCACTGAGGCATCGAACTGGCTGTGACTCCTGCTCTGGATTCTGTAGCTCGGTACCGATTGCTGCACGTCGAGGCGAAGTCAGGTCCGAAAAGCCTGTGCCGCCTGCACAATCTGCCCGCTTTCGTTGAAGCATTGGCAACGCTGCGACTGGCGACGGCAATCTGCCTGGGAGTGATTGTGGTGTTGACAGAAAATCCCTCCTTGAGCTTGGCGGAGACAGCTCGTTCATTGCTGATTCGACTGCTGCATGGAGGGACAAGGCAGTTCAAGGCTGGTTGCATTCAGATCCTGAATCGATTGGCGTAGGGGACCATCACTTGCTGTCGAGTGCGGGGAAGACCGTCCTCCGCCACTGCTCAAACAGGGCTTCACAGCCGCTCCAAGCACTGTCCGACGATCGCCGTCCAGATAGCACGAGTCAAACCAAGAAAGAGACCGACAGCCTCGTCTGAAACGCGGCTCCCATGGGGCACAATTCCCGAGAGGCTTCATGGTTTCTTCGGTCTGGCATTTGTCAGGGCTCCAGCGATCTCACTCAGACCAACGGTCAGGCCGCAAAGTACCATCAAGGCCCATCGTAGAACAGATCCCCGGGCTTGGCTGCGCACTCCGGGCTGATGCCGCTGTGATCTGACCAAAAAAAAAGACAGGGAGATGTTCGATCTCACCAGCACTGCAATCGGCCGGTAATCACCTGAAATCGACATGGCAGAGCACGCGATGTAGCGATCCTTGAATGCCTCGGTCGATCACCCAGCTCCGAATTCCCGAGTCGTCCTGGTGAGCTGGGCAGCCTGTCGCCAGATGCTGGTCAAGGCGTGCCAGCCTGCGCGAGAGGTCAATCGCTCAGAAGCCACCACACATCCACATCAGGATGACGACTTTGAGAGTTGTCAGGTCGTCCATAGCGAACGTCGTGAACACGTGATGAAATGATAAGTCCTTCGCTAGTCTACCGTCTTAGGGATGGTTCCATCCATTTGGCTTGCACAGCGGCCGGCCTGAACCCGAATCACACAGAGGAACATGGTTAAGCTGAATCAGCAACAAGGCAACAAAGGGCAAGGACGCCGAACGTGGAGACAGCAAAATGTCGTATTCTCAATGTTTCTCGCTGAGCAGCGTTCAAGAAAACTCAGTGACACCTTCATGCGCCAGCGAGGAAAACCACGCTGAGCTTGAAGGTGTTTGCCACTGATGTGGATGATCTGCAGGAGCAATTCGATGGCTGAGAAGCAGCTTGGTGATCTCAGTGATAGCGCCGGCTGGGCTGCTCGCCCGCTGATGACATCCAACATTGGTCACTCCGACACAGCGAAGAGCGTGTTGTGCCGCCCTTCATTCTTTCCTTGAGCCATTCTTGATGCCTAATGCGAGCACTCCATTCTCTGGAGCCTCGTCGCATGTAAGCGTCAATGGTCGCCATCAGCGGTGAGATCGATGCGTGGAGCTCGAGCTGTTGTGCAGGAGGAACCACCGGGCATTGGCAGGCCTCGAGGGAGTGTTGCTGGTGCCCCGCCGGGAACCCTGGAGCGCCGGACTCAATTGGACTCACTGAGCGTTTATACCTCGATGTGTGAGCAGTTTCCAGCCTCCTGCAGATGCCGAACCGCCAGAGCTGAAGCCGGTGGTGCTGGCGTAGATGGCAACTCAGGAGAAAGGAGTGTTGAGCATGCTCCCGACCCCTCAGGCGCAACATCTTCGGGCGCCTGCTGACTTTGAGCTTCGTTTGGCCAGGCTGCGCGTCTTCAATGGATTCGGATGGGCCCAGCACGATTCCTTTGATATGACTCCCAGATTCCTCTCAACTGCATCACTCAGCGGCTCTTTAATTAGCGAACGAGATCGATGATCCTGCCTTCATAGTCATAGATCCTCTTCTTGGGCTTGTTTGTCGTGAGCTCTCAGGTCTGGGCGGTTGACAGAGCCAGTGTCTCCGCCACGCTGAAATCATCAAAACTCCACCTCAGTGAAACCTGCAATTGTTCTGCTGTGGAGGTGCCCCGTCATGGCTCTTCTATTCTGATATTCAGCCCTGCCACGTAACTCACGATGTGGCCCTGCGTTGCGTTGAACAGCAGCTGAGTAGATTCGGCCCGTGCCTCGTCCGGCCAGGGATTACCGGCGGTGGCGTTGGATGAGGCGATGCGGAACGCTCGAGCGGATAAGCTTGCCCGTACAGTAAGATAAGTTGTCCCGTGTTTTGATAATGCTCTCGAACCAGCTTGGCTGGCGGCAAGTTTCTTGTTGATCGACAGTGAGTTTGATTGGTGCTTGCTTCGTGGCTCCACGAGCCGCGCTTTATCGTATTGATTTCAAGCTGGTATTCTCATATCCTTAATCTGCTCTCGAGTGCTCTGAGGCGCTTGCGCATCCAGCCTGTGTGTGCGAAGCCACCACAGATATCGCCAGGCGACTCACCCCTGATAAAAAATCCCAGCCCACCATGGCGGCCAGCCGATCTCAGGATCAAAGAGAGAATAGTCGCGTGCTATCCTATAAAGCGATCAGGGTCACTGCTGTGGTTGGCGCTTTGCAGCGCGACCGATGTTATTTGGGTGCCTGCTTTGAAACTTCGGCTGTATTAGGGCTGGCGCGGACCACAACGATAAGGCCGTTCCCAGCAAGAATGACGGCAGGGGGATCGCGAGCTTTGACTCTTCAAAACTGCATGATGACTAAGAACAGGTGCTACAGGGAAAGAACAGAAACGTCGCCCACTCCGGGCAAGGATCGGATCAGGGCGCCAGGCCAACACAACGCTGGGTCGGCTCAAGGTCGCCGATCTCCTTGCCAACTCGCCTTGCAAAGGCCGTGCCTGCGTCGCTACAATCATCCCAAAGCTGGTCGAGAAATCGCTTGCGAATCGCAAAGACCGATCTTGCAGAGCCAGACTTCGCGTAGTTGCTGACAAACTGCGCAACTCGTGAGACCTCAAGCTCGAACGGTCTGAAGATATGTTTTAGGATCTCAATGCGATCCAACGCCCAAGGTAAGCCGTGTATCACAAGCTCTTCGCCGAGAACTCAGGTCTTTGCGGATCAAATTCCCTGAGATTGACGCCCTGCCTGATCAAGCCCATCTGTTCTCATCCTTAAAGCATTGGAGAGAGTTGTGGGAGCAAAGTCCGGCGCTCTCACAAATCCAGAGCTCCGCGCTGCAGCTTCCATCAGATTGGCTCGCAGCCTTGGAGAAAGCCCCATCCGTCGAAGCCAGGTTGATGAAAAACGGCACGGTTCCGCCCCGAAACGCAAATTGCACCTGCTTGCGAAGCCCCTCCTGCCAAGGCTGAGAAACAGGCGAAGTATGGTAAATCCGGCAAGCTCCCGCCAAATCAGGCTGATAAAGCCCAATAGTTGCTCTCCTGACCGACTACGATGATGTGGCATCATGCGATCTTGCAGCAAGTTCATCGGAGGCATAAAGCTGCAGACAATTTCTGGCACGCCTCGGTGTCAACATTGATTCATGATCATGACGTTGATGGCATCATCTTTCGCGACTCTCTCCAGTGACCCCAGGTGCAAACAGAAATTGAAGACGAGGTTGATTGAAGAATCTGGGCACGATGTTGCGCCCAGCAAAGGGATAGAACCTGTGCAGAGCCATGCACTGCCAATGCTGATTCAGTATGCGCCACCTACATCCAGGCAGCAGTATGAATCATCTGCCGGCGCAAGAAATAATTGCCCGAATAGCTGGCAAAAGCTCACGCTTCGGTCTGCAGACCTCTTCCCGCCATTCCTCCACGACTCTGGCTCGGCTGTTCAGAGCAGTGAGCCCTGCAGAGATCTCCCCACGGCCCTGTAGTTTCGGCTCACTAGGCAAAAGGCATTGCTTTTGTGGATAAGAAAACACCATGCCTCGCAGCACACCAGCCCCATTGGCCTGCGAATCAACAGGGCCCAACTCTTTTGAGAAGCTTCTGATAATTCAGTTTGCGCCACTTGAACCCTTATGAACGCCGTTTACCGCGCATCGCCAGGGCTGGTCGGCACTGACCCGAGCCTGATGATAGAGATCTGAACTTTCCTTTGACCTCCTGCCAGCCATAGGTGTTCAGCAGTGGACCGTGGCGATGAATCTTGAAGTAACAGCTCTGGATGAGAATTTAATAAGAGATTGAAGCTTGCTTTTCTTTTGGCCCAGCGTCAAAGAATGACGCGTTCGTTTCCAGAGCTTTCGAGTGACCGGTCCCGTCTTGGATGAAGATTGGTGAAGGCAGGTGCCGAATCAAACCCCAACTCGCAGGGTGGCAGACATGTTTCCAGGCGGCCGGGGTGGAATTCAACTGAATCAGCCACAACAACCTCTCCTCTCTGTCAATCACTTGATCCAGTCTGGAAATCGCTCAGAGGTGAAATACTTGACGTTTCCTGGCCGTCTCGACCCGTGTGCAGTTCATAATCGCTGAAGCCATCAACCGTCAGGCCGTCGCTGTCCTCACAGAAATATAGTAGTTCCTTCCCACTTTTGATCGAAGTTGCCAGAGTGTGATCACTGGCAGGTCTTCCATCGAATCAGTTCTGCTCCTTGATCGAAATACTCCTGGTGATCGGAATAAGGAATCCTCTGCCTTTTAATCTCAGCAATTCAGCGTCAGCTCGATCGCATCCGCACCGTCTGCCAAGCCTGAGGGACAGCTTTTTGGCGATTGGCGCTGCTGAACAGCTCACGCATCCGTGCTGAAGTGCACAGAGGCGTACGGATGCTTCACCACGTTGGCCCCACCAATTTGGCACCAGGATTCACCAATGCGCTGGCCTGGCAGCAGGAGATAGCCTCTGAAGAAGATATCGCCGGTCAGAACTTCAATCGTTCGACCATAGAGCCGCAGCTAGCTGGTTTCTTGTCATACCACGATTCCAGTTGCTTGCTGCATGCATGGTATCTCGTTGGCGGAAGACCAAGCCGATTGGGCATCTCCCGTCACAAACTAACGCCGATTTTCGGCTGGGTCTCGCCCCAGGGCGTTGGCGGCGATCCTCCAGCACGATTCTGCGTTGCTCGGCGGGCCACTTGCACCCTCGCGAGGAGTGCCACTGTGTTGTCGTGGTGGCAGGCTGACAATGCGGTGTCGGAGAATGAATCGAGAGATCGGATATCGCGCATCGTTGAATGAAACGCTTACACCTGGGCCATCTGGTTGCCACACTGATGTGCGATCGGAGCGTGATAATGCTCGGCTGATATGACTGAGCCCTGCGAGTGACGGCCATGCTGGGCTCCAGCAGCTGGTCGGAGCACTGAAACACCTTCAGCCGTCCACTCATCCCCGGCATCGCCAGCAGCGATGGACCGCTGGCAAAGCACCGTGAACGTGATGTGAAGCCAACCACCCCCCGTCACCTTCAGCCATGCAAGGTTGCCAGGTTCGCCATCGTCAGGGGTAACAGCGCTTTTGCACGCTGGGTTTGATCCGAACAGGCTCGGCAAAGGGGCCACGATTCATACGCTGTACGATGTACTCCCCATACTTGACCTGCTCTGCTGCTAGTCCCAAGCGTAGATTTCCACAGGCCACGGGCGAAACAGCCGAAAGCTCGACAGGGCCTTGCCTGTGGGATGACCGAGGATTGATCACGCCTGCTCAAACTGCAGGCCTCGACCAAGGAGAAGGGCAGTGAATTCACCCGGCTGCTGCAACCTTCGTACACAGGCTTCCGCAATGGTGCTAAGTTTCCTGGTCACGCTTTGCATTCCGCCCGAGCGCGAACTCTCCGCCCCAGGGGGGGATCTGGTTCCGGGAACCAGGATAATTGAAGATGGTCTCGGCGGTGTTGTCAGGGCCATGGCCGTCAGTGATGGGGTGCAGTCAGAAACTGGTGTCCAGAAGGTGTCGCAGACTGCCACACCGTTATGGGGATTCTTCGGATGAGCTTGTCCATCTGGCCTTGATGTCTCCACCATTCCTGGCGCTTCGTCCTGGTGGCACCGCTGAACCTTCACAACCGATCCAGTCATTGCATAGTTGGATGCCTGCAGCAAACTCTGGTGAACAGCCGCTGGTTAAGCGAACCGGTATGCTGCGAACTGGTTTGAGCCAACGCAGCAGGGTTTTCGACATAGGCGTCGATGGCTGACTTAGGTTCAGTTCTCCGTACTGCGGATGCTGGGACGGCCTCCTGGGTTTCCTGTGCCTTCCGCTGGCTGAAAGAAGCAGCCGCCCAGGGGCACCGCTGAGGAAAGAACCATCGAGAGTTCTGGCTGCATTCGAGTTCAGACTGAGTTGTTTTCAGCCAGGCCACCGCAAACCGGCTCCGCGGGATAGCCCCACCAACGTCTCATGATCGGAAATTGTTTCCGCTCGAATCCTGATTCGCGTGCACGGCTACACATAGGCGGCAGGCCTGGAGGCTGGTTGGAGACTAGACGTAATCCCAGCCCCGCAGCACCACCAGATGGGGCAGCGTCTTGAGCGGCCGCCGAATGCTGAAGCCATAGCGGGCTTTGATGTCGCGCGACATGTAGACATATCGAAAGCAGTGGTTCCGCTATCTGCGCAGGTACTGCAGGGCGCATATTTATTGAGCGAAGGGCGGCTTCGCATGCGCCCGTGCCTCCTGTCCCTGGCCTCGAATGAAATAGGCCCGCAGCAGTGAGCATTTGACGCGACTACTGTCAAGCCAAGCCAGCGAGCATGTTTGAGCATCTGCCGAGGTTGACACTCCTGAACGCCCATCCTCCGAAACGCTGCCGAATAGGTGATGATTGGCAGTGCGCCAGCACCGGCCTGCCGCCTGGATATCACTTGAGCATCTTTGCCAACTGCCCGTTTGGCTTTCCTGCCAGCTGATCGGCCTCATGACCGCTAACCGATTCGCCGTCCCGAGCCCACATCAGCTCAGCGCTTTTTTCTCCTCCGTGAAACAGGCATCGAACAGGGCGGCCAGCCACTGCCGGGTCCGCAGCACGACTTGGGGAACCACCTGAAGCCAAGCTGATGCTCCATGCATGCTCAGCGCCCAGTGCCGTAAGTTGCGCCAGCTCTCCGCGAGCGAAAGTGTCAGCCTGTTCCAGCAAGGAGCGCATCTTGTCGAAGCGATCCATGGCGGTCTGAAGCACGGGCCCGCAGGTGCTCTGCTGATCGGTCCACAGGAAGTCCGAACCCGGAGGCTGATCGCTGCCGTTTGAGCAACGCAGGCATGGAGATGGCAAGCGCTTCGCAGCACTTGCCCCGTGCCCCCACACCGATGGCGAAAAGACCATCTCAGCGCCCTCCACAGACGACGGCACCTGGGACCACGAACCTGTAGGTGCGCGGAGAGGCCAGCAGTGTGCACCAAACAGAAGCAGAACGTATGACCCCACGACACATCACACAACAACCAACCTCCGGCCGTAAGGGGTAGTATTCACCCGCTCCTTCGACAGGAGAACGATTGAAATCTGCCAGATCAGACATAAAGAACGCTGAGAGAGCAACCAGAAGCACAGCAAATAGTGAGATCCAACCACCTTGTCTGCATGCTCTTCAACTTCTGCAGCATTTGCGGGGCTTGCCATTCAAACGCGTGAAAAAATCCAGAAAAGTGCAAGGCAATAGTGCAGCTATCCAGATATTGTGAAGATGGCTACTGATCTGAAGTAAGAATACATTCAGATTTGCCCAACAAGCTGAAAAAAGTTGAAAAAATCCATTCTGAATGATAAAACCCAGAGAATGCGATCAAACGGTGGCCAGCAGATGTACTGCTGGATCGCATCGAAGGAGATTCAGGTGTGTTGTAGGCAACGCATAGCGCGCAGCAGGTGTTGGCTGCATC
>Ga0163217_1116710_pt1 | contig 10177 bp, 2 predicted proteins | sample SynspAceP_FD_185933 | JGI IMG/M metagenome (GOLD analysis project Ga0163217, IMG submission 185933) | Saline lake microbial communities from Ace Lake in Antarctica - Synechococcus sp. Ace-P (PacBio error correction) | ecosystem: Environmental > Aquatic > Non-marine Saline and Alkaline > Saline ...
ACCCCAACACCAAAGGAAAAGGAGAGATAAACCAAAAAGCGTAAACAAAGGATGAACTTATTAATACACATTTGGTCCACCTTGTATTGTGGACAAATTTACTTGGAGGCTTTCATATTCCTTTTTGGTACATGAACAGTCAATAAAGCTTTGGGACTAATGGGGAAAATATGGACGACAGTGCTTTAAAATCCACAAAATTGTAATCTCCCAAGTCCGGTCATGAGTTCCGCAGGAGGGGAAGCATGTTGGAGTTTCCAGAGGTCATGAAGGATTAATGGAAAATGCAATCTCTGGCTTAGTAGTCTGGATTTTTCCAAATATGATGTTTTCATTTTACCCTTGGGTTGGTTTTTCGATCAAATTGAAAACCGATCGCTTTGAATCGAAACCAATTACAGCTTCATACTAACGTTTATGATGAAATCAAGCTAACACATGGAGCTGGTGCGACCTTGGATAGAGAGAGCGTGAAGAATGAATTTTGTTGTGGAGGAAGGGTTTTAAAGGAAAGTCATCCCGAGTCCTATCAACCGGCGTTTTCACCAAAAATGGAGCGGGAAGTTTCAACATACATTTCCCCAAGGATATAGCTTCCTTTTTTAGCCAAATGAAATGAATCGATTAGTCTATTATTAATCCTAGCTACCTTAATTCAGAACAAAACCAATTAAACCATTTTGATGGCCGGGACTTTCCCAAAATCACTAAGAATCACTTTCGGTTCTTGGTTGAACAAGTGATCAAGTAAATTTTCCCTATGCCTACACTTTCTTTCGGGAATGCACTCGGAAGAGAATATTTAACGAGTTTGGTTGCCGTCGTTCAAGACTATAGCAGCATGAGCGCTATGGTGAATCTTAGAAAAAGCTCTTGTCCGCTGCATACGATTGTTTTCAGAGTCTAATTTTTTTCGGCCGGGGGGAGAAGAAGGCATATTTTCCAAAAACACCTATTGTCAATCTTATATCTAAATCATTCAACGAGATACAAGCATCTTCACATATCCTCAAAAGTCTCTTTCGCAGCATCATCTTTGTCTTACTTGCTTCCCTGAATTTGTAAGCTCGTAAAAACATGAAACTTGAGTCGATCATTCATTACAACTGTTAGTGGAGTGACGCTTTATAAATCAGCACTGCACCCTGGCAGGAATCAGCATAAGAGATCATGGTGATTATAAGACTTTTAAAAGACTGAGAAGGAAAGGTGAGTGCCATTCTAAGTCTTTAGCAGGAACCTTTTGATAACCTGATTGAGCCTCCTGTAGGTCCTCATGCGAAATAGTGTACAAAGTTTTTTCACCGGGTGTTTTCAGTTTCAAGTATAATCCAACACCAGAGGCCCAGAATCCCAATCAAAGGAGATTTGATCTGAAGGGATAACGATGGATCTACAAGGACGCTCTTAGAGCAGTTTAACTAAATAACCACACCAAAAGCTTCAAATCATTCCGTCACTGGTTGAGGAACCTACAATAAGATATAATAAGCCCTGCAATCAAGTAAAATGATCAACCACAAAATAGCCTGTGCCAATCATGCCAACTGAAGATTAAAATCTTCATAGTCCTAGCCATGACCTCCAATAATACCGAGAACATGAAATACTCATCAGTAATTCCAGACAATCTTGGAACCACTGCATTCAAATGTGGAGCCACTATATCGTGCACTGATAAAAACAGGTCGAAGTCTCCTTCAGCAAGATTGGATAGGAATACTTCATTGAGATCAAATAGTCTCGGGAGATAAAAGGGAAGGGTCAATAAGATTTTCCAATCCAAAAGGACATCAGAGATTTTCTGATATCGCACATGAACAGAACAGATTCAAAGCTAGCATAAAACAAAATTCCATGCTCTTATTCACAAATTGCTGAAAGGATAAACTGCAGTTTAAAAAATCTGAGTTAAAACTTTAAAAGGACCAAATGGGTGTGAAGTTACTCATCATTTCAAATGGGTACAAAAGTTTAACTGAGCAAATAAGGATTAAAGAGTACCTGACCTCAAGGCGTTAACAGAGATAAAGTTTAACCCAAGAGACGTTCATTCACTCTAGTAACGGAAGAAGCCGCACTCCAACCCGGACCTGGCAGAAAGTACATAGACTGCATCAAGCACAATCGAAGACTTCTGCTTCATAACTGCACAAGTAAAAAACGATCATTCGAAATAATAGCAACCAAACCGTAAAAATTATTGCGGATCCCACCGCTACTATGAATCAATCCAAAGTGAACCTATTATGTGGCACGCTATCAAAGGAGATTTGAGATACATTTTCCATTTCAATAAAGAGCCGAATGTGCTTGACTTCGAAGACCTCATGTCAAATGTAATGCTGGGCATCGCCCTTTAGTGCGCAAGCCCAAAATAGATTAAAACATCTCACCAACCATGACGATATTTGGTTTTACCAAGATACTTTTGTAAATTCATCGAATTAAGCTTAGAATCCATTAATTTTGGATTATCGAATCTTTCAACTTATTTGTTTGGTAAGATAAGCCATCTTAACCCTATTAAATGTGAAAAAATATTTCATTAGCCTTCCGTTTGGATCATTAATTTAACATCTTCCATTGTCCTATTTAAACTTCAAGCTGACTTTGTTTATGGGATTGTGTGATTGACTCCTTTAATGTGACATTGCACTACTTTCAAAAACGACTTCCTGTTCTTGCAATATAAGTGCACAGATAGAAAACATCGAAAAAAAAACTACACTAAGAATCCTGAAATTCTCTCAGCGGGAAATTTTTAAGATCAAAATCAATTAGTCGAAACCATTGGAACAAAGCTTAATTCCACAAACTCCCGAGGAACGATTAGGAATGGTAATGAAAAGATCCTGAAGTCTGGTTGGCTTGATTGATTGTTGGTTGGCGAAAAGATGCCACGATTTATCGCGGTCCTGGAAGTACAACATTGGTGAATAAACTTAGGCAAAAGGGTATTCCACGCTTGGATTGCCAAGAATATTAGGAAGTCCCTTTAACAATTAGATCCAGAATAGGCTTCAGAAGAGTTCTTATGTTCAGAATTTGACTAATCTAATGCTGTTAAAAGTGATGGAATCCGTGAGCATCTGGTAGACAGGGCGGTGTACAATTTCTTTTGTGGATGATCGGAAACATCAAATTTATTTTCTATTTTCTTACTCAAATAGAAAAAGTTTACCGGAGCTATGCCCGTTTTGCGATTTAACTTCAGGACTATTAATGCTCGATTCTTTTGCGCTAAAGCGACACAGAAATCTTCAGAAGATAGTTCGGATTTTTAAGCCTGCCTAAAGATTTGAGCACGATTTGATCACACATTCGAGGATAAGACCTATGTTTATGCGCTTTTCAGCGGAAAAAATAATAGACGTCTATCTCCAAATAAGTGTTCTCGATAATCCAAGTACCAATAATCAAAATAATTAGCATTAGACCAAATTAAAGAGCCACTATCCCAAACTGTAATCAGGCTTATCAACAATAAAAGTGTTGTTATCATAGAGTTCTAAAAACTGAACCGATTCAATTTAAAAATTTGAACATTTTTCATTCTACAGCTTTACAAAACAGATTTTTTTATTTGTAATTAAATTTATTTTAATCTAAACAGCTGATATTACAAACACTATCATAAGTCTTAATTTCTGCTGAAAAAATTAATTTTTGTGTCTTTTGCTCAAAATGAGATGAAATGGATCGTTCTATTCTTTAATCTGCGTCGGAAACTGTGAATTCCCAAGCATTTATGAAAAATAATCTTACTTACAACCATGTATTGGAGCGATCTACTAGGGTAAGTTCGTGTGAATTGCGTCCATATCAAGTCCTGGTCAAGAAGCTAACATCACACTACAGTTCAAATATAACTAATGCGACGAGTCTTAATTCGATTGCGGGTTAGATGATCTAAGCGCCCTTGGTATTTAGCACCCTTGTGTAGGAATTGCAAGTTAAGCGATGTCAAAGGCAGTAAGCTCGATGGGGGTAAATCAATGTGGTTTTTTTACCGTTCATTAAGTTTCACTTTTAATGGCTTTGGCGATTGGTTAATTTACTTTGAAGCCAGGAGTAGGGATGAAATCTTTCATTGGGATGAACGGCTGTAACAGGCAAGTGACTGCAAACACAAAATTTCTCCTCTCAAAAATTTGGTTGAACAATCCGTCCCTAAGAGGTGGTGTTTGAGGCAAATGGCTACCATGAATCTCCTAACTGGTGGACTCATATTTTGGAATCGCGCTTTCTAGCATGGGCATCAAACTGACAACTTTATTAAGGCATTAGACGTGATACGCATGTACGTCCTTAAGATGGTAGGGATAACTGAGATAACAGCGCCATTTTTGGGTTTTTGGGCCAATTTGCCGTATTGCCACCAGAGTTAATAATTCTAATGACCTAGCTCAGTGTTTTCGGGCTTTTATCTTGGGAATGCTTTGCTTGGATCGCCTTATTATGTAGGATATCTAATCTTGGAAAGCGACTCTGGCTTGCTTCAACGATTTTGGATAAATGGAATGCGGTCAGCACCACGAGTTAGGAGGCGTATTTCCAAAACTGACCAAGAGACTTAAAGCGCTTTGGTTTAATGACGCATGTTTCTTTATACTGCCAGCTTGCTATCCTTATCTCGAACGAAAGCATGATGTAATGAACTTTGCGAGTATTTTCATCGCTAAGTATACGGGAAGAAACTAGACTAGCGACGTCAACTACCATGCCCCGTATTATGCTAGTAGCAAGTGTTCAGGGGTGCTAGAGCAGCTTGGGTAGTAGTGGCAGCAACTTGTGGATGTTGGGATCCGGTGGAAGCATTGCTATTGATCTCCATTGACATTTTCTGCGACATGTTCGAATGCCACATGGTATGGAAACGGCCTTGGCATCACACCATGCAGTAAGTAAAACTGGGAGGGAGTTGGCGAAAGTACTGAGATGTGCAGGATTTAACGGTTAATGTGTTGTTGTCTATTCCTAATCCTTAGCTCAGAGATATCATTGTGCTAGAGAAAGCGTGAACTTTGATCAAAAAGAAAGCCATACCAAAATGAAGCGTTTTCGGGACGCATTTCCGTTCGAACATAATGGTTCCCTGCTTATTTGATATGGTACCCAAAACCAAAGCGATAGGTAAGTTAAAATATCAAACCCTTAGCCCAAAATTTGGGTCCCTGCACTTGTTCGAAATGATTAGTAATTTATTCAAAAAGGATAATAAGAAAAATTATGAGAAATGCTATAATGGTTTCAATAGCCTTTAGCTATTTCAAAGATATTGTAGTTGTCTTATCAAGCGATTGTAAAAACTTCCTAAACTTCCAGCATCAATTACTATAATGAAATATGGTTTTTTATTTGAATCTTTTGGAAGCGGGGAATCACACTGAAATAAAAATGCACGATGAGATTTGTATGTTGCTCTTGTACGCTCGAAATGGCATTGGAAAACATTCGGGATCAAGAAGGATTAAAACCCGCTTTAAAAAACCTTTGACCGTTATCATATGGCTTAGTGACTCTAACTAAAGAATTATTTGCTTCCTATCCAATACCAGTAATCCTCTAAATTTTGATCGGTCTACTCTGCCGCAACGGTGACACTCTGTCTCCCCTGACAAATCCCTGGATAAATCAGTCTTTAAAATCTACTGATCAAAGCGCTATATCATACTCTGGAACTCAGCATAACAGCTTATCTGCAATATGAAATGCGATTTCAATTATAATGGACTCAGATTGATGATACACTATTAATCGGAGTTGGATTTACTTGTCAAATTAAAATGAATCGACATTTTACATTGCATACTTTAGATTGTTCTGCGGCTATTTGATAGATGAAATCAAAAGCCTATCTATTGATCGAATAATCGATCAATGTGATTTACAAACTTTGGAGACGGATCTGAGGTACCTCTAGCTGCTGTTGGAAGGATTTTAATAGATGAAATTTTTCATCGTTAAACTTAAGTCCGAGGCTGTTATTTCAATTTCAGGTGTTATATTTGCAATTGGATAATGAGAGAATAAACCTCGAAACTGTAATTGATTATTAATTATGAGTTTCCCAAAAAGAATTATTTGCGATCAATTGGATTAATGCAGTTCTTCAGGGAAACTGTATCACTTGCTCCAAAATGGATTTCAGCTCATGAGGTAAAAATAGAGATTCATTATTGTTAAATCATATTTCCCAGAAGAATGATTGGACCGAGCATTAAATCAACAGCGCATCATCATTTACTGGACTCCAAACCGTGGAACTAGGTGATCGCCCACCCTCATAATCCCTCAACATGGAATTATTAAAGTAAACACCATCCAGGATATTGCATTAAACTTCACTAAACCATTTGCTAAAGCCTTAATTTTCCTTATCATGAAAAAAAAGTAGAGATATGGCGTACTAACATTTGAAATCTAAGGTTTAAGAATCCTAAAGGAATTCAAAAAGAAAGCCCCATACCAAAAATGGAAGGTTCGGGAACGCTTATCAGTCGAAACATAAATGGTTTCCCTGGCTTTGATGACGGTACCCAACAACCAAAAGCGATAGGTAAACTTCAAATCATCACCCTTTAGCTCAAAATTTGTTCCGGCACTTGCCTCGAAATGATCGTGACTTTTTTCCAGTAGAATCCGACTGAACAAAATAAATACTGCCTCATTACCGCCCCATCCACATAAGTACCCAAGCGACCTAGCAAAGGTGGCTGTGATGAATTATCCAAAATGATGTGTTAAAACCGTTCATAGTTTAATCGTTGCGGTACAATCAGACCTGCAAATCCTAAACCACATGAATACCATGACTGAATTGTGGGGAGCGACATCCAGAAGCTCTTGGAAAAACTGTATCGATGTGCAAAAGAATAAACATCCAAAAATAAAAGTACAAGCATATTTTACAATTCAAATTTATTTATTGCGATTTTTTTTGAATCCCATTTCCCAATATAGTTATCTATACAAGAAATATTTCTATTGAATTAATATTTTGAAATGTGTTTACTTGATCGGTGATCTTTATCCAAGCTAAAGGAAATTTTAGATTTTTTTTCCCCGCAGAAAACTATAAAGTACAAAATTTGAAAAAGATACGAATGGCTATTTAATGCCATTTGATCACTTAATTGAATCAAATGCCAACATCGACAAGTGAGAATGGAATAGCTAGTATAGACAAGTAAATAAATTATAATCATTTCCACTTTACTATTAGTAATAGGAGTTGACAAAAGACTTCAACTCACATCGCCCGCCAGGCTTAAAATCTTTCATTGGACGGGAAAAGTCAATTCCACATGGACCCTAGCGAAGTTCGAGTACAAGAAATTAATTTGACAATGACGTGATTGCGGAAAATTACATAACTGATCTAAAAGAAAACGTTTTCAAGTCTTACATTGAAAAATAAAGCAAAAATCATATTTAATGGGACAAACTATATATTATTTTCACCCTTTAACCTAAATAAACATGAAATATAATTATTAGGTAAAACAGGCTTATTGTATCAGAACTTTGCTTCCAGGAAACTATGACTTTTGGAGGACAAAATGCTGTTGGTGGGAAAATACGTAAAGCTTCAACAAAAGGAGTTAAATGAGATGCTTTCTGCTGGCAGCATCGAATCTGGGATCAACTTATCGATACTGCAAATGCGTATCCTGGTCAATCGAACAATTATTGGTCCAGGGATTCCTTGATCTTGCTAAAAAGGATGAGATATAATGCACCAACCTGGCCAGGAGGAAATGATAAGCCAAATAGTAACTGGGCTATCTAGGTCCATATTTTTAATCAGTAGATGCCATTGAGCGACTCCAACTGGAAGACAGGACATCTTGGTATGTCACGGTGATCCGGGACATCTTCTGGAAGAATGTGGAAATCCTAACATTCGTGGCTTCTGGGAAGTAAGGTATGTGCTATTTGTAACTGGCCGGCCCTGGAATGTCGCCAAAGCACAAGCAATTGCTGATATCGAGATATCAGAAAGTTTCGTCTTACAATATTATTACTCAGCGGTCATAGAGAATCTCGAACATGAAATTAATCCCATGGCAGCCAGCCATGACTTGCAATAAGAATTCTGGAGCCCTACTGGAGGTCTTACGGCAAATTCACCCGGAGAGGACTGATGCGGACCGAGAAGAGCCAAGTTTGATTTCCCCCTCCAAATAGATAAGCGAAAAAGCCTACGCTTTTGTCGATGTCATGGGTGAAACGAGCCGGAACAGAAGCACAATCGCAACAGATGCTTTGCTGGGAAAACAGCACCTGGTGTGACCAGCACGATCATTGTGCAAAAACTTGGCACAGTTGAAATCAAATAATCGCTCAATCGAAATTCAATTAACTGCGAGCAGCTAGGTAAACTAGATCAATCAAGCCACTGCCGAGCATACCAAGGCTGGATGTCGAGCGCCAGTCTGCTATAGATAAATAAAAAAAAATCATATTAAATCCAGTCTGTCTCTGGATTTTTCGAAAAGTACAGCCTGGAATTTATTTTTGAAAAAATTTTGGTCTATTCTTTCAAATGTTCTTTGTCCCTTCCTGGAAAAAACTATTCCCAACTTAAAAGCAAATGATGCTCTGAGCTATTTACTTTTTAAAATCTTTTAGAAAAAGAAAAAACATTTGATCAAAAGCGACTCGCTAAATTTTTCTATCTTATGGTTTTCATTGCAGCTGTGTTAATACTTCAAAACGTAGGTAGTTGCTGATCTTCGGTAGTATCAAAATTTTGAACAGATCGATCATCATTTATCACGTTGGTATGGATAGATGCCAGAGATGAGGCTATTCGAATATGAATATAACGAGCAAGAAGTACTGTACACTTATCAGAAGCGAAGCGTAACCCAGTGATTTATAATTCTATTGAAGCGATATTTTGAGGTTGGGAGATCTGGTCCAAAAGAGCCGACAACCAAGTGATGCATAGTGATGCCTTAGTGCAAAGGGAGTAGGTCTTTGAGAATCGAAAACAACACAGAGCTGCCTTTTTCAAGCTCTCCAAACATTACTAGCAAAACATCATTTTCGATCTATGCGTAAAAACTAGCTTCTTCACATCGAAACCAACAACCTATGCAGGTATTATTAGATAATTTTAAGCTTAATCGAGGGACACTAATCTCAGGGAGAATTACGATCAAAAAAGAGCGACTCTATGTACGCTCATGTAGAAATGAATAACAACTACTTCAGTATTAAAAAAGGGGAAAGCAACATCGAATATTACCAACACTTAGATTGAAATCCAATGCGAAAAGAAATGCCTTGAGAGTATTTGGCGTGAGCTCTTGATGAAATAGCTGAAGGCACAAATTCTCTTTGACAATGACAAACTATCATCAAAACCCTGAATGGGTCTAAGATACGAAGCAACGTGAGAAGTGATCTCTGAATTCATAACTTAATGACTAAAAAGATGACAAATCTTAATCCGACCAGCACAGCATTAATCAACAATTTCTATTTTAGAAAGCAATAGGGGACTTAGGTACCATAATTGGAACCATCTACCACTGAAGAAACAAAGAATGAGTGATCTACAGAACTCTTTTTGAAGATTCGGAGAAGATATTTACCTTGCTACACTTGGTCCTGGATGAATGTATCGATCTATTGGAAAAAATAATAACATTAAACAGAAATCATGGTACATAGCTTAAAAAATTTCAAAAGGATGAAGTTAGCAGCACTGCTGTTTTAATATTAGGAGATAGCCCACCGAATAGGGACCCAAAGGAATGGTAATTCAATAAAGGAACGTAAATGAAACGTGAAGATCCCTACTATTTAAAAGGAATTTGAGTATCCCAAAATTATGCTATAACCTTATTCTTGCTTCATGGTGGGAATAACCGCCAAGGCGAGCAACCCGATTCGGAGACGAATCATGAGCCGCTAGGTTTACAAATTAATTAGTACTTTTGTCCTTACTGGGCATTTTGATATACAGAAAGCGAATAGGTCTAAATTTTTAAACCTACGAGACATTTAAGGCAATAGCTTTTAAGATATGATTATTCCAATGCTCCTCAATGATCCTCTTTGTCATCACCATTTCATGTACTTGCAGGTGCCAGCCCATGCTCTTGGTAGGATATAGACTTGAGAATCATTAAAAACCGCTCTCGGCATCTTTCTTAAAGAT
>Ga0163217_1050260_pt1 | contig 10176 bp, 16 predicted proteins | sample SynspAceP_FD_185933 | JGI IMG/M metagenome (GOLD analysis project Ga0163217, IMG submission 185933) | Saline lake microbial communities from Ace Lake in Antarctica - Synechococcus sp. Ace-P (PacBio error correction) | ecosystem: Environmental > Aquatic > Non-marine Saline and Alkaline > Saline ...
AGAAGAGAGATTCCACGCATGCCGGCGCGAATCTTCGGACAAAACCTTTCCTTTCCGGAGTAACGGCCGGAACCGAAAAGTTCCACCAGATCAGAAATCACTGCCCCCGCCAAACCACCAGCCCGGTCATAGGGGAATGGAAAGGAAACCATCGGGCCATCATTTTACACCATTCTTGCATCGCGGGATCCGAGCGCGCTACTGGGCGCGAACCGTCCAACTTGGTGATGCCATAGGGGCCCCCCCCCCCCCTCGAATTGAAGCGTGTCAATAGCTGGTGGGGTGAATTTGGATTCGAAACTGCGATATTCCCGCCAACTAAAAGGTTGGAGAAAAAAGCAGGTGGTGGGAATCTGTCCGAATCGTCAATCAGCGTCCAGACGAATCGATTGCACCGGGTCGGATCCTTGCGATATAGCGCGCCGCCCGTGGCGCCCCCGGCCAACCGCCGCCGATCACCGAACAACACGACGGCTTGGCCTTGGGCTTCGCAGAAGTAGGTCGGAGGCGTAAGTGCTCGCCGCACTGGGCTCCGGTGAAGAAGTCTACGACATTGGCGTCTTGTCCAGGTCCCTGCCCATGATATCCCGAATGCAGTTGCAGTTTATTGCGGATCCAGCGAACTGAATAGCCCGCCAGCAGCCGCAATTCCTCGTTCGAGAGGTTCGCGAAAACGACGCAATTTCATAAACGTCAATTATGAACGCACAATGTTTCAGAATACTCAAACAGCGATGCAACGAAGTAATTCTTACGGCAATCCGACATCCGAAGGGAATACCATCTGCATGGCCGGCTGGCCTGATGACAGGTACGCATTCGCGAGATATTCGCCATTACGATCAACCTCCATTTGTCAGGCACGATTCGCAACTGCCCGCTCATCTCCAGACGCGGGAAGTTGAAGACTTTCGCCACCACGGGGATCTGTAGCCGGCCGCTCTGCGGGTGGCGCTTTCAAGCCAAATTTTCGATCAGCGCCAGACGGTCATCGCCTCAGCCATGCCACGAAATCTCGACATCCGGTTGCGCCCTTTTGATGAAAGTCAACGCGGGATCGTGTCGTATGATATTGGCTGAGCGTTTCGGCGGTCGCAGACAAGCCCTCCGCTCACCCGCCGCCCGCAATTCCATTTTCCGAATAGGCGGAAATCCTCGAGAACCTCCGGCCTTGGCATAATTAGCTCTCTCAGTCCAGAAGCGGGCCGACCTTGGTGTTTTCGAGCCCCCGCCCCGATCTCGTGACAGGTCGCACGGCTTGGAACAGATCCTTCGCTCGGATGCCCTGGCTCTCGCCGGAACTGTCGGCCTCATCACTGATTTCCAAAAAAAGATGGCAGGCACCAGTCCCGGCGCGAACATCATAATGCGCTTCTTGGTGCTGGTTTAAGGTGCTGATCGGCCATTTCATCTCTCTCTGCAGATGCGTTTGACGACGCGTCAGTGGCGTGATGTGTCGCCTCCGGAGTTTTCATTCACCCTCGCTCTTCCGGCGTCACGGGGCGTCGATGATCGTTGCGCGGCGAGCGAGTGGATTTCACCGGACCGCGTGTCGCAGTGGTCATCGGCAGGGCTCCAGACAACCTGTGGCCATAAATGCGGCTCGGCTCAAACGTCGTCCGGGGAATGTAAGTTGTCTGGTTCAAATTCGGTCAACGCGGATCGACGCGAAGGTTTCTCCTTGGAAAGCTCAAAACTCCTCATCGTCTACCGATGTCGCTTGAGATACAGCAGATAGGCCCCGTCAGCGCAATAGACACTCATCATTCAGCACAGCGAAAAGGGCAGTCAACACCGGAACGGCAAAATGGCCGCGGCCGGACATAATCGAACACTGTCGACAGATATGGCCAGTAGAACGTATGGTCTTGACCGGACGATCCTTAAGCAGCGTGTCTGACGGCGAGTACCGCCAGGGCCCTGCACCTGTCACCGAATCGCCGTGACAAGATCGGCGCAAGTTGTCCGGCGAAAATCGGCTGCCCTGAGCCACTGTGCCCTTGCCCTCAGCAGGCCTTCCACCGTCCCCGGGCCGGACATCACCATATCGCCAGGCGGCGAAATTTCATCCGGCATCGCCTTGCGGCCAAGCCCGAACGCAACCCTGAACTTTTCTCGACGTTCATGCCGGCTTCGGCAGGTGCAGCTTTCGGCGGGCAGTGCCTGCGTCGCGGCTGTCCGTCGACCGCTTGCACGTCACTCTCGGTCGGGCAAGCCGAGCTCGCTGGCGGTCTCGGCGTGAGAAAGGCGGTCTTCAGATAGGGCCAGAACAACTGTGGCAAGTATGCAGGTCGTGCGTTTTTTAAGCCCGGCGAAGGGCCGATTTTTTCGTGCCTTTGACCATGTCCTTCGGTTTGATCGAGAATATTGCGTCACCGGTTTCCGCATCCCAGCACCAGACCACCGTCACCTGCCTCGATCATGGCTTTGGAGGTACTTGTACCTCCTCCGCAGAACCCAGTGCCGTGCGTGCACGAGACAAGCTCGTTGAGTTTCAGGGCGACAACCCTGTGCTGGCGTCTTCGCACCACGGCAATGAACAGGCCTTGCACTTCTTGCACCACCTTGCGCTGCCATCAGCATCAGCAATACCGCCCCAGTGAAGGGGGCCTGGCAAGGCTGCCAGCGGCAGAACGGCAAATCGCCGCGAGACTTTAGGAACTTCAACATTTTCAACCCCGGCCCGTCGTTGTTGACCAGTGCCATGTCTTGGATGCCATTGTTGTGATAGATCGAATGTGGCCGCACGCGCGGAGCGCAACTTCGTTCTTCGGTCGGCTGAACGCAGTCCCTGATATGCGGATGGCGCGGGATTGCAGCAGGCAATTTTCCGAACCGTCCCAATTGAATATCGAGATAGAAGCCGGTTGCAAGCGCCTGGGCAAGGCTTGGTCGTCGATACGGCCCTGATGCCAGGGTGCGCCCGTCCATCAATCGTCACGATCGACACGCTTGATGGCGCCACTGGCCTTGTACCATGGGCCAGACCAGAGATACACCAATGGGCCGCCCTTGCATGGGGTCACCGCGGCTTGCGGGCTTCGGGCTGGTAATGACGGATTTCAGCCACATCCACACCACAAGTGTGAACGGTCGGGCTTTACCTGTCGCTGCCAGAAGATCGGTGGATATTTCGACGTCTCTTACACGTTGGGCCCCAAAGGCTTCATCGCCAACTTCCAACGCCCGTGCCGCAACCATTCAACCACATATTTCCTTTACCGACCCGGGAACACAAACGCCTGAGAGGAAATAGCCCTGCTCGCGCGCAAGGATCGCCGTATCATCGTTGAAGGCCAACGAGACAGTCATCAAGCAATATATCCACGGGATGGATTCGGGCCGTCAAATTGGCTGCCGCATCAGCCCCTCGGCAGCCAGCCACATTTGCCGCTTGGTCTTGACCGCGCCGCCTCTTTCCAACAGCATAAGCGCAAGGGCAACCGTATAGCCACGCCAAATGGAATCATCCGTGGGGTGAACTGGCAGCCCATTGAGCTGAGAGCCCTTTCATTCCATGCCGCCATTGGCCGCACATTCCAGGAAGTAGACCCACCACCCACGCGGGAAACCGCTTCAAATCCTCCATCGTGAAGACAGCGGCGAGTGTCGACCAGTCCCATTTGAATCATCAAACGGTGGATCAAGGAAGCCGGATCGATGCGTTGCCGTTTGTTCCATCTTCTTTATATTTGCCCGTTCAAATAGCAAAGGCCATTTGGGCGTGATGGATGGCCAATCAAAGCTCTATATGCAAAGGCGGGTGTGAATTGAATCGAACGAGACCGGATCGGCGGTCAGCCCAAGGGCACACTGGGGTCGAACCACATGGGCTTCGAATTGATCGGTTTTGCCGTAGGGCGCGACATCCGCAGCCCGGTCGCCGAGATAACGTTCCATTCCTGTATCTCGGTGATCAGATGGCTCGCCTGCTGCCCGCGCCACGCCAGCGGCTCGCCGCAACCGGCGGCTACCGCCAAGCAGTGCCCGGCCTTTGAGAAAGTCGCGCGCGGGGGGACGCCTGCTGTTTTCGTCGGTTTCGGGTCGGTGGTATCGTACCCCTTAGATCCTCTCCGTTACGCATATCCAGCAATCTCATCATTTGTCTCCGTCGTCTTGCTCGCAAAGCTTTAGGGCCCGGCTTTTCAGTTCAAGTCAGGATCACCGGATCACCCCGGACCGCCGCAGACGTCGCGCGATCCAGCGTGACCTACCGATTTCTTGGTGATGTAGTTCTTCCATCAGGTCGTAGACTCGCAAGGAACCCTTCGAACCCGCCTTCGTTCACCGACGGCCCAGCACAACCGACCGTGTAGGTCTTGCGGCCCTCGAGCAACTCACCGCTGCCGGTCAACCCGCATGTCGGTGATCCGGTGCGCCATTGGCGGCCTCCGGGGTGCAGGCGTAAGCTGAACTCCGCCAACCCCGACCATTCGCCGCCCTGGCTGCAGGAACGGATCCTTGTTGAACAGGTTGTCGCAAGACATCTTCCATGATGTCCCTGAGCTGCGGCACCGGTGAACTCCAGCCGGATAGACGACGGATAGCTCATCGAGGTTTCGGTATAGAGATCATCGATGTGAATATCCGAGCCCGGCAGCAGCGTCGTGCCCCAGCGGGAAGCCCGACGAAAGTTGCGATCTCGACATTCCGCTCTCCTGATGCCCTGACAGATCAGGTCATCCCACGTTCGTTGAAGATTAAAACCCGCGCCGGTACAGAAGGCCGTCGTTACGACCGATGACACGCCTGCGTTCTTCCTCATAAGGAGCCACGGACTTCAGCGATCTTGGGCCCTGCATTTCCGGATCAGGGCGTGATTCACATCGGCAAAACCGGGATCAGGGTCGGCTGTAGCCGGCCGAACTGCCGTCCCTTGAATGTCCAGATCGATGCGCCCTAAGTATTTTGCCGTGCGATCCCCGAGACATCAGCAAACGTGCGCTTCGACTTCCAGCGCAAAACGCGTTGCATCGTGGGTGTGACCGGTGGACGAATCACAATCAAGCCCCGCTGAAAACGGCCGCGCAGCTTGCGGTCCACGTCCAACCCATGTCGACAACAGAACCACAACCTTGCGGCACCCTCGGCTGCGTGCCGCATCGACATTGGCCTGCAAGCAACCCACTCCGACCGAATTACCGAACGACACTTCGGGAACATACCAGCTCGGGTTTGGCGATCCGGGGTGTAGGCCCATGGCCTGACCGATCACCGCTACCTTGAGCCGCCGCGCTCAAATAGGCAGCCCGCTCAGGGCTCATCCATCCCCGACATCGAAGAGTTGGATGCCAGGACGGTAGCCCATGGCATCGAACCAGCTCGAGAAACGTCCTGGGCCAAGTGTTGAATTCCCAATGCCCGGTCCATGGCGTCGTTTGAGCAAATTTTTCTGCAATTCGACCCATGGTCCATCGCCATTGGTCTTCAGCGCTTGTATAGGAAGCCCTGCCAGGTATCACCACCGTCGAGAAACAACACCTTGTCCATCACCACGATCTGCACGGATGCGCCTTGACCAGCGTCGCCGTGCGGTCAAGACCGCCAAGCTGCCGTAGGTGGGCGGCCAAATCGACATAATCGACCTCGTATGACATAGGCAATAGGGGCTGCCCGCATTCGATATCGAAAATAATTAACCAGAAATTCCTGCGCAACCAGCATGCGGCGAACACCGTCATAACCGCCAACCCGATATTGGTGTCGGGTGGGACGGGAAGAACACCGGCTTGAGTTTGTGCATGACAATCGGTGAAATGCAAGCAGGGTCACCTGCCCCTTGGAAATCAAATTTGAGAAGATCGTCCTGCGTCAGCTTTTGCTGCGCAGGCGCGCGTGTCGTTGGCGCCCAAAACCGGCGGCGCCCAAGCACAAAACCCGGCAATTTTTTCAGGGCATATTGGCAGAAAAGTCTCGCCTTGTATGCACATTCCATTCTCCATTTGGGTGAAAAACGGACAAACGACCACCGCTCCAGCAATTGCCAGAAATCCGTATTTTCTTTTTATTTCAATCCGTTAACGCAATACTATTCAAGTCTCCACGATCCGAAGAACGGCTATTGGTACCATCTCAGCCTTCCAGCTGCGAACGCAGGCCCCGGTGGGCGCGCCGATATTTGAGCCGGAGCGTCGAGACGCCCGGCAAATTCATGACTACTGGCGAACCGATGGCGTCCTCGACCGAAAGTCCGGTGCCAAACGCCATGTCACATAGGTTTACCAAAGGCGCCATCAGCTCATCCGAGACGACTTGGGCTGCTCGGCGCGGTATCGCGAATGCAACCCGGAAAACGCTGAATGCAGCGATGTCAGTCCGCTTTGGAGACGGTAGGTCGGAACCCGTTGACGCTGTCCCTGGCTGCAAAGTGGTCGGGCAGCGGATGTCATCTTGCCATCGCACTTCAATGGCAAGCTGCGGCACGCAAGGTTCAGCTGACCCTGTACGGGGTGTAGTAGACTTCCTTGCCCTTTTCCCACTACGACTGCATCTCGCCCCTTAGGGAAAGTCAAGCTCCACCGGCATGCCCATGACTGATGCTTGATGTAGGTCGTCCAAGCTCGCGCTGCCGTTCTTGTTGAAGGGAAGGCCGCCTCCTGCACCATCTGTCGTGCGGCAATTTGTTGATTTGCAGCTCGACATTGATCGGCTTTTCCGATCCGCCATCCCACTTCGGGAAATGCGCTCCAATCGCCTTGCATGGCTTTCGGCAGCATCGCCCGTGGCAGAGTCGCGCAGGATTTACCTTCCGTACCGGTCCAACCGTAATTCCACATAGCGTTTCGCCGTCTTCCACAGCGATCAATGCCGGGGTTTTCGATCGTATCCCGCTCAAACATCGCGGGTTTCCGCCTCACGGAAAAAGCCAACCCCGAATACACCTCGTCAAAGGGGGTGACCGTTCAGGGGCAGCTGTCGGTGACAAATCGGCATACGTCGATTTCGAGTGTGTCATGGGCAACAGGATCGGCAAACTAGGTCCGCTCCCCGCAAAAGCGCTGCCATAGCGACACCGGCTATCAAAAGTCTTTTCATAACAGTCTCCGTCCTCCCGGTTTCCTCACGCGAGCCTCCCCCCGCTCGGGATCCTCCCAAAGTTATTTTTGAACTTCGATCGCGCTCGGCCTCATAGACCGATCCCATCATCATCGAGCCATGTAAACACGAAGGTCCCGCTGGACGGCCAAAGCCTTGGCATTGAACTCGAAATAAGGATTGGCAGAAATCGCCGGATCCAGATCACATTCAAACACAAGTTCCCCTTCGAAGGTACACGGTGAACTTGTTGATGATCCGGCGCGGGATAGGGTGCCATCCTTGTCCTTGCGCTGGCCTGATGTCAGTCTCGTGGCTGATCAGGGTCTGATGGTGAGTCACCTCACCGGCCGAAGCCGACTTGGGCACCTGATGCGTGTTTTGAATGCCATGTTCGTAAATCCTGTCCTGCCTCACCGCCGCAGCCGCCGATTGGTTTACTCTTGACCTGCTTGCTTGGTCCATTGAAGACCGAACCGTCGCTTTCATCTTCGCATACTGGATGACGTTCTGGGTCTTGGCCAGACGAATGCGGTGGTTTGCAAGCGCTTCGCCGCTCATTTCAGTGAAACAAAGGTGGCGATGGCCGGCCCTCAGGGTTCCATCAGCAAAAGATGATCCACCGAATCGAACCAGATCGTCGCCCTCACATGGAGCTTTTCTACGCTGACGCGAAACCGGCCACAAGTGTTTGGCGTTCTCGGCGATCATCAGGGAGTCAACGGTGATCTTGCCCTTCATGCCGGTGAAGTTGTTCTTCACCGTAAGACTCACAATGAATGCATTTTTTCACGCTCTTCCGCAGAGGCAGTGCCGAGAAAATCCGAGGGCGCCGACGACTGCGAACGCGGCTGCCGCCCGCCGTACAAGTCCTAAGACATTCCGTCTTGTCAGTGCATGGCTTGAGCACTTTGCTCCAGATTATTCCTTGAGTGTACCGAGATACGGCCACGGACATCCTCCACCTGCTGGCGGGTCAGGATGTCTATGCATGCAACGATATTCAGCACGTTAGTGGTCCGACTTCCAGCGAGTAGAACAGTACGAGTCTCGTCGGTGAATAAAAGACCTTCTTGGAATTCGTCCACGATCGCCCTGAAGCTGCGGTCAATCCACGCGAGACCCACCACCAAATCCCAGCGTCGGCCCGACAATCGCGTGAAACAACGTCACCCGACCATTCGTTGTTGGCGTGGCATCCAGGCAGTTTGCCAAGCTTTCAGGTTTGCAAGGTTTCCGCGCCAGCGGCAGCAATCACCGGCGCTTACACGGAGTCAACGATATAACCACACCCGTCATCGGTGAACTCCACCAGCACTAGGCGCGACTTCACTCGCAATATGCCTGGCAGTCGATAGCGCCGCTGGGCTATCGCCCCAGTGTAAAATTTATCTTCGCTGTCATTTGGCCGTTTTCCCTCCTCCGATTAACCGGACACGAACAGTCCGGATTCCGCTCCATTCCAAGATAGCTCATACTTCGCTGCACAATCAATGCAAAAATATGGGATTCCTTGAATGTTGTACTAAAGTTTCGTCTCATTCAGCCTCAAGTCGTCCCGCTCGCCCCGAAGCTCATTATAATCCGGGAAGTATCTTCGGAAGTGCTCGTCGGCCCTCATAACCTTCTCGGTTAACCCATTTGAACATATTGAGGAACGTCCACTTGCCGAAAGCGCCCGGCATGTCGCAAACGGCTGGCCCTCGGCTGCAGTCTTGCCTTCATGAACCTCCTCCGGCAGAACACCAGGGTTGGCCGTGAAACTAGCCCGCAATTTGCCGCGGCGGACGCAGTCTTCTTCGAGATCAGCAACTCGCGAAGATCTGTAACTTTCTCAATCGCCGCAACATGTTGTACTGAACAACCTTGCAGTTCGCCTGAGAAGTCGGAGAACTTCGGGTCCACAGCAGCGTTTCCGTGCATCTTGGCGGCAAAGATGCATCGCGCTGCTCGAAAATCATGACCAGCCGCTGTGCCTCCGTTCCTTTGCTGCCGCGATATCGTCGCAACATCCCCGGAAGGGTCAGGGCAAACCAGTCTTCCTGTGCAGGCCATCTCGCCAATCTCGGACGAACCAATGCATGGGCTGAAAAGGCCGCAAGCGTCGGCAAAGCGCAATTAATCGCACGTCTGAAATCACATACTTCTCCGTATCCGAGAGCGAGCAGAATGCAGGGAACATCTCAAGCACCTTGGGCGATTCGCGACATCTGGCCGCGGGTCATGAAATAGGAGATGCCGTTATTACAAGCATACACCCATGGCCTTTTCAATAACTGCCATATGCTTTTTTGATCTCGTGTCGAAATCGAAATGAATACGGACTGGCAGAAAGAACAACGCGATCACAAACGGTATGCCACAATCCCACGCGCGAATAGAGACCCCAGCAATCATTATGCGCCTGGTCCTGCGCTTTCCTGCCGCGCCGCCATAACAGGATGGCGGCCAAGGATCGGCCCCCACGCAAGGCGTCCAGCCAAAGGCAAAAGCCAATCCCATTGACGTTAGGCGCCTATCATGTCCCGCGGGCTTGTTCCGGCTCAACCTGATGAACCCGCGCTTCGCGGTATAATGCAGCCCGAAGTCGGAAACATCGCCCATAGGACTAATGCAATCCCATCAGTAAATATTCACACGGCCGGCGACAATCGACAGCACGTCAAAATAGCGTGCTACCGACTGGCCGAGTTAGGGCTGGCTGTCGCCCCCAGCGCAATGAACACGGTCGGAAAGCCTAGCATCGAAGGGACCGAGGCAAGCGGCGATTCGGGCGCGATGCATACATTGTCAGCATCGGCATTTTTTCACACTTCGTTGAAGCGTCATTCGGCCAGATAGGCGAGATAGGGACGTGCACGGATCGCAGCAAACGGCAGGGCGAGAAAAAGGACAGCAATCGCCAGAAACGCAGCCCCAATACCCAACATCGATCATACTTGTGTCCCTCCGCGCGGTGCGCCCCTGTCAAAGCCTGACGTGCAGAGCCGCCTCCCACTAACAATTTTTGCGTGCATGCCGGTTTCGCGCTTGATGCCGATGTCAATCGCACAAAACAAACACGAGTGGCAATTTGTCAGCGCTTCAAGCCTCCGCCCGCTCAACATCAACCAAATGCGAATTGCAAGATATGCAAAATAA
>Ga0163217_1056412_pt1 | contig 10176 bp, 7 predicted proteins | sample SynspAceP_FD_185933 | JGI IMG/M metagenome (GOLD analysis project Ga0163217, IMG submission 185933) | Saline lake microbial communities from Ace Lake in Antarctica - Synechococcus sp. Ace-P (PacBio error correction) | ecosystem: Environmental > Aquatic > Non-marine Saline and Alkaline > Saline ...
CCACACCATACACAAACCCCCAAAAAAGGGAGAAAGAAATAAAAGTTCCCCCATTTTTGGTAAAGACCCTGAAAAAATCGCACCCAAACTTCTTCCGATTTTTCGCCTCAAACTGCTACTGCAAACAAACCCGAAAAGTGCAGCAGGACATACCAGCGAAAATCCTTTCAAATTGGAGGAAGCTGATTTTAACAATTCAAATTCTTCCTTCACCGGACTTAATCTTATTCTATGGTTCCCGCCAAAAGCTCAAGATGAGTCAAGAAAAAGGCCTGATCACAGTTTATCAAAGGTCCATAAAGGGGTAAAGTCCGGGAATCATTTATCTGGCCTGAGTAAGCAAAAGAAGGTAAGAAGAAAAATCCGGCTTCGGCCTACTCTCTCCAAGTCCAATCAGATCAATCCGCAGCGCCAATATCATGCTCTGGTTTGGATTCTGCTATTTGCGGATAAAAAATCTTCAGGATTATTTCCCCTCATGAGGAATTAGACGTCATGTTGGTCACCCATCTGCAATTTTGGGATCGGGGGATCCGACAAGCCGGATGTCCCGCTATGTGATTCATTTATCTGATGTGCCCAAAAAATCGCTTAGAGGGCTACAACAAAGAGACCTGGTCCGAAGCGGGCGGGATGGATTAGAGGGTCATTGTCTGAGTTTTAACCAAATATGAGGACATCTCAAGCTAGACAATCAACTAAAGGACAAAGCAGTCACGAGCGAGAAAAACTGCGAAATATGCTCAGGAATGGCTTCGTCGCCGAAACGGGCGTTTTGTCGTAGAAAATTTATCCTGAATTAACTTTGGTGAATCCATGGATAGGAATTGTGGCTTTGTGCGACAATTGTAAGCGTGATCGTGAAACTTTTCAAAGGAATGGATCTTGCCTTGAAAGTCTTGGAAGCATGCCAAAATCAGACCCAATGAGCGGTTCAAGATTTAGATCACTTAGTTTAGTGTCTGGTCGGAGAAAAAACGATTATTGGTAGAAAGCTATAAACATGATGATTACCTATTTTCGGTCGCAGTTCTGAATCACACCTCGAAAAACTTTGGATCCGGCGTGATTCGTCAGAAGTATGATGCAAGGATTTTCTGAAAAAGATATGAAAGCTAACGCGGGTTCTGAATTGACTCCCGAAAGGGGAAGCTTTCATGGAGACCCCGATGAGGATAGAATCTCTATAAGGATCATGATTTGACAGCGAGTGGAGAACGACAGGCAGAAATAATAAGAAATTGCGGGAATAGCTATGAACGACAAGTTTTTGAAACTGCTAAGGCCGAACGAAAAAAAAGTCGCCGTCCAAAGGCTTTACCAACCCCTTATGTTGAAATTTTTGCCAAAAGATCCTGCGCTAGAAGAAATGGGCGACAGTCTATCCACTACGAGAAGAACTCGCCACAATCAATGGCGTAGGTATGGGAAAAGTCGGCTAATTCGGCGCTCCATTCCTTAGTTAATAGAACTTACGTTGATGAAAAATGGAAGATCGAGACTGCAAATCGGTGTGTCGTAAAACCTCCGGTACACGATCGAAAGGTCAAAATCTCAATCATTTCAGCAGTCGATCGAAAAACCGACCTTGGATGGAATAGCAGGAAATCAAATAATAACGCTGAACTGAGTGCTTCAAGAGATTGAGCAAATTATCTACATGGAACAAATTAAATATCGATTACACATCGAAAATATCATGGATGATAGCGAGAAGATAATCCTCCATGAATATTTCATAGTGCAAGTACTGATAATATAAGGCTGCGTTGGAAGAATTGGAAGATGAAAGATTTCGCAGAAGATGAATACGGTTTTTACCGTACAAATCATTCCCAACACGCCAATTAAAAATGAAATTGAGTCAATGAATATACTTATTGGGAAGCGGCGGCAAGAGAACTGCTTTGCTGGAAAAACCGCCAAAAGTGTCCGATGTACTTTTAATATGTGCACCTGGCAAATGCTTGGGACAGCGACCTAATAGCACTAATATTCCACTCGGAATCACCAGATTTCCCAGCGATCAAAATCATTTATTTAGAAAAAGCCATCGATCTAGTGCGTCGTCCTGAGAACCTTTGTCAAAGATATTTGTTGATTCTTCAAGCTTCACCTGAAACTTCAAAAAATCCCTGTAGTGGGGCCTTCAGAAATGGTGCTAGACTTGAGGGAATAAGGGATTTCTCTAAGTCGCTTTATGCTCAGAAATGGAGTCCCCTACACTGGCTTATGACAACCTTTACCGCAATCAGCAAATTGAGAAAGCTTAGCTTTTCTTCTTTGGAAAAACAGAAGCAACCAATCGTATTAAAAGCAGAGGACTAGCCGCAAGGAAAGGGTGTTTTGATTTTGCCTAACTCTGGAAGAAGCAAAAGGCTCATTTAAAAGAATGCCTCATAGATCCAGAAATTCGAGAAAGCTCCCTCAAAGGTGGTAATCGAAGAGTTTTTGACTGGAATAGAGCTTATCGGTTTGTAGCTACCGATGTGAGATAATAAAATTCCCTGGGCCCGAGCTAAAGATTATAAACGTATTGGTGAAGGGAGATAGGTCTCAAAACACTGGAGGAATGGGTGCAGTGAGTCCAGTAAGTCTTTTGCTAGATGAGCCTTATGAAAAAGGTAGAAAGAAAAAGTAGTCAAACCAACAGTAGATGGATACGAAAGAAGGAATTCCTACAAAGGGTTTCTTTTTCATAGGTTTTGATGAATATGATGGGGACGCCCAAGGTCAAGCGAAACACATGTACGAAATGGGAGAATCTGAACGGAGGCTGTTCTGCACGATCAAGCGATTTTCTACACTATTATTCGGTATTGGAACAGGGCTTTGGCAGAATATAAACTGAAAATATAACTCAATACGCAGCTACCGTAGTCACTGGTAAGGTCGGCGGTACCCTGGATGCTTTGAACAGGATTTAAAAATATCACTTCTGATCCCAGGATCAGAAAGGTAATCTCATTCCGGACGGGGAAAAACGAACAAGATCAGCTCAACCAATCAAGGGGCCGAGTTTAGCATTACTGGGCGAGGTCCAAATCTTCATCAGCGCTTTGCAAACGCTTAGCTAACCAGAATCAGATCATGCGATAAACGCACTACTTCAGAGTGATATCGCAAGCCGCAATCTTAATTTAAATAATTAACACTTCCACCTACACACTGACTCAGGGAAACACCCTGTGAAGAAATATACTAGCTGATGTAGTACGTGGGCTCCACTCCTCAGGAGGAACTGGGAGGCTGCCAAAGTAATGTAACTTGTGGAACGAGTGAGTGTACATTAAATGAACTTCCTTTGACTTGGCTTAGCCCATATGGGATTCTGAAATAGATAATTTTTGATACGTGAAGTTACATTCAACGGAAACAGAAAAGAATATTACCGAAATGTTGATTTCTCATTAAAACTGGTGACCCTGTGGTAGTCGATGTGCCGAGTGTCATCATATTGGCCACGTTTCACTAACAACGGTGAACTTCGGTACGTCTACAAATCAATCAGCGCAACAATCCGGGAATGATGACAATATTCTGAGAATCTCCCGATCTGCTAATCCAAAAAGATATGGAACGCGGGCGAGTCTCAAAAAAGAGAATCCGAGCCTTTATCGTGCCAGACAAATATCGAAGAGCTGGCTTGAAGAGCAAAATGTCCTGATATCGAGTACCAAGCGATAAGCTAAAGCAACTTTTACTATTCCTGCGAGGACGGGTGATTTAGAGAATTGATCAAAATTCCTTGCGGAGAGTTCCGAATTCAGAGTCGAAATGAACACGCAGTTCACCTCTCGCCAACGAAGCTGGTCACTGGGAATCGGAGTTTGTGGAACGTGAATTTGCTGCTCTACCTGGCTTGTCGACTATCAAAAATGACGCACTAGCGGCTAGATATCAAAACCTCCCTTAATCCTGAAAACTCGTGTCAATGCGGCAGGTTAAAAGCTGCTTGAATTATGCAGCTAGATACCTAATATGCCGATGCTATCAAGGATATTCCTAATGTAAGATCGTGCCTTGCATGACCTGAAATTGGGATGCGCATAAATTACAGAAGACGGATATCTTCGAAAACTGCATGTGGTTTCAGTTATAATAAGAAAATGATTGGCCACCGATCTCTTGCGATCGGGTGAAAGAGATTTCAGGAATTGAATGCAACCAACAGAATTCACAGTCTCAATCTCCAGGTAGATAAAGCAACGGACATAAAAGATCTAGCTGCGAGTCTACCACTTGAATTGAATTGTCTGATCAAAGTCTTTGCCAGCCAAAAACCCTAAAAAGAAAAAACCTGAAATACTCGAAATTCAGAGGCAGTCCTAGACCCAGAACACAGCAAAAAGCAGAAAGCACTACTGCTAATATCAAGATAATACCACCGGCCCTCGACTGCGCCGACCCGCAAAAGGTAGAAATAAAAATAAAATCGCGGGTCAAAAACCGCAGGGTGAGCAAGCTGGACCAAATCAAAACTTCAGGAGAACACCTTCACCGCAGGAAATCAAGCCCCACCGAACAACAACCCTGGAAACCAGCTCTCAAAATGTTGCCGGTCAAAAACCAAGCCAACAGCTGAAATAAATCGGAGGCAAAACCTCAGTAAAAAAGAAGTTTCCACAAGAAGGAATCAGGGCAAATCCGAATGATAATCACAATGAATAAACTGAGATAATAGGGTACATTTGCTTGATCCTGGACTAAATCCCTGTCTGGTGATCGAATCTTGAAGAATCTCCAAGTTTTAGACCAAGCAGCGTGGAAATGCCACTGACAGCATTAATTTTGAACTTGAATTCTTTGGATTACTTCCCAGAACAAGCCTAATAGCAAGCGATTTATGAATCCTTAACCAGTTCTCGAATTGCTACACGTGCGACATCATCTCCCAAAGATTCTTCGAATCTTCTAATTTTTGAAATCGTTGGTGAATATGCCACTTTTCGATTTCCAAATCAGGAAAACCCTTGTAAAGGATTGGGGAATCGATCACAGAAATAGCCGCGATCCCTTTCCAACTTAATCCGAGAACAAGAGCATATTTTTTTACTTCATATATGCGAGAAGAACCAACTATCAGGAATAGAGCAGTGGGTTTAAAATCTTGAGATTAATTTTGGAAAGCTCAGCTAGAGTGGCTTTCAAAACAAATCCTCGTCACATGCCTATGTACTGACCAAATTGGGAATCGTGTCCTAATAGCCCATTCGTTCATTATAAGCTTGATCGCCTCCACTTGCTTTTGCCTGTTTCAAGCAAACTCGTTTAGCGCCAACTCAACTGCCCAGCTTCCAATTCGGACTAAAAGCTGGCTTGCGATCCCGTTTCTCGATAAACGGGCAGCGTAAACATCCGCTTAACTTCCATTGTATCTTTCCATAATCTTTGATAGCACACATCCACGGCACATTTCTTTGTAGGCAACGCAATGCATATGCTTGAATGGCAGAGATCATATACTGAATCATAAAAGTCATGTCTCTTCATCCTTTTCAGCCAGAATGCATCCGAAGTGCGAACCACCAATACGCTGCCAAATCCTGATCATCACTGATCTTTTTGGAGCTTTTATCATAGTTTAATAAAAAGCCCGCTGAAATTTCAGCGGCTGAATACTTATCTCATTTTTTGTAGGCATTGAATCAAAGCATTTGTCGATCCATCCATGCAGGTGTCACTTTCACTTGGTCTTTATTCAGGTAAATCCCATTTTGCTAAATCTTTTCCTGAGCCTCCACTCCCCACGGTCCGAACTAAAAATATTCCAGACAGCTCCCCTTGAACAATATCTTATGCTCGACATCGCAGGAGCATTCCAGAGAATATGGAGTGATTTTTTTAACAGAATTTGAATTCGTAGGGCCGATTTCCCTCAAAAACCCTGTGCGGGGCAATCTTGTCAATTTTCTGCTGCATTTAACCACTTTCCTCATTTCTTCCGTACGTGAGAAAGTGACTTTGCCTTCATCAAGCGCAGTCCTGAGCAAAGAAATTAAGAAGTAAATTTCTGAATGATGATCTCCTATCGGTTGTGGGATAAATAGCCCGGGGCCAATAAAATCACAAGAACAAGTGTGTACCTTGAGTGAATCAATTGATAAACGCATGCTGCCTCGTTGGTCCCAGGGCTTCTCCCGAATAATGTGGACCAGTTGTGTAATTTCCTTTTTCCTCCTAATCGGCTCACCATATTTTCTCATTTGCTTTCATATTCCCCTGCTGGAATATAGGCTGCAAAACGAGGCAATATACTGATCATATGGAAGGATCGGCTTCAGAAGCTAGCACCAAGTGAAAATTGGTATTCCATATCCCTATCAAACAAGTAAAACAGAATATTGATCGAATTGGGAATACGAAATGCTCATCCATGGTAGTGCGCCAGAAAGCAACTTCGAAATTGGGAACCTATCGCACATGCAAATCGCAACCCTATTGCAGAACGCAGGAGAGATAACGTCCTCCTACCCATCCCAGAGCAAACATATTTGCGATCAATCCGAATGCTCGTACTTCTTTGAGATTGGTAGAATTAGTGCTACGAAAATGCTTGGCAACCCTGGCTCCTCTTTCGCCTGCTCCAAAACAATTCTCGCTGTAATGTGCATTAGTCATCGTTTCTTGCGTGGTAAACGTCTTAGAGGCGATAAAAAACAAAGTCGCTCTAGGATCAACTTTTTGAGCGTTTTTTCGGCGATGTTGGGTTCCGTCGACATTGAGACAAAAAGATTTCCAAATTGGCTCTAGGGGGGGGGGGGGGGCGGGGGGGGTGGATAAGGTTTTAAGTGCTCAGTCCCCCATCACTGGCCCCAAATTGATCCACCCAATTCCTATATTACCAGCGACCTATGGGTTTTACCAGAGTATCCAAGCCATTTCCCTGATTGACTTGACTCGCAAACTTTTTCATCTGCGCCAAAACATTATTTCCCCTCTGGCATCACAATCCTGCCATCTACAAAGACCTGCCCCACTTCTATGCGGAAAGAGGCAGTACAATTAAAACTGCACGATCCTCTGTCTGATAATATGAGCTCCACAAACATGATTCGATAGATTGATGAAGACTCGTTTCCTTCTTGCCAATCTGCAATGCATCCTATGATTTCATCAATTGTACTCGATTTTTTGAAAAATCACTACACATAATCTCCAGCTTGATACTGGTAAACGTTCAACGCGCCCCTTTCATCAAAAATGAGAGCTACATTTGAAGGTCTTTGTATTTTTTAGCCAGATCAGTAAGTCTTTCCAAGCTGGAGTGTAGTAGGATTTATAGATTCTGTTTAGAATTTTTCAAGGTTTGAATTCCGCAAAATAAGATAATCCAGGGATTAAAAAGAAATAACATAGGTTTATCGGGTAACGAAAATTCCTTACCAAGAAAAGTATTCCTTGAACTAAAAATTCAATAGAAACATATCCATAGACCGCCTCCCTCTAAAATCTATTTCATAACTTCATCTATTTTTTCAAACTTAAAGCTTATGACTTTAGTATTCCAAAAAATTAGCACCCGGCGCAAAAAAATTTCAAAATACGTTTATATTAACTTCTTAGCATTTCAGTGGATACAACCTTTCATTGCCCAAAAGCGAGATATTGTTTTCTTTGAATAAATTAGATTCAGTATTAACTTCGAAAGAAGCTCAAACCTATAGATCAAATCAACAAACAAAGATCCCGAGGAAAAATCAATCAGCAAGATTTACACCTATCCAATAGACTAGTAATCTATGAAGACGTCAATACATAAAGATGAAAAGTTCAAACCAAGCCGATTGTATCTATGATCGGATATGAATACTTAGACAACTGACTTCTTTCACGTTATTCAATTTGGATGAAAGTATCTACCTGATCCCCCGTATTACTAAAATGACTCTCTTAGCCGAAGTTCTCAAAACTGATATCAAACAATATCAGATTAGCAATCCAGAAAGTGCAGTCTATTCCAATTTAGAATTTAATCCCTACTCGTGGGTCTCCCGTAAATAAAACATTTGTGAACGAAATACCTTGGAAATAATAATCTTACCCGGTAAGTCGAGACGTGTCTGGAGTAGTGGACGGTAGGAAATTGCAATAAAATAAACGAAAATGGAAAGCTTCGCAGCGTTCGAATTAGCAACCCAGATCCAGGTTCTGAGGATTTAGCAAAAGAGGCTTTCAAGTATGGTCGAATAGTATAATGGAAAATGGAGATCTGCGGTAAATTTTAAGGAGAAATTTGTCAAGTGGCTGGTTTTTATTTGCCACATCAGATTTGTCCCTTAATGAGGTTGATTTCCTCTGATATTGGGAATGCTGATTTGATCTTTTAGTCTGGAATTATTCTTAATCCTTTGTCGAAAGTAACAAGTGAAATCTCCCATCGGAATTTTCAATAAAAACCCATCATCACCATACATAATGGAAACAGCTAACAATAAAATTTAGCTTTCGTAAATCCATTCATTTTCTTAGGCAAATGATGGGCTTCTAAAAGAATTACGTTTTCTAATCCTTTAGAAAATCTTCTAAAGCACATAATTCAAAATACCTTCCATGCGTAAAGTATCAATCTCGACTTTGGGAGTCCGTCGAGAAATAACTTCTAATTCACGGGTCTGATCATCAGTTAACCACCAGCTATCAATTTTGACCCGGAGTCAAGCTTCCTCATTCCAATATCGAGAATTGTTCTGCCCTGTGAACCCCAAAGATCTGCGCTTTGAGCCTTGCCAATATTGAAAGGAAGTACCCCCATGCCTACCAGATACTTCGATGATCCGTCGTAGCTTTTCAGCATTCGGCTTTGATCCCTAATAAGTGGTGCTTGCGGCCCAGTCTCTGGAGAACCAGATCCATATCTTTTCCAGCTAAAACTATCAGTGGAATATTTTTCCTGAAAACTGTCCACCGCAGCATCGTATACGCTCATCTCTTTACCATCGGGGATGTACTTGGTAAATGCTCCTCCTGCTCGCTGAGTGGTTTTTGATTCGGACATTGGCAAAAGTTACCTCTATACCACACCTCATCATTTCCTCTTCCTGAACCATAGGAATGCTATAAATACAGGACGCTGTAACCCTCGCTATTCAAGATTGACCCCGCAGGCGATTAATCCTAAAAGATCCCGCAGGCTGATAAATATGATTGTAGTGATCGAATCGCCCAATTCCAGTAGGACCATGGGCATTTTCCTACTATTCTTGGCGCGGGTGCTTTCCTATGAATAATCTTTGAAAAAGGAGCTTCCTTGATGTAAGTATGGTTTCATCCATGGTAAATCTCGCCTTCAACCGACCAAGATTTTCCAGAAATGATCCCCTTTCAAAATTCCCCTAATTCCTCTCATAATCATCAGGTGAGAGAACTCTCGCTGAGATTCAGCTATTTTTCTTCATGCGTGGCCAAATGTCCCTTAGATATACCGTTTTTTCTAAATTTGATCAAAAACAATGGGTTCATTGGTATATAGTCCACATCCATCGGCACCAACAATTGCATAAATCCACACACTAGCATTGGTGACTAAGGTAATTTCATCTTCACCTGAGGATGACTTTCGGGCTTGCGAAATTCCGATTTCGGAAAGCACAGCAGCCACTGACAGGTCGTTTGTTCCTCTACTGCCTTGGCAATATGTCTTGGAAGCGGCCAGAATTGCCAAATGCATCGAAGTACAACCATACCTACAGTATGAAATTTTCAATGCTCCAAATCATACCAATCAAACCGGCGCTTTCAAATAATCGGTGACCACTTTGGATCCAGTGCAGTGATTGTTTTCACCCAAGGTTTGGACCATCTAACCTCTTTCATTCAACGGGCTTTTCAGCTACCATTCCGGCGGCCGGGCATTACGGATGGATTGGAAGTAATTGGTACAAGAAGTGATTGCGCGATCACGATCGACCGTCAGAGAGCTCAAAGTTCGTCTTGGGAAGTTCTACAACTGACTGTTTTTAAGCCGTTTGTTGACTTTCCGTTTCATATTCTACACCAGCATTAGTTCGTTCCGCATTAGTCTGATTGGTTTGGCCACCACCTCTGCATACCCAGCGGATTCTTCTCGCTTATCTATTGGAAATAGGATCTTTCCATGACCTCCGAAGAAGTCTTCAAAACGTGGTTTGAAATTCTATCTAGGATTTTTCTTGAGGACCTGGCTGAGACTGTTGC
>Ga0163217_1080324_pt1 | contig 10176 bp, 5 predicted proteins | sample SynspAceP_FD_185933 | JGI IMG/M metagenome (GOLD analysis project Ga0163217, IMG submission 185933) | Saline lake microbial communities from Ace Lake in Antarctica - Synechococcus sp. Ace-P (PacBio error correction) | ecosystem: Environmental > Aquatic > Non-marine Saline and Alkaline > Saline ...
GGACTCAGTCGGTAATGCAACCCTAATTCTTGATCGGCTGGGAAAAATAACAACTATTTATTAGTTCAAGTTGAGCTTGGTATCGTAGTAGTCTATCGAAACGTGCCTACCCAGACCAAATTGACTTGTTGTCTGGAATAGCCAAGGGATCAAATTGCGTATCGCTTTATCATGTTTTGACACTGACTAAAAATACGAGTCTGTTTTAAATAATTATTGGTTGAAAAACATAAGACTGCTTTTGAAGGTTTGTAAACCTAAATGCGTACTATTACACAATCAACGCGGCTCAGCGCCCAATGAGGTCAAAATCCATAAAAGGATTACGCAGTGGATAGATATGATAAGGAGCTTGCGTTGTTTAAAATAACTTTGGCCTTTAATAAAAATTGAAGGTATTTTTTCGACTTGAATAATAAAATACCCCACTATCAACGAGATAGCTTTTTCATAATCTATAAAGTTATCTAAAACATAAAAAATTTATTTCAGATGGTTTTTAACGCCAAATAAAGCAAAAAAGGAGCACAACCGTTATTAACGAGCCTTCTAATAGGTTTTCACCAATAATCCAACATATTTGTTCAGAAACAAAAGGCTTGATGAGGCGAGAGAAATGGTCGTATTTCTTTATAATACTCATAAACCTGCTTTATCATACCTTGTTGCTGCTAAAGAAAAGACCGATTGTATTGTTCAGTAAAAATTCGGTGAAAAAAGATAACAGATTTCCACGTAAGCAACACTTTGAATCTTAAATAATTTACGAGATTCAAATCATGTGGACCGCAACTCCTCACAACAGAAGAGGTCAAATAAACCATTTAAATAGACTTTCAAATAAAAAAAATCGAAATCATCATGCGCCATTATTCACGAATAAATAATTCTTCATAGCAAATAAGTTCAAATCAAACAGAACTATCGTGGTAATGATAATGATAAAGATGGCACACACGTCTAAATTCTTCTAATTGATGATTTGAAATGCAGGACGAGTTTTTTATAATCTGAATTTTACGCTCCAACCATAATGGAATATCAATTCGATTATAGCCAATAACGCAGTGGTGATTAATTTTCCCCATTAATCACTAAGGTATTGTTTTTTTTGTGAGGCTCAATATGTTCGACTTTGCTTGAAATGAATATACGACGAATACTAACGTACTGGAGATATTTAACTAAAACAAAAATCCATTTGTTTTTCGACTAAAATAGGGATAGATATCATTTTCTTGGGTCTTTAAATGCGAATAACCCAATAGAATCGAATTGACTTCGAATAAATCTAGTGAAAGTGCTCGTCTTTTTAATCCAATCAAGAATCTTCGCAAGTAATGTACGCTAAAATAAAATCAAAATGAGCTTTTGGGTTTCGTGATTATGTTTGACGAATAAAAATCACGATGCTTAGCGTAAAAAATTAATGTGATTCCCATTTTTTTTCTCATAGCTAGAAAAAGGTATAACGTTCTCCTGTTTTCTCGATGCCAGAAAATATAAAGATCTCATCTACGCTTGGCCGATGAGGTGTTAGAGAGTAATGTAGTTGTGATGGTATCTCATTTTTGAATGGTAAAAAGATGGATGCTTTACATTTTCTTGTGGTTGTTTAGTTTCCTTCTTCCAGTTGAATGTCTTTGCTGGTGACATAATAATCGTACCTACAGATTATCGCGTATTTTACGCTCTCATTTGCTTTATCATACCAGTCTGTTCATAGTAAGCCAAACGATTTTCGTTAATGATAAGGACCTTCAACCACACCAATCAAACTCCGATTTATGTCACAAAGAACACACCACACCACCTTACCATATGGATGGATATGCAAATAATCGAAAAGAGGGCAATAAAACGATGATTAGAGAAGGAATGAACACAAAATGTAGTTGGAAACAGTAAAAAAGCTAATTTGGAGAACCATGCTATTTCTAAGAAAGACCCTATCATTAAACTTATTCGGAGAGAACAAGCAACGAGAGGAACTCGTTTCCGTTCAATTCTCCAAACCTTTAAAGAGGAATCAAAAGTAGAGTAGAGTTGAAACAGGAATAATTCGTTTCTTGATGACAAAGAATATAACGATTATAGAAGTTGACATCTAGCGAAATGAAAATTTAAATCCCATAGACACGTAACATTTAGAACTTTTCAGACCTACTAGTGAAGATAGATTAGCGCTAGTGGTGTTTTACTTAAGCCTTTTAAATTGCCAAAAATAGAAATCGGAACAATTCATACCATTATCGCAAAATAACTAGATTTTAAAATTTTTTTAGTCATTAAAGGGGGTGAGACGATGAAACATAGAGGAATCAGCCAACCCGTAAAAACAATGCAACTACTTGGTTTTGAAACTGGATTTAAACAATAAAGGTTGTAATCTATTTTACTTATAATCATGTTGATATTATTAAATTATGGCATCTTTCAAGAATTTCTTACATTTTTAATACAGCCGTTAAGAGATTTTATCAAGTGTTGTAGGTTTGGCAAATATTAATGGCCGATAATTTTATTATTTAGCATAAATCCTCCTTATAGAGTGTGATGGAACTAAAAAAGTCCCTCGTATGGCAGCCATGTTTTTCTATCTTTATCATTATATGCCTCTATTGTATGGGGAGCAACGCACACTGAATTCCGATTATTTAGAGGAACAAACGATGAAGTAAAATAAGAAATTGGCCGACTTATTGGGATCCCTTAGTATCTCAACTGGTAGTTTTTGTTGAGACAGTGAACTTCTTTGCTCATTTCAAACAACCAAGTAAAGTGAAATCAACTCAAACGCGTTAATGCTCAGTTTCAAAACAAATCATCAAATTTGTTTAATATGGCACAGTTTCTGGAATAGGGGATATGTGTTTGGAGAGTCACACAACATTATTCTTGCGGCCTTTAGTTATAAACGAAATGCCGTTTATTCTGTTATTCTCTTAAAAGATGGCGAAAATTTGCCTTATCATATTAATGAAAGTTGTAACAACAAAATTGAGAATGCCTTACCGTATAAGTATCACATGGGAGACAATTGAATAATAAAACATAGTACAAATTACGTAGGCAAACTCGTGGTGGCATTCTTTGTAAGCGTTGATGTTCTGAGACTGGTTATTTAGCAATGTGTGCGATTAGAATATGCAGGTAAACGCAGGTGTCTGGCAGGGTTTTAAATTTAATCCCTATTGGGATCTCTTTATAAGCGATGGTTTCCTGTTCTATTTAGGCGTTTGTTACTTCACCCACCATGTTTGAAAAATCTAATGCGTTTTTTGGAATTGACAAACGATTGAAGGAAGAGTATCCAACCTCAAATTCCGGAGTAATTTAGATTATTCATCCTATTGAATTATTATTGTTTTATTAACAGCTTGGAGGATTATTTGGGAATACCTGCGTCCATCTAGGCATTCCTGGAAATGCAGTTTTAAAAGTTATCATGAGTATGTTTTTTTCTTGGTATACGAAGAATAAAACGTTCAGGGTTGTATGAAGGAACTTTAATCCAGCGATGAAACCAAGCCGTAGCAATAAAAAGAAAGAAAAATAAGGGAAAAAATGAAATAAGAAAAAGGAGTTGAGCAGAGTGCTTCAATTCCTTTTTTTTATTTCACCTTTTCTTATTTCATTAAAAAATTTTCTAAAAGTAACAACTTCTTTCATTTGCATCAGCACATAATTTTGAGAAGCAGATTCAGGAGCAATAAAATCCATCTCTTCAGCAAATATGCTCATGAAAGTCAGATACTCTAATAAAGTAAAGATTGTTTTGATGTAGAACTCAGCAGGACCTTTCCTTGCCATATGCTCACCACAATTTGGATAGGAAGAACTTTTTATCAGTAACGAAACCAATTGTTGACCTTTCTCAAAAGGGCACCCTCCCTCCTATAAGATTTACCAAGCACATAGCAAATGGACAATCAAATCTCAGGAACCGCCATCGAACGTCAAAATGTTTCTCTCCTGTAAAGGATGTGCTAGAACACTAACAATTTAGTCATAGTTTAAAAATTCTACTTTCTTCTAGGTGTTTTGTTATTATGGTAAAAAGCTCTAATTCTGTAATCAATGCTAAATATTTATTTATTTTACTATAATAATGTGTTTTTTCAACTGATTAATTTTGGCAGAAAAAATTCATACATTCAAGGAGCAAAAATGCTTGATTTTTATATTTTCTCCATCCCCTATAATGACAAAGTGTGCACTATGACGACTTGTCACTTTAGAGCTGGAAGAATGAAAAAGATGCCGACTACAACCATTTTTTAAACTTGTCAAAAGAAACAAAGTAGATTGCATTGCCAGCAGCAGCAAAGAATCTCTCGAGTTTCTTTAAACGAAGCATCTATTAAATACATATTATTAAAAAAGCTGAAATTTCACGGGCAAGTTTTTTATCAATATTCTTGAAGATAAAACGAAAGATTTATACATATTATTTAGGCTTACTAAAAGGGATACTCAAGTGCATCTATTAAACAGTTTTTAAAAAAGCTGATGGCGATTATTAGGATTTTAAATTTTTTTCCCGCGAAAATATCTTTTTTGAATCATGCATACAAGAAAATATGCTTTTTTTAGCATTTATTCTTGCCACATGGATTAATCGGACAGTACGGAAGCTAGCTCCTGATAGCGATTAAACACTGCGGATCAAAAAAAAATCAAAAGATAGGTTGAGAGAATACATTAATATGGAAAAATAAAATTTAGTAGAACCAGAAGATTTCCTAATCTTGGATTAAATTTAATGATGTCCGACATTATTTTGGTACAGTAGTGAGGAATTTAAAGGAAAAAAAAATCCACAAAAAGAAATTATTCTCAAGTTTAATACAAAACTGAAATGGGATGAAATATGTGTCAAAAAAAGACCCATCCAAATAGGAGGAAACACTAGTATGATTAAATTAGCTAAACGATGAATGGCTTAGCAGTAATGGGGCAATCATATTTAAGATTAATTCAAGTGGTCAGTGATCTATACTTACCAAACCTAACTGCAGACATTATAGATAACCGGAATAGCAACAGGAGATATTGATATATCATCTCAGTAGGGTTTCAAAATGCTTGGTTTTCTTTATATGGTGTAGCTGGCAGCGACAGAAAACGTATATTTAGCATTCACAGCATTCAACAATTAATTAGGAAAGAATATTCGAATAGTGTTTTTAAAAAAAGTATCTAATTTTCCCAAATGATGCGATTGATGAAATTGGGACTCTTTCGCTATTACAAGAACAACTAATGGATGTTGTACAAATTCAAAATGGTTGTTATATGGCTTAAGAATGATGAATACAAAGCACCCATTATGTTGGTTGGCAGCAAAGGAATATGGCTTATACTAGAGAACCAAAGTTAGCTAGTAACTTTCTTATATGTTCTTCCAGTTTTGGCTATTTTTATGATACAATTAAATGTAATTTTGCAGTACCTTAACTTCAAAAAATGCAAAAGAAAACAGACCGTTAAAACTTAGTTTCGTGAAGGTTTTAACAGGAATACGTTGTCATTCGAAGCATCTTAAATCGAAATGAATCTAGAAACAAAAAAGTTTTGAGAAGCCAATAAAGATTTTTGCAGAAAACAACTCTATTAAAGCCAATGACAAATATGAGCTTTATGTTGCCTGTTATGACACTACCATCAAATCAGCGCAACCAATATAAGTCAAATTATTTGGTTTGGTGGTCATATTATTGTGATGGTCTGATGGAGTAGGTAACACTGATTACCTTATGACTTACAAGTCCCAAATTTTGATAAGCTTTATGATGCTGCTATGAATTTTTGTTTTTACCCAAGACAGCACAAGTATCGCGTGCCTGCGCGTCAAAAAAGCATTCTACGCCGACACAGAGTGTTGGTTAAAGATCCAGAAAAACGCACTAAGTAAATAGGGTAGATAAGGAACTTAAGAATTGAACATGTTGATTATCGTTATAACGGAGCTGAACAGTTAGCTCTGAAAAATATATGCTTTTAAGAAGTACTAAAGGAAAATTGTAGCGTGTTCTTGGTGGGAGCGGGTTACCGGTAAATCAACTTTAGCTAACTTAATTGCACGCTTTTTTTAATGACCGATTGAGTGGGCCGTGTAAAATTAATGGCGTAGATATTCGAGATAACTAATCCAAAAAAGAATTGCGCAATATGAGGTAGTGCCCTCCAAAAAAGCAACAGTTCTGTTTTACTGAACGATTCGCTCAAATTATACAATAACGGGAAAATTAATGCAACAAATGAAGAAATTTTGGCAATGCCATTAGAGTAAGCGCAAGCAAAAGATTTTTGTATTCAATATTACCAAAGGTTAGATAGTCACCGTAGAACAAGGCCGGCGGAATTTCTCTCCTGGTGGTCAAAACAACGAATTAAGTATCGCTCGTGCCAATTAGTTTTAAAGGCGATTATATTAATTTTTTTGATGATTCTTTTTCTGCTTAGATTTTAAAACAGATGGAACATTAAGTAAAAGCATTGATTGAAGAAGCAAAAGATTCAGTTGCGTTATTAATTGCAGCAAAGAATTAGCACTGTAATGACGCTGAATGCAAATCTGGTAATCTGGAAGCTGGCCGAGGTGTTGGAAAAGGCACACATGAAGAATTAAAAAGAAACGAAAATACTCAAATGAGAGAGGAGAACGTTAATAGAAGAAATTGCAGGACCAAAAAGGTAAATCGAAAGCTAAAAAGTTTTGGGCATCATTGAAAAAGATTGGCTTGTTATATGTTCTAGTCCGCATGCTTGCGATAAGTTTTGGTCTATGTATCTGGCTATCAATTTAAAGGAAAAGTATTACAAAACAGAACACGCAAAAATTTTAGGAAGAAGCAACTACAAAATTTCTTTAAAAGGTGTGATGTCAGCAATGAAATGAAAGAAGCTGGGCCAGTTGTTGGTAAATTACCTATTGATTTTGATATCTATAGAAAATGTAGTTGAATTACTGGTGGTATCTATATATTCGTTATCTGCTATTATTCAATAATTTTCCAGCAATTTTACAAAATGACACGTGTAGCTCAAAAAAACCAGTATAGTGTTTACGAAAAGAAATTAAAAGATAAAATAATAAAAGTTCCAATGAGCATTACGATACACCCATTCCAAACGGAAGATATCATGGTCGCCGTGCGTCAACAGATAATCGGACAATATTGCGAATAACGCTGCAACAAACGTTAAACTCAATCGTGAACAGCCTTTTGTTTTGTTTTTTGCTGTATTGAGTTATATGATTTAAGCACGACTACAAATGACGCTAATTGATGCTTTTGTGACAGTTCCATATGAGTGTCTAGTATCAGTTTAATCGCACCGAGTTCCCACACAAAAATTTATTTGCCGCGCAAAACAAAAAAACTAGGTTTTATTAAACACCAAGTTGAAGAGACATTAATGCGGGTCATGTCTTGTTAAAATTTACAAACCGGGAAGAAGGAACTTGACTTATTTTGAACAGCAAAATAGGAACTTAATCAAACATCATGGAAACTTCATTCTTTTCTGGCTTGTCCCCATGCCCAATGATGATTTTATTAAGAATGTTGGATACCTATTCGGTAAGCTGTTGTGAGGAATTAAGGTAGACAAATGAACAATAACCGAGAGAGCGCGAGAGCGAGTACAATATAAAGCGAACCAATTTAGCCAAACACCCTGAGCCCAAATGGCACAATTTAAGTTAATAACGATTCAGCAACAATTGCTTCAGCGAAGCGGTATTTGAAGTGTTTGATAAAGAAAGAAATGATAGAAGAAAAATCCAAATGTCCACACCACGATCTCCCAAATTACCAACCATACAAAGTTTTTCATTATGGACCCATGATTCAATTTGGCTATGGGACCGCAAGAAGAATATTGATGAATGATTTAAAACTTAAACGTACGAAGGAACAGATAAATCTGTCCATTGCTCGCGGTCCCACAACGGGTGAGGTAAACATAATCCAATTATTTAGAACGAGTTTTAATCGATTAAAGATTGAAGCATTAAACATAGATGGTAGTGGATACAAGAGTAGGACTCGTAAATGAATGGTCGTTCCACACTTCAGTAGTGAGTGTTACAAGATACTTGTTATTTAATGGAACTATTTCTTGGATAATATCATAGTAAGGGCGGTACGTGAGAAAATGGTCAAGAGAAGAACGTGTCTCAGCCGCTCTGAAAGCGCCCATTAGATTATTTTAGTTCATGACTTTACCAGATGGTTAATGATAACTGTTTATTAATGAAGAAGGCAGCAACTATTTCTCACTTGTCAGCGTCAATAATTACGAATAGCCAGAGAGCTTTGTTGGTTGATAGCCACAAAAGTCCTTGATTCTAGATGAAGCACGACTCAAGATTACCAGAGAGCCAGAAAGAATTGATTCAAAAAGCCATGCGTAACTGTTACAAGGTGAACAAGTTTCCGTTATTGGCTCAGATTAGACATGCCACGATCGTGATGCGGAAGAGAGCGAGAGTAACAGTTATGCACAAGAAGAGAGAAATGTAATGGAAACCGGAACACATGAATGAATTAATGGCCACAAGAGGGTTCTAATGAGCGAATTATATCTAATAATTCATCACTTTTGCTGCAGAAACAGCTGATATAAGAAAATGCTTTAACAGAATCCCACCCTCTACATAGTCCTTTATATGTGTAGAATGGATTGATTTTGTTACTTATTTTAAAAAAATCATTCAAAATTAGCAAAAAAAAGTGTAAAGGGGAATACAAAATTCACGGATATATTAGGGAAATATGTAAACTAAAAGAAAAAGGACAAGTGAAGGAATGAGGGAAATAAATGACTGAATACAGAAACAATGCAGTTGAAACAGTAACAAAGAAAGATGTTAGATTTAAGCAAACTATGCATTAATAAAGATAAAACCGCAAGTCGTGAAAAAAAATTTAAGCAACTTGCTTAATTCAGACTGTTATGGTGCTTTTAAAAATAATACCGTTACTGGCCCAACTGAAATTGTACGCCCAATGGAAGTTTATTTACAATGGACAAACTTTAAAATGGGAGGGATTGGGATTACGTTTCCAGTTATCCTGAAATAGAGGTGGAGAGAATAATTGGCTCAGTTAATGCTTATCTTAAAAAAAATGATGAACCAGGGCAAACATTTGTCTACTTGGATCCAATTCCTTAATTAACCTTTTATCGCAGATATGGTTAAGAGCAGTGTGTTGACGAGCAAACTATAACGATGATGTAAAGAATTGCCAAAAATACAAAAAACTATTGATCTATTCGACGGTAAATGGAAAGAGCCAAAAGCAAGTCTCAAGAATTAATAAAATCGTTTAACCGAACAAAGTGTAAAAGGACCTTTAAAACGTAAAGTGATGTGGGAATTGGATTTTTGATGTATCAAGAGAAGACTCTTCTATTGGCTTTATATTATGATGAAACAAAAAGGAAAAGCTCAAGTTATTTGATTTATTCCTTTCAAAGGACAAACAGAAAGGAACGTTTGTCTTACAAGAGAATGGTTTAACTCTACAATCAGCTTTTAAAGATATGGAACTTTGTTTCATCACATAAAGCGCTTCATACTTTATTTATAAACAGGAGAAAACATAAAAAGATAGCTTATCTATTTGACAACCCAAAATCAAACAAGAATTCCATTCCTTTCTATGATGGCTCGAATCGTGAAATGTTGAACAATTTATTAGCTATCCATTCAAAAAACAAGCTCCTCAAACCTTTATTTGAAAGTTAAAGAAATGAACAAGCTGATTGGATGCAGGCTTGGAAAGTAGAATTGCATTGACAGATAGAAAAGTGACTCTAAATAACAAGAGAGGAAGAAATTCTCCAAGAGTCTATTGACTGAACAATTCAACTTGGACTCAAGTTTTCATGAACTATCGTACAATTAAAGAATACACTTTTTTCGAGCAATTTGAAGGGGGATAAACAATTAGTTGCTGAGATTGCAGAAATACATTCCAGAAGCACTCCAGTTTTTATAATGATTTATTTTTTAATTGAAATAAGGTCACCCAATTCTTCGTGCACATGAAATCATTTTTTATCAAACCTTATAAAAGTATGTGGATAAGAAGGGTGAAGTAAAGGAATTAAAAAGAAATTGAAAAAGGGAATAAATTAAAAAAAACAACACCTATTTAA
>Ga0163217_1012424_pt1 | contig 10175 bp, 5 predicted proteins | sample SynspAceP_FD_185933 | JGI IMG/M metagenome (GOLD analysis project Ga0163217, IMG submission 185933) | Saline lake microbial communities from Ace Lake in Antarctica - Synechococcus sp. Ace-P (PacBio error correction) | ecosystem: Environmental > Aquatic > Non-marine Saline and Alkaline > Saline ...
AGACTAGAGGTATTATTACTTCCGTCCGTGCAAGGGATCTCTATGTGAAACTCTCACCAATATGGAGAATAAGATCACGTTCTTTTGGCTCTTTAACAAGCTTAAGTTCCTACAAAAAATCATCTTACTACTCTATCATAGATACCAACCTTGGTGGACAAGCCTGTTGATTCTTCAGATTTCACATTACAATCGGGACTTTATTCGAAAGCCTACTTAGAGCGGAATCGGGAGAAATATCATTTTTAATGTGTCGCTCCTCTTTTTATGATGAAGACTCACGTCTGAACTGGCTATGACTATTTCAAAAAAAATCCTTCGATAAATTATTGGATCTCGACGGGACGTAAAGATCATGAGAATGAGTTTCCGGAGTATTCAGGGATTTTGGCGAGAGATATTTATGGAGGCTTTTGGAGTCAGGAATTACCTTTTACGGAAATATGAGCGCTTTGAATTTGGTATTCCTAAAGGTGAGCCTACTATCCTGTTGGAGATTATAGATGGATTCAAGAGGTTCTGCTACTTCACAATTTCATATTTGATTCTTGATGGAATCGATGATGACCTTTGTACAGGGGTGATTCATTTATCGTTTTGGCGAAACCGGACCTTGCAACATTGGTGAAGAAATCCAGAGAGGCAAAACTAAAAACCGGTCAGGATGTAGTATAAATCTCCTATAATGAAACTCGCTAAAGGAGATTTTGCAGACGGAATTACACATCTCGACAGATTTTTTGTTCTATGGGAGATCTATCGCGGAGCAAATCCTATGGAAAGAAGATAAAAATCCCAATTAAAACCTTTTAAACTTTTCTCAGAAAATCGATTTGAGGCTTATAACATTTGAACCAAAAAACAAAGCATATTTTCTTGGTTGGCAGGATCGAAGATAGCAGACGGAAGAAGCCGAACAATCAAGTTGGGATTCTTTTGCTGAAAAAATCAGGTATGGATTAGAAATAACCTAAAATTTATCAATATTAAATGAAGGCTTTTACTTTCTTTATTCTTTGCTGAGCCTGATTTTTTCAGGCTTTTTTGCGCAGGAGAAAGCCATAACTATTTTATCCTTTCTGACGATCATGCTACGAAATTTTCATGGGCTTTTACCGGGAAGTGGAAGGTTTGGAACACCCAATCTAGATCGGATGGCAAAGCACGGAGCCATTTTCCAAATGCTTTCGTGACATTCCTATGCTACCCAGTCGGGCTTTCTATTCTCACCGGTCAATATGCACAATACGCCATCGCATCGTGGGATAATTCCAGCCCTGTCCCGGTCGGCACAAAAAGTTTTTTCCCGAGATTTTGCAAAAATGGCTACCAAACTAAGCTTCTTTGGAAGTGCATATGGTGATGAGGATGACAAGCACAGCCTGGATTCGATACTGGTTGAGTTTTTCGAGGGCAGGGAGTATACAACGATTCCTACTTTTAACATCAAATGGGCAGCAAGTCAAGCAGCCGGAAGGAAAGTATACTTCAGATCGACTAACCGACTATGCAGTGGAATGGCTCGAAGCCAACAGAAAGACAAACCTTTTTTTCTCTACCTATCCCATAAGCGGTTCATGCGAATTCACTCCTGCTGGCGGCCATCAAGGCCTTCATGACAAACTCAGTCGTGACGCCTCCGAGCATAGTACTTGACGGCAACCAAGACGCCCTTATTTCTAGATCGAGAGAAGCTATCACTACTGCCAGTGAATTACAAAGACATCCCCGAGTGGGTTCGGCGCAGCGCTTTTCATGGCATGGCGTAGATTATATTATCATGGAAAGATATTCCTCGACACCTTCTAATCGTCGCTATTTAGAAAACACTGATGGGGATCGATGGAGAGTGTAGGCAAGAGTCTTAGACTCGGGTGAGAAAAATGGACTGCCGGAAATACACTGATTGTCTACATGGGCGATAATGGTTTTTAGCTTCGGTGAGCATGGACTGATCGACAAGCGACACGCCTAATGAAGAATCGATGAAGGTGCTTTTTTTAGCACTATCCGAACTGATTAAGCCATGGAACTGTCAATCCAATATTGTGATGAATATCGATCGTGGCACCGACCTTCCTGGCGCTCGCGGTCTTCCAGGAGCCAAAAGGCGGACGTTCAGGTAATCGAAAAAAAACCCAAAAAAAAAAAAAAAAAAAAAAAAAAAAAAAAAAAAAAAAAAAAAAAAAAAAAAAAAAAAAAAAAACACATAAAAAAAAAAAACTATCTCCGATTATCAACAATCAAAAGCCGAGTGGCGAGACAAAGTATTCTATGAGTACTATTGGGAAATGGCTTTCAAGCACTCCGCTCCTTTTTGCTGTGCGGACGGAGAAATAACAAATAATTTTCAATCATGGAGTCTGGGACATTCAATACTCTATGATTTAGAAAAATGATTCTATGAGATGAAATAATCTGATCCGGTCCGGAGCATCAAAAATAGCAACGAATTGGAAAAGTGATATTTTCACTTGGCTAGAAACTACCGGTGGAGAGCAATCCCTCAAGCGAATCAGCTTATCCAAGCGGAGATCAATCTAACAAAGAACTATTAATCAGCGATGGAAAAACTTCCCGTTACGGCCATTTTTTGATATTGGAAAGACAAACAAGAAAATTCTTCCTGTTTTGATGAAGGCCTGCGGGAAGTTTTTCAAAAGCCTATCTCGTGCGGCCTATTCTGATGAAGGATGGATTTCCGGCAGAAAATCTACCCGAGATGTCCGCTTGGATGTTGCAGACTTTTCGGGATGCCTGGTTTTGCCTGAGTTTTGAAATCAAACGACTCAATTCTCGACCCACGGAGCAAGTTTGTACATATTGATTTCGAATGGAAATCCTGCCCACACCAATTTACGACTACCTCAAACCAATTCCTGTTTCACTTCTGAGAAATTCCTATACCGAAATGAGGTAAAATGAATTTTTGCAAGGCGACCCTCTCCTCCACTTGGCGATGTAAATTCCGGATTGCAAGATTTATTTCTTTGAAATATGCACAATCCTGAAAAAAATTCAAAATGTAAGCACTGCTTTCCACTTGCCCCAGTATGTGAGTTTCTTTCTTTTTCACAGGGGAAAAGCCGCCGATTAACACAGCATCGGTGTCATAACTGGACTTTGGGATTTTGAAAAAAACGATTACCCGGATGGGTAGATGGGAACATATTCGGGCATCCTACTCCAATCAAATCCGGAAAAACGGTTTTTAAAAAACCAACCCTGAACTGGGCGGGATTCCATGCGCATTGGTATTCCAGGTTCCTCAGCTGCTCTGCTGCCCTAAGCATTCAGCGGGAACGAAACCTTTCCTTTTGCTTTGACGGGAACTTGGGCTATTAGCATCAATCCTTAATAAATAAATCACACACTAACCAAAAGGAGCTCAATGCGAGAACTGCTGCAATTTCTCAGCGTCCAACGGTGATCCAATCAAAATAGTCGCTTTTTTTATCGGGGAGGAACATAAATTTTCAGATGATTCGATGTACGCCTCACTTTGACAAAGCAAGGGACTTACAAAAAGTTGACTTTTGATCCCACACTTTCTGAAAAAGCTGGTTTTCCATTCCAGAGAAAGAATTCATTTCACTATTTTGACGTAGTGCTTATGGAATCTTCGCAAGCCAAAGTGTGCGATTGGGCACGTTGAAAACTTTTGAGCTCGCTTTATTACACTTTATCCATGGCTTACTGACTTACAGGCGCTTCACTCGATTGGTTTTGGATGAAAGCCCAGTTCGCGGATTTTTCGATGGAGGATTAATGCCAAATGCGATTTTCTTAGAGATGCTTCGCAAAAAGCTTCAGATTTTAACATCATCCCAAGTGACTTCCAATGGTTCGGCCTTGGGAGCGGCAATGTTTGATTAATGAGGCCTATGGCTTTTGCAAAGCTTAATCCCGAATAAGTTGATTTTTACGGGAATCGTAATCCCGATAAGTATGATTTTAATTACGGGATCGTAATCCGAATTAATTATATTAATAAAGGATTATAATCCGAAGCCAAAAATAGACCTCGCATGTTTTTTTGAAACCTGGAAAGGTCTTAGTATATCAAAACTTCGGTATCCCCACATAATACCCCAAATCAAATCCTCCCAAACTCCGGTCGATTCGAAGAGAAGATCATCAGCCGATTGGGAGAAATTAGGATGGTCTGAAACCACCGGCCGGTATTCATCTAGGGGGAATTGATATTTGGTCCAAATTCACAGGCTCGGACCAGCCAGATCCAGTCTTCACGAATAGTATAAATCGTATGCTCAATCCTCAGCTATCGGAAGCAAAAACAAGCATGTCTCCCATACACAAATGGATGTGATCAATTGCGTGAATTAATAGAAATCTTGGTAGGCGATTTGGTGTATCACCCAACAAATAAGCTAAGGCAGAAGTATTAGCAGGCAAGTCCCAACTCGTAATATCAAAATCCCATTGCGGATGCGGGAGATATTAGAAACTTTCAGGTTTTCCCTGACTTGAGATATCTGCCACCTTCAACGAGTCTTTACATAGAAGCTTGGGTACATTTCGCTACGGCTCATCAAAGATTTGGAAGGCTTTTGAGCGATTCGTGCATTAGGTTGCCTCCGGAGGATTTTTTCTGGCTCGCGCGTAGATGGAATAAATGCCTGATCATTATCTCTCTACTAATAACAGCAATTTTATTGTTTCTGCCATCATAAAGCTTGTATGGGCCCTTTTTCATTAAATTTGGTTTCCGTTTTTTTCTTATCCACGACTTCAAATTGACAATTCATTTGATACTCATCGATAGCCTCCTTGAGATTAAATACCCAGATCTTGAAACATGTAAAAATAACTATACTCCACCTTCGATTTTTAAAGTATTGACCTTTTAAAATGAATTAGAAGAAATTACACTTCATAGCCAAGTTTTCTCATCGTAAGGAATGTTGGAATTAATATCAATCTAGGGAGAATTAATTTTATTAAGCTTGGTGGCTTTTCGGGAAAAGAACTATCCGATATTTTATCTTATCCAACTAGTTGCTTAACCAAAATTGCGATTATTGTTAGTAGAGATTTCATCGATTCATTTTTATCTTCCTTAACTTGTATTTTGAAAATGAAAGACTTTTTATTCGGAGAAAAAGTTACCCGATGCATAATACCCATTTATACTCCCCATAGATCCACTAGTATTGTAAGGGCTTCTGATTCATTGTACGAACGGATGCACTCCATCCCATTCATAAAAAACAACGTATAGGAACGCATTCATAGCATCCTTGTGTGTCACAATCAAAACTTGATAATTATTCTTATTAAATCCTCAGAAGCCCATATATGCATTCATTGAAATATTGTCATGACCATAAATTGCTGGATACCTTGGTAAAGCTCATTCATTACAAATTAGGATTAAAAGTAGAAACATTTCCACAGAAAGTTAACCCATTTGAAACTAACAGGAGAATTTTTGCAAGGGGTTAAGTAAGGGATTCACTTGGTAAAAGCCTACCAAGTATCAGCAGCAATACAACCTGCTGAAAAAGACTTGCTAAACTCCATTGTTTCCGCACTAACTGGCAAAACAAGCTTAGTAAGTTAAAGTAGGCATTTTTTGAAAATCCAAAGAAACTATTTATTCGGTCTCAGATACCAAAGAATTTGAAAGCCATTGGCCACGGTTCCGCACCCGCGATTTTTTACCGCAAGAGTACGCCCCAGAATCAATTCCCATAAAGTAATTTGATAACCCTGAAACTTGGTGGTCCATCGTAATTCTATTGCTAAAAGGGGTGCCTAGAATAAGACCAGAATTAGGGGCTACACAATAAATTGTCTTAATTGATACACTCCATAAGTTTGAATTTGGATTATTAGGCTACTGTATTATCCCAGATTCTTCCTTTAGGATCGTATTGCTCAGCATACTTTTTCCATTCATTGTATACATTGGGGTGGACTATTATTCCTTTAAGCTGCCTGATCAATCTGTTTTCATCGTTTCTTGATCAGACTTTCAGTCGGCATTTACTTCTTCTAGTTTTTGGCGGTAATTCGCCTTCGGGCATATGCAAGAATCCGGCATCACCCGCGAAATCCGCCGCTTATCATCAACAAAACCCCTCAGCTTCGTTGATAACAAAAGCTTCAAAATCGCGTGTCTGACGTGGCGACTCGAGAAACTTCTCGAATTTTAAGGGGATCTATTCGTTCTTCGCTTTTCGCAGGCGATATAACTAGAGTCAGTGTTGAACATCAGTGCAATTTTGCTTCGCTTAGTTCTGCTGATACTTTGTAGACCCTTCGACTTCCGTCAAGCATCCACCGGGGCATCCGAAAATCGGATTCAGACCTGGCCAGCCACTAGAGGAAAAATAGCTCCAAGAGTTTAAAGCTGGAGTTTGATTGTTTGATGTTTGATTGGTTGATTGGTTTTTGATTGTTTTTCATAAAAATTTGTTTAAAAGTTTTCTAAAAGCTAAAATTCTTTCTTTAGTTAGCATAGAGATTTTGAAACGAACTAAAATTTAACATACTGGTTATATCTTGATAGGACTAATATCATACCGAGCTATTGATCAAACCTTTGGATTGAAAGAATAATAGATGATTAAAGTCTATGTTTCTATCCGTGAAAATCTATAAATCTTAGCTTTAAAAATTGTCCTTAGTAAGCTACCCCGACCGCAAAGGATAGGAAAAAGTGACTTTCAGGCCTATCTGAGTTTCGGAACCCAGATCAATTAACCAATAAATGTCATCTGAGGATAAAAATACGTAATGTCTTTCCTACGGACTAATTAACTTACTTTCCAACATGAGCAATAGCAAGACGCCATATCGCCTCTTTATCCCTGCCTAGTGGATCAGTTTTCCCCAAGGTTGGGCCATTGCCACTTTGCAAGTGCTGGAAAAACTCGTTTTTGCTTGCCATAAGTCACCTACCCGATGAATCCAAACCTGCTGCGGACACCGATGGCAAATGCTGGCTATGCGCGAGTACTATCGGACAACCAGGCATCTTTATCGAAACATTTTCTGACTACGACTATGTCGTGGGCTCCTTCGGGAAGCTTTGTGTGGTGGCATGTGCAAGGAGCACTCTTTCCACAGGTCGAAGGGCTGGAGAAACCGCAGCTGAACTTCATGATAAGATCTTCGAATTCACGGAATTTATCACCGCACATATTAAAATCGAATCAGATTCAAGCAGTTTCCCGCACCGGATTGTTACAATGCTCCTGTCATGGTAGCGGGGTTTTACGACTTTCTTCCAGTTCGAATTAAATGAAAAACGGCCTTCAGCAAAGCAAAAAACTATTGGAGAAATCTGGAAGGTTTAGAATGGGTGGAGTTGACACGAACAGACGAATGCTGTTGGATTTATGGAGGGATTTCGCAGTAAAGCGAGGAGGCTCTTTCGGTACAGATGGGTAGGATCGATTGGAAGATCATATTTTCGGCATCAAAGTCGAGATTTGTGACCGAGGATATGTCCTGCATCATGCTTTGCAGGGAATAGCCCAGCGGCCAAAAGCAATCCATCAATTCAAACATATCGCAGAAATTCCTAAATGAAGTATTGGAATGAGCCATCCGCAAGAAGCCGCCGATTTTTTTGAAAGGATTCCCAGCCAATCAAAATGGCATGATGATACGCTTTGGGTTTATCCGAACAAACGGGATAAAAATGAGCCATACCGTTCGCCAGAATGGAAGAGTGTGGCTGAATTAGCCTCCTCGATCAAAGATAATGTCCTCTGGAATCTTGGCTGACTTATTGGAGGAGGTTTGAGCGAAATTGCCAGTAAATGGTATCCATGTTCACTGGGCAAAAGAATGCTGAGGAGCATAACGAGATCGTCTTTCGATTTGAAAAAAAGGACTGCACCGGCAATCGTAAAGAGTCAAAATCTATCCTAACCGAGGATGCTCTGGAATCCATTTGCTGGAAATATGGCGTCGAGGTAGTGGGATACTGACTTGGGAAGAGGAATTGTTTCAGTTTTCTCGTCAGCCACAAGTCATATCGTTTTGCCATGCTTATTCTTGAAAAGGGGGAAATATCAGAACTTTTTCATGAAAGGCTAGGAACCGAAAAAGGAATGAAGAATCCGTCATTCCCTCACTCAAGCTGCAGACATCAACCTTCGGGGAAAATTCCCTCGCTGCCAAAGTAAGCATCACCGGAGTGAATTTTTGGAGTAGGCGGAAACCGGGGAATTTGTAGTCCTGCACCAACGAAGGGAATGCGGATATGGGAGTCCACTGGCAGATAAGCATATCGCATGCATGGGCAATCGAGAAAATCATACCGAGCGAAGCATCTTGGGTCTTTCTTCCGCTTGCTGCTCGATTGCTGCAACAGGACAAACATATCACGATTTACAACTCACTTTCAGAAGTCCCGAAAGTGGAAAAAGAAATCCATATCATCTTAGTAGATAACGGCGGACAGCCCAACTGGGTAGGAAAAATTTCAGAGACTCATTTAAAATGTGAATCCGCTGCGGAGCCTGTATGAATACCGTGTCCCGATCTATCGCAGGAAGCGGCGGATTCAGCTACAAAAAGTACGTTCCTGGACCAATCGGTTTCGATCTTTCTCCGGGAATTCGATTTTACAAAGCACAGTAGTCTGCATTTTTGCTCCACGCTTTGGGCGGAAGTCTGTACGGACGTATGTCCAGTGAAAATATATTCATGAGCAGCCTTAATACCTTTGCGGCAGGAAATCACCAAGCGCAAGGTGGCATTCATCAAAGGTATCCATGAAGCTTGGAAATGGGATTTCAAAGTCCATTAGCTATAATTATCCGGCAAAATCATGCGACATGGCTTTGAAAAATCTTCCGAATCACTGTTTACAATCTCTGATGTTTTGGGGAAAGCAAACGTGATTTACCCCCCGTTTCGATGAAAAGCCTTCAAAGAATGCGATTAAAAAAATCGAACCATGGAGCGTAGAGACAGCATCATCGACAAAATCCGAAGTTTAAACTAGATCAGAAGCTTTTGCCTGAAATTCCGAACTTCCAAAGGAGCGACTGATTTTGGTTCAGGCATTTTGCAACTTCTATTGTAGGGAATAAAGGGAGAAGTTCTGAAGTACGAGGATTGATCACAATTAGAATCAGGCATTATCCGAGCATATTTTTTCTTACTGATGACACGTTCGAACTTTTCGAATCAAGCTTTACGGGTAGATGTGCAGCAGCTTTGCAAAATTAGATTTGGGCGATTCTGACAGGGCTTTTGGCGGGTAGCAGAACAACGGGAGTATTTGGCTAGAATGATTCTGATCTAAGACTTCGGCAATTCCATTTCTCACGCGAGCACTTAGTTCGTCGTGAGTCGAGACTCCTTAGTAGCCACCAATGCTCAGGCATATGATCGGATCAAGTGATCAAATATCGGCTTTGGGCTATTTCGCGGTCCTTCAAGACAGCTGATTCGAGCATCTTAGTTATTGGGCGCTCCTGGCGCAAAAGGGTCTGATGGTGGTATTGATTTAATTCAAGGCCCTTGGTTAAGAAAAACCTGTTTTTCCGTCTCGTTCTGGAAACCCCAATTTCCATAGCCAACCTTTCCGCTATTTTCTTGCAAATGAAGAGCGATTCCGGTTCCTTCTCACGCATGTCCCCCAAAAGTGGTTCTTTTACTTTAAAGTCAAAGACGTTTTGATATTTCCTGTTGAAGGGATCGTTTTCTCATTTTTTATGTTCCAAGTGATTTCTTTTTCAGAACTGATTAAATCGAATTCATTTCACCTCAACTGGAGTGGAATTTAATTGCATATCGGAAGGTTTTTTTTAAATAATTCGAATTTCCGAAGCTTCAATTTCAGAAATTTGATCTTTTCCAATTTTTGTCGCGCTTCATAGTTTTGTTTTTTTGGAAACAGCCTGAATCCATCATCCCTCCCATTTTCATCCGTAGCTGATAGAGACTTATACTTTCCATTTCCCAGTCTTGTTTCTTAATTCTGGCAGCACCAGTTCAAGGTATTATTCAACATTCCCGAGAGATGGTACTCTGATTCCTGAGATTTTTGAGGATAAGTTCAAACTCTCCTCTTCAAAAGCCCCTTTATCAACCAAGTCCAAGGTCTGGCGACAAGCAATGCCATTGGGTTTTTCAGATTGCATGAGAAGTAGTGGATAATTGATTCTTTTTGGTGTTTTAGGAGCTGC
>Ga0163217_1018263_pt1 | contig 10174 bp, 13 predicted proteins | sample SynspAceP_FD_185933 | JGI IMG/M metagenome (GOLD analysis project Ga0163217, IMG submission 185933) | Saline lake microbial communities from Ace Lake in Antarctica - Synechococcus sp. Ace-P (PacBio error correction) | ecosystem: Environmental > Aquatic > Non-marine Saline and Alkaline > Saline ...
CAAGGAAAGGAGGAGATTTGCAAAACCCCGCAAAAAGCATAGCTTTCCCAGCCGGGAAATAGGAAAAAAGGCCCCCGACCGGCCACTTTTTCACCCTTGGGGTAAATGGCGGGTTCGGAATCAAGTGCCAGGCAAAACGGCTTTCCAAAGGAACAACCCTTGAAAAAAAAATCCCCATTTCCCGCCAAAAAACGCTTCACGGCGGGTCCTGTTTTACAGTTTGCCAGCGTACTCTTGCGTCCAGCGAAGCTCTTCCTTGTTTAATGCGGCGATCTCGAAAAAAGGTGGCCTGCCCATTTTATTAACCTTTTTTGGGGAAGTCCTTTTTTTCAAAAACCTTCCCTAGAAGACCCAAGGCGTGAAACGGCGGCGTAATGTTTGACATCGAGTAAGGTTCCAGCGAACTGGTTGAATGCATTAATTTGTTAACAAGATCATCGTACCCTCAGTCCCCAACACTAGATTAACAGAGAGCAGACCACGACATTGGAATGCTGTCCGAAAATTCAGCCTTCCCCCAAAAAAAACCAGATCGACTTTTGCCTGTCGTGAAACCGTCCGCTCATGGCCCGACAACCGGCCCTGTCACGAACCCGGTTAGGCAGTCAACCCCTTTATAAGATGGGTGAAGAGGGAAGCTATCCAGAGTGTTTTGAGCGAGACAAGCTTGATTGGTCATTTTACAGAAGCTGTCTTGAATGTCGATCCAGAGGGGGCCTCTATTGCTTCAAGGTATCGAGCGATGTTCCATTCATCTCCTAGTACCAAAACCCAGCGACGCGGATAGCTTGCCGTTGAGCATGCCACACTCAAATCGTCCCAAGGGGCCGGTGTCCTCGTACTGATTTCTCCCCTCTCAGCAGCGGCCAACGCACCTTTCCAGATGTGTTGGTGAATCTCACCATTGGATTACGCTCAAGCTCCCTCCGGGAATGAGCTTGATAGTTCCTTGCTCAATGTGGGGTGAGCGCGGTGCATATGCCTGTTGTCCAAACTTTATCAGACCAGCTCATCCATTGCCCCCAAGATCTCTTGGCAAGCCGCGCGTCTGATCCTCCCAAGCCCAGTCGTACTCATAGTGGAGCTCTTCGAGGTCGAAAGCAGATCCTGCTACTACGGCCTGGCTTTGTGGCATTGTAGAAAATGGGGTTGGTCATCAAAGATTTCTGCAAAAATCTTCGTGAGGTAAGCGGGGTGGTCTTTGGCTGAAAAATCATTGACTTATGTGACGAACCGAAAGGAGTTGTACTCAAATCTGCGTGTTCTAGCCGGATAACTCCTGAACGCCTCAAATAAGTACCCGGCGTCGTGCACACTGTTTTTTTGCTTGTGGAACGGAAGCCTTCTTCGCGATTGCGCGCTCAGCTGCTTTAATTTTTGCCTTATCAGTTTATTGCTACAACCAAAGCTGTGTCGAATAACCTCAGGACACGCTTAACCTGTGCCCTCGGTGGCTTCTGGAAAGTATTGGCAGACGGTGGATTCACGTCCTCCAACGTCCTTCAAGCGTTACGTCCTTTCCGTCGCCGCCAACGACTCAATGACACTCTTTAACCACTCTGGAACTCGTTCCGCGAGCGTTTGCGTGTGGCCTCGATCACCCTGGTTCTTTATTTTGCTCGTAACTCGGTCCGTACCAAGTCGGCAGCAGGATCTTGATAACGCCATCCTCACTAGATGCTTCTATCGCCCGTGAGCATGGGCAGCTCTGACTTCTGGGATGAAAATATCAAAGCCCAATAACGCAATGTATCGAGCATTACCAGAATGCATTGAAGCTTCCCTTTGAGGATTCAGATCTCTTATACTTGGCCTCGGCCGAGACCCGTATGGTCTGCCCGCAGTCAAAATTGTGTACTCGGACAGGCGCGCCCATTGATGCGGCCAGCAATTGGGGCCGATTGCCGACACTTTCGGACGAACGCCGCCATCAATTGCAAACCACGCTACTTAAGAGCTCTGGGCATGCTCCACGACGTGATTCGAATCAAAATATCTTCTCACATAACCCAATGAGCCACCACAGCCAGCCTACTCGATGTATCCTCTGAGGAGTTCTTACATGAACACAACCTGTCGCCCCATTGCCGGTTTCCCGGCATGTGGTCTTGGCATCCGGTCGGCGTGTCGGCGGGTGCTGTCGGTACGTCGCTGGTGCTTTTAAGTGATGAGCCACCGCACAAGCTCTGCTGTGCAGCGGATTGGCATGAAAGCCGGTGCAGATGGCGGCCCTGTGGGTGTCGGTGCCGGGCGCAGTATTTGGGCGCCATTGCGGGCGCCCCGTCCGCCTGGCTGCCGTGGCCGGGTCCTGCAAGCTGGGCAAGGTCGTTGATCAAGCAGGTGATCTGTAGCTACCTCTGTCCTGCGGACTGCCAATCGCGGCTTCCTTGACGCTTCACCCTTCCCTATTCTATTCATGAGTCACCAGGCTGGCGCGTATGGCCAGGGGACCATGCGTCTTGGGAAAATACCATGGCAAGCACGAAATTGAAAACATGGCTTATATCGGTGACACCCCCTGGCATGGCCTGGGCAAGCTGCTCACACCCAAACAATCCCCTTGAAGTCTTGCGGCGTGAGGGCCGGTATGGACCTGGGGAAATAATGGACCAGCCCTGTGCATTTCAAAATCAGGCATGCAGGCCGCCCGCTGGGCAGAAATCCATACCTACCCGGAGCAACGGGGTGTTGTATCGTTCGAATACCAAGGCAGCTCTGGTCTGTGTGTCCTACCGCTATCAAGTGGTGGCAGCCTCGGGATGTGATCGAGTTTTTATCGTGGACCTGACCGAAAAGTGTCCCTGGCTATGAGCCTGGGAAACTGCCGGCGTCGCTCAAGGGAGGGCGCAAGTTCTGGGCGCTGGCCCGTACCGGCCTGGACTCGCCTGAAGGGCAAGATCAGGTAAACGGTTACCTGCTGTTTAGCCACTCATGCGACGGCACGCATGGCACAACTGCAACACCCGCTACGGTGCGTGTGGTCTGGCCACAACCCCTGACGTAGCGATTGACGGCGCTCCGCCCGCGCCATCAGGGTGCCGCATAACACGGTCTTTCAACCTGAAATGTGGTAAAGCAGGATCTGGGCATTGCCGTCTCTCAGTGGGATGACTTCAAGTCCAGATGCGCCTTTGCTGTCTCAAAACGCAAAGTTCCGCTGGAAAAAGGATGGCCCTACTTCATGGACGTGGTGTGTGAGATTGATGAAGAACGCACCTGTACCTGAAAGAATCCCAACGACGCGGCCTCAAACTGGTACAGGATCTGTTTTTGATGTGGCAATGGGCGCGGCAAGTGATCTGGAATCCGCTCAAGGACGGCCTGGGGCATGCTCAGCGCGTTTACCAATATGTCGATCACCACCGCCAGGCTCGCAGCAACGATAAACGCGGCTGACTCCGCTGTTGGCAATGGCGCACAAATGAAACAACGGTGCTCTAAATAGCGCCTTGCAGCTGGTTTTGCATAGTCCCCTTCCCCTGAATTCACATCCCGTCTTATCCCTGTTCAATGCCCAATACTGAACTGGAGTGCATTATGGAAGGCCGCATAACCTGGCATCGCCTATGGCTGTACCTTATCGTGCCCTGCGTTTGGGTCAAACCAGAATTATGGAGCCGCGAAGAATGGCCTGAAACGTCCGCAGCAAGGCATGCGTGTTTCTGATGCCGGCAGCGGCCCATTGGGCCTAAACCCTTACAATTCACAAGCTGGAAACTCTGGATGGAGAAAACCGGGACGTGACCAAGACATCGCCCAAGCCCGATCCGAACGATGATTCCAACCCCCATGTTCTGGGGCACGGTGGCTGGAACCCATCGTGGCAATGCAGTATGCCAGAGGAAACCGGCCACCCAGGTGCGTCGCATCAACGCTGTATTACAGCATCCCGATCCGAAACTGCCCTGGATGCTTGGCAACCTTGACCGTGAGGTGAACGGGTAACCAGAGATACAGATCTCTGGAATGCAAACGGCAGGCATGCACGGTGCCAGGCTTATGGAAAGAAGTGCGTTCCTGAATACGTACAGATCCAGGTGCTTCACCAATTGCTGTCACCGGCAAGCAGGCTTGCCTGGATGGTAGCCGTTCCTGTTGGCAGGCCAGCAGCTAGAGATATTTCCGAATCGAACGGGACGGAAAGCATGATTGCCCAGTTTGATTGAGCTGGAAAAACAATTCCTGGCAATTAACGTTGAACGGATACCAGCGCCGCCTGCCGATGGTTCTGCCTCTGCGCTGATCTTAGCCCTGGCGTTGTCTATTTCCATCGGGATGATGTGAAGGTAGTGGATCTGACTGAGAACCCGAGGCTCAACCATGGCTTTATGAGGAACTGAAAAGCAGATCCGCGTGAAATTGCTGAACAAGAACAGCGCGAATCCAGCCTGAAAACAGCAGTTGCAGCAAGACCAATGGGGGAGTTCCCTCCACAGGCGATTCTTTGCAGCGGTGCCGTCACCTGGCCGCACAGCCAAAGACAGGCCTGATTTCAATACCGCTGCTCTGCTCAGGATCTGCGCGAGCCACTGCAGGAAAAGTCAGAACGCTGCGTAAAGGCAGCAGACGTTTCCTGATCAACTAACCCTTCACACCCCACAGCTGGCCCCCAGCATGCACCAAGCAGCTGGGGGCCTATGCGTTTTTTGGGAGAATCATGCTCAAATTTGGTCTAGGCGATCACCCCTCGCCGGTGGCCGGGCGTATTTCTATCGGTCGCGTCATTGAAAAAGAAGGCAAGCGGACTGCCGGAAAAGGACGACCAATTCCCATTACCAAGCCAGAATACAGCACCGTCAGGAATGGGCTGCTGCAATCGCTGAACAGAATATTACGAGAAGACAATCCGGACGGAAACTACGGCGCTCCCCATGCCGCTTGATGTTCAACGACCCAGCATCACTTTCGTGCCGATTACAGCCTGTTTGGACGCAGTACGGGCGACCGATGTGCGTAGGGGACGGGGAAAGCTTGCAAACGGTATCACCAACGAGGGCGTACAGACGTTTGCCCTGCCCCTGGGGCGGAATACCTGCCCACTAGCCCAGCGTTCCGGCTGCAAGCCCTATGGACGTCTTACCCTGCAGATTGTGAGGGTGAGAATACGCGACAGGCCTTCATCTCCGCACCACTGGCTTTTAACAGTATCCGGACCTGTTTGCTCGCCTGCACTATTCACGCCCTGTCCCAACAACAAGCTGGCCCAGCCTGGCCGTTAGAAACCTGCGTTTACGGGGCAATCCACACGGATGAGCCACGGCACCGCCATTTCCTAAGCCGACATCACCTTGCCGGCAGTGACCTGAGGCATGGAAGAAAACACTCAACCGGCTAATACCCTGCACTGAGCAACGATTGGCGGCAGGCTTCAACCAGGACGCGCTGGACGCAGTAGCCAGGCAAGGATTGAACAAACGGCATCTTTGAAGAGGATGAAGACGATGTGGCCAGCCTGGTAGAGGAGTTTTACCCACGCATCCCCGAGTATCTGAAAACCCGAGCCCATCACCAACAGAGCAGACGCAAGGCGCAGCCCACCAACCGCCTGCTGACAAGCTGGAACAGAAAACGCGATCCCACACGGTGCAGGAAACCCCTGCCACAAAGCAGGAACGTAGACCCGCCATTAAGCAACAGTCACCCGCTGTAAACCCCTTAACCGCAGCCGCCCCATCGAGGCGGCTTTTCTACGCTTGGAGAAAAAATCATGCGATACCACAAACTGAAAAGACGGTACTGAGCGGGCACCTACATCATGGAAAAGCACCGACGGTCCACAGGAGACGACATTCTGACGCATGGCCAAGCGCTATCACGAAGCACCTGAGCCGTGTCGCACCGTATCCAGTGCCATCGAAATTAAAGACCACCTGCGCAACCTGATGCACGAGTCGAAGCGAGGTATTTGCCTTTACTGCTGATAGCCAAACATCGCATCCTGGCGCTCCCGAGAAGCTCTTCTAACGGACGATAGACTCGGCCTCTGTCCTACCCCCGCGAAGTGGTCAAAAGAAGCGCCTGAAACACAACCGCAAGCGGCCGTTTCCTGTACACAATCACCCCTTCCGGCCGCTCAACGCCGAGCGAGGCCGATAAACTGCTGACAACGCGGCCTCAAGAGTTCCCTTGGCATTGGTTGATGTACGGGGCTGGATCACATCATGTCGGCCACGGAGAGCTGTACGTCTTTGGTGGAATGTTGGATGGCTGTGAACGAAGGGCACCTGGCAAGCATTAGCTGCTAGGTGTCTTTTTATTTTTTTGGTAACCACTCAAGCCTCCAGCCTTGGCAATGCCACTTTGACCATCCCATTCAACCTATAGCCGTGGCCACTCGGGATAGAAATACGTTCTGAAACAACCAATTCAGCAGGAGCATGAAATCATGGGTTATATCATTGTCTCGCGAAAGGGGAAGCAGTTGTAGAACACGTCCTCCAGCAAGCGCGGGCTACTGTGCAGCTGACAGAGGAAGGACCGACAAAGGTCAGCAATGCCGCTATTCAAAGAAGATAGCGAATCTTTCAGTAACCACTTTTGAAGGTAGCTTTCAGAATCGAGCAGACCGCAGGAGAACTGTAAGCCGGGCCGATTAACCGTTACGTCCAAATACTCCTCTGGTCCTGGATGGTCCAGGAAATTCGACGATACCATGTAGATAGCTCAATTCACTCTCTCATCCTGTTTGCAATCCTAGAGCTAACCAGAGTTTGAAATCCAGGAGGTCGAGGACGACTACTAAGCTTTTACACCAGCACCGGTTTCCTTGCAGATGGCGCTGGGGTAGCTTTTTTTCAGGTAATCCAGAATCAGGGTGTTGGAAACGCTTGTTTTTTAAAGCCCCCACGTCCTGACTCTAGGATTTTGTTGAACGGTTTAGGAAAAGTAGCCCTTTTCGCAGTAAGGTCCGCAACAGGGTTGGAAATATGTGGGCCGTACTCGATGGCCCTTGACGTTCCTCGTCTACCATGCTGAAGCGTACATGACTTTTTCCTGGAAGGAGGACTTTGGCCTCTCTTGCCGCGCACTTTCCGTTGTCGGCCTTACGGGGGGCTTTGCTTCTTCATAGATGAGTCGGGCCCGCATCACGTCAAAAGCTGTATCCTCGTCCAATGCCTATTCACGTCCTTCGGCTAAGCCGGTTGGTAGATTCGGTATATGGCGTTGGTGACCCGGTGTCATAAAGTTTAAAGATCTCACCCCACCAGTTCGGTCAGCGCCGTTCTGGCCGCAACCAAAAGCATACTCCATTTCCGTGGTGGTAGGGGAGTCTAGCTCAAGGCTCGTGCAAATGCCTGAGCATCTCTTTGTCATCACAGTTATATATCTCATGAAAGCTCTCCTTCATCCGGTAGGCCAGCTCCAGCTCCGGTATGCAGATCAAACCACTCAAGGCATCTTGTCATGCTCATCAGGCTAAGGCCTTCCCTCACGTTCTAGTAAGATAAAACGATCATCTTTCAGCTTGAGTTCGCTGCCGGGTATTAAGGTCTTTCCTGATCTCCTTGCGCACCGGTCTCTAGGGCATCATTTGGCCATGCGTACAACGTGCCAAGCCTGGGTCTACCACAATATCCCGACCAGGGAGTTGCGCATTGACGACATCCCCTTGTAGGTACGTGCACAATGTCCATCGTCCACCACCTTAACGCTGTGTTTGTCAGGGAGTGTCTTGAAGTAGGTCGTGAGGTGGTTTGCGGTCGATTGGGCAATAAGTCGTGGATAGAAAGCTCCCTAACATTGGTGATCATACAGCGTAACTCACCAATGAATTTTCAGGCTTCATCAATCCCTAAAAAAACTCGGGCTTTCAAACCGGACTGTTTTACTCAGCCGCTCAATAATCTCGAAAATGGCTTTATCGTTTTTTTTCATCAATCCCTGCCTCGCGTGGACAGCAAGGGCAAAGGTTTTCTTCATTGATTTCCTGTTCGACTGTATTTGATAAAGCGAACAGACGCTTTCCTTTTTCCGCATCAATGTCGGCAAAGAAAGGAGAAGAAAACGCTTGCCGCACACTTTGGCAGCGGAAGCGCGCCCTCTCTACAACGCAGGAGGACGGGGCCTTGCCGTGCAATGGGTTTATATCGATGTAGTGCTGTTGCTTGTGGCCCCGTGACGGGTAAGGGCTCTCAGACAGGACAATGAGGACAGCAGCCCGGGCATTCCCTTGCCCGTCCACCTCGTAACGGTAGTGGATCGCCCTCGTCAATCAAGCGGGCAGCCTTGAGACTGGGCCAGAATTAAGCGGTCGAGCTGGCTCATCAGCCCTGGCACCAATGTCCGTTCCGGGAGGCTACTCAGATCTTTCTGGTCTTCCAGGCTCACGCGTGACAACCGCGCTGAAACAGCTCCAGGGGATAATTGGATTGCCATGGTCCGATAGCCCGTCCGTTGGCGTCATGACGATGCCGCTTGCTGTGGGTAAGTCGACCGCTTGGACGCTCCATTACCCAGTCTAGTGCGGACTTTACCGTTCACAACGTAAATCCGCATGCCTTCGTCTGGGATGCCGGTCATGGTGATCTTGCCGTTGTAGATGACGGTGCTGCGGTCCGTTGAATGTTTTCTGCCGGTTTTCCTCAACAGCGCTTCTTGCCAAACTTCATTCTTTGGTGACGCGGTAATCCTCATCACCAAGCTGCCCTCTGGGCCTGAATGTCACTGAGGTATTTTGTCCACAGTTTCGTAACTTCAGGTGCAGCGCCGGCAGTTCGCGGGCCGCCCCTTTGAGAAAGCGCCAGAAATCGGCTGCTTTTTTAACGCTCGGTATGGCGGTGGCAGTTCTTTGCCTCAGTTGTCGGCAAAGCGGCTACGGGTAGTCCTCGGCTGTGCAAAGGCCATAAAGTAGAAGAATAGATCCTCCTTGGTTTAGAGTCTCGGTAGGTTAGGATTCTTGGAAATACGCAAGCCCTTCATCCGTGAATGGCATCCCGGCGCTGAAGCCCCCTGTAGGTTTGCAACGGTTCGGCAAATAAATCGGCCTGCTGATTTATCAGCAGCTAGCTCGTCGTAGAGGTGGATGCGAAACCAATGTGCTAGCGGAAATTCGCCAACAAAATTTGCTAGGTAACAGCATGCCGATAAAAGGACAGAGAAAGACCCAATCAAACGCATGAGATATTCATTGCATAATTTTTTGCTTCTGCGGTTGGGAAGAACTGGCGAGGAAATTTGATTCAAGGTAGGCGTTTCGCCCCGGCGCGTAATAAGCATTGGTTTTGGTGTAGGGCCTATAAAGAGCTGTCGTTTATTTGGGTCAGGGTTATTAGTGATACGGAACAGCCCTAGCCGCATCGGCTCTCAAGCTTCTATTCCCAACATGTTTTTTGAAGGTCTGTTTCGAGTAAGGCTTCCAGCTCCACTTGAATAAAGGTGATTGCTCGTTTTTGTAACATAGCTGTACCGCCTTTTTGTCTGATCGTTATAGAATCGATTGTGATCCGGATAATTTCCTTTCCAGCTTGTTAAGTCGAACTGTTGAATATCCTGCGTCCTGTTGCTTTCCCACGCCTCTTGAGTAGTTTCCTCAAACAGGGGGCCAGTCTTTCCGCATTTTTGCCCTTACACCCATCACCAATGTGATTGCCAAAGCCTGTCTCGCGCCGGTTCAGCCAGTCCACCGTGCTGGTCGGGCAACAATGGTTTTGCCAGCCAGGAATGCCTTGATGCTGCGGTACTCGCACCGTGTTCCAGCTTTTCTTGCGGTTCAGGTAATGGCGCCAAATATCGTGAAAAGGATGCGGCCATGCTCGGTCGCTTTTCAGTGTCAATGGCCATTATTTTGAACCACTTTTGGCCAATAGAAAATTGACCCACTTGCTTCAGCCGCTAACCGCCGGTTTTTTCTGCCTTCAAAACGTAGCTTCTCACCTCCCAGCATAAAGATGTAGTGAATGGTGGATCACGCGGTCGATGATGGGCACGGCCACGTTGTCGTCCATGGAAGAACTTCGCTCCCAGCTGGTGAAGTCCTTGTTTGTGGTGCAGGATGGACCGAGCGGTACTCCGTAACAGGTTGTTTTGATTAACGGAAGACAGGTTGTACCGAGCCTGGCGCGGTCATCGGCAGTAGCCCAGCTCATCGATGATCAGCTACGTCGTATTTGCTCAGCTGATTAAGGCGCTTCTCAAGCTCGGGCCTTCATTTCCGCCAGCTCCAGATCTCGACAAC
>Ga0163217_1025417_pt1 | contig 10174 bp, 6 predicted proteins | sample SynspAceP_FD_185933 | JGI IMG/M metagenome (GOLD analysis project Ga0163217, IMG submission 185933) | Saline lake microbial communities from Ace Lake in Antarctica - Synechococcus sp. Ace-P (PacBio error correction) | ecosystem: Environmental > Aquatic > Non-marine Saline and Alkaline > Saline ...
GGAGAGATAGTCCAAAACGCGAAAATTCCTCAACTAAGAAAATTCACACCTCAATAAAGTCTCACTTTTTTGAATCTCTATAAATCAAATGGGAATTGAAAGTTCCAGTTTGGGAATTCCAATGGACTGATACTGAAGTTTTTCAGTAAAAAGGCATTTTTGGTAAACATTTTCCAAAAGTCCTGGGGCCTAGAAATTTTAATGCACTTCTATAGCGCTCCTAAAAAACTTGGATTACGTCAGTTCGTCAAGAGAATTTTTTGAGTATGCCCTTCAAATTTTTTTTAATCCTTAAGTTTTAAAAATAAACCAACATAGAAAGATCAAAGGAAAACATAAGATCGGTTAAGATTCACCCTCAATGGATAAACACTTTTGAAGACTTCAAGGAAACACAAGAAAACCGTCAAAATGAATCAGATTTAAACTATGTTTTTCTACCTATGTTCCTAATGTGGGTTTAAAAAAATTAATCAAACCGATTTACAAATACCCCCGAAATCTTCTAAAGGTTCCCAGTCGGACGAAGTCGAATCCTAGCGGTTTTTTTTTCCAAATATTCCTCCCAGCCCGTAGCATCTCCCAAGTCAAACTTCCCTCCACAAGCTTCTCCTCAGAAAACTGTCCCATCCTCGCGATTTTTTCATCCACCAAACCTAAATAACCTGTTTTCGGATACCCGATAGATTTTTGCCCACAACCTTGATCGGCAGCTTAGGACCAACCCCAGCTTTCTCGGTCAGAATTTTCTCCATTCGGGTAAGCATGGTCTTTGTAATACAGCCAGGTGATCTCGCAGATAAATTAACTCCGTACCCAAGCTAGTTGCCTGCGCGACAAGCTTTTAGTTGGGGAAACAAATCGCTCATTCTCTGGATTGCAATGCCGGAAAACATCTCGAACTCCAATAAATATCCTTCCGGATCCACCGCTACAAAACCATCATGCGCACCATCAGGCTTCACTTTCAGCGTGTATTTGATTGCTACATTTTTTTCTCCGTTTAGTGTGCATACCAAGCCTCACCAGATTATTGTCAACGAAGCCAAAGCCCTGACTTCGCCTTCTCTTCCAGTGGTATTCGCTACTTCTACAGATTTCAAAACCAATCTGAATCTCCAACGATTTGAAAAGTTTACTGATTCTCATTTTCCGAGATCATTTTTTCAAAGCCCGAGGTTTTGCTAATAGAAGTCTTTTGCCTTGGCAAATCCGGTAAAAACCAGATCAACTCTTGCCCCTGAATTCCAAAATCCTGGAGGTCTCGGAAATTTGAATTTTTGCAAGCAAATCATTGATTCTCGAAGTTGATAGCCAAGTAATCTTCCAAAGCTCTGGAAAATGCTTCCTTTTTTCGCACCGGAATATTCGCCGATCTTCGTCGCAATTCTGCTGCTCTTCAGATTTAGCATTTTGATAGACTGCGAGAACTATTGCTTTGTAGACTCCCAAGACTTTCTTTGCCCGTCATCACTGAATCGTTTAAACAAATCAGTTACGGATCATGCTGATTCCTGAAAAACTCAACTTCATACTTTTTTCTTCAAACGGCTTTTAACTTCGGGCATAAACAAATCCAGTTTCACCGAACTCAATGGCGGACTTAGCCAATAGGTTTTTACCCCAGCCTCACCATTTCTGCAAAAGATTCACTTGACCGGAGTTCTTCAAAATTCCATTTTGGTGGCAGGAGGAAAAAGCAAAAAATCAAGATGACTATAGTGCTAAAGAGGTAGATCGTTTCATAAAAAGAGGGGATCTAGTAAGGATTCAAATGTGGCTGGCGAATACTATTTTTTCAACACGTCAATTAGCGAAAAAAAACAGGCTGGCGGCAACCGCTTCCCCAATATTCTGGCATCCAATAAGGTGATAATGCCAATTTGTACTACGAATAAAACGCACTTTGAATCAATTCCCCTAATACTTGAATTGAATCGATTACTACTTCAAGTTTTTTTTCAAAAAATCAGAAAACCATCAATCCCTTTTAATAAAACTTAATGGAAATACACCATCAAAAACCTTTCAAAGACCTTATTTAATGGAGTTGAAGGCTATTGAAATGACATTTCATTACCATGTCACAGGGAATGTTTTGGACTGCTAAGGACCACGCGCAGGAAAATCCACCTTAAATGCGAACCCTTGCCCACACTTCAGGATCACGCATTCAGGAGTATTTTTTGGATGATATCAATGTCCTTGGAAACAAGCAGACGCGTTCGAAGCGACGGGTTACTTACCCCAAAGATTTTGGGCTTACCCCGAATCAATGCCCGAAGTGAATGCTCGATCATATCGCTCAGGATGAAAGGCATCGGAAGCAAAAGTGAGGCGCAAAGCCATTGGTGGGAAAACCTTGGCTTCACAAAGTCATCTTTAACACCCATCGCAAAAAGGCTTAGGAACCTACTCCGGCGGAATGCGTCAGCGATTCGGATGCACAGGCTTTAATCGGAAGTCCATCGCTGATTATTGTCGATGAACCTATCCGCTGGATTGGATCCTTCGGAGCGAAACCAGATTTTTACAATTTGCTTTCTGAAATCGGAGAAAATACCGTCCGTGATTCTCTCCACCCCATATGTGAAGATGTATACGCTTTGCATCCACATATGGCGCGATCATCTGCCAAGGCGAGGTATTGATGCAAGCGAAAGCCTGCAGAACGAATCGCATCCCGTTTACAAGGAAGAATCTATAAAAAGTCGATCGAGAAATCAGAATTGGGGTGAGTATAGAGGCAAGTACTTCGGTGATTTTCCACCAAACTCCTCGAGGGCAAACTCAAGCCTACGAAATCGAAAGTGAAGAAGATGCCCGGAGCTGGTTTACTCCCGTTCCGGCCCTGATTCTGGGAAAGATGTCTGTATTTCAGCCATATTTCGAAGAAAGTCCGATCCCATCAAGAATATAAGCTATGTTTAACAGACATATTTATTTTCGAACTGAAATATGAGATCAGTCGCCCTGCGACCTATATCTATTTTTGGGATGCTACTGATCGTGCCCATGCCTGGTCTGATTCGGCTTTGGAATTCTCCTGCCTCAGAAAAGGTCTTTTCACAATGCGCCAATTGCTGATTGCAAACCTTACTTTGCTGATCTCTATTTTGGAATTTTGATCGCTTCGGCGGTCATGGGTGTGCGATCTATCGCGATTTGGAAGCATTATAAGAACTGGGCACTTTTTGTTAGTTACCCCATCTCCAAATTCCGCCTATTTCATGGTAGATTCTGGGTCCTTTGTGACCTCGAGTGTTTATCTCGCTGGGCAGCATTCTAGGTTTTACTTAGGGACGGGCTTTTTGGTCCGCTTTTTCGGCACAGATGAATTGCGCTAACGGGCCAAATTTATTGATCAATTACCTCTTATCCCTGGGGCCGACTTTATTGCTTCCCAATTTATGGTTGGCAGGTTCGCTCTTCTTTGCGCTGATTGTTTTCACTCGGAATATCAAATCGATCTACTCCGGCAGGGTATCGTTGTTATTTATCATTTACCTGCTTTTCCAATTTCCCTAGCACAGGATATCGAAAACCCGTGCGCTGGTGGAGATCATGGATTCCTTTTGGATGAAATTACTTTCAAATTTCCAAACTCGCTACTCACTCCTACGAGCAAAACAGTTTTAATCCTTCCCGATAGCAGGAAATCTGCTGATCAAATCGACTCCTTGGTTGGAATTGGACTCGTATTTTTCTTGGTGCCTATTGGGCTTTAGCTTTTTACCTTTCTTTCCAAACTCCAACAAAAGAAATCTAAGGCTGAAGCAACCGGAAGCGAGCATAACCAATGCTTCAAAAAGTTTATTTGCAGGCGAGTTTTTGCTGGAATTACCAAGTGAACATTTCAAAACACTCTCCAAAATCGAAGTTTCAAATATCTTCAAAAGACATCTACTTTAAGTCGATTTTACTGGGTGGATTGGTATTTCTTGATCTTAGATTTCTGGACAATAGGAAATACGCCTGTAATTCCCTGTTCCCCAAATTTCCCTCCACCTCCTTCTTGATGGAGTACAAGACCTTTCGTTACAACTCTTTGTATTTTATAATCATCGTGTTTTTTCACAGGGAAAGGCTTGCATCGGGAAAGTCATCAGGCTACTCCGTGATCAATGACCACTTTTCCAGTAAAAGACGGAACGGTGATCGCCTCCAAGTTTGCAGGAATGGCCGTGATCTGCTTGATGCTAGCTACCTATACCCTATTATCGTAGGTTTGGCAGTTGCGAGACGCTGAAAGGGTATTTAACCTATGATTATTGAGTATCTATCTGGTAGATAGTTATTTGGATTTCCCTACCGGATTACCTGCAGATGGTGGCATGCTAGTCCTTTGCGGTGTCACTTGGTGTGAATAACAAGTTTGGCTGGTATGCCGCCGCGTTGGGATTTGCTTGGTGATCATTGGTAATATCGGGATTTTGCGGTTACGATATCAACCTATTCTTTTTTCTCTCCTACAAGCCCAGGCTATCGCTGGTTTCCGACATGAATGGCTTAGGACATTTAACGGTGAGCCGCTTATTCTGGTCAACCTGTATTGGACGGCATCGCTTATTCTTGAATTCTATTCTTCAGTATTTTCTATAGCAGAGGTACCCGAAAGTTCCTTTAAGAACACCTTTGAAAATTGCAAGGAAGACTGATCAAAAGACCTCCATTGCAGCTATTTTATTCTCTGATTGTCGGGATAGCGGCCTGGCGCCATATAATTTCAAATTCGGTGGTCTACGATAATTCGTATCAAACTTCGGATGAAGGAGAATTGCCACGCAAGTGGCTTTATGAAAAAGCACTCAAGCACTAATGAGTTTATGGCGCAGCAAAATATACTAAAGTCAATCTCAAGGCAATCTTTATCCCATGAGCGTGATGCCTTCGAAGCTCAAGTTCAGCTAGTCAATAAGCCAGGAGCGATCGACTCCGTGCATTTTCAATAGCATAGCCTTTGACGGACTTTTGAAAAATCCTTTACCAAGTGAGGAATTGCCTTATCGTTTTCCCCGCTAGTTTTATGACGATCCTAAGTTTCAGATTTTGGGAAAAAGGAGCCTCAAGAGTGGTATCGGATCACTGCCCTTCCGAAGACCGAGGATGCCAGGGGAACACGATCGAACTGTCATCAAAGAAAGTCATCAATGTAGATTCCGAATAGCGGCTTTGGTCGCGAACTCGTTTTACAAATGGAAAGTTCATCGCTGGAGAGGATTGCCCGAATCGGATATTCTTTCTGATGGCGAATTGAATAGTGATGAAAGCGAATAAGAGAATACGACCTTCCTGAAAAAGTAGAAGATCTTACGCACACGATATCCGTAATGGGTCGAATACCATTTGCTATTTCGCCGATGAAGCCGATTTGGGTGGCAATTCGAAGCGACTGTGAGCACGATCCCAAGTCAGATTGCGATTGCGCCAGGCTCTTCAAAAGGAATGGGAAGAGGATGGGAAGGCGATTCTTCCATTATGTGAGGACAACGCCGATTCAAGCTTCTTTCGGTGCTTTCGGACCGAGTATGAAGTACTTCGAGAAAAAAAACAACCCTCAGCTCTGGAAAGGCAATCGACATCGAAATCTATTAATCAAAAGGGCATGAGTACAACTCTTCAGCGATTTGTTAGATCTACAAGATGGCCTGAAATATTCCTCGATACCTATGGAGACTCCAGTTCAGACAGAATCGAATCTTGGAGTTTCCTCGCTATGCAGGTTTGCGGCAGCGTCCTTCCCGAATACAGTTCCCTTTCGCTTGAAACTTCGATGGGTGGCTGATTTCTCGGATCAAATAGCTTTGATTACGTCTATTATGTGCTGCCCATGGCTCGCTCACAGTGGTGGGGGACATCAGATCACGCCAAACTAACCGAGGCGGGGGGCCCCCCGAAAAAAAATTTTTTTACTTTCCCCCCCCCCTTTTTCCCTTTTTGAAAAAAAAAGGCTTTACTGAATTCCTCTGCCTAATCCTTTCAGAACGAAAGTAGGCGGCAAGAAAATATGGAAGGCGATTCCTAAAAGAATGACTGGATGATTACCTCAGCGGAAGAGCCAAATGAAGGGCAAAAAGGAAATGTTTTTATCCTTGCAATCGGCCTTACATGGTCACAACAAGAAGTTTTGATCTCTATGGTCCTTAGAGTTTAATTTGGAGAACGAAGCTATCGATTCGGGCTTTATATACTTTCAATGCGGAGTTGGAATGCGACAGGCACCTACCTTCCCGGGAAGCTCGGATTTGTATCGTCACCTTCGCTGCCAAAAAACCGGATAGCTTGAATGTACTATTTGGATGATACATCGGAACAAGATCCACGCTCTAATGGACAACAAGCGCGAGTGAAGTCCACCGCTAAGAAAATATCGCCGATGGAGAATAATGATGGTACGATCAAATTCCAGCCTCGCAGAAACTGTAATGCCGACGGCTCAAGGATGGAAACTCCTGCTGAATCACGAAGGAACTACATGATATCGGGATCTTTGCCGCAGATGATCAAGACGAGCAAGGAAAAGACCGGGTGAATCCGCTCTACATGCAAAAGTTATAAGACAACCTGGGAAAAGCTCCTTGACGATCGAGTAAAAGGCGAACCCGCCAAACGCCGGAATCGATCCGCTGAATAAGTTGATCGATCGACTTCCGGATGATAATACCATTCGGTCGAGGTAGAATAAACTTCCAACGGCCCACCGATCTGGTTGGGCTTTTTTTGGTTTTTAACTGCTGGTAATTTTCAACCACATAGACACATAGAACAGGATAGTCATCAGGACATCCGGTCCTTTTCGGTCTTCAACACAGCCAGATAAGCAAAGAAACAGAGGTTGCTGGCGTCATTCGGATAATCAGGTTATTCAATTAGATAGGAAACTGAAAAACCACCTCTTATGAAAAAAATACTCCTCGGCCTGCTGGCATTATCTCCTTCTTTGGTTTGCCATTTTATCTTTTCAATACTGCGAATGACCTCCAAACAACGTGGACGCCCATTGCCATAGAACCAGTAGAAACTCGGATCTGGTATTTGGAAAATCTATCCCAGGCAAATTCCAAATTTAAGACGATCTTTTTCAAAACGAAGATGCAGTTGCCGAATTCTGGCCGCATTCCTTTGGTTTTCATCGCTTTCCTGGAAAGCACTTTTTCGCTGACTCATGCCAATCTTTCGCTCGAATAAAACTCAGGACTACAGTTTACTCTATAAAATGGGAGGATCCTGATCCATCGAAAAAGCCACTTATACCTATAGTCTCATCACGATGTGTTGGCCAAGTAAGATGAGCCACCTGGAGCAGTGGGAAGCGCACCTTTTTCTGGAAAAATCACGGATACCCACTTATTTCGGTCGGGGAAACAATGGAGCGATAAGGGGACCTTTGATCAGGGCTCTCTGGAAGCCGTGCCAAAGCTACTTTCAGAAAACTACAAGCTGCGGCGTACCATTTATCTCGCTTCGGGTCAAATGATGAAGAAAGTAGGAGGAGCAAATGGAGCAGCAAAGATTTCAGCCTATCTAAAAGACTAAAGGGGTGCAAGCTGCCATGACCCTTGACGAGGGAAGGATTTATTACCGAAGGGCTTGATTCCCGGTGTAGAAGCACCAGTCGCTATGGTGAAAATTTGGGCGGAAAAAGGCTTCGCTTCTTTTCGGCTGATTGTGGAGACAACCGGAGGACACAGTTCCGCACCTCCGCGTGAACCACTAATTGGGATCCTCGCTCAGGGCGATTGTGGAATCTTGGGAAAACCAATCAGCTCCCCTAAAACTAGTCAACCCCATAAGACTACCAACTGGAGTACCTAGGTTGCTGAAACTTCCTTTTCTTCTAAAATCTAAGCTTTTGCCAACACCTGGCTATTAAAGCAGCCATCTTAGAAGGCCTCAATGCCCATACTACGACGGCGCCAACCATTAATCGGGGGAGGAAGTTGAAAAACAACGTGATCCCACGGTAGCTGAGGCTACGATCAATTTTAGAATTCTTCGGGAGATAAGCATAGCATCAGTAACAGGAGCAATATCGAAAGTAATTGTTTTCAGATAAGGTTCGGGTAGAAACGGTAGGCTTTCTAACTCTAACCCTCTCTCACCTGTTTCCAGTGTGGATTCTGAGGCCTTATCGACACAGCAGATCCTGGAGAAAACATCCGGGGAATGTACCCAGATGCGATTGGGGTAACCAGGGCTAATCGGTGGTGGGTACCGATTCGCGCTACTTCTACGAAATCTCAGCGACTGTCTATCCCTTCTTCCGATGCGCCTTGAACCCTACGCAATATGACCTCGCTTTCACGGGATCGAGAAAAAAATCAGCCAAAAGAACCTACAAAGAAACATCGCAATTTCGCTTATTCAGCTGATCAAGGGAATTCGATAGAATTACCACATCCTTTCAAGAAGGTTTATTTTCACCTCAGGACATAGAGCCTACCTAATTAGCAAACTCAGATAAATGAAAGCACATAAACATCCATCGAATAAAAGCCTTTAAAATTCTTTGCGTTGTCCTTCGAAGGCTCTAAGTATTGTGAAGCACTTGAGGACAACTAATTGTAAAGACTTTAAGAAAAAAGGCCATTTAGACTAAACACTACAACGATGACACTTTGGAATAATGACAAGTGGGACTGAGGAGTTTTGCGAAAAGTGGGGCGCACACTAGCAGCGAATGAAAAAAAACAGGAGCCCAAACTGCCCAAAGAAATCTGGGCCATCACAATTGAAACTGACACTTACCGAATGCAAAGAAGCAATGAGACTTTTGGAAGAAGGAATGTAATCACCCTCGTAACTTCAAATAGTCCCATGCTAAATCTAAGGTCAGGAGTAGAAAATGCTTCCCTTAGGCATAGTTTTCACACTACGCTTTTGATCAAAGGAATTTGTAATTCCTGTCCAACGGCTTGTAAACAACTCCTATACGGTTAAAATTACCATCCACACCGTTTTGGCGAATTCCCATTTTTGGATTGGAATCAATCCTGCAAAACAAACCTTATGTCATATTAGACCCCACGGGTAAACCCGAGCTATAATAAGCGCTCCTTTCTTAACCAATTAAATTTTTTATCTTCCACTTTTCTCCCAGAGATAATTACTTGCAAAGGATCAAACAAATTGCATAATAATCATATAAATTACAGTTGAATAAGGTATCCGTCGAAGGCATGCTTTATCCACTCTCTTCCCAATTAAAACCCTTTGAAAAAATGGCAGACCAGCAGGATTTGATTTTTACGTATACCCAACGATCGTCAATTTTTCGCCTCAGCGTGGCGAAACGGGAGATTACAAGCGCGCCAAATATGAATGGCGATTTCTCCATGTCTTTGGAAGAAAGCTCAGAAGGCGAAGCTAAGTTTATTGCTGATAGCCTCCCATCAAGGCGGGAAGCAAAGTGCTGGATATGGCCCCTGCGGATGGGGACCATTCATCACCTATTTCACCAAGGAAAGAGGTGCTACCGGGATTGGGGCTGACCCTGGTCTGAGGACAAGCAAAGGCCTGCCAAAATAATGATGAAATGTGATTGTAAAGGATTGTCGAACGTAAAACCGAGGGATTTTGGGACTTTTGATGCATTTCCTGCATCGGTCGGTTGGAGGCAATTTTCTGTTCTATTGAGGAATGGAAAGCTGGAAAACAAGAGCCGTGTACGCGATTTTTTTCAAACTATACGCCGACCTAATTGCCTGTCGGGTGGAAGGTTCTACATGCAAAACCATGGTCTTTGCCAAGCACTATGATCGACTTTCAAGGATATTGATGTCAATGCCGAAAAGGGATTCTGCAGCGCATGTGATGGCTTGGATGATCAAGGCATTTCCCTGTTCATGGCCTTCCCCTACGGCGCAGAAATGGTCATCCGAAATTCCCGAACCTCATTTAAGTTTGAACTCCAAAAAGCAGGCCGGTCCGCTTGGATTACCATTCGAACGATCGGCCAATGGCGGAAGAAGTTTTCGGAGTTTGGCTTGGAAAAAAGTATTGGCTTTATGCCACGTTGCTCCTCGGTAAACCTGACGAGCACAGAATTTTAGACATCAGTAGAGGTCTTCCAAAATAAGCCCTAATTCGAGTATTCTTTGAAAAGAAATCATGGTAGCAACTACCGATTGGTCTTTGAAAAAGTTTGAGCTTAACCTAAGCTAGAATTTAGCTT
>Ga0163217_1069888_pt1 | contig 10174 bp, 9 predicted proteins | sample SynspAceP_FD_185933 | JGI IMG/M metagenome (GOLD analysis project Ga0163217, IMG submission 185933) | Saline lake microbial communities from Ace Lake in Antarctica - Synechococcus sp. Ace-P (PacBio error correction) | ecosystem: Environmental > Aquatic > Non-marine Saline and Alkaline > Saline ...
CTAGGAAAGGGAAAAAGAAAGGAATTTCCCCCCCTTTAAATTGGTTTACTTGCCCCCCTAAATAACGGCCCAAAATAACTAAATAAAATAGTTTTGAGAAACCAACCGTAACCAGACCCCAAGGACCCCCCTCTAAGTTTACAAGAAGGGACTTCCCTAAAAATAATTTCAACCCATCTAAAATATATCAAAATTTTTTGAAGAATTTTTCAGAGTAAAAATCCCCTGCAAAAACCCTTTGCCCCTTCTTGAATAAGTTTAAGGCAACAACCTGTCATAAACCAGTAAAACTTGGTGCCCACGCTTCTGCAATTCAACAACATAACATCGTTAACCTCGAAAAAATTTTCAAGGCCAAAAATACTGACTTAACAACAAGTATTTTCCACTCGTAAATTGGGCTTCCACACTTACTCGATTGCCATAATCAGTGGGTACGAATACACTATTCCCTCGAACCAGTTTTGTCGGACACATTAGGCCCATGGAGTACTCATAGACTTTGGGGCGAATCAAAAGCGTTGCTCACCACGAGCTTGCGTCCCTCTAGTAATAGCTTAACCCTTGCATAATACGCTGAACTTCCAAGCCTACCATCAATAACGGCGGCTTCCTCCATACCTTCGGGCGTTCAAATGAGCTTCGCGTAAATTCCCAGCGCAAGGGAAATTACAGGAATAGAGGATTCCCTTCATTAATAGTACACTGTCTGATTTTAAGGCTGCTTTTGCAGACAGTTGAAGTTTAATTGTAATCTTTTTAAAGCCAAGCGGCTTTGAGTAAATCGAACCAATCGGATGGAATGCGGCACCCAACCGCATCAATCGTTTTTGAGTACGAGGAATGTGTCGAAACAATAACGGTAGATTTATAGGTTGGAAGGCTATGGATTGAGTGTTTTCAATCAGTTAAAAAAATTTTTTTTTCCGAATCAATATTTTCTTCTCGGTGAGGCCTAACGAAAAAAAACTGCCCCTTTTTCAGCCCCAACGCCCCAATACATCTGATTGTTCACAATCCATCACGATAATGATTCAGAACTTCAAACATTGGACCTGCCGGTTTTTAATGACCAATGTTCAGGCCCGACAACCCTTCGCGTAAAAATAATCACCGGGCAATAGTGCTGTAAAGTTAAATTAATATCTTGCCGTAATGATGCCGAACAATACCGACGGTTCATTTCTTCAAGGAACAGCGCATATCAAAACAGCGATTAAAACCCGCTTTCCATATGGAACGTCCGGAATTTTAACGACGCCTTAGCTGGATAATAACAGCCATACAGCTCGTTTGTGTCACCTAAGACTAAGAGCGGCTTGCCGGCTTTACTTCCGCAACCTTTTATCGACACATAATAACGTTGCCAATAAGTTTCAGCAACCACTGTTGCCTGCGGCATTTAAAAAAGTTGTTAAAAAAATCAGGCTTAACGGATACCCCAAATCTCGAAAGAAAATCTCGTTCCATTCGTAGTCATAATTTTGACCAGTGTGAACCAACACATTGTTCGCAGTGTTCATACTAGCTTTGCATTTACAACGGGATAAACGATAATTTCAGGCCGTGTACCAACAACAGTGACAAATTTTCAATTTATTCATTGAAATACCATTCCTTAGAGCTTTGTGGTTAACGGTAATCTGGACGCTGGGCGGTCAAAATTCTCATTTGCCCAATCAACATCACCGACCATTTCGCCGTCGCCTATATTGGTAATAATCGTGGGACCCAGCCAGGTACGCCGTTCGATATTCTGGGTTGTTCACCCACTGGTGTGTATTCCAACAAAACTCTCGGTCCAATACTGACGAAACCCAAAACCGCCTTTCCTTTATCACCAAAAAATTTTTCTTTTTAACATGATGATAATGAACCGCCACGGGTAATACCTGGGATGGCAGTAAAAAAAGAAAAACTGGCCAGAATCCAAATGTTGGTCTTTAACAATCTCAACAAACATACCACGTGGGTCCCTTCATGCTTAAGCCAAATGGATGTTAAAATCATCTAGGGGCAATATACTAAATATGTAGCATACAATACACGAGTAAAGCCATCACCGTCCTGCTTCAGTCACCAATGTTTCACGACTGTTTTTTAAATTTATACAATTGCGCTCTACGAGTTCACCGGAGCGAACACTGTGTATAGGGGGTAAAACGCTCACAGCACTTATCAAACAGGGTTGATTGAACCAGAACATCAGTGAAAAGAACCTATACCGCAACCAATATGAAACCAAATAAGCCGTGTGGTTGGATCGTTACTGAATGACAAACCATGGCTAATATATGAACAAAAAGTTGGCGACCTGCCGATTATAATTTGGACGACACCATTTAACCGAAAACATTGGGCAAGCGGTAATGTACACACTGAATTACCCGTTTTCCATGTTTAAATTCATTAAATGCATTTCGCTTCAATTTACTGCGCCCGTCAAGCAATTTGCAAACGCTCAGCTTGGATAGATGAACGTCCCATCACGATGGGAATAGTACGACAAGAAGCGACCAATTCGCGCAGGCATATATCAGCGGTTTAAATCGGCGTTGCCTATTAAAAAATCTGCCATCGTTATCAGGGCGATTAATACCACAGGTGAAAATAAAGTCTGCCCCGTGCCCCACAAGACTGGGTAACTGCTGATAATCAGCTGTCTCTGTTAAAACACAAAGGACTTCGTGCCCACCCAATTTTTACATTGGAGTGTGATAGCTTAAATTTTTCCAAAATAAACCCGTTTGGCGCCAGTAATAAGAATTCGCAATGACTATTCCCTGCTGCAATGTAGTTTCAACCGCGTTTGAGATAGCAAGGCATAAAGGTCAAATTTCAAATAAGTAGCGCCTGGCCATACCTGCCACATCTAAACGTTGCGTGTTGTGAGAGTTGTAATCTTCTGAGCGGAGAGATTTTTTCTTCACCTTGCCTCTATGTACTTGCCGTAGTTTAAATCTCGTAGAATCTGGCGGTACGAGAAAAAGTATTCGCCCTGCTTCAGTCAGCGCAAACATTTCTTCTCGCTTAGTAAAATGCTTCGTAGAGTTTTTTCTCCATGGCGTGTTCAAATGATAATTATGGAATGAATCAGGTTTACCTACCAGCTTCCGCTTAAAAAGCACAGGCTAAAAGTTCACCGTGGCCGCTGGTGCTTTTTTGTACGAACAAAATCACCGTTATTGCCGTGTTGAAATGCGTATAAAACCAGATTACTGCATCGGCTAGGTCATCATAAAGCGCGTCAATGTTTGGATCAGTAATGGTCAAAGGCTGACCAGCACGAAATTTTGCTTCAACCAAACAAAGGATAACGGAACCACGTGAATGCCATCACGTTGCCATAACGCGTGTACCACCACAAATAACTGTCTTTTATTGGGATCAACATTTGCGACTCCGCCACCAATGACTTTTTTCATCGATGGCTTTAAATGCCCATCGCATTAAATAGGATACCGGCTTGTCGTGCTTAAACACACACACGCTTCACTTCATTTTGGTATTGCGGCTTCGAGTACGTTTTTCTGTTCCCATCACATTTTGTCCTTAACCGCCTCCATAGGATGAAACTCACAAGACGGTTTCACCTGTTTCAGCGCTGCCGCATGAAATAATATAAATCCACTCCACGAGTTGCAGTCAGCACACTACGATAACGCGTACATCGCCATGTAAACTTTAGCTTAGTTAAGGAAAGCGATTGCGCAAATCGTCTTGCTTTTTTTCATCAGACTAAAAATACGAATTTCAGCGATATCGATTCTAAGAAACCGTTTTTATAGACAGCCGTTGCCGAAAGACCCGTACCGCCAGTGATTAGTAAAGTTTTAATTGGTTTAAAGTGCATAAAAATCATCCTAGCTCTTTCTTCATTAGCTAACGAAACATAAGCAAATATTGGCTTCAATAGCGTCCGCGTTGAGAAAATTTATTTTTAGCCAACCAATACCAGTTTCAACGCATTTTTTGGTAGTCCCATTTTGAAGTAACCGCTAATTTATCTAGAGTCGCGCTGGAATTCCTCGGCTGGCCTAATGGAAGTCCCAACCAATCCCATTTTTTGCAAAATTACGCCAAGGTGTTGTATCAGCAATAAGTATTGGGTAAACCTGAACACAAGCTTCAGCAATGACATGCCCAAAGCTCACCTTTTGTTTGGCATAAAAAAGACATCATAAACAGCAAGAGTTTTTACAACTCTGTCTGGTGTTAACTCATTCACCTTTGTAGCTCCACCTTGAACATGTGGTGGTAAGGTTTTTAATTACAGAACTTACAAATTAGGACCAATAAATCCAAATCTTCAATAGGGCCATAAAATATGGTAAAGTTGGTTGTTTAACATCTTTCAAGCTTTCCAGGGCTCCCAAGAAGATTTTTCATTGGAGATATAACGAGAAAATAAAAAAAACTACACTAAGCATATCAATTTTTACGAAGCAGGTAAAGTTGAAGCAAAATCTTGCGCACCGACATCTTCTGCCAATACATTACAATCTACATTAGGACCTAGTTCTACGAATATCTCTGCTTCAATACTCACTTGAAGCTTTGAAATACTATTCCTTTATGCAAATCTAGTATTTTTGTATAAACTTTAATATAAAAATACTTTTTTTTTCTTGAATTTAAAGACTAAGTGCGCCTTTAGAAAACTCACCAGTGGACCAATAACAACCTTTCTCTTAAAAGGCTCTTAAGCAATAACAACGTATATAATAGAAAATATGACTGAGAAAAAACTATTCAAATAACAATGTCCATTTTATCACATTACGAGAATATAATATTCGCACAGGTAATATATTTAAAATTCCGCCTTAGTATGTTGACTCAGAACCCAAATAAAAATGGACACTATATTGGCTTAAACATTTCTCTCTTGTCACCATGAGGGCACAAATTGGTCGGAATGAGCTAAAGTCGGTGTCACCTCCACAATCTACTATCTACCTTATGTACTACTTTAGAGTTTCTGCAGAACTACACATCAAATGTGTCATGTTTAATATAAGATATAGTCTAGACAGTTTAATAATAGGAACCACCACCTTTTATAACTCATGAGTAGTTAATAAAGCATGAAAGGACATAGATAACTTCTAATAGATTTATAATCTTACGTATAATAAAATCAATAAAACATATCTTTATTAAACGCTCCGTCCAAAGAAGAGACAAATATGATATATACAACTTCAATTGATTTAATGAAAACATGATAATTCATAACAATATCGAACAAAAAATGGAGAATTAAGCTATCTTTCGGTGAAAGAGGAAGGATATTAGATTTTGTAATAGTAATACTATGCAGAGATAAACATCATACTTCAACACTCTAGTTCGGCGAGACTTCTTATGTATAATACCCACAAGAGAGAAAGCACGATCACCTAACATCGATTCTAACTAAATCCAATAAAAAATAATTATCTATTAATGTCAACAACCAACTATACACCAAAGATAGTCTTTGGGCCCAATAATAAGGAAATAAGATAGATTCCACGGACATTTCCCAGGTGAAGAAATGAATGCACAGGACAATTTTACGACCAGTATTACTACTAAAGTTCACTGTGATACAATTATTATGCAGAAAATGTCGGTGCGCAACATTGACTCACTTTACCTGCTCGGGTAAAAGGATATCTAGTGTAGTTTTTATTTCTCGTATATTCCAATGAAAAACTTCATGGAGCCTGGCAATGGCTTAAAGATGTAAACAACCAATGCTTCCATATCTAATAAGAGCCACCCTTCCCCCCTGAATAAATATAAATGGAATATAATAATGAGGTCTAAATTGATAAAGAACATAGATTAATGTAAAAAAAAACACAATTTTATAACTCATCCACTTTATTTTGATGTAATTTATAATGTTGAGAGACACATTCATATACCAAACACAAAAACATAAAAACATAAACGAGCAATAGATACCTGTGAACTCTTGAAAAAATCCATTCTTATTGAGTTTCTATAGTTTTGTTATAAAAACCATTCCTTCATTATACTATTTCACTTAACACACCGGATAGAACACACGATCGAAAGCGTATCCAATAGAGCAATACCAATCAACAGAGTTCACTCTGGAAATGCGAAAAAACAGACCCAAAGATCGAACTTACATAGAACGCAGAGCTATTACAATATGGTCTTTTACAGAACTAAGATAGATATATGACTATACTGATAAATAAATATGCACAATTATAGCTCGCAAAATTTGTCTCAATACACACCAGTTGACCATATAGAGTGAGAGAGTGATAAAAATGGTTAAATGCTTAGACATAAGTAGAGTAAACAAAGACACAGAAGAGCCTAAATTTCTCATTCGTGTGTACACTCTAGATTTATACAAAATCGAGTAACGACATGAGAGTTATCTGCAATTCCAAAAGGATATATAAATATCCTTATCTATAGAACAAACTAGAACCTATCCATAAAATAAAAAAGGGAACTGGTTCAGATGAACCCCTATAACATCTCGCGCAACCAAAAGAATAGATTAAATCTGTGTTCGAGAACAGAGCATAAAGCTGCTCTTAATGTTTTCTATCCCCTAAATATAGGGAGATACCAAATACATATCCATATATTATAAAACAACATGAATAATAATAGAATTAAAGATGGTTTTTTTTTTTATCAACTCTTATTCAACTCTTCCTAAAATTAAGGGCCAATTATATCGATCAGAAACAAAAAAACCGACTATTTTTTTTACCAACTGAGTAAGTGATTATTTTATATAACTTTTCAGTCCTCATGACGATAATGATATGTTTTTTGAATCATCTTCGCCTTAAGCTACAAACACGGTACCTATTATATTTATTAATAGCTTAGTTTTTATTGAAACTTGACCACTAAAGCAACCCCGTTCCTATAATACCGATTCCATCTTTATTTTTTAAACCAGAACAAAACTTTGGTTGACCTGCCACTAATGTTAGTATTTTTTTCTTGATTAATCCATCTCTAACCCAGCATCTTTAGGTAATCTACAATATACCGCTCTCCGTCAATATGATCTGGGAGATACATTAAAATCCTGCACCATCAAGTCAAAAATAGCCTTGCTCAGGATTTTGATATATTGCACCATAATCCTGAAGAGACTGTAACACAAATCATAATTTTCTTCATACTTATCTAAATCATCATGAAAAAACAATTATACCACAACTCATACCTTTTTAGTCATATCGTAGCCCATCTACTGGAACACTTAAACTGTTCAACACAGAGCCATCATTAAACAAAAACTTCAAATGATTTTTTTCTTGCAAAAAGTTCGCTAATACTTCAATATAACCACATCAGTATCTGTTCATAATATATTTATTATATCATTAGAAATTTTAAGACATTCAAACCTTAGCACATACAAAGCCTACTAAAATTGATTGATTATTAATTTATCAACTTTCTCCAAAAAACAATCAGGTTTTCAATAATATATAAACCTTACCTGTGCTAATCCACTATTACTTTCGTAATCACTTTTTTTTTTTTTTCCCCCCCCTTTTTTAAATACCCCTTCCCCCCCCCCATGTATCAAACATATTCATCTACAATCCAGGCATCTCCTTTTCTTCGCAATTCTATTATCAAAGTGCTGCTGAAAATAAAATATTTTCAGAAAGAGAAATAACAATGGCATTTTTTCTCTATCAAAACAAAAACCTCAACACCTATATATTTTATAACCTTTCATTTAATCAATAAAACGCTTGCTTTTTTTACTTTCTTTCTCTGGATAAAGTGGTAAATCGAAAAAAAAACCAGGCAATCTAAATGTAAAGTATCATAAAATAGTTCAATAACTTTAATCATTGAGCTCTGTAGATCTCTCTATTTTTTTTTCCATTTCCTTTAGAGCTTCTTCTGAATAACACTTCCACCTAGTGTAAATTTCCATCAGAAAACCTCTGATTTGAAGAAGCCTATTGACACCAGAATGCAAAAACCGGACCATCATTTACCTCTTGAAGGCCGATATTGAAGTTGGCGGGTAATAATGAGAAAAACCTTTTATCTTGCATAATTATAGCTGTCAATATATAATTGGGTTTTAAATCATTTTTTAAAATTAATGGGATTGACCTTGCAACATGCGGATGCAGTTCTTTTCAAATTTTACGAAAAAAATCGACATTTTAAAACTGTCTTGTTTAATATTTTTTTATCAAAATAAGAGTATATATTTTTTTCTTTATCAACGCCACATACCAAATCCATAAGGCGAGCGACCTTGCAAAAAGAAACACTCTTCTGTTCATTATAAATACCTGGCGGCAAATAAGGCGCAAACTCCTATAACAGAAGGTTCATCTTTAAACCTAATTTAAGCACGTTAATAAAATTTAAAAAAAACCTTTCCAAAATAACATCATCTTCCATCGCATAACTGTTTCGTGCTGCTCAAAAATATGAAAAAGTGCTTGAGTTCATTCTGAACCCTCCTAAATTGGTATCTTCTTAAAATAGGAATTATTTTGTAAAAACCATAATTGTTTTTTTATTTATATTCTCGCAATACTTATAGCATTCTCATGCTCAGGTATTGCAAGCGCATCTGAAGCGATATATAAGGTAGTGTACTTCCGATTCTGGGCAATTTTTTAAGATATCTATACCTGCCTAAGATGTTCTAACCTGTCCGTATAACTTGTTTTGGAATATGGGGGGCAAACAAAAAAACACCTTTAAATTATAAGTTTTAAATGACAAAATATTTTAACTAAGCATGCCTCTGCATTTCTTTAATTTAGCATTACGGCTTTATTAAATCAATATATGACCCTGATCGACAATTCTACTTGTTCCATAAAGTAGATAATGTGCATTTTTTGTACTGTTTTTTAAACCGATGTGCATCATGATAATAGTTTTTTTGACGCACTGACAAATCAATGATCGCTTCCATTATGATTTTTTCAAGTAATACGTCTAACGCACTTGTCCGCCTCATCGGAATCTAAAACATCGCCGCTTTCGTGGTAACGGGGCCCTAGCTATTCCTATCTCTGGCGTTGCCACCCGAAAAGCTGCACGCCAGCTCCCCCACTTGGGTATCAATACATTAGAGGGAGCTGTACAACCAAACTCAGTTAACGTGGGCCTAACTCCAGCGCTTTATTTACTTGATCTAATATTAATTTTCTGCAAACTGTAAAACCAAAAGCGATATTTTTTCCGCCTATAGAACCTCACTTAAATAAATGCTCTGGGGCACAAAGCCGACGGGTATTTTGCCACTGTCTTTGTTATCTCTAAGCTGATGACTTCACATCAACTTAACGCTCACCTGCTGTGGCGTTAATAGCCAAAGGTAATAAATCAATAGCGGTTGATTTTCACCAGAAACCTGAAGCACCAAACACAGTCCCAACATGACTTGATTGGCAAGGAATTGTCATAGAAAAGCCCTCCAAAGCTGGAGTTAGTTTTATTCGGCATAGGTAAAAGTAATATCCGATAAGGAAATGTCATTTTCAAATGAAATCAATACTGAATTTTTTATATTTCAGATAATTTATCTTCTTTTTTTACTGAATTCTCCAAGTCTCGCTTTATAGAAATCAAAAGCGGCTTATACCTTTAATTTTGAGCTACACTAGAATAACTTTGTTGAAGTGGCAGGCAGCAATTTAAAAGCAGCTAAAGCGTATACAGCTAAATATTGGAAGTACTGTACCTAAAAGTCCCCTTCGTGTAACTTGAATTAATAAACAGTAACTAAAAAACAATCTAGAGCCAAAAGCACGCAACTCATAAAGTAAACGTGGAACTTGCCCTATCGCAGTATTGCTTCCTCTACAATACGCAACACCTCTCCCTGTCTTTTCAAAACGATCCCCACAAAAATCGTGGTGTCGGTTTAAGCAGCAACACATCTTTTACCACCAAACCCCTCATTCAATAAGACGAAAGCGTTCGTATAGGCCAACTGACATTTTCCAATCCATTTATCTCTAAAACGTTTACGACTAGTTTGTAGAGCGTCATATAGCAACAAACAAAACAAATAGTAAAACCAGCGACCGCTGGGTCAGCGGGTCATACATCAAAAATACTGAATTGAAATGAAACAAGCCAAAAACAACCTTTGGCATTCATTAGCGCATGAGAGGCTGAACAATAT
>Ga0163217_1087734_pt1 | contig 10174 bp, 4 predicted proteins | sample SynspAceP_FD_185933 | JGI IMG/M metagenome (GOLD analysis project Ga0163217, IMG submission 185933) | Saline lake microbial communities from Ace Lake in Antarctica - Synechococcus sp. Ace-P (PacBio error correction) | ecosystem: Environmental > Aquatic > Non-marine Saline and Alkaline > Saline ...
ACAAAAAAAAAAAGAGAGAGGGATTTTGGGGAAAATACAAAGCTAAAAAACCGCCCCCCTAGTTTTTTTTTTTTGGGCTTTTTTTTTACCCCTCTTTAAATGTGGAAAAAGTTGGTTTTTTTTTTTTTTCCAAAAAAACTCCTTTGGACTTTTTTTTTTTAAAAACATATTAAAAAAGATTCAAAATTTTCAAATGACTTTCTTAAATTTAAAAAATAATATTTCGTTTCGAATTTTTTTTTCAATGGGCTTAAAAGTTTATCGTTCCGAGTCCGTGTAGACGCAAATATAAAGAGTAAATCAAGACAATAAAATTCTAAGAGACATTAATTGTAATAATTAAATCTTCTTGAGTTTAGAATACTTTTGGGTAAACCTAAATTTAATGTCCTTGTTTTATTTCCGTTCGAACACGTCCGTGCAGAACATAAGAAAAGTTTAGCAGAGTGATTGGGTTTAATTTTTAAATAACGAAATTGATTTAAAATAAAGAATGTTAAATTCTATTTTTAGGCAACGGTTTTAGCTATGAGTAGTGCGGAGGCAAGGAAACCTTTTTTTGTTTCCGTCTGAGCACGTAAAGCAAAAGCTTTTTTGTTTTGGTTTTAATTTTTTTAATTCATAAGAGCTAAAATTCCTAAAGATTTTTGCGGGACACATAAATATTACCAACCATTTGGTTTAACACAAAAGACCGCGCATTACTTATAGGTGTTGTTGTAATCAGTAGCGACACTTCGAGTAAAGCACGAAAGATGCGTTTTTTCCATATTTTCTCCCGTCTGAGGTAAACAAGTCCATCCTGCGCAACAGTTGCGGTCCCTGAGTTTTAAGTCCTTTCGTTATTCTATTGTTTAATCATCTGGAGGAATAAATTCCAATCTTCTGTCCGAATCTATAATTCTATATTTTTATCTCTAAGAAAAAGTCAATATATCTATCATCTTCAAGTTTTATTCACTTGACCTTTCTAAAAGTCCCACATAAATCCAATCGTTTTCTCTCAGTCCTTTTTTTCTGACTCGGAAGATTTGATAGGATTTCATTTTACAGGATTCACAACAGTCCTGGAAATTTTTAAGTCTTTCATCATCAGGCCATCTTCGGAAAAAACCATAATGAAAATTGGTTATCATCCTTTCAGATTTGAAATCTTGTTTTAGGAGAATCGTTTTGTTTATGGACTTAACCCATATATTGAAATCTTTTCTTTAAAGATTTGAAGGCTCTTGTATTAGAAGGCTTATCCTTGTACTTCAAAAATTATTATCATTTTGTCCAACCAATCGAATAGGCCAAAAGCATAATAAATGACTAAAAAAGTTTTTTTCATTTTGAGCTAGTTGATTACAACGTGTTTCGTGTATGATTTCTTTGCGTGTTTCAGCAACTAAATTAAAGTAAACAAAAGCGAAACCAGAGGAAATTCCGAAGAAATTTCCAAGTAAAGGCCGATACTAGCAATGATTATACACGTTGTTGTCCTTCCGTTATTTTTTATTTCAACAAAAGCTTCAATTCCAGATTCAAATGTCTTCAATTAATTTTTCTACTGAAATGGACGGTTAATTTAAGCATCCTATCCATGATGCCAACTATTAATATTTTTAAGGCTTCTCAAGAAATAAGGTCTTCCTTTGTCTTTTTTTAATGAATTAAAATCATTTGGAACCATTCTCCTATTAAATCTACTGGATTCACATCTTCTCGTTCTCCATCATTTGCATCAAGTCAAATTGTAATTGAATCCCAGAAGCTCTCAAATCTGGTATTGAGTACGTTTGAAAGGAATTTATAACTATGGTTCTTATGTTTCGGATTGCCACTTCGAAGATTCAAATGCCAGCTCATAATACTCAACAATGGTTTTTCTTAAATCCTTATTGAAATTAAGTTGAAATGCCTTTCCATTTCCAAAATTTTCGAAAGCACTTCTTTGGAAATTGGCACCCAAGTATAGTTGAATTGAGAAGTGGTATTTCAACGAAATCTTGATAAGGTATAATCTTCTCCATATGATTTAATGCAAATCTATAGATTTCTTATTCTATTGTTAGATGGAATAACACTTTCTAAATCAATTTTTTTTAAAAAAATCCCCCCGTTTTTTAATGGATTCTTGATACTTGATAAAATTTCTATTTTTTAATCTTTTGCTTTCTATTCTTCATTCCAATTATTTATACTCAAAGCAATCAAAATTCGCAATTACCAAACAGAAATAATTTTCTCCAATGGCATATTTAAAATACTTTCCAGTTTTATTTTCCATTGTAAGTTTTGTCTAATTTTTCGAAAAATTTTTAATCATTGGATTAGCGTTTGGTCTAATGAAGCACAAACCGGTTTTGTATAAGAATAGTAAAGGGCGGAAAAAAAAAGGCGACTATCATTCGTTTGGACACAAGTCCGAAATTTTTAAATTTTTTTTATTATCTTTTTTTGAAATAAGCCCAAATTTAAAAAAATTTTGGCGCCTGCAAAAATGCTACCTGCTATTGGGGTTAAAGCTCTAATTGCCCATTATTTTTATACCTTTGTTGTGCAAAGTATTTTTTCCGTAATTAAGTGACAATATATTAATGCCACCTGAACCAGCTATCGTCCAATTATTACTGCTTGAGTTTTCAATATTCGAACCGTATAAATGTCCCATATAGAGTAGTAAACTATTTCTAAATCTGTAACATCTTTACTTGCCCGAAACTTTTATTCGTATTTATTTTTGTTTACAAATTGGACTTTTCCGTTTCTTATTTTAATAAGAGTATTTTTTGGTTGTCAAATCATTTTGTTCCCCATTTTAATCCAAAAACTCCTGTAATTTTTCTTTCAGTTTCCTAAAATGATCTCGGTAATTCCCAGAAAAAGAAATTGCTTTTCAATTGTATTTAATCTCCTCCATTCTCCGATATTTGAGTATTCCTTTTTCACAACAGAGATAATTGGTATCGTTTTTCGCCTATAGTAATTTCAGCATTTTATAATTTGATTCTGTTTTTTTAAAAAATTTTTTTTTTTCCGGGCCCCCCTAAATTTTAATAATTAAATCCAATTTTCATTATAAATCGTTAACGATTCCATTTTCTAATTTAGCAAGCATATCACTTCTTTTATTTAATTAAGGATTTTTGTAAAAGGTGCCCAAATATCTTTGCACAACCGTATTTTGTATATGAAAAGTTGCGTGTAAATTAACACAGATTGTTTCGTTTAAACTGACCTTAAAAATAGAAAAAGCCAATGAATTTAAGCACTTGCCACAATTTTATATACGGTGTTGGCACCAAGTTTTTTTATTCTATTGGACTGTCACTCCTTTTTTTCAAATTTTTCAATATGTTTCCTTTTAATCCCCGATTCGTTAAAATCATTTTTCTTATCAGTAAATAATTCAGGTTTTCGGTAAAGTCAATAACGTATCAGGAATTGAGTTCAATTCATTCCATTTACTGCAAGACTTTTCTAAACCTTTAATTCCGCCAACCCTTCTGGGATTGTTTAATTTCATTATATCCCCAATTGTCAGTCTTTTTAGTTTCGGAAACTCTAAATACTTTTTTAGGTAAATTTCTTTCAGTTTATTAGAATGAATATTTAAGTACTCAAAGATTTTTTCAATTCTAAAGTTCCGTTTGAAGTTAGTCAAATTCTCATAATTGAAAAACTTCTTTTTGGTCAAGATAATTTCCGTTTCATAAACCTAATTTTAGATTGTTTTTAAATCTTTATCCTTTGAGTTTCTCACAATTAAATCTCCCATTGAATCTCTGTATTTTATAATCATTTCTCTCAAGTTGCTTAATTGTTAACACAACGTAATTAAAAATTTATAATTTTTCTCGTAACAATTATATGCTTCAAAGTAAGTCGCTGAAACTTTTTTCCACTACCAGCTCCAGGAATTTATATCTATGCTTAAACGTTTCCTTTTTTTTGAGAAGTTATAAAATTCCATTTTGGGAATGAGTATTTATTATTTGTAAAAATAATTACTTTCGAGTTTTGGTTGGTTTTCTATTCCGAAAACCTATTATGAAACTTTGATTTTTTTCCAAAAAAGGTCAATTTTCATTAGCAAAATAAATTTCACCTTCCAACGTCCCAATTTAAATAGTACAAAGTAATGAGAAAGAACGTAACAGAAATATTAAGTCCCATTCAATAATTTGTCCGTATTTGACTAGATTTTTTAAGTAGAAAACTTGTAATACTAAATTGAATAAATTCCAAATAACCAAAGTATGCTCCAAATTACCCCAAATCCATAATGAAGAATATGAAAATCCGAATGAAAGACTAATATATACTAAATATTATATTGGATTTCTGTGTCATTCAAATTGGTGGCAACAATAGTATATAGAACATATGTTTTGCTATAAACTGCTAATTTAAGATATATATAATATATGTTATATAATCTTTTTTATAAATTGCTAAGTATCGAGAAAGAATTTTTTATTTTCTTAAATGTAGTAAGTGGCAACATGGGTGTATATTTCCAGTAGTCTTTGTAGAACTATGCCCTAGTAAAACCTGAATTTGTCTTAAATCTACTCCAGCTCTAATAAGGTGAGTTGCAAAGCTATGACGCAGCAATATGAGGCGTTACAGGATATTTAAAATGCTGCTTTGCCGCTGCATTTAAATACTATTTTCCAAATGCTTTTGTCTGAATTATTGTTTTCCGTAAAAACCCTTCAACGATGTAACTTTTCTGGTTTGTATTGTTTATAAATATTCTCTTAGATCCTTCAATAAATGAATGTGAAGTAAGGTGTAAAGCGATCCTTATTGCCCCTTATGCGGCCTCAATCCGTATCATCATTCTTTACTAATCATATCAGTAATTTTTTAAAATTACGAGTTCATTGCGTCTAATTTCCGAAGAAATATAAAAAGACTTACAATACATTTTGTGTTTTAAAATTATTGGTAATGTGCAATAATGAGCATAACATCTTCTTTGAAAGTACTTTTTTGGTAATTTTTTTTTCTTTTCTAGGTTTTCTACCTCATAAAACCGATTAGGCATATCCAAAGTACAGATTCATAAGTGAAAAACTAATACTGTTAAATTGCCAGAATTGGATGTAAGCATTAGGACTTGTCTTCTTGAAACCTAGTTTCAATATATAGTTCTTGCTAACAATCACTTTCATAATTGAAACTATTTCTTAGTGTGTTAATGATTGATGAAGTTTCACAAAGAAGTAAGCATATGTTTTCCGTATTATTGGCAATATTTCCCTCATTCTAACTTATCTAAATAAGCCTGTTAGACAAAATGCGGTAAAGTAGATGTAATTGTCTTTGTTCCTAAAACCAAGTAATATCAATGCTTTGTTTGTATCCTTGATGTTGCTTTTATCAAAAAGTAATTGCAGTTTACCCAAAACAACGCCATTAGAAAGACCTCGAAAATTTTGTTCAAATTTCTTTGGTATTCAAGTGTAAGCCATATGTAAACGCATTACTCCTCCATTTTCACTTCTGGTATTGCTTACTAGTGCATGAATAACTTTGTCCAGGTGTTGAATTGAAGTCTTATAACGTTTTTCGTTAATTAAAGATGCTTTAAAGTAATGACTCCTTCCTTCTCCATAATCTTTTTTTTAAGGCAATCTAATTTGATATAATGATTTAGTCGGTATCTAATCGAAATAATGTTCGCATAAAGCATTCACTTAAGTTTAATTCGATGAGATTTCAGGCCGGAATGTTTTTGTATGTCAAAATCAAATTATCGGAGAACCGATAAAAATATTGTAACCTACACTGAAGAGTGGTACCAATATCAAAAAGCTAAGGACCAACCCAACGCTTTTAATAACAAAGTAGACAAACCAACTTAAGTTGAATCGTAAATATAAAAAAACAATACAACAAGGAGGTAAAGTAACCGTAAAGAAACTGTACTACTAGAAAAAGGCTTCGACCCTAATTTTTTTTACAATTACTGGAAACCAAAAGGCGAAGTGTACCTAATTTTGTGTAATGAATACGGACTTCAAAAAATAAAAGAAGGGCAAAACAATAAGTATGTTCTGGTACTTTTGCCAAGAATATATGAGTATACAAAGCGATAATAGCACACGATAAGCTGCGCTTAGCCTAAAAAATAAAAAGCCTAACCGACTTGCACAACTGCATTTTTTGACTTGGCGGTATAGCCACAAGACTTACAGACCCTTAAACCTATGAAAGTGAATAAGTCATTTTTTTATAATCGTTGAAGCAAACCATAAATGCCATAAATCGGCAAATCAACTTAGCACTAATGAAGTTTTTTTCAATAGAAAAACGAGATCTAGAATACAAAAAATTCACATACCTATAATTTTTCAAGCTAGTTCACAGTTCCTAACAAAAAACTGTGCAGATTTTCTAGCTACCTCACCATAGTTTCGTTTATTGCTAAATTGACGCCTTAACCTAATGAGCAAATTTCCAAGAAATCAAACTGTCCTATCATTTGTTTATAATGTAAGAAATTGGTCAAAAAACTATAAGGCAGCTTCGGCTTTCTTTTCTAATTAAAAATAACTTCCCTGTATAACCACTAATCAGTGACTACCAACCAGATCCATCGATCAACCTTACAGGCTAACAGCACTAAGATTCTATCGTGATACGCCAAGTAGAATGATGACCCTGCTGCAAGAACAGATGCAATGCTACACAGAATAAGCGCTAAAAAAGGGGATACCTGGTTGTACTGGCAATTGTTGCAATCACTTTTACTATGTGGCGGACAGGCTGTAATTTACTATTACAGACTAGAGAAGGCGAGCCAAAAAGTATAGAGTTTTTAAGTACCGCATGATGGTTTTTTTTTTACCGATGTGCCCCGGCTTACGTAAAGGGTACTCCCTCAAACTATTATCTTACAGCGAACTGAGGCTACGGCTTGTGTTGCCGTAAACAAAATCCGATGCAGAGCAATCCTTTAAAAAGTCGCACCAACTAGAGCGTTTTTGGTATGTTGTCAATGCAAGAGGCCTTCAATCAAAATTTTTACCAAGAGTAGAACGTCTTAATAGTCGTACCACGAGGAGCGCTATTTGCGATTGTTACAAAACGCCCAAGACCTTATGGCAGCGGGTGCCGCAATAATTTAATTCCTCCTATTTGGGATTAACACCAAGTAGCGTCTTCAACACTTCGAAAACGCTTAGGGAAGGGGTAAGTAATGTAGCGTTTCGAGCAGTTGGGTAGTGCAGACTAAAACAGTAACTTGTTCCATAGTACAGCATAGTTTATCGGTTCTACAAATTTTATTATAACTGGTTAAATGAGTATTCCTAGATATAAATCCCTAACTTGAACTTTATTAATCTTTAAAAGGAAATCGGTATGGACCAATGCCTATATAGAAATGGATACCCTTAAATTTTTGTTGTTTCAACGTGCACCATCTCAAAGAGGTACTTGCAACAAGAAGTTTTTCCCGAATACGATGAGGAGTCTATTGCTATGATGCTCGACTCGGTAAAAGAATTTTTCAGATAAGACTGTTATCCTATTTTAAAAGAGAAATGGACGAAAAATCCTCGCACTTCAAGGATTGGGTAAATCAATCGTACATCCACAAGTAAGCAAATACATGAAAGCAGGGGGTGAAATGGGCTTTTTAGCAGGTCCGTTTTCTTAATGAAGCTGGTGTAATGCAAATGCCTTCCATGGTGGTACATGCTTCTGCTTTTTATTCAGGAAGCCGCCAAATAACCACCCTACCGGGCCTATAATTGGACTTACCGTGGGCGCAGCAGAATTGATTGTACATTTTTGGAATCAATTCCTCAAAGATACCTATGTTCCCAATGATGGCCGGCCCAATGGGGGGGTACCAATGTGCCTCACGAGCCCACAGGCAGGAAGCTCCCCTTTCAGACATCGTGACACCGCCTGTGCCTGATGGTGAGCGTAATAAAATAAACGGACCAAAAAATATTCATCTCCGGAGGATTATAAAGGATTGCGAAACAATATGGTGCAATCTTGGTATTAGCACGTATCAAAGAGCTCCTGCGAGGAAGCCAAGGGAAATTTCAACTCTTTGTGGTACCGAAAAAACGACCGATAAAGGTGGGTAATTTAGAACAAAGAACGTTACCACGGTAGGCGATTTTCAAATAAATGGTTCAAAGAAGGCACTGCACTCACAATCTATTTTTGGAGATAAAGACAACTGTACGTGGGTTGGGTGGGTGAACCTCATAAAAGCCTAAAGTATATGTTCCTGAATGATGATACGGTGCACGAATCGCTGTAGTCGGGGTGCTGCGGCAATTGCCTCATGGTGCTTACGCATGCCTCCTTGAATTTATGCCAAAGAAAAGAACCCCAAGGGAGGGAGCTGCAACGCACAGGAAAAAAAAGACGCTTCCAAGACACAACCCTTATCAATCAATCACCAGATGTACGCAGAATGCTTCTATTACAAAAAAGTTAAAATTACAGAAGGAGTCCTTAAGTTTAGTGTTTTTGACACTCGCGTACCAAGATCTTCGGAATCGCTTGCCAGATGTAGAAAGTAGAGCAAAAAATATAAATTACTGCTAGAAATATTGACTGCCAGTGGTAAAGACGTTATCACTGCTGAAATGGCAATCACTTCTGTGATAATGGAGTGCAAGTGCTAGGAGGTTAGGTTTCTGTCAGATTATATTTTTACGCAGTACATTACGGGATATCCGAATTCTCAGCTTATATATGAAGGTACACCGGTAATAACAGTCCCAAGATTCTTCTGGAAGGAAAAATCACGCATGAAAATGGAAAAGATGCAATTACTCTCTGAGGAAATTACCGAATTCTATTAAAGAAAGTATGGCACACCGAGTTCGCTGAAGACCTTTGGCCAAAAAAATTAAGGTAGCACACTAAACTAACGCAAAAAAGTGCTACATCGCTGATGGGGTTACGCATGGAAAGGCGATACCACCGGGTTTTTGGCGGATGCCACGCCCTTTTATGAATTTTTCAGGTACCATTATTAATGGCATGCAATGGTATTATGGGCATGAAAGCACAAAAAGGCAATGGTTTCTGAGATACTAATTTTTAGTGCTGAATTCTACGAGAACAAAATCCACGCCATGCCATTTTATTTTAAATACGAACTCCTAAAACAACGGGGCTTGCGAAATCCTGATGAACAAGGCAGCCCCTACACTGAATACAGAAAAGGCAAGTATTTGCTTATAATTATGAGTGGAGGAGTCAGGAAGCCAAGAAAATCAGGATCTAAAAACCCAAACAATTAACAATGAGCAGATAAAATCAAATAATTCGACCTAAAAGGTAAAAAGTAGCCCATCGTTACTGTTCAGTAAGGGGATAGGGCTTTCCCATAGCCAAAGGTCTTGCGAGAAGCGGGGCCAGAGTAGTGATCAGTAAGCCGTAAACAAGAGGCTGTAGAGGCCGGTGGCAAAGGAGTTCACACGAAAGCCTGGTTTAGGGCTATAAGGTATTGAATGTCGATATTGGGGACACTGCCCAAAGTAGAACAACTGTAAAGCAAAACAATCGAAAGCCTATGGCGAATAAGATATCTTGGTGAATAATGCCCAGCCATGAAATCCTTTTTTACGGACCCTTAGAAGGCGGCCGGCAGATGAGGAAGTTATTCGATAAAATCTGGGTGTTAACGTCAAGGCACCATGGATAACCTTTCTAATTTAGCACAAAGCCATATATGAAAGCCAAACGCGGGCGGTAGCATCATCAATAATAGCATCGGTAGAGGCAAATTCAACCCCGGATTTCGATTGGCCTTATAGTATGACGAAAATCTGCCCTGATCCATGCTCACAAAAAACCAAGCCAAAGATGGGGCGAAATACGGCATCCGTTCTAATGTGGTTTCCCTGGAATTTGATTAAACAAACTTTAGCGAAAGTCTCTGGTCCGATGAAAAACTGGCCGCACAGTATACCCAGCGTCATTCTTTAAAAAGAGTGGCGCCACCGGATGAAATGGCCGAATTGGTAATGTTATTGCGTCTGATGCAGGAAATCCCTATATGACAGGGGGCGGTGTATGCAGCAGATGGCGGTTATTTAAATTTCAAGGCTAATATACAGAAACTATGGAATTTTGACTACAGCATACATCGATTAGCAACTTCAAAAAAAATTTGAAAGAATTTTATGGAAACCTACGTGCT
>Ga0163217_1015926_pt1 | contig 10173 bp, 10 predicted proteins | sample SynspAceP_FD_185933 | JGI IMG/M metagenome (GOLD analysis project Ga0163217, IMG submission 185933) | Saline lake microbial communities from Ace Lake in Antarctica - Synechococcus sp. Ace-P (PacBio error correction) | ecosystem: Environmental > Aquatic > Non-marine Saline and Alkaline > Saline ...
CGGTTCACCAGGCTCCTAACCCTAGCCCCAAGGGCTTAAAGCCAAATTATTTAAAAACAATATTAATTCCTTACTATACACAAGGGCTTCCAAGTTCTTTTTTCATTTCATATTTTATTTCATTCGGGGGAATCCATATCGTATATTTTTTAATAACCCGTCAAGGTAACCTATTGTTACTGGGAAAAGGGCTGGTAAAGGAGATTGCTTGTCGAGTTGTTGACTTTGTACCCACTGAATAGGCCAAAGATTAATAGGCTTATCGAGTTGAAAAATCTAATAACCTGCGCTTGTCCGCATCTATTGCGGGATTCAGTCGAAGCACCGGAATACAGAACAGCGATTGCCTAATCAATTACCAAGTGCTTGATACCACCATAATACCACTGCAAAAGAAATCGTGCCCCATTTTCCGGAGTTGCTCGGAAAACTCGGTCAAATCCACTTCAGGTTAGCGACCACCATGCATCATGCACAGATCCGGTAGGCTGAGACTGTCCCGAATGCCTCATCGAGGTGCATCGCGGCTTCCTGAAGGATTCATTCCAAAATCCACAAATTCCATTACTATATGGGCAGTCCACTGCGTCGGAACTGACTCCCATCCAAACCAAAGCTCACAATGGCTTTCATCTGTAGGAAAAAGGCTGGAATAATCGTGTGAAAAGGCGCTTGCCTGGCCCATAAGCATTGCAAAAATGAGTCGATTCCTGAACGTTGACCTGTGCACCTCGATTTTGAAAAACAAAACCAATCCATCAGGGAAACCATTCCGACAAAACTCGGATAGATAACTGTTGAAATCACGCGAAACCATATTTCATCTTACGCGACGGTTAGGTTAGGGATAGTATTTCCACACTTCAATCTCAATACTCTCCTGCAGATACTGCGTGCGCCTGACTAGGAAACAATCAATGCTGCTTGCGCTAATTGTCGTAGCTTGCTGAAATTGCAGCGTTCCACCGGAAATTTTGTCTGCAATTCGGGCTGCATAAATATCACACGATCCCATAAGCCAACTAGTAGTGCGAGTATGTGCTCACAAAACCCATAAGTAGCGATAAGTCGTACTTCCAGAATATAAAATTTGTAGACCGCGGTCCCTGCCCGTTTGAGGAAGCGCCCGCAATCATAGCCTCGAATTGGTAACTGATGCGCGTCCACGTACTCTTCAATATTTGAAGTATGTGTCTCCAAGATGCTCGTGAGCTCAAAAAAGAACCACCGGCTGCTTTTTCATGTATGATCAATCGTCCGAGCCAATTTCCCTCTTAAAAAGGCAATCTCTGCCAGCCTTTGGCGATTTTCATCATAGTATGTGGAGGTATAGGATTCTGAAAACCTCCCCTTTTTTTTGGTAGCATTGGCATATAGTCTGCAAAATCCGGTAAATTTACATCGCTGCTGATGTTGCTTTCCGATTTGCATAGCGATCACCTCAGAAACAGGCAAACCGTCTCGCCGTAGTCGATTTGCAGTGGAAAGAGTGGCGCATCGAAGCTCCCCGGAATTTGTATGTAAGCAAACCAACATAACAGTCCGAACAGAAACGTGAAGTGGACCTCATCAGGAATATACTTGATCCCAAGTCCATGAAATAGCTCGGATGCCTGATTGATTTTGGGCTCTTCCACTCCGTTGAAGCCGAGAGTTTTCTGTTTTCGCATCCCTTAACGTATGTAGCAAAATGTCTCCTCCTATCCCAAACTTGCGGTTCTATGCGTAGTCTAAAACTGGCGATTACGAATTGGCGGCATCCATTGCCTGAGGTCCGACCTTTTTCAGATGTCCAAGGCCACTTGTGTTGCAATTAGCGGTTGACTGGTTGCAGCCATGGCCATTCCTAGCAAGGATTTCTGATCTGGTTGAAGTGTCTTCCAGGTCAGGACCGACTTGACGTCAAAGTTATTCCAAAAAACCGAAAGGATCAGCCGTTAACTAATAGCTTATTCATGCGCTAAGGATTGAGTGAGCCTATAATTTAACAAAAAGAGAGTGGTCTGATTTCTACAATTTGAGACAGGAAAATCAGTGTATTGAATGGTGGTAGGAGCCAATCTAATCATTTAAAGCAATTCTTAGCCGAAAACGCTGAAACAAATCAAATCCCTAAGTAACTGAAATAATCAGGGCGGCTCCAAAAAAAAAAAGCGAATAATCAATTAATTCTATAACCTGTATTGGGTTCTAAAATCCAGGCCCATTCACGGAAAGCATGGTGAATAATTTCGTGGCACAAAATATAAACAAGCGATGTGGCGATCAAACCAACCAAAAGAGCTTGAGAATTTCTGGAAATCGAGAATATTGCGCGTAGATGCTAAAGCTATTGCTGGATAAGGCGATTGGTGTTCTGCGTAATTGATAAGGTTCGTACTACCAGCTTTCGCTGAACGTGGGCCAGTGCTTCTGGGTTAAATGAGGCATCAAAATCCAAAGAAATGATGAAAGACTCAAGAGCACAACGATCAACTGTGTAATAGAACATTTTTTGGATTTCCATTTGATTGGGATTACTTTCATGCCTGCCGGTTTTTGGTCGATCAGCGGTATTCCATTGTTGCTCGTAATTTTTTTTCCGAACGTTTCCGATATATCCACCCAGTTTTGGTGATTTCCGATTCTCTACAAACATCCACAATTAAATCGAAACTGATCTCCACGCCAGGGATATCCAATGGCCTTTCTTCGTTCATATTCCTCGAACAATTGCACCATCCTTTTTGCTCAATTTCTTCCGAGAGAAATGAAACCAAGGCAAAATAAGAGTCTTCTGCAAACTTCGCCCCCGCTGAAGGACGGTTTGAAATTCACTAATGCCAAAATGGATTTTCCACCCGGTCGCTGATAGCATCAAAATCACTCTAATTCATGCGCTGGAAGTAAATCCAGAATACGCTTCTGAAATCTGTGATTGAGCCTTCCGAAATTCGTTTGGCGCTCGGCAGACTTAGGTTGAGTTAGGAAGGCGATTTTTTCTTCAGTTCTTGTAAAATATACAGCAGAAGATGATTTGGAGTCGAATTTATAGGGTCGGGAGTGACTTGCCCCCCTAAAAAAACAAACCCAGTCAAAATGAGCTGACTGGTTCGAGTTTTTTGAATCTAACATTTTCAGGGAATTATTCCCATTGTAAACCATCACGATAGTTTCCGTAAGATGATTGCTCTATCCAATAGTGATTCGAAGGTTTTCACCGTCCCAAAAGATTCTTCTCCCAAAGAATCTCTGCCTGAAACCCTGCTGTTCCCTGCGAAGCATATAGCTTTCGAAGGGCCAGATCACAGCATCAAAACATGTCTCGGTCATGAGGGCCTCCAAATCGAAAGGAAGAAGTTAAAGGCCTTTATGTGCTTCACTTCCGAACCTGACCTTGCAAGCAACTCCCAAGAAGCATGATGTCCATGGATCAGAGACTCATAAGGTTGTCCTTCTGATTGTAGGCCCATTCTTAGCCATCGTTGAGGTAAAGTTTGGTTGAAGCGGAGAAGGTCATTGAATTGGTGGAAAATGATGCCTTTAATCACCGATACAAGACGCCATTTGCTGATCCGCTGCCTCCGATACAGGTCGTCAGCGAATAATATCCGTTAGAAGCTTTGATCCGCATCGAACTCACAGGTCATCCGATAGCCGACTATCTGTTTTAGAAGTGGCTGCAAATGTCAAGGTGAAAATGACGAAGCTTGGGCTTCCTCACGGGATGTATATCATCCCGGCGTCACATTTTCGTAGAAGACTGTTCCACAGACCCTCATTCCGCCATCGGTTTGTATTAAACCTAGAATTCCTAAATGGAATATCATTGACGATTGGCACAGCCACGTCGGCCCGAGAGAGCCACCACCCCCAGTTGAAATGGATGAAAATTTTGAGCGTAAATGGAATTTCAGGTGCTGGAGCCTAGCAAAGACGCCATTGTAAGCAATCTGACTTGGGAAGCCCTGTAACTGGGTGCAGAAAGCGACTCCTTGAAGGCCAAACCGTGACGGTTGGTCCAAACGGGTACTTTTGAGACTTACCGAGTTGTCAGTAATACTAACTCACTTCTGAACGACATCGGTAAGGATTCGATCCACCTTGATTTCCCATTTGAGTCACTACTTCTGCTTGCGTGCCAGCTAGTGAGTATTTCGGCCTCTGAGATATTGTGAGTCATCGGCTTCCTGTACAAGACATGCTTGCCACGATCCCATTGCATATTTTTGCTGCACGGCATGGACGTCAGGGTGGAAATGTTTACCCGGCGTCAATATCAGTTTCGGTGCCAAGCATTTGCGGTAATCTGCGAGCTTGGCATTCGGAAATTTTCCACAGAGCGTTTTGGCCGAACCGGAAATCCACACGCAAACGCTACGATCGCTCCCGACCGTTACAGAGCCAAGCATGATCGCGGCGCCCTTTGCCACGGCCTCCGAATGCTGCAATTTTAATTGTCCAGAACGGAGCGATGAAAATCCACTCCCTCGAAACATTCTTGGAACTAAAAAATGAGGACGCAAATAGCGGCATTTTTGATAAAGTCCCGACGACTTTCCCAAAATAGGTTAATAAGGTTTTTTCATGAAAATAGGGGTTGATTGTTATCGAGCTTAAAATAGGAATTTGCAGGTTAAAATCATTTGGATGAATGGCAGTTATGCTGAGTTGTATTTAAGCAAATTTCGAAATATCAAGGAATTAACTATCTCTAGAAATCAGAATTTGTTAACGATATCCGTAGATAAAATTATTTATTTTAAACCTGTATGGTTACCTGATATTAACCCATTTATTGATCAAATAACTCTACCAAAACCTACCTACTTATGAAAGAGGGTGTATCAAAGAAACCAGGAGTTAGCGTCCGCGTCGCTTTGAGCCCAGATGGGATCAACTTTTGTATAAATATATATATTACAAATCCATGAATCTTGGTGCTGGCGAATCATCTATTTTGCCGACCAGATTACCTAGCGCTGGTTGCAATACTCGTTTCTAAGTCGGCAACATTGCAGTTGAATGTGATTTTGAAAGTCGAATCCGATGACTCTGAAGAGGTAGCGCACAAATGAGGGCGCAAGCTTGCATTCATTTTGTACGCTTATACGTCCGGCAATTTGATCCAATGCTTTATTGCAAAGAGAGGAGCACTTCCATACTCCCATGAGCTGTGCCTCGAATTTCCCCGATCAAAACGATGGACTGCATTGAGTCGCAGCCAATCTCGCCGGATACACAATCAGTCATTCTACGAGCAACTTACCTAGGTAAATTCTTCCCGCTCTTGATGACGGCCTCTAGGTACGTCACCCTGCAAAATCTTTGATTTTGATCCGGAGTGCAGGATTGCAAGGCCATAAGCTACTGCCAGCGCTTGGGGGCATTGTCCGAAGTTACCCGACGTGCGGCCCTGAAACAAAGAACACAAGGTAGAACGCTTGAGGCAGATTCCTTACAGTAAGGTGCAGAGAAGTGAAAGTTTGAAGGAGGATATGCCCGCTTGAAGGTCTGCGAAGTGTCTTGCGAGTCAGAAAAACTCATCGAAGATAAAATCAAAGATGCGACCTGGTGATTCCACTGCTTTGGTGATGGGAAAAAAGTCACAAATAGCTAGTCACCAGAAGAATGGTGAAAGTATGAAAAACCGGTTCGGTAATCGTCGATATGGCGGTGGAATCGCGGGAATTAAATCTCAGAAATAAACAAACGGTGGTCAAAATCGGAGTAACCCGTTGGGGAACCAATTTTGCGCTTTTGCTTCCGCGTATGCAAGTGTTATTGTTCCACAATATCAGTACACTGTTCTGTCACTTGAGTAGCAGGATGGATTGAATCTTTTGGACTTTGATGAAAGAAATCACCAGAGATCAGTGAGTCACTCATGGATGGTAATTTTGAATCCAGAGTTCAACCAAAAAAATCTTGAATCTTTAAACCCCGCAACCCATGAACGCAGATTCATTACTTATTCTTAGATATCATCTAGTCTTCGGCGAAGTACCTCGGCTTACGAACTGATCACCAAAGTGCCCTACGCTGCAATAACGCCGCTGGAAATGTCGGGTCTTCGAAAGCGATCTCAGGAATCACCATATTTGGCGCTGATAGCCTGCATGGAACTAGAATACAGTTCTGAGCAAATGCTCGAATGCTGCTTTGATTTTGGCTACCATCATTCAACGTGGTGGGGGCTAACGTGGTGACAGATCGAAATGCAAAATGTTTAGAGAATGACATACTGATCAAAATGGGCCTACCTGGTCTCCTCGAGTCTATTAGCCTCCGGGATCAAAAAACTTTGGAAAAACCAGACCGCCCGGAGGGTAATATTTAATTCTGGCTGCGGCTTTGATTGGATGGCCAGCGACCTTGGTTCGGCTGAATATCCTCTCTTTGTAAGATTTTGTGGTACCTGATTGGAGAGCATTGGCCTGTACATTTTCTCAGAAAAGTAAAGAAATGACCAAAATTCCAGAAAATGGAAGCCCTTTCATGGTTTTGGGGGATTGGCTTTCTTTGCTGTAGCTCTTTCGAGATAATTTCTGAAGACTCCAAGTCGGTAAGATACTTACCTTGATCAGTAAATGCGGATAAGTATTATCGGTCCTGTGCTGAATTGGTGGTTTAGTCACCAGATCGATGGTGCTTATATGAACGTTAATGGAAAAAATCTCTGGCTCGCCGACTTACTTTCAAGGACAACATCCACTCAACGTGATCTACTTATAGCTTTTTAAGCCTCCCGAGTGCTCGTTTTAAAACCCAGGAGAACCGATTTATAATGATTGGGCTGATGTGATTTTCTTTGCTTTTGGGCGTACTGGTGGTGATTCCATCGGGCGAGCAGATAGCCGGTGGTGGATTCCTGCCCATTCATATCTGGAATGGCACCGTTGTGTACGGTTTATTGAATAGTAATGTGCTCATGCCGTTGCAGGTTCACGACGTTGGGAGCCTTCAGTGATATTTCTTACGCCGGCAAAGCATTCAAGCGAGAATCGCCGCCGACTAACAGTGCTTCTGGAGGTTTCGGACAGGCTGTAGATCGTCCGGCGCGTGACTGGTCCACAGAGTCAAGCGAAGCAGAAAGTTGGAGTCGAGAAACAGACGATGTATTCGATGCAGCTTCATCGTGTTGAATCGTTCCGGTTATTGTGGAATGGCTGTGGCGCAAGCCCAGCACACGTCGATCGGGATTTGATGAGCAGTGCGAAAGCGAAACTATTAGACTTCAAGTTTGGCAATCCATCCGGTGGCATAGGGCGAATGCCGGCCCCATGATTCTTGTTGGCCGAGCAAATATCTCCCTACTGATAATTGATCGAAATCGGAATCTATCAGACAATGAGCTTCCACAATACTGATCGGTCTTTGTCGTGGGCGCGCAAATGATGTGGTAGAATTCCAGCGCAGCGTGCAAATCCTCAACCGCCCAATTTTACCGATGCCCAATCCTGAAGCAGACAAAGCAAAACCGTCACGTCAGCAAGCGAAGCATGGCGAAAGGCCTATGGCGGAAATAGAAAACGAGCTTTTTCGCTATACCAAACTGCCTGATGCTTTCGCGATGGCGAACAAGACGATCACGAAGGGTAGTGAGCTGAAAGGAGAGAGATGTGAGGGATTATGATTTAGAGAATGACTGATTACGAGATCTTTGAAGATTCGAATCATTGGTTCAGGTCTTCGGGGCTGGAACCTTTTTTTATTTTTCTCTCAAATTTGGATCAACCTGTTTTAGGACATGGGCTTAAGTTCTGAAGCCACTTTTTATGGAAGTGAAAAAAATAATATGGTTAATTGCCTTTTGTTGCTGTATTGGGTGTTCTGGGGTTAGAAGAATTGCCATAGAAGTAGCTCAATTTTGATTTACAAACTCCTATGAAGAAGAAATTGACTACGATGTGGGATAATTTTCTTATATGAATTGGATATTGGAAGAGACTTGGATGGAAAATAATATCAATAATATCTACAAAATTTAAAACCAAGGAAAGAATCGAGTACACTAATTAAGAATCATATCGCAATAAATAATTTCACACAAACCAATAGCGCGTTGAAGGAAATTGAAGTTTCAGATAACCGTTCCATGTGATCTACTATTGTTTTAACTTTTAAAAGTTTTCAAGTCTTCATACTTGGACCTTTTTCTATTTTAAAGAATCAGGCCCAATTTAAATTTTCAATAATGAAAAAGTCTACTCTAGATTTGTGCACTTGCTTTTCATTCATAGGATGCTCTCCCAAGAAGAATGCCAGCAGAAGTGGCCCTCAATTTGGATTTGAAATTGACGTATGAAGAAGAAATGACTTTGAAGTGCGGGGATTATTATTCATACAACATTTGATATGGAAGGAAGAATTAGATGCGAAAAACCATCTCAGATATCTAGTAATTTAAAAAGCCAAAGAAAGAAAGAACATTCTGATTCGGGGCTGATCATTACTCCAATAAAATTTTTAATTTCAAATACAAACAATAGGCCTGTTGAAGGGAAATTGGAAGTTTAAGATAACTTTGATTTAAGGTGAATCTTTCTATTTCAATATGAAAGTTCAGGTCTTGGACTTGACCTTTTTTCTGATTTATCGAAAGATTGAAATAGACACTTGAAGTAAGCCAATCTCTTAACTCGAAGGGAGCTTTTTATCCAATCAAAAGGGCGGATAAAGCTTAAAATAAACGGACCAAAGCCGGACACTGAAATATAGTAAAAGGCCAGAAAAAATGAGCTAGATGACACCTTTTGCGCAATCGCTGTCTTGGTATTGAAATAATCACTAATTCCCATACAAACCTAAATTCACTCCTAAGAGCAAAGAATCAGTTTGCAAGAATTATGGAAACCTGGAAATTAGTACAATCAAGATAAATTCGGGTAAAAAGCAGAATCCCAAAACTGACTAGCTGCTGGCCAATTTTTAGCGGATAGGAGCGAGGCAAATTCAGAACCAATCACATTCCTCAACTTTCAAATCGAACTTTTTCAGCAAATCGGATAATGCAAAACAGGCGCACTCAGCAAACCAAAAGCAAATCCATCGTAGGTCTATCCTCCTGATTGATAGGAAAATTAAAACCCATTGTGCAGTAGGGAGTGATACAACTTTACCAATAAAATAGCAATTGGGTCGCTTTGAATTCGAGTTGCAATTCAGAACGAGAAACTGAATGAATCCTCGGAAAAAAGAGGCTTTGAAATGACACGATCTGGAAAGTCGCTTGATTCGAATAAATGATTGCGAAGTCAAGGCTAATCCAAGTAAAATGAGCAGAGAAAGGATTGGTTTGATTATACCACCGACTAATCGCAACGTAAAGTCAGAAAAAACATATAAATGAGAACAAGGGATGCTGTTTTAACCCCATGTTCCAGAAATGCCTCAGTATGCTAGGGGTAGGTACAGAATGCAAGGGAATGAAGAGAGACCACGGTGAGGCGAGTTTGTTCAATTCATCAAATTGATGAAACCGAATCTGAAAAATCCCCCAAGATCAAAAACAAACCAACCACAGCAAGAAGGCCACGTCATATTTCCAGCACTCGCTCGGCTACTAACCACGTGCTGCGGTATACGCCATAGAAGACTCTGACCAATCAGAAGTACTAGCACAAAAAACGCTAGAAGAGGCCTTGTAAAAAAGGGATGACGCAGACTTTGGTAAAAGAGTCAATTCATGTCGCAACTCAATTTTTCCATCGAGATTTCAAGTATGAATCGTAATTGAATAGCTTTTCAAATCTGCAGATTCGATTGATCAAAAGCTTTCCCATCCTCCACAGCGGAAAGGATCATTTCTCAAGCATTTCTTGAAGTAGCTGCTCTATCGTGGTAAAGGGGTCAATCCAAAATAATCAATTCAGGATACCCAAAAGTGCAAGATCAATCCGCTTTCCTTAGCATTCCAGAAGGAGTAGGGAGGAAAGCGGATTGTAGAAAAAATCGCCTATTCCCACTAGTTTTTCAAGTAGCAGATTGAGAATGTTTATCGAGCATTTTGTTTCTGAGGCAAATGCGATCAATTCATCGGATCAGAAAATCCGGGAGATCTGTGGTTCAGCCATGCTGAATAATTTAAATCTAGTCTCTTATATACACGGGTTCGCTTCACGAAATGCAGAAAGCATATTCTCACCTTCAAGGTGGATCTCTAATGGGAGCTTAAGTAGAACATGGACTTCA
>Ga0163217_1091046_pt1 | contig 10173 bp, 14 predicted proteins | sample SynspAceP_FD_185933 | JGI IMG/M metagenome (GOLD analysis project Ga0163217, IMG submission 185933) | Saline lake microbial communities from Ace Lake in Antarctica - Synechococcus sp. Ace-P (PacBio error correction) | ecosystem: Environmental > Aquatic > Non-marine Saline and Alkaline > Saline ...
GACCCAGGCTTGCACCTACAGCGTTCTCCGCCAAGGTAGGCATCATCGCCCTGCACCCTTCCTCTGAGGCATAGGCGCCATCACGTTCTTTCATTGCCTGCATGGTCTTGTTCTGTAATCAATCCATGCGCGTTTCGGGTAGTTCACACGAATGACGCACTCAGAGCTTAGTGAGGGTTTCTGGTCTTGGCTTGGCCGACGAGGTAGAAGGCAGGAACGCAGGTGTGGTCAGAGTAACTTGTTGTCTCCAAAGATGGTAACCCGGCGTGAGGGTGGCTTGATTGACGGACAGCTCCGGCAACTGGATAGCGCTTGTGGCGCTGCCATGAGAGCCGGTACTCTTTGCCCTCCAACGTGGGCAACGAAACCATCAGGCAGCGCGCTGTTCCAGGGCACTTCTACATTTTTGCTCGGTTCCGATAGAGTCAATAACTGGGGCATGCGAAGCTGGCCTGGAACTGATTCCGATTCATAGCATGGAGTGACGACTGGTAAAATTATGCGTACCAGCCTAGGTCCCAAAGGGCTGCTGCGGAGCTTGTGCTAATCAATTGCAAAGACTTCACAGACTTCGGTGCGAAGAATCGGGTAGTCTTCGGCAGACGCACGGCTTTGGCCCCAGCGTGCCTGGTGTGGGCATCATGTCTGGGACGGCATCCAGAAGGCCGCTTGATCCCCCGACTGCCGTCATGCGGCGCTCTGGATCCTGGTTTCAAGCTGGCCGGGCGACGTCATCGGAATTCGGTGTTGCTTCGAGTGCTCCTCAATTGCGCCTTCAAAGTTCCTGGTCATCCATGTCCTTGCAGCAAAGGCTGGCATCGCCCTGCCTGTCGTGCATGACATGATTTGCCTGTTGCACAACACCCGAAGTCCCCGGCAGATCCTGGCGGCGCAACCCACTCCCTCCCTCGAAAATCCGGGCTGATCGTGGCGGTTTCTGAGGATTGAGGAAGTAGTTTGTTGCAGGCCTCGTGTACCGATGATCAGGCGAAAGGCTCCCTTCAGGGCGAGCACTTGAATCCTGCTGCTGCCGGGTGGGCAGGCTCCTTGACGCGGGCCGAGACAGTCTGCTACCGTAGTTCCCTCATTGCTTGGATCGGCCAATCGCCGATCGGCCAGACCAGGGCCCCGCTGGTTCACATCCCGTGGACGTTGGCCGCGTTGCAGAGGCCAGGAAGAATGCTCCAGCGCCTCGCAGGCCTCCCTCGTTCGTGGCGAGATGCTCCCGCAATAAAGCGCCGGGTCTTGCGGTTTCGCAGCTGCTTGCGCACACACCACTGTCACTGGCGTGAACCGCCACGATCAGCACCGGCGGGCTGTTTTGAAGAACTCGAAACGCTCCACAGCGGCGAATCCACAGCACCATCCGACCAAGCATGGGGGCCACGCCCAGGCCATCCTCCGTGGCGGCCCAGATCATCCCTTGGCAAGGCATACAGCACGGCAGCTTGACAGCTGCGTGCAGCTGCAGAATGAGCGCAGCTCAAGCTGTGGCTCATTCACTGCCTTTGCCCAAATGGATCATCAATTTCCCCGTCGGCGGCATGGGCCCTGCGCTCAGCCAGCCGAGTTCCCGCCATCACCGGAGCCAGAGGCTGGGGGACCCTACCAGCGAAGTGCGGCGCGGCGCTTGGTGTCAGGCCAATCGTAGTCGCGGGGGGTTCTCAAGGGCCAGGCGACCCGGTTTTCCCACGCCGGCGTGGTGATTGCCGAGCTGAAACGGGAGCTGGGCGAACTGGAAGGCCGACTTGGTGATGAAGCAGCTGAAAAAGCTGCGGCTAGCATGCCCTCAACGCCTAAAGCTCGGCGCGGGATTACCGCGATGGAGGACACCGGTGACTGCGATGGTGGGAGCTGATTGATGAGAGTGAGCGCCAAGCGGCTTCTGGCCTGGTGGAGATGTTCAGCGGCTGATCACCCAGGCAGCCGTTGGCCGCAGGCCAAGGGCACGCTTGCGGCACTCGTCCAGTGAATTCGGCGGTCGACAGGCCAGGGCTGCTCGAACTACGCCGCGCCAGATCAACGGCACTTGATCAACGAACAGGCCATGAGCGCGGGTCCCATCGATTGCGATCTTGCTTGAAGCAGAGCCAGCGGAACGGTTCCGGCAGCGATGCCCTCGGGTGTATGCGGCCGCGTGGAGGCGCATCTCCAACGCTCAGGTGAAGCCTGAGCCAGCTGCAACGAATCCCCCGATGCTCTTCCGGCTCGCGGCAGGCCGCTGCTGGCAAAGCACTTTCTCAAGCTGTTCGGTGGCCGCCCTCAAGCAAAGCTGTGCAATGCGAACGGGATCAAGGTACAACCAAGATTGAAGATAGCTGAGCTGGGCTCAGGATTCTGAAGCGGACCCAGGTGGAGCCCCCACCCGGCCGCCGTTTGGAGTCGTTCAAGCAAAAAGGAAAGCTGATTGCTTTGCTGAGCGGCAGTTGTTGGCTTAAGATGCGCCTGGTTGGGTCGCTCGGCTCCAGCTTGTCTTTGCAGGTTGGAACAGTAGCAAACGCGCCTTTCTTGCCGATGAGGACGCTTGCACGGAGCGTTGTATCTGACGCCGCAAACCGAACAGGGGAACAGAGGGCCATCGGTTACGAGGCGTCACACCCCTGGTAGCGGAACAGGGCGACAGGATCTGAATTCTGATTTCAATCCTCTGATCGCCGTTGCCGGAAATCAGCTCAACGGAAGAGCGGGCCGGGGGCGATGGCTGGGGCAACTCCAGATTCGCCTGCCATGACCTCCTCTACGTCGTACCGCCGTCCAGATGGTCCGGGTCGCCCTTCGGGGAGAACGCCTTGCAGGTGCGTGACCACTCTGGACTCGGCAGGGCACAGCATCGCCCGAGCTCGACTGGTAGGATCTTGGGGTTGCCCCTGCCCTGTGGCAACCGCTCAGCGTCTTGAACTGGCGCGCTGCCATCCACTCAGGGCTCCTGTGCCCGGAGTAGGTGGCAAAGGCGGATGGGGTTGGGCTCGAAGGAAGCTGCGTGCGGACAGGGGCGCAGCAACAGCCAAGAGCAGTCCGGTGGGACCCAATCTGCACATGGAGGGTGAATGGGGGAACGCAAAGCTGAAGGTGGATGGCCTTCTCTCTTTTCATCATCCCCGATTCACCATCTCCTTCAAGGCGTCTGGTCATTCATTCAAGAGGGTGGGCTCGATCGGGCGTGGAATCGAATCCTGAAGTGGCTGCAAGCAAGAGTGCGAAGCGGAAATCGATCCAACAATCTTCTGTCTGCTTTTTCTCCTGCTGAGCATTGGAATCGTGTTGCCGACAGCCGGGGCCGTTTTTCGTCGCGCTTGTCCGACAAAAATCGTGGTCGTGATTGCGCCGCCGGGATGGCTCTGACACGTTCCGCTTCCTGCTTCGGCTGCTGCTTGGCGGATCCTGTCGGCGCCACGCCGGCGCGCATTCTGGCGATCATTGGCGATCAGCAGGCCCCACTGAGGCGAAGAGCTGGTGGCCAGCGGCCATTCCCTGGCAGCCGACGCTCGCCGCGCCCGATCCCGAGGCTGGATGGCTGGGCTGGCCATGTGCTTCGCCGCCATCAGACGAGCGGGTGCCGCCACGCGTGGATTCTGGGCGGCACGCCCTTTCCGCCGGGCGGGTCGGGCAGGATGCTACCCTGATTCCCTGCCGGCCGCACGGTGAGCTTGATGCCGAGCTCGGCCCGCCGTCTGGGACCCACGCTCGGTGGAGGCCCGTGGGCCGCAGGCTGCGGCGCAACCGATTCGCCCTGGCCATGCCCGTGCCACCGGTCATCTGGCAGCGACGGATGCTCCTCCTGCGTGGTGACTACCGCTGGGCTTGAGCGCAAAAAAAGCGTTTGCTTGGAGCGCGAAGCTGGCCGTCACGGAACCTGCGGCCTTGACATACGGCCATCGCTCTTGGGCACCTCGGCGATCCCGGCTGCCGAGCTCAGGCCCTGCGGCCGTTGCTGATTCAAGAGCTGAGAATCCCGGAGGGTGGGGCCCTGGCCACGTTGCTAACTGCGTTGGGTCGCCGCTGTTTACCGCACGGCGGCCGTGGGTGTCGCCGGGCAGCCGGCGTTCTCAATGCGGTGCTGCTGGTGGAGCCGGCCTGCCAGCGGCGTCCGCCCTGCAAAACAGCGAATCTGGCCCGAATCCGCTGGACCTGCTGGTTTCGGCTGCAGAGCCTGGAGCGCGTTTCGGCGCGAGCGGGCTGGTGCTTGGGGGCCCGCAGCCTCGATCGTCCCGACCTGCCTCTGGATTGTGGTGCCATCGGCACAGCCGCCGATCAGAGGTCGCCGCTCCACTGGAGGCTGCCTCCACCCACGCATGAGCAGCGCACCTTCGTGCTGGCGCCGCTGGCGGCGGATCGAGCAGGGCTGGTGCACTCGGGGACCACAACGGCCGCGCGCTTTGCTGCAGCAGCTGCGGCGGGTCTCCAAGGAGACAACACCTGCAGCTCTGCTGGTGCTACTGGCTTGCCTGAGTGGGGACGCCATCCGCTTCTGAGTGACACTGCGCCGGCTACGGCGGCGGTCATGCCTGGACTAAATCGCCCTCAAGCCGCTGCTTCCATTGGCTCCGCTGCGCCCCCGAGCGTCACCACCTGGAAACCACGGCGGGCCTGCATGCCCGCAAGATCCGTTTCGAGCTCAACCGGGTGGTGCTGCGATTGGGGTGGAGGGCACCTCCGGGATCATCCGCCAACCCCGGGCGCCTCCCTGGCGGTTGCCGTGCTCGGAGCGACGGCCGGGGGTGATACCTAGCGCCAGTACCCACGCTTTCGCGGTGGAACGCCGCCATCCCTGGTTCCCTGCCGGACCCTGAAGCGGGAAGACCTCTCTGGGTTGATGCAAGCGAGCAGCTGGGCCGAAGAAGCCGCTTCAGCGCCGCCGCTGATCGCTTTCGTCCTGATGCTGCCTGCCTGCTACTTCCGGACGAGCTGATCCACCTGTTTGGCCCGAGCTCAGCGCCGCTGAGCGAGCGCCCCGCCGCCGGACGAGGAGAGGACATGGATGGTGCTTGCTGATTCGAGCCTCCGCCGCTTCGATATGCCGGCTTTGGCCAGTGGCGATGAGGCCTCGATGGCAAAGAGCGTACCGCCTGGTTCCTCGCGCCCGCCGCTGCTCGGCCTCGATGAGTGGTCCGCCGCCGCCCCGAAGGAGTCACTCGCTGCTTTCTGCGGCACCTGGCGCGACCTTGCGGCTGGCCGACCTCGGCCTGGCCCGCCGCCCTGCGTTCCACGACCGCTGGCTGTCAAGGGTTGTGATGTGATCGATCGGCCGAGCTGGCGGCAAGCGGATTTCAATGCGTGCGCGGCTGTGGGTTTCTCGCCGAGAGCCTGCGCGAGGACTCTCAGCGAAGCTGGCGCGCCGCCGGCAGCCAACTGCTGTGCTGCACGGTGACCCCGTCGCGCTGGCATGCCAGGTCTGCCGCCAACGATCGGCGGCGGGCGTGGGGGCCATGGACCGGAAGTGGAGCGCGGGCGGGAGCGCGAACCGCAAAAGGGCGCGCACCTGCAGGCCGCTGGTCCGGAAAGTGCTCGCGGGCTGGGCCGCGAGCTGCTGGGTTCCCCCGATAATCCGTCAGCACCGGCAGTGGGCGAATCCCTAATCGGGTCTATGGGCCCCTACTGGCGCCGCTGGCTGGAACAGGCTGGAGGAGAGGCCCCGGCCGCCACCACGACTCACGCCCACCCCGGCGCCCAACGGCCTGCAGGATCTGGACCAGGCGGCTGGCGTCCCAGCGCTGGAGAGCGAGCTGCCCGGCGAGCCGGCCAAGGGCGCTTTGTAGGATCTGGCCAGCCATTGGAGTGCAGCTTCGGCCGGGCGCCCGGAAATCTGATTCGACCTTGCGGCCTGGTGAGGGAGCGGCCGCCCGAGAGCGTCTGGAGGCTTCAGCCATGCGCCCTCTCATCTACGACTCCGGCCGCAATCCTGCCGCGAAGCGGGAACTCGGGCTCAGCGCCGCCCTGCGCTTCGGCACCCTCAGTCCCCGTCCAGGCCTGGGCCGCCCCCGGCGATGAGACGCCGGCCGGCAGCGGGAGCAGCCACCGTGCGATCACCGCTCTGGGAGCAGACGCTGGCTGGGGCGAGTTCTACCAGCGGGCTCAGTAGAGGGTAGTGCTGATGCCAACTATTTTCAGCGACCAGGCTGGCTGGGCCGACGGCGCTACCGGGCCAGTGGCGCCAGTTCCCTGCGGAACGGATCCTTGTTCGCTTCGGCTTGGTGTGACGAGGGCCGCTCACCGGCGTGGCCGATCGTGGATGCGACGATGCGTCAGCTCAATCGCACGGCTGGATAGCACAACCGTGCCGCATAGATCGTCGCTCCTTTCTGTGTCCGGATGCTGATCATCGACTGCGCTGGGGGAGCGGGCTTCGGATGAGCGCCCTGCGGGACGGGCGATCTGGCCCGCCACAGCGCGGCTGAGTGTGACGCTCAGCACGGCATGGACCCCAAACGCTACGATCTTCAACCGTACACCCAGGCGAACCTGCGCTTCGATGGCCGAGGGCACTACACTCGTCGCTTGGCTGCCGGAGCTCGCCCGCGTGGCCACCGCCGATCTTGTCAGCGGCACCATCCGCGCCCCCTCGAACGGCTCGGCTCACCCGCGCGATCGTGGAGGCGACCGGCAGCAAAAAATCAGGGGCCCATTTCAAGCAGCTCTACGCGTCGTTTGCGCTAAGCTGTTGTGCGGCTGAACTGGTTTTGCGAAAGCCGGCTCAGGCGCCAGGTGTGGTCGCTGCTCCTGGGCGCTGAGCGGAAGGGGGGCGACTGCGGCGCACACCTCCCCACACGCTGCTGCTGCTTCGGCGTCAGTTCGGGAAGACGGCAGGACTGAGTACTTCGGAGGTCGAGCCGCTCGTGACGCAGGTCTGCCGGCTCGTAGCCCAGACTCGGCATAGGCGGCTGCAGGTGGAATCGGATCGGGGTAAATATGAATTATCTGTCTGCACGCCGGCGCTGCCAGTCTGCTGATCCAGTCCGCGGCAGCTCTTTCTCCGGTAGCCACCAAACTCGCGCTGGCTGCGAAGGTGCAACGCCCGCGGCTACTGGGCAGGCTGGTGGGGGAAGCGGGGAGTGCGAACCACGAACTGGTTCCAGCTGTGGGCCGCCTCGGGTCCGGCTTCCGGCAGCGCAAACCCGGGTCTTCCAGCTCACGCCGGCTAGCTGGGCGCGGAGCTGCTCCGCGCTCGAATCCAGCCCTGCAGGTAGGGCAGCTTGACGTTGATAACGGATGCCGCCTGCAGGGCATCGAGGCGGCTGTTGTACCCAGCGAGGTGTGCAGGTAGCGGCGCGGCAATGCCCGTGCAACGGCAGCTTCGCGATGCGTTGGGTCCAAGGCCCCCATCGGTCGCAGTGATCAGCACCGCGTCGCGCAACCGAGGCCGAGGTTCTGGTGGGGAAGAAGCTGGAACAACCGATTACGCCCAGCCTTGCCCAGGCCTGAAGCCAGCTGGCGCCGCGGCTGGCGCAGTCTCGATCACTCGTAGGTTGTGGCGCCTGCATGCATCAGCCGCTCATGCGACGGGCGCCGAACAGGTGGACAGGGCATCAGGGCGCGGGTGGCCGGTGTGATAGACGCTCCATTCGCCCCAGATCGAGCAGATACGAGCTTCTCGACGTCGACAAAGACACGGCGTGGCGCCGACGAACTGATCGCTAGGCGGTGGCGAAAAAACCTGAACGAACTGGTGATCACCTCAATCGCCCGGCCGATGCCAAGACCACGCAGTGGCCAGGACGAGGAGTCAGTTCGCTGTTGCATCGAATTGCGTGGGGACGCGACGTGGCGGCGAAATGTTGCTCGAACTGGGCACTCGTGGCCCGCCGATGTATTGCCACTGTGCGCCAACACCGCTTAAATACGGCATCTCGAGGGCTTCACCGATTGATGATGCTTGGCCTCGGTGAGATCGAAGGGGCACACTGCATCGTGCAACCTTAGCCCCGAAGTGGCTTCCAAGATCCCGGCGGCTCCTTGCCGGATGCCCACATGATGTTGCAACGATGGGCGTCCTGCCCGGATTCACGTTCACCGGCCAGCACGCCTCAAGGGCGGCGCGCAGGTCGCGGCCGTCGGGGGGTTGGCCGTTGCCGGGACGGCTGCGTCGAGCTGACCCCGGTGACAGCCATGGTCGGCGCGAACAGAAGAGATCAGGGGTGCGGCGGCCTGAAGGCTGGGCCACCGACTGGTCCTTCGAGCAGTACGGGAAAGCGCCAACGCCCCGATGGCGCTGGACCCGGCAGCTGCAGCGGACCGTCCTGGGGATGGTGAGCTGGCTGTTGCTGGCGATCCGCCAGGATCGTCAGGCGCTTCGCCGTAGTCCCGGCGTCGATCCGGCTGAGCCTCCGCTTCCACGTGGATGCACGAACGGGTGGCAATGGCGCAGAGAACAGCACGCAGCACGGGCTCAGCTGCGCAAGGCCGGCCGGTCGATGCTGTGTCCCCGCAGGTGTTAACAGCGTCGGCAAACCGGAAGGTGGCAGCGCGTTACCAAGGGGAAGCATCGTGGAGGGTGTCAGGGCCAAGGCCAGCTCGGACCGAGATCTGGTTGATTGTGGTCCATGGCGAGCGCCTGGTTCCGGCAGGATCAGCGGCCGCTTGCCTTCCACATCTTGTCTTCGGACTCGCTCTCGCTGGGACCTCGCCGGCACGCCCTGCTGCTGGCGCAGTTGCACGCCGTCCACCAGAGCGCCAGCTGGCGATCTTCGCTGCAGGCGGCAGCCAACCCACGAGGCCGGCGGTGGCCAGCCAGCCCGATGTATGGGCCCTCCACTCTCTGGCTCGAAACCCGACCCACCACCCGGGCCGTGTGCCGGCCCCCGCTGGCTGCCGCATGCGACCGCTGTTCAACGAACGGCTCGGCACCGTTCAGCTCCGGCTAGCCACTCGCCCGGAGTTGTTTCGGAGGCCTCATGCGCCGTGATGGCGCCAGGCCTGCGCCGCGAACTCGAGCGTATGAAACCAGGGCGGCCACGGAGCCGGGGAATGGAGCGACCCGCCCGCCCGGCTGGAGGACTGAAGGTGGAGCGGCTGCGCCGCTCAAGGAAAGGACCTGCTGAACCCGCTCCCGAACAGGTGCGCCCAGCAGGAAGGCCTTGCGCCGATCCCACCATGCCGGAGGACAATTAAGGGCCACAGCGCAGACCAGTTGCACCGCCCCGCGTAGCCAGGGCAGCTGGACTCGTGAGCGGCGGTGGCTGGCGGACGGAACGGCGGCGCCAGGATGCCGGTCCCTGGGCCTTGAGCGTGGCCTCCAGGCGCAACCAGTGCTCGAAGAACCGCAGCCGTTGCTTGCTGGGTCGGCAGGCTCGATCGGCGCAGAGCGCCCGGTCGATAGCAGCGACGGGCGATTCGGTTGCCCAGCGAAAGGCCGCTTCGCTGGCGCACATCAACACCGACGGGCAAGTGGCGGAAAGGCCAGCAGCACCAGGGGCCGGAGTGGGAAAATGTTTGAAACTGGGGAGAAACTGAGCGGCCAGCCTGGGGTTTGCCGCCGGGGCCCACGCACGGCAACGGGCGGGGTCCTGGCGATCAAGCACCGCACCATGCGCAGTGCCCACGGCCAGCAGGCGCGGTCCACGGCGTCGTCCGCGGCGCCAGGCGCTCGATCCGGCGCTGCTGCGCCGCCGAGAGCAGGACTGCAGCAACGCCGCGTCGGGCGAATCAGAGACGTGACAGCGGCGGTCGATCAGCCATGAATTCCAGCGGTGGGGCCTGCGCGGCGTGATCCAGCTGGGCCAGGGCTTCGATGGTGGCGGCAGCGCATCGGCCTGAGCGGTTCGGTACAGCGACGGCAGGTGCGAACCAGAACACGGGTGCGAAGCGCTGCGAGAGAATCCCATTCGCTCTCGACCCCCAGCGATGCTTCTTCGAATTGCGCGGCCCAGAAAGCCTCGTCACGGCTCGCCAACAAACCGCCGATTCGCCTGGGGCATTGCCATGCAGCAGCTGGCGGCGGCAGCGCGAGACTGGCGGTCACCTACCTGCCCGAAAGAAGGGCGTTTCGAGCAAGGTGCGCGAGTCACCGCTCCGCTTGAGCCCAGCCTGGTGTTGCCGCTGCAATGTCCAGAAACTGAGCAAGATCGAGCGTGTTAGCGAAATGAGCGGCAGTGGGGCCACTTCGACGTGCTGATTCACTGCCCTGGCCTTCGCTCGCAAGGAGGAGCTGGTCGCGACTACAGCGCGATCAGCACTGAC
>Ga0163217_1101843_pt1 | contig 10173 bp, 7 predicted proteins | sample SynspAceP_FD_185933 | JGI IMG/M metagenome (GOLD analysis project Ga0163217, IMG submission 185933) | Saline lake microbial communities from Ace Lake in Antarctica - Synechococcus sp. Ace-P (PacBio error correction) | ecosystem: Environmental > Aquatic > Non-marine Saline and Alkaline > Saline ...
AAAAAGAAAGCGGCAATACGGTCAATTATCGGCAATTCCGCAACCGGCCCCCCCCGGATCGGGCCCATAAAGCCCAAAAGCGGGGGCGGAAGGCAAAAAAGCCCTGCCCACGAAAGACAACAACCGCCCGCGTAAACGCAGATGCAAGCAAAAAACCGCGCAAAAAATCTGGCCTGGCCCGACCAGGCCGGCCGGGCCCGGGAGTCCGGGTGCAATGCAAATCAAAGAAGCCGGCAAAGGGGGATCCCGGGGGAGATAGGGTCAAGTTTCGATCCAGATCCAGGGCCAAGCCGAAGGCGGGTCCGGGTAGCGGGCGGCATATTCAAGAAGCGGGGGAAGCGGCTGCGGGCCGCGCTCAACTTAAACGCACCCATTGCTTGCCCAGTTTTCGCGCCTTTGCTCGCTTGGGGCTCGACATCAGAAAACTACACAAGCCGGCCGGCCGTCCCGCAGATTTCCGTCCAAAGGATCACAGTCCGCAATGCCGGCGCAAAGTGCATCGCATTTTGGGATCCGAGGAAGCCTCGTTTGCAAACGTTGCGACGCTTGCCGTAAGGCTTGGCCTTCCGGATCATTGCGGGGTATCCCGGAACGCGCCCCGAAAACGATCGGCCGAAGATAGCGCGCAATGCCCCCACATCGCGCAAAAGGGATGTAGCGAAACAAATTCAATATCCAGGGCATCGGCGGGAGCTGTGCAGCGCCAAATCCTCATGTCTCGGCGGAATGGCGGGCTCGAGTCTTGCATCGATCACCATTCGGGATCCCTCGACTCGCCAAAAACTGCCTCTTTGATCGCTTTTTTTCTGCAAATCTTTGAATGTAGAGCCGTCCCGAGCGTAGATCCGGCTCTCGCCTTGCAAAATTGGCCGAGTGTATCTCCCCAAGTCCAAAGAGAGCCATAGGAACTTGGCTTCAGGCCAATCCAATAACGCTTTTAACCATAAGGCAAACGCGAAAATCTCGGACTGTAGGCAATGCTCAATTTCTTTTTGATTTTTAGTATCTTCATATGCCTCATTTTTTTTTACGAGCCCCTCAGGCCGAAAAACCGCTAATGCGGTCTTATATGAGGCATTGCACACAATACGTGCGACAATCTTTTCCTACCACTGCACGCTAGAGAAGCTGGTAAGGGTAACGTATTTGATTTTACAACTTCACATTATTAATGTGCTAAGCAAGAAGTGAAGGGAGATAAAGAAAAAAATGCTTATGAGCCGATGAACAATTAACCCAAATCTGACGTTGCGCGCCGAACATCGATTTCTATCTGCGCTTAGAACCAATTTTCAAGAAGTCCGCGCGCCCGGGCTGGATTTCAAAATGCGGTCCTCTCAATGTTTAGCAAACGCACAATCTCTTTAGCAAACATCCTCAGATCTGCTATGTCCCTGACATGAACGGGACGGCCTCTCAACATCGAAGATGGTAACTGAGGGGCCTTGAGACTCAAAAAGCCTCTCGACACGACTTCAACTGGAAAAAGTTAGCCCGAGGCTCTTAAAGATATAAAATCAATCGGATGAGATGAGCGATGATGCCCGACTCCTCGGCAAGTGTCGTTTAACGTGCCATTGTTGGTTCGAAGCATCTCGGCGAGCCGGTTTAGCTTGCTCGGTTAAGCTTGTCGGGCGGTGGCTTTGTGGAGAACGTCTCAGGGATGGAAACCTTTTACTAACGAAGTCGTGTGCATGGATTGCCCCCAAGGTAGAGGTCTATCTCAATTTCGGCTCTGGTAATGGCGGGTTTGGAAACGTACAAAATAGGCAGATGAGTGTGCCGAAACTCAGACTTTTGTTACATCGTGCACATTAGTTGGGTGTCAATTTCCTTTCATGAGGGATCAAGAAGATTCAGATGTCCCATTGTGAATTTCAGATATCGCGCAATATCGAGCCCAATCGCAAAAGGCGCCTCGATCGGGCATGCCGGAGCCGTTCAAATCATCGCCGTTCAGGCTGGCGCCTAGCCGCTGGGCACGTTTTCTCGCGGGCCTCAGAAGTATTCAGGTATCTGCAGGGACTGTTGGATTCGATCTCGCGACGGTCAGCCAATGCGACACATCAAGTCGAAAGCGTCTCGCCTATCAGGGTGGTGTCGAATGCAAGCTTTCCGAACTACACTTTACAAGGCAAAGATCGCGCATCAACGGGATCCTGGCCCCTGGCACTCTTGCGCGGGCGCGCGACTGCGCCGGAAAGCGATCGCGCGGGTGCAACATAATGCATCGCACGGCCTCGCCCTACAACCGAACAGGCAATCGCGTTTTTGTTGAACACGGAATCCAAACCTCGCGCGGCCTGCCGACCAGCCTCCGCACCGAGGCGACTGCCTTGGGTAAAGCGCGCGCCAAGTCAAGTATCCTATAGCCGCCCGGCAGCATGTGCTGCCGCGCTGACAGAGAAAGAAACGCAATGCCCCCAAAAAAATTCAGACGAAACGGCCAGGGAACTACTACATCCGCGGCACGTCCAGGACAGCACATTTACGGACAGCACTGGCACAACATGCAAGCGCAAGCAACGCGATCCGATCGGCGCGAGCAGAGATCCGAGCGTGTGCGTAGGCAAACGCCCCAAACCCTAACATGCCGAAGCTGCACTGCCTATACATTAAGGCCGGCGGCGAGCCCGATTTCCTCTACCTATCTTTGATATTATTTCGGGCAGATATGATGCCTTGCCCAAAATGAAACGCCGCGATAAATGCGCGCATAAAGCTCTACCCAAACTCTGCAAACTCCCTGACCATCAATCGCCCAGCTAATCAGCCAGTTCGGCCGTATCAACAGCTCAGAGGAAGGCTAAGCGACTCCCCGAAAACTAAGAGGCGCAGGGCGAACAATCCGCACCCGCGCGAAACCCCGGGAGAAGCCGAGCGCTGATCCGGCCGCAGCGCCCCATAATTCTCCCGCGATCGCTCAATGCTGGCGGGCGGCTGCAGAAAGTGCAGAGCCTCACAAATCAGATCGCATTTCACCCCGCCACGGGCGAGGCATGGCTGCCATAACACAAAGAAGGCGGCGCGCATGACCAGCTTCCCGATCGCGCGCTCGAGCTGGGTGCGCGCGCTACCCGGCCGCTGATGATGCCCGATTTGCCGAACACCAACGGGCAAGAAGCCTGTGATCGCGCCTCCAATGGGGCGCCAATCTCAGCGCGTTCACTCAAAGCGTCAAGCCGCGGGGCCTGGAATCCGAAAGAGGTCACGCCCCACTTTTGCGGCCACACATGGGCAACCTGGATTTACGCCAGACAAAGGATTTCGGCGGCTGCTGCGATCTCGCGGTGAGCAAAAAGCGGATATGGCGCAGCCGCTAAAATCGAAGATGCGCCGTCGAATCTCGGCAGCCGGCTACGCGCAGAGGTGGGAATTTCACGAATGCTACGAGCGTGGCTGAGGTCCCAATCGAGCCGGCACCCGACCGGAAGCGCCAGCTGGCGCCGTGATCAAGTAGGCAAAACGCGCCACACGGCGCCGCGCCATTATTTGATTCAAACATTCGAATATCGGAAGATCACTCGTAATTCCCACCGGGGGCCGTTTCAGCCCGATCCTTATTCAATACCTTCACCAGTTGCAAAACATCACGTATCCGATCGTCGGCTCCGCGCGTCGGGCGCGCTACTCGGTGTAAGGCACTTGTGAATTTCCGACCGTATCGCTGCGGGATGAAAAACCCACACTGGCCGCACTTGCGTCAAATGATTAGCTTAGCGTTCCGACATTCAAAAAAACCCACTTCGAAAATTGTTCAGCTTGCCGTCGGTTGCCCGATCGATCCACCATACCCCGAAGCATAGTTTAGTCTTCCGATGTGCGCTCGATCCTGCTCGATCGCCATCCTGTAGAATTGCCTCACCACCCATACAAAACGTCTCATCATGGGCGATCACGGCGGCCGGCAGTCAGCCATCACGACCGAGGATCCCGTAACGATGATTTCGGATCTTCACATCGCCCCCGAGCACAGCGTTGGACGCGACGGCCCTCGCGCTTCCGAAGAAAACACAACCATTCGCCACTCTTAACTTCGACAAGCGACGTGGTCGGCCGCTAAAAGCCGGCCCGGCAATGCCGCGACCTTGCAGCCCCCGAAAATAGCACGCCGATCCCGAAAATGATCCATATAAACCCCTTCTCGCGCCGCGGTGATGCGCGCATCTCCATTTTGTTGCATTGCACATTTTTGTGTGCAAGCAAAATTTGCATCACCCAATGGAGAGATTGGAAATGCCCAAAAAATGCTTTAGCAGCCGGACGATCACTATTCGCACGTCATCGCCTGGCCCGAACCGACTTTGACCCCCGAGCAGGATCGAGACAGAGGCCAAGCGCGCCGAGGCGCGTAAATCGCCGACCAGTGACAGAGAATGCCAAAACAAAACTGGTCCGCGGCCAACTTTCCGCCGCAGTAACGTGCAAAACCGTTTGCCGATCTCCCCAAATCGGAAACCGACAAGCCGTCAAATGAAGGGTAAATCGAGCTCATATAACGCGAACCAAAGGCCCTGGATCAGCGCAAACAGCACCAAGCCGCGTGCGACCGCGCCGCAAAGTTTCAAAGAAAATCTCGAATCGGTCCAGATTCGACTCGACACTCCGCGGGACACTCTTGCAACCCGCTAACAATGCTCGTCGCAGAGCCGAAAAAATCTTACGACAAGCAGGGTCACGCAATAACGGCAATTTTCGGCGCAAATACAAACTAGAACAAATTTCAGAAAGATCAGGAATAGAGACACACTAACCAATCGGAATCGCTCGCTGCGGAATCAGGTGCAACATACTACCCAATTATAGTCTGTTTAGAAAAGACAGATCTTGCCGCTAGATACTCTTTGTGGATTAACACAATACAACTCAACGACGCGAGCATACAACTAGCGAGAGTCTCATCACCATGCACACAATCCGAGAGAACGATCTAAGATAGAGAGAGGAGCACACAAGACGGTACATATTCTTTGCGAGACAATAAATGGATCAAAAAGAGAGAGTAAGGAATAACGAATTCGAACACAAAGCCCGCCCAATCCCGACCCGGCAAAGACCATCAAGCCCGCAACGGGCTACACAAAGCGTGCCTCGACGAACGGGATCTCGGGGCTATTCGAGATCAAGGTCCGCCTCAAATCCCCACAGCCGGGCACCGACCCGGATTTTGCAAAAAGCACCGCTATCTAATGGAACAAGCAACACGGCACGACTCCGCCAAGATCTTGTGCCAAATGCTAAGCGCCGATCGCACCGATGCGCTCCGAGCAATTGGGAGCTGTGCGCCTTGCTCTCCCGCTCAACGGCAAAACGTCGCAAACTATGACACCCCCGATGCCTAAACGAGATCTGCGCGACCACAGCGAGCGCCTGCGCTGCAACACATCATACACAAATAACAATCATAAAACAGAATATGCACAAGCAATCGCCGAGAGACCGAGTTAAAGAAAACCCAAGAGAGAAGATAGGCACAGAAAATTCTCTACATTTATTTTGAATCAAGAATATCCTCAAGTTTTGACTCTTTATAAAGCCTCCCTTCAGAAATGCAGAGATTAGCTAGTGTAAATAACCGTATAACTTATGTTTAATCACAAAAAAAGTACATAAATCATTATAAAGGCATATGGAATAATTGGATCTCTATATATATCCATTTTTGTTCAGTCCTTTTCATTTTCCAAATAGAACCTTCTTACCTCGGAAATGAAACATTGGAATTATGACTTTAAAAAGAATAAACAGGCAATCTGAGGAGACCCCCTATTAAACCCATAAAATGCAATATTCTGGTACATAGCCAAATACGTCCATCATTTTTTTTTCCCTAAAAGAACAAAGCTAAAGCCCTACAATAAGACTGGTGTCCATATAATTGATGCAACTCCAAAATAGAAGGAATAAACATCCAAAATTTCGCCCGCAATTGCTCCTGCTGAAAAATATCGTTGGTAAATCGAGTGCCTCGGATAAAACGACTTGCAATAATTATATGAGGACCTTTGCTTCAAAACCAGTGAATACGATTTTTAATATCCTTTTCATGTAAAATAAACCACTTAAAAGGAGCTTTGTGAAGCGTTACTTGATTGCCAGCCACCTACCACGCTAAGTAGAGTAAAATGCTCTCGCCAAAAAATATAACCGAACTAAGGCCAAGCAAAAGTCCCCTGCCAAAATCCTTACGCAAACCTCCGGCAATACATAAATCAGTTCCAATACAAGTTCTAAATCCTCAGAGATAATGTGGATAATACAATTACAACATAAGTTATAAAAGAGCCTCCCTTCTGCTTTTTTAAAGCAATCTTTTCGTCAAATGTAAAGACAGTGACTGAAGCAATACGCTCATCATTTACTTGAATATGTTATTTGTGAATTTGATTGGAAATAAAATTCAATTACATCACTCTCAACCTCATCGAACTTAACTTTCAATATACCCTTAGATCGCTGTGAAAAACGCTGAATTCTTTGCAACTTGAAAAAATAGATACATTCGAATTGGGCTACGCGAATAAAGTACGGCAATAGATATACTTTTTATAGATTCCCGTATAATCGCTGATCAGATTCCAAATTGTTATTTTGAAAACTTAAGATATTTGACTATACCAAATCTTTAATATAACCCAAAATGTGAACTAAGTAAATAAAATAATCTTGACGAAAACAGCTTTTCACCATAAACTGCATGATTTAAGTGATAACCACCTAATAACCAATTCACACAATATCACGTTTGCATCAATTAACAAGAAAGAGATTAGAAAGATCAGGAAAATTGACTAACAAAAGTGAATAGCTGTAACCCCCCTCCCAATTACCTTTCCTACTACATGAACTGATTCTACATCTAAAGAATCTAGAATTGAGCAGCTATTCTGAGCATTCCTATGGAAATACAGTGAATCAGGTGTTCAAAAGGTAAACATTTTAAAAGAATTGAAATTTTTGAAAAGATTCACATTAAAATCGTTAAAATGATCATCGAAATAACAGAACAGAAAGCTCGAAATTTATTAATTAAGTCGGTAAAATTAAACAACTTCTCTTTTTCGAAAAATACCAGTAGAAAAATAATGCGAGAAATAGTAAGCACAGTACATAAAATACTAATCTAAGTTTTAGTACATGTTTTAAATCTGAGTTTTAGTAGATCCCAAAATCTCAATTATAAGAGGCTTATACACTAGTTTTTCTTTTGCTGTTCCAATATTAAAAGTTGAAGGAGCACAATTGCCAAACTCGTGAGACACGCACTTAAATAACCCATTGTTTTTTAGTAATTAAACCAATCAAACAAAGTGATGAACTGTAGGCAATCAAAAATGTAGTCTCTTGGATTGTAGAATTACTTAAAGTGGTGAATCCTCTTCACCAATACCCTCATTACTTCTAACTTAACTTCTTTGTGAATATAATCGGTGCACTTTAGTATTTCCATGAATAAAATTTATTTCCTTCCATTGTAATCAATAAAACGGTCGATCAATCTTCATATTTAAATCTCTTTCTCTCAGAATCATAATCAATAACCGATTTTTTCATTTACCAATGAAATATAGTGTGTTCAAATGATATTCGAAAATGTCCTACAAATACCACTTTTTATAAACTCCCCATTAATTAAATTATGTATAAACTATCAGGAAATACAAGAAAGCAACTGGAATCCTCTGATTAAAAAAAAAAGATATTGTGAATTAACTACTAATACTTGCTTTTGCATGCGTCTCAGGAATCAAAACAGTTCCAAAAAGTTGTTTATGATTTGTAAAATAACTTGCTAAGCACTTTTCCGAAATTGAGATTAACAACAATTTCACTATTGAACTGTAACGGTTCTGTAAACCTCTTTCATCAACAAAAAGATAAAAATAAAATGCTTAAAAAATCAGTTGTCGTCCACCACAACCTGATTGATAGCAGGCTTTCATAATCAGGGACCTACTGTAATTTAATAGAAACACAAGTTACTAGAAGCTCATTTGTTGCACGGATATTGAAATAATGATGTTTAAAGGGTATAAATCTGGAACCTGCACTTGTTGCTCCCTCTGGAAAAAGACTATTCCCTGATTTCACTGTAAATGTGTAGATATTTCATCATTTACACTTACGGTCTGTTCGTTTATTTCTTTCACAAAAAGAACCCCCAGACGTGCTAGTACAAACCCAAAATGGGCCATGATCTAACTTCACTTTTTGAATAAAACTGTGCAATTCATAGTGAATAGAAACCCAAACATCTACCAAACTTAAATATTTGATACTAGAAGAATGGAGTTTTTGGAAGGGTAATCCTTTTACAATAACAATTCATTTCCTAATAATTTAAGCTACCGATTTAGCCCATAATTTCTACGAAATCACACTCCATTTTAATTTGGTTACTTCAAATAAAAACAAACATTTTACAAAACATAAACATAGAATAAGGTATAAGCGTTACCTACTATAAAGAAAATGATTTTCTCCGAAAAAGCAATGAAAATCCTCATGATTGGAAATTAAAGATTTCTTATGCTAAAAAGAGTGCTTTAGATGCTCAAATTGACCTCGTTATCTAATAAAACAAGATAATCCTATTTTTAAAGGTTTATTCCAAATAGCAGGCCCCGCCGCAAAACTTTAACTCCAACATCAAATGTAAGTCTAAATAATGAGGTAATTTTAACATTGGCACATCGCTATTGAATAGGTTTGAAGGACCACATCATATTCTTTAGAAAACCGGTAATGAATATATGGGTGTATATATCCAGATCTTTTTAAAAAAGTTATTTAACATATGAACCTTCCATTGGGTCTGAGTAATCGAACAACACCGAAGATAAGTATCTTATTTTTTTGCAAATCTCCAAGGTACTTTAGTAAACCTCTCCAAAGTAATGAAAGTACTCTCCGCACCTACGTGATACGAAATGATACAAAGCCTTTCTAAATCAACCTACATCTATCAATAAAATCAGCTGGAAATTTAGTTAAACTCAAACTCTTGATTGCGTATAAAACCCATTCTCCAGATTTAGCCGCATGCATATCTGCATATCGATAGGTTCCAATTACTTGGAATAATTATTTCGATAACTAATCAAGGTGACATGTACATCATAATATATCTCATGCATTTCCTTTTCAATAGCAAAACCCTAATCCTTCACCTAAATTCAATAAAATAACATTGGAACCTACTTTAAAGTGCTCTCAATTTCTTATTACTATTTTGAAGCAATTCGTACATATATTGTGGAACTTGGAATTAATAACTCAAAAACATTCATATGTTGAGAAGCTGTATTAGCCGTAAACCATTATAAATAACAAATATATACCTAAGTATAGCTAATTGCCTTGTTACTCTAAACATCACGTATACTTTATAAATTCAATATTAAAATAATCAAACTCGCTACAATTAAATGCTCTATTACAGAAAAATATGAACAATCTTTAATGATTGCAATGGAGTGTTTGTACATGGTGCAGGTTGGAGTCTACTATTGGTTCAAACAATTAAAAAGATTTCAAAAAAGCAATTCAACGTACTTTGTTAGTTGATTTAAAGGTATGGAAAAGTCTAAAGATTTGCTCCAAGACTAACGATAAGAAATATTCCTTTCGATTCATATAACGTAAAGATATTATTTGAGGTTCTAGAATCCATTTAAAAATAGAAAGTGCACATTTATAGTGTATCTTAGTACTATAGTAAATTAGAAAATTTGAGTGACACCTGAACCCGAAAAGAGATTTAAAATCAGCTATTGCCCCCCCCCCTTTGGTGGAGCTATAAAACACTAGACTTAATATAGGTCACGGTGTAGTCACCACGGAGAATAGTTTTAGGCGAAGTTATCCACTAAGAGGAAAATGTGGCTAAATTCACTAAAACTTTTGCTGGATAATAATGCCCGTCGAAAGACATGCAAAAGCACGTAATTATTAATTGGTGAAAGCCAAAAAAACACTATATCAAAAAGAGACTTTTAAAGGACGGAGGTTCAAAGCAACAAATTCATAATCCCTTGCTAAGTATTTCAAAGAAAAAGAAAAACGAGAGAACTCGCATGCTACTTTATGAGATCGGAGATCAAGCATCCATCTATACTTCCTACCACCGTTGAGCAAATTGTATAAACCAACCACCGTCAATGGGCCTTCCTG
>Ga0163217_1015631_pt1 | contig 10172 bp, 9 predicted proteins | sample SynspAceP_FD_185933 | JGI IMG/M metagenome (GOLD analysis project Ga0163217, IMG submission 185933) | Saline lake microbial communities from Ace Lake in Antarctica - Synechococcus sp. Ace-P (PacBio error correction) | ecosystem: Environmental > Aquatic > Non-marine Saline and Alkaline > Saline ...
CCCCAAAAAAAAGAACAAGGAAGAAATTTTTTTTTCTTTTGGCTCCCGCTATTATTTATTCAATGCGGACCTTTAAGAATTTTTTTTTTTGCCTGTTTTTTTTTTTTCCCTACTGTTTTACTTGTTTTTTTTTTCTAACATTAAAATGAGGGCCCTTTTGACGCCCTTTATAAACGTGGGCTTCAACGCGAGTGGTTCCCCTTGCTTTAATGGTCCCATGAGGTGGGACGCAGCGTAAGAGGGGTAATTCAAGCGTTTGGCGAAGTGGTTTTATTTGGTGGCACTTACGTTGTTTGGTTTTGTTTGTTTTCGCGATTTTGAGGAATGATTAATCAACTTCGGCGGGTAGTGACAAAAGGTGGCTTGGTCGTAAATTTCTGAGGTTGAAGTGCCTCGATTTACTTGGGATGCAAATGCCAGGCAAGCAGATGGCTACTGAATCGCAGATTTAAACGCTGCATAGATTGATGCTGAGCAGCGCTTAAAGAGCGCGTAATTGAAATAGCTTCTGAAGGCTGAATTTATGGCTGCATATGGACGGTGCTTTCTAAGTTTTTTGTAAAAAGGTGATGCGGTTGCTTGGAATTATTCAATACTCTGGCATTAACATTAATTGGGGCGGCCTTTTTCTATTGGTATGGCGCCAACAATGAACGCTTTCTTTTTCAGAGGCAATTGAGGGGTAATTCAATTATTACCATCCCGGTGACGGCTTGTTGCGCAGTTGCCTTCACTTATGTATGTCGACTGCCCCGCGGCCGATCATGGTTAACTCGGGTTAATGAGACTGGCGCATGGGGTGCAAATCGTTTCGGCTGTTTCGGTTCGTCAAAGCTTTGTATGTTTGGCAGCGTGTTTTGACGGGTTATGGGGAATCGTTTTTTCCTGGTTGCCGCATTTTCTCCTTTCTTGTCGTGGCGGGCTTTTGCTTGGGGGCTTGCTTATATTTGAATACCGGAAGAACAAAAATCCGCCCAAGGGCAAAAAGGTAGCTAAAAAGCCAGGCGTGCTGAAGTGTGCGCGCTGAAGTAAAAAGACTTGTTGGGATGACGTGGTCTGTTTGAATATGCTTGGATTAGAAGTGGGGTAATCGTTTAATACGCCTTTGTTGATAAAACCCAAGGTGGTGAGCTATTAAGCTCGGATAAAAGGTGTGCGTCGTAAGTTATCTCAAGATTTAGGTTTCTTAGTGCCCAGTGTTCATATCCGAGACATTTGGACTTAATGCCTAATGCATATACGGGTCATCTTATGGGGGTGAGTTTGGCTGAAGCAGAGGTTCACCGATAAAGATTTAGCGATTGATCTGGGCAGGTGTTGGAACTATTGACGGGAATTGCTGGTAAGATCCGTCGTTTGTTTTGGGCACGCGTGTGGATTGACTCCTAAGAAAAGGGATAGGCCTCAAACTTGGGGTATAACGGTTGTTGATGTAAGGTTAGGTACGTGGCGACTCATAATTAATACAGATCATGCATAGCATCGTACATGAGCTTGAAATTGGTCATCGATAGAGGTTCATGCAGTTGTTAAGCTTATTAAAACAATATTCCTAGTTAGCTGAAGAGTTTAGTGCGATACTGTGCATTGAGTGTCCTTCTTAAGCTCTTGCAGAATTTAAATTGATTGAAGGGGTTCTCTTAGGGATATGCGAACCATTTATTGATCAATTAATGGGTGTCCCTAAGACTCAGGATCCTATGATATTGAAGCAGCCGTTCGCCGAACATCCCTTATCCGCGGTTATTATTCAACATTAGCGGATGGGAGTTTGATGAAAATACCAGTTTTTGAACGCTTGAAACTCAGTTAGAAAATGCTCAATAGCAGACGTTCAGCAAAGTCGCAATCTGGATTTAAAAATGAGGAGGCGAATTAATTTTAGGCCGCAATGGCGGAGCAATTACAAAGCTTCTCTTGCGGTCAATCGGGCGGAGCAAGCAAGAAGGCGAATGGGAAAATACGGCCTATTTTGATTGTATCTGCGCACTATGACGGCCAATGTTTAGCGCGCTTTATGCGTTATGGTATGGTCAACAATGTCGGTTCTTTCTTATTCAAGAGGTGCCAGCAACCAGTAAACGTTTACTGTTGTGGGTGTTATTGGTCAATAAGATCTACTATCGAGGCAGTAAGATTGTATCATATATTTATTGAATTCTTTCGGGTGTAAGCTTATGGGATTTGTAGAAAATAAACTGGGAAGGATTAAGTTATTCATGCAAATTAGGCCGGTTTTCGAGCACACTGACATGCGGCAAGCGATACGAAGGAGGTCCGTGATGCTGTGGGCCTGATGCAAGTCATTTTGTCAAAATCAACGTCCTGCCTACGGCGAGATCCGGAAATAGTTGGCCGCTTTGGTTATGAGGATCTTACCTTCCAGCATGACCTCTAAGCGTTCGTACAGCTCCTCGCTCTGGGACCGGTATGCAGCCTAGCTCGGAATTACTTAGAAGCGTAAATAGAGAGGGCAAAGCAGCGACGCACCTCAACTAATACTTCCAGGTATTAAATCTGAACAGTTCAATAAGCTTCCACCCCCCCTTCCTTTTTTATACCTTTTTTTCTACAGCACAGTTTGATATGCCTCCCTAAAGCTGAAGATAAAGAAGACCTCGGGTGGACAGAGGCCTAATCTGTACGAAATAATGAATAGTGCCAAGCATTGCGTGAGATTGCGAATTAGAACATTCAAAATGTCACCGTGCTATGTTTGGAGCGGCGGTCCAGAATGAACGGTATGGCAACGGAGAGTTCCAAAATAAGCGCAGTTGAGCAGAGAGCCGTGAAAATTAAAGGGATTGGGGGTTGTCTGAGTTTTTGTCAGTTTTCTAGGTTGAATAGATGCTATCGATTTCAAAAGGACGGAGGGATGACTGGAATCGTCTACTTGCGCATTGTGGTGATTAAATATCATGTTCGTTCAAGCTCTATTGACAGCTTTAAGGCTTGTATTGCGTTTTATGGGGCCAACAGGTTTGGTAAAAACTTTAGGTAAGATCGCTGCTCAGCATGTATTTAAAAGATGGTTTTGAAGGGGTGGTGTTAATTAACACAGACAGTTATCGTATTGCGGCACATGGAACAACTAAGAATACCTTGGTCGTATTCCTGAATGTGCTGTCCGAAGTGGGTTTACTGAGTATTCGATTTAATGAAGTATTAGCAAAATAACGGCACATTACTCTTTGTTCTTGTTGATATTGCTGGAATGAATCAAGAGACTCTTAATGCTTGAAGCGCACAGCTTCTGAATGATGAAGCGGAGCAGGGCTAGTCTTAAAAAGCTTGCCTTAGTATTAACTTGCGACAAGTCAAAGGCCAAGTATTAAAAACAGTTTGTCGATATTTACTCTCAAGTTCAATTAGAATGGTGTGTTTTGAGTAAGCTGGATGAATCAGTTCCTTGGCGAGGCGATAGTGTAGTATATTGAAGAGGGCTTACCTGTCGTATATATAGCAGTGGCCAAGCGTATACCTGATGATATTGAGCCAGCTAGAGCGCATAACTTAATTAGTACGAGCTGTTTATCAGCGGAGCATTATAGTCAGTCTATGGGTCATTAAGTAATGGTAGTTGTAAAGAATTGTTATTTCTGAAAGCGTTACGCTGAAACTATGTAGTACAGTTTGATGCGCAACTAACTTAAATAGGTAAACGGTTGCTTGAATATTTTGAGTGCAGACCAAAATGGATACCATTACATACTCTAAAAAGCGGCGCTTTCGATTGATTCGCTTGTTGAGCAGTATGGGTTTTGGTAAAAAAATTGCCTAATCACCTATTGGTTGATTGCCCGAGTAGTGTCGATATAGATGATTTGAACTCAGGCCGGGTATGATGGGATTGATTGAAGCCTATAAGCGCTTTGAGTACCAAAGGTTGCAGCTTTGAACCTATGCAGGTATTCGTATTCGCCGGCTCTATATGGATGAGCCGTGCGAAAAACGGACTGGGACGCGTTCTGTTAAGACGGAATTGGAGGGCGGTTACATAATGCCATTAAAGATTTAGAGGCCAATTAGGGCGTGAAGACTCCGATAATGGAGGTGGCTGCTCACAGGGTAATAGTATGGGGGGAGTATCCATGAAAATGAATTTCATTCCTCTCATGTCTATCAGTTATTTAGCTATGAAGAAATGCTAGACTCTGATACAACTATTTAGAATATATGATTCAGAGTTTGAAAATGCACCTTACTCTTTAGTTGAAGAAGGTGGTTTTCAGAGTCAATTAGTAAAAAGAGATTGACACTCTTCCTGAAAGAGAAAAATTGGTTTTATCTCTTACTATAAGAAGAGTTAAATTTAAAAGAGATTGGGTGTTTAGGTGTCAGTGTCAAGAGTCAGTCAAATCATAGTAAGCGGCTATCGCGATTGCGACTCGATTTAAGTGATTGCGAGATTAAATTATGAGTTTTGAAATATTACCTTTTGGGTGTGGGAGGGTGCCATTGGATAAAAACATGAAGATCCTGATTGTTGATGATTCTCGACAATGAGACGAATCTTAAAAACTTACTACGGGAATTTAGGTTTACCAAATACGGTGAGGCGGATGATGGAACGACTTGCGTTACCCTATACTTCAAGGTGGAACAATCGATTTTCTTTGTAACGACTGGAACATGCCGGTATGAAGGTTTGAATTGCTTTCGTGCAGTTCCGTGTTGATGAGAAATTGAAAAGTATCCTGGTTTTTCCTCAATGGTAACCGCAGAAGGCCTAAACGTGATCAAGGATTATATCTGCAAGCTCAAAAGCAGCGAAGTGAATGGTTATGTTGGTTAAGGCCGTTTAACCGGCAGTTGCTCTCAAGAAAAAATTGGAAAATTTCGAACAATAGACCGGACGCTGCAAAATAGGGCTTTTAGATGTCAAATGTATTGGGCTCTGGATTAGTGGAATTTTGAAGATCTAGTAAAAGACGGTGCTGTAGAACTGTTAAATCACCTTGAAGTGGGCGATTTTGGTGCTGCTATTAAGATAATCCAAGATTAGTGAAGCCTGTCACATAGCTCTAAAAACGAAGTGGGTTATTTAACGGCGAAGTTTGCATGATGCTATTCGTGATTTTCAGTTTGATTCTATAGATTTGTTGTTGGAGGGGGGCGTGATTCTCAACAAAAATCACGCGATGCTTCAGATCGATTGAAAATTTGTTATTGAGACGACCAGTGCTGCAGCAATAAACGCAATGATATGGGTTTGATAGTAGCGTTCCCTGTGGCCAGTGAATTCGAGTCAGGCTAGAGAACTACGAAAAGATTGGAGTTCCGCTAATACAGGCGTGGAATTTAACACCACAAGAGTTTTCGAGCTTATACAAGCGCATTGAGATGTCTTTTTAATCGTATGCGGTGATTGTGCCACCATTTGCATTCAAACGCTCAACACAATTCTTCTAGAGAGGGTTATCAAGACTTAACAGGTCAAGGTGATCGCTAGAGTGAATGATTTAATTCGAGATGTAGAGAAAAACTTGTGCTCCTCGGTTGCTGTTGCTGGACAGCGTTGATAGTAATCTCTGGAATTGAACATCAGAGAAGGAATCTGAACTACGATGATACTCGTGGACACGGTCCAGCTATCAATAACAAAAACAAGCCTGAAGTACTGAAATAGTCAAGACGAGTAACGACTCTGCTACAAGTCTTGGTTTCTAGAAGGGATGAGGATGCTTTTCGAAGTCGATGGAAGAGATCTCTACAGGATTTTTTTGGTAGAAGCTGGTGAAATTCTTGAACAGCTTTCCGAGCAATAGTAGATTCTTAGAGGCAAAACCCAGATGATAAACCACTTGCTAATAGCGATTTTTTTCGTGGTTTTCATACCGTCAAAGGCGGTGGGGTTTTTTTTGCAATTACTGCTTGGTTGATTGCTGCCATTTGCTGAAAAACGTTTTTTGATATTTTAAGAAATGGCCAGCGTAAAATAGATTCTGATTTATGGAACATTGTTTTACAGGCTCTTAGATCTGTAAATGAAATTTCGATGACGCCGTGCGGGCTGGCGTGAGCCAGAACGTGCTTCGCAAGAGTTGATTTTCGGCAACTTAGTGCTTATGCAACACTCCTACAGCGGAGGAACATGCAGGTGAAAGTGAGCAGAGGGCGTTGTTGCTGAGATATAAGGTGATGAATTCGGTTGGGGTGATACTGATTGAACCTGTTGATATTTCTGACGATGAATTCGAATCTTAATTAGATGCCCTGGGAGCCTACATCATTGATGATGCATCAACCTTAAAAAGCAGCGTAGTCCAAAAACGGATGACGAAATTACAGAGGATGAGTTTTGTGCATTGGCTCAATAACTTCATGGTAGCGGTGGCGCCTGGAAAATAAATGATGAGCCAGGGACAATCTTCCCCAAGCGCGTTTCTTCTGATGAAATTACAGAAGAATGAAATTTGAAGAGTTACTTGATAAGCTTTCATGGCGATAGGATCAACTTCAAAATAAAACAGAAGATAATCAGAAAAAAATGTTTGATGAACGAAAGTCCGTTACGCCTGCTGGGTGCAGATTCTAATTTGATTACGGAAGATGAATTTGGAATCTCTACTGACATTTACAGAAAAAGGGAGGCGAGAAAACTGAGAAACCAGCGTCTACACCTGAGCCGAAAGTTGCATTTCAGTAAGGCCCAAATCAGCGCCTAAACCTATTCCGAAGCCTTCAGCTAAAGCGCGGACCTGAGGGCAGATCAAGTCAAAGAAAAAACGGGCACTGCGCCTGTTACTCAAGAAACCGACGGTCCGAGTCGATACTAAGCGTCCTAACGATATAATGACATCGGTGGGTGAGCTAGTGTTTGTTCGAAAATCGCTTGTTCGACTAGTCTTCAAAGCGAAGATGAGTCGATGGGTTAAAGCGGTATCAAACCTTGTGTTGGTCACCGGGGATTTGCAGAACGCAGTAAATGAAACGCGCAATGCGCCCATTAAAAAAGTATTTGGGCGCTCCGCGTGGTCGTTCGAGCATCTCGCTCGTAGTATGAAGAAAGAGGTTATCTTGTCTTCGTGGGCGAAGATTACGGATTGGATAAAATTTAGTTTGAGGCGTTAAGCTGACCCACTAGTGCATTTTGTGCGAAACTCAGTTGGACCATGGTGGTGGAAGGCCCAGATCTGAGAAAGCTAATGGTAACTTCGCGTAGGGACTGTATTTTATCTGCGGAGCAGGAAAGGTGATATATCTTTTGTTGTCCATCGAAGACGATGGTGCTGGTATGGATGCAGACCACTTCGTGGCATCGCTGCATAATAAGGGGTTGATTGGACGCTGATGCGCAGATCGGATTATCTGATGAAGAAGCGTATTAAACCTGATTTTTTGCACCTTGGTTTTTTTCTACAAAAGTAGCAATTTTACTGATGTGTCGGGAGTGGTGTTGCGGATGGATGTGGTGAAAACCAAAATATCTAATATAAATGGTACTTAGAAATTAAATAATCGGTTCTTGTTCAGGTTCACGCTTTTTATTATTAAAGTGCATTAACTCTAGCCATCAATCCAACTTAATGGTAAGCTTGGAGGATCAAGCTTTTGTGCATTTCTCATTGGGTTACCGTTAATGAAATTTTTTCAAATCTTAATTTGAAAAACCAATATAGTTGATGGGCAGCAGTTGTTGTTAATTCGTGGAAAAAACTTTGCGATATTTTCCATCTGAAAAGTTGGTTGGTTAAGGGGAAGTAACAAAGACGATCTACCAGCAGAAGCTCATGTTGTTGTTGTAACAGTGGTAAGAATGAAAGTCGGTTTTGTTGTTGATCAGTTAGTTGGTCAGGAAGAAGTGGTTAATAAACCATTAGGGAAAATGTTGCAAGGTACCGCTGGTGTGGCTGGTCGCAACAATTAACGGTTGATGGTCGTATTGCATTGATTCTGGAATGTACTCTAGTATGCTTAAAAGCTATGCACCAAGAGTAGTAAGCTTTTCATTTAGGGTGTGATATGCTGTAGGTATTGTTTTTTGATGATTCTGGTTTTTTTAGGCGTCGTCTTGTGAAATTTTTTTCGAAGCAGATCCTCGCTTAACGTAGTTGGGACTGCTAACGACGGAAGGGGAAGCAATAGATAAAGTTCAGTCTTTATCTCCTGATGTTTGTGACTATGGATTATGAGATGCCTGTATTGGATGGTTAATCGCTGCTGTAGTTAATATAATGAAGCTTAAGCCGACACCAGTGCCTAATGTTTCTCTTCATTAACCCATGAGGGTGCGAAAGTAACTAGATTTGCTTTAGGAGGCTGGTGGCTTGTTGACTTATTCGAAGAATTTCGAGGATATCTCTCGTGATTAGCGGTGGTTAAGCGAGCAATTGGTTGAGCGTGTATTGGCGGTTGCTAGAAGCGTTAGCGGTAGCAGAAAAGCCAGTTGAAGCTCTTGCCCACAGAAGCGCCCAAGCAATTGTGACTGGGCGTGGGGTTATCACGCTCGTGCTAGAAACGAGTTAGTTTATTGCTATCGGAACCTCTACTGGTGGGCCCTAATGGCCTTCGGCCGTATTGAGTAAATTGCATAAAGATTTGCGGCGCTCTGGTTATAGTTCAGCATATGCTCTGCTTCTTCGGGGGCTTTGCTTGAGCGGTTTAAACAACATCTGTTCAGATTACGGTTTAAAGAGCTAAAGGATGGAGACCCGTCTGAAGCTTGGAGTGGCTTTGCTCGCACACCAGGAGGAAAGCAAATGATAGATTGACCCTCGAAACGAGTTGGTTGTGTCCGTATACCTTGATGTGATGAGAGGCTTAATTACAAGCCATCTGTCGTGTGGAATTTGGTTCTGCATCGAACATGCCTATCCCTGGTAAAGTCTTGTCTGTGTGATGACCTGGATGGGCGTAGATGTCGTGGAAGGTGCCTCGAAATGCTGAAGAGTTTGGTTCAAGGGTTGATTCAAAGTGCAAGAATCCTGTGTCATTTATGGTATGGCCGATGGCCATAGAAAGGCAAATTTAAGCGGATGAAAATTATCGATTGAGCATATCTGGGTGAACGCATTGCGACGCGAGGTCACTAGTGGATTTTTTACTTGGGCCTTTAATTGCGTTTAGTTCAGTATTTCTTGCAACTGGTTAGGAGGAGGTGAACGTCCATCCTTCTTCTAACTTCCTCTGCAATTATTGTTTTTGCTGGAAGTATCGGCGGCTTCGTTAATTCAAAGCCAGTATTCAAGAGGCGGTAGGGCTCTTGTTTTGATCAGTGGAGTTCCTTTCCTCCTATTTATGATTTCAACTTGCTCGGGCGAAACATTAAATAACTTTTTGCCATAAGGCCAGAAGGCTTTTTCTTCATACTTGCTTTAAAGATCTGACATTGAAGCATTAAAATAGTCTTTTTCTAGCCGAGCGTTGCAATGGCCATTGATGGGACAGACCAGAAATCTATTGCTGTCGGCTACATTGACGAGCTTGTCCTGGATGTTATGGATAAACAATGAAAAAGTGTGTCTTTTATAGAGTCTATCTCGGTGGCTAGCCCCTACTATTAGGGATTATGGGGTCCGTGATTGGGGCCTAATCCAGCGATGGCGAATTTAAGACAGTCCGAGCGTTGGGCTGGTATTGCGTGCTTTTGTTTTCCACCCTTTTTTGTCAAGGGCTTTGCAATTTGGTCATCTTTCCATTAGTAAAAATTAACAGGCACGTATGATATGGAATTGCTTACAATCATTACTCATTGATGCGTACTGTGTGGTATTCCGCCATTGGTAAACACCGCTTATAGGCTAGGAGTTAGAGCTTAAATGAACTATGATGATGATGCTTCCTTCTCGGACATCAAGGCGTCGTGTGAACTAAGTTTGCCACTTCAAGTGCCCAGGGTCGAGACCGTGGATATTAGTCATTACGCTGATTTTAATTACTTGATTATTAATTCGCACTTTTTTGTTGCTCCTCTATTTGTTGTCGTTGAAAATGCTGGGATGAACACGTTTGAAGAAACGCTTTCATGGCGTTTCGATGCCGTACAAATCTATTAAGCCTATCATATTGGCGAACGCCTACTATTTGTTTTGGTGAGCCGAAAGATATAGAAGTTGGTTGAGACAAAAATCTATTCCGGCCCCGGCCCCCCCACGATTGAAGAAGCAATTCTCTGACGTTTGATCTATTACCAAGTTGTAGGAAAATGCAATTTCGACTGCATGCAACGG
>Ga0163217_1025729_pt1 | contig 10172 bp, 8 predicted proteins | sample SynspAceP_FD_185933 | JGI IMG/M metagenome (GOLD analysis project Ga0163217, IMG submission 185933) | Saline lake microbial communities from Ace Lake in Antarctica - Synechococcus sp. Ace-P (PacBio error correction) | ecosystem: Environmental > Aquatic > Non-marine Saline and Alkaline > Saline ...
GTAACGCGTGTGACGTGTTCATCGTCTTTTCGAGTGTTGGGCTCAAGACCGGTGGATCATGCCGATCAGCACGCTACGATCGAGCGGTTGCTGATGCATTCGGTGCAACCTGCAGCCAAACAATCCTCCGGTCGCTTTTCAATGGCGTGGGCGGTCAGGCGATGATCGTAGCTTGCATCCCTTCCGGCGGGAGTATCGCTTGCCGGCCTCGTCCGCCGTCCATCAGCGGGCATCTGCATGTCCATCAAAAGTCAAATCCGTAGGGGGCGAACTGCCGGATCGGCGATGTAGTCGAGGGTTTTCTTTGGCCGTTAGTCCGCGTGGCACCGTGCGCCCGCCTTTTTCGATGTAAGTGATGAGCCGACCCCTCGGTTGCCCTGGTCTTCGGCATGCTATGCAAGAAATGGTCGATCACGTGGGCTGCCTGCCCGCGTATCGGGTTTGTGGAAGGCGGACGCTTGCCGTTCTTAAATCGAGCAGGGTTTGTGGCGGAACAAACGTTAGACCGTGTCGGCTTTTCAGCTTTCGACGACCCTCGGTCAATCGAACCACTTTCCATGCTCGGTCCTCTTGGCCGGCAAATTCGTGCCAGCAAACTGTATCTTTGCTGGCTTGGGTCGAGATGTTTTAACAAAAACGATCGCCACACCCGGCCGTCGATCCTGAGACCCGCCCACGTAAATCCTTCAAACGCATCCAGGCCGCCGGCGGATGCACCCACGACCCGACGATCAGGGGAGTCGATAGACGTGATTTTGTTCGGCGCCACGCTCGCAACCCCCACTTTTTGATAAAACGCCTCGAAGTCGCGTTGATGATAGTAAGCGATGAACCGGTTCACCGGATTTCGCTCGGGTACCAGTCTCTCTGTTGACCGATCCCCAGTTCCGCACGTCTCTTGCACACGCCTAAAAACGCAGCCGCCTAGCCCATGGACATTGCCCTCGAAGTTCATCGTTATCTTTTGTCGTCGAAGACAGTCTCGGAGAGACCTGCTACGTGGTTCTAACGAATGAATTGGTGACGACTTTTTTACCGGCGCCAGCGGAGCCAATCGCTTTGGTTGTATCCGGCGGAAAGCGTGGACGCCGGACGTTTTTCAGGCATGAACGGCAGTGTCCAACGGATTGGTGGCATGAGTATGGATGCTGGTCCGACATGTGAGCGGAAGAAGCGCAGTCCCCGAGCTCTTGCAGAGGGTGCCACTGCGACAAGGGAGATCTCGGTCGCCAGCGTCTTGCCGCAAAAGCGGTGGCGCGGCATATTGGTGGGATGCCGCCCGTCCAGTCGCGATTTCGTTTCGCGCGAAGGACGATTTTCCAATCGAATCATGTGAAGCACTGGAGCCAATGCTTTGAAACATTGGTCTTGGGGTTCCTGCAGCAAGCTTCCGTCGGGATGAAACCGCAAACTTTGGAGCCGCATGTTGAAACACAGATTACAAGAAAAGCGCGACAATCGGCACAACGCTTTTTGCTTTTTAAAGGCTAATTCGTTTTCTGCACGACAATTCCATCAGCTGCATCGAACCCATGAATGGCAAAACTCACTCCCAATTCCGCAACGATCAGTGCGTCCGCTCAGTTACTCGCCGTCGTTCTGATGGTGCCGGCGTTATGTTCTTCGCACGTCGACGTGTTCATCTCGTGGCACTCGGCTGTGCTGTCTGTTTTTGGCTCAGCCCCGTGGTCAACCGATTGCAGCGTGCGGGGATTCCCATATATCGCCGCTCGTGGCGACCGCGCCCTTGGCATTCAGTAACTCCTCGCTGACGGATTCACACTGCTTGCCGAGAACTGACCATTCTGGTTGGTGATTCCTCCAAAGCTACAAACGAGCTGTTACGAAGGCTACCGGCGGTGTGTGTGTCGTGATCGCCTGCATTTTCGGCAAATTTAAAAATTTTTTTTTTTTTTGTTTGTTTCTTTTTTTTCTTTCGAACAATCCTGTTGAAGCGCTAACCTGAACGGTCGATGGTTCTCTGTTCGAACGCCACGCGATTGGGGAGCCTTGGCGGTTTCGTTCGCGCATTGGTGCAACCTGCCGCGATGCCGCTGACGGTGGGCTCAAGTACGATTCGTGGTAAGCGTGAAACAACTCGAGATGGAAGTGTGGGACCAACGAACGAACAATCCGACATGACTTGCTCGACAACCAACGTTGAAACCGGCGGTCTGCTCCGCCAATGTACAATTTGTATTGGAATCAAAAAGTCGCGCGAAGGCATCGTTTCGCCTGGCGGACACGGAATCGTCCCGCGCGGCGAGCAATCGCAAACAAAAAGCTGGCCCGATAGTTACCTAAGACACACGGTACAGGAGTCTGTTCACAATGACTAGCGGACCTGCGATCGGTTCGCGAGCAAAGCGATCATCTACTCGATGAATCAACTCCGTAAGTGCCCTCCAACGGCCTTCGATCGCTTGTACCAAATCGTTAATCCGTTCGCGAAACAACTCCGCCGCGTCAAGCCGAAGAACGGTGCAGCACGCAATCCACTAACCACAAGGTTTTCAACTCGCACGCGAATTATTGGCGGCCGCTGATCGGCGATGCGGTGCCGCAGGTGTTTCTACGTTTACCGAGGAAAACTGGAATCGAAGCGGCCCGAGACGTCTCCCACTTCGTATCGGGACGAACTACTACGGCAAGCCGATCTCTTGGACGCCTGTTGACGTACGGACCCCCGCTACGATCGCGATCGGAATTGCAAATTGCTCGCTTTGACGCCACCCGGACCAGTGTCCCAACCGAACGTGGCCTGCCCCAATCCGACGTCGCCTGAATGTCGAAACCAAGCAGCGTACCGATATTCCGCCGAGTACAAGTAGCCGACAATCGCGATCAAACGGAATTGGTGGTCCGAACATGCTGCTAATTCAATGCAACAGAAATGCCATGCAATGGGCAAATGAAACTCCTATCGTAGCGGAACTTGCCAAGAGTTTCGGTGTTCCGATTGCCGAAAGACTCCTTGGCGACTTCCGCTACGACAAAGAAAGCACAATCAACCAATAAAGAGAGGGAAGCTTTTCGATGAATGGAACTGGTCTCGCTCCCCGGCTTCAAATCCGCGACCTCAGAACAAGTTGTCGATGCAGCGATTCCGCACATTCACAGCAAATGGGTCAATCGTCCCGACCTGGCGTCGTTTTCGCGTTCTGGCACTCCACGCGGACGAGGTCCAACTCGTGGCGGCAATTTCATCACGAATTGGCAAGGCTGACGCAATTTTTTCCCCCCCAATCAGACGCGAAGACAGTGGCAATTGGGTATTGAGGCGATCATCGAGAGCGTTAAGCTGACGGGGCGGCGTCAATGTACAAGCATGACGGTCACCAATCGCGGACGGCACGTTTCAGCGAATCGCTCTTGGGGAGTTCGCGGAGTTGACCAATTCGATCGGACAAACGGCATCGTGTACGACGCGGCCAACTTCGAATTGGCAAAACAACGCCTACCTGACCAAGTCGGACATCGAAGCCGGGCCCGGTTTTTCGACCCAGTGGATCCGAAATTTGTCCATCCGAATTCGCGAACGGTGCTCACGCAAGTCGATGACGCCGGTCGCGACATGAACAAAGTCGCGACGCACTTCATCGCGCCCCCACACCTGAACCCTTCCAACGAGTCGTCCTACACGGAATCGCACGAGAAGTCGCCAACGGAAAGTCTCGAATCCCGATGGAGTTTCACGAAGCCCGACACGGAGAAGCAGAACACGGAACGACGCGATCGCCTGGGTGGGACTTCGTCGCGTTGCTTGCGGCAAAGAGCGGCGGATTGAACAATGTGTTTGAATTGGACGAACTCCGCGAAAGGATCGTGTGGATTTGAATCGGTATCTTGAACTGCCGTTGGAATGTTGCTGATTGCCTCGTCTTTTTTGGCATCCGGCCAAGTCAACCACGCAGGTAACCACTCCCCACTTCTGATAGGGTGATCGTCCCTGTCCAAGGATGTCACTTACCACACGTTCATCTGTGCTGATCGAATCGGACGAGCGAAATGCACGTGCTACGCTCGAGCTGAGTCGGGATATTAGAGGTGATGCCGTGTGTGAGTGAGTAGCGGAGGTTGTAGTGTTTTGAGGTTGACGTGATCATGTGGGGCCTTCTCGTCAGAGTGGTTCGAGCGTATAGGAGTCGCTCTAGAAGGTGTGATAACATTCGACGGATTAGGCTATAGCACTTCGTGGATCATTTGTCTGAACGCGGTAGTGTGAAGTGATGATGATAGAGCGTTCATATGCGAGTGCTCGAGAGCTCGAGTCTCGCTACCGATAACGCTCGACGAGTGGAGTTGCTCTGTCAGCGGGCAAGCGAGCTTAGATGTCCATATGGGATCATGCGGTGTTATGATCTGAATTCGTGTAGTGACATCATGATCTAGAGCTCGACGTGGATATTAACTGTTGTTCGGCCAGCATAGACCGCACTGAACTGTCGCTGCGTCAGATGAGAGCCGGATAAAGAACGAGTTGCAAGATAAAATCCCAGTTGGCGGGACGCAGAACCGAGTCAGCCGTTGACGAATCGCGACGCACGAACGATGCGTGCTCCGATGAGGGACGAAGGTTCCTGGTCGGTCAGGCGAGCGCGGCGGGCTCACGCGTTGGCTTGCCCAAACAACGTCGCATTGCGGACGCAACGGGGTCTGGCGATCTGCACAAATCACCGACGGCGTTGTCCGATCGAGCGCTTAGCCGACAATGGCGTCGGTGATGGAATCGAAAGAACGCGGAGTAAAGGTTGCAACGGATGAAGCTGTTACGTCTGCCGCTCATGTGGCGTGCCTTCTGTTGCAGATGCGACGGCAGAGAAAAGCCCGAGTTGCCGCAAACTTCATCTTTCGAGGCGAAATGACACGCCGCATCTTGCTATGGCTGGTTGCGACGTCGAATAGTGTCGGACGCGAAGCGGACTATTGTGCTGTCAGGAATCAGTCATCGTGCAGATAAAGCGATATTTTTGCGATGGCAGACTCAAGTGGACAACGATCGCGTATGAACTTGCGAACAGGGAAAGGAAATCGGTCATTGGCCATCAGCCGGGTTCCCAGTTGGTGATCAGCTGACTCGACTCCAGAAAGCACCTTGCCCTGCGGCTGGAGGGGACACCGTTTGGTCTTTATCGAGCGAAACCTTGGAAGTTTTGCAAAGTTGGAAGGCAGACTCCACGCTGCCGAGGCGGATGAAAGCATCCGCCTGCAAGCTCAGATGCCGTGCATCAAGCCCAAGGCGGACGCCGAGTCGCAGTCTCCAATCAGGCACGGCTGCTATCTGCAAACCGAGAAGCTGCCGAGTTGCTGATTTATTTGACTACGGGCGACGGGGAGTTTACCCAGAGAGGCTCGATGACTTCCCCGATCAAGCGGCCGAACCATCCCCCCCCCCCAAGAAGCTGTGCCCTTGGAAATTTGTGAATGTCGTCGATGCAAATCATAGCGCGTTGCTGGTCACCCAAGACGCATACGTGCTCAAGCAATCGGCTTTGATCACGTTGACGATGGGCGTGTGCTGCACCGGATTTGCGGAGCGACACGGAATCACGGGTGGCGTACCAAAACGTGGGTGATCGCGTCAAAAGTGCACACCACCTGATGGCGACGGTTCCTGCCGCAGGCGAAACGATACGAGCGGATACGAAGGGATATTTGAGCGTGCTGATCGGCCTTGGGGCCGTCCGTCGGGAAAGCTGCTAACGCAACGAATTGGAAAGACTGTGATCTTCCGCACACCAGGTCCGTTACGTGCCGCCATGCGTGGAGCTGTCTTTATCGACGTGGAATACCCGACGAGGGAGTCGACTCCATGAATCTGGAGTCACCTGTGCGGTGGATTCGCCTGCTAGCGGCTGATTGCGAGGCTCGGACAAGGTAGTACGGAGACCATGGATCTTTCGCTCTCACACGAATCCTGTTGTGAGACACACAGCGCGTATACGCTTCTTTAGCAAACGCGGTGCCAATTGCTTTTTCTCCTGGGCCTATGAAAAGCGGATTTTGTGAGGTGCACCAAGGGTTGGCGACGGTTTTGTGCGTACTATTGAAAACTTTCCAATCGCTTAATATACGGTTGTGTGCCGAGCCTCGAGATAATATCCTATGTTGTATTAGATCACTTCACTGCACCGGCTACGGGACGGAGTGTCGTGCTGGGTTTGCGATCACACGCTCACTGAGATTGTGGTCACGAGCTCAAGTCAGCACAGTGGTATGACCTACGAATGTTTCGTTCCTAATCAGCCTAATAGATATCCCAACGGCATATCTCTATCACTATCTGCCAGGGGAGTACTGAGAGTATTATTGTGACAAAGTCTTCGTAGAAACCGACGAGTTCGTGAGATGCAGTCTGAAGATCTCAATTTGGTCGAGTGCTCCTCTGCCAGGATGGTGAGTCACTTCGGTCTGTCTTCCCTGCTTGAACGGTCATACGGTGGCTCGTTGGTCTTGGCGGTAGTGTGATAACGCGGTCGTTGTTAGTCGCCAGGGGAATTCGAGGTCTGGTACACCCAGTGCGTGGTGCTGCCGGGAATTTGAATGACGATATGTTACAATTCACCGCATTGACTCCGGGTGCGGATTGGAGGCAGCAATCTGCTCTTGGGCGCGAATGAGCAAGTTACTGCACTGTGATATACGTCGCTTAGAGGAGAGCAAATCGAGTTGAGCTCACATCTGTGCTCCGTGAGCCAGCTCTTTGACTCAGATTAATCTCGGGATAAAGCATCGGTGACTCACCATACACACCCGAGGCGGGCTTAGCCGTTGGATCAGTCGACTGGCAGCCCGAGAAATGAGTGAGTACATTGCTTTATTGGTGCACCGGAGAGCATCCGACAACCCAGGTCGGCGCACGCTCCGCTTCCCGTGGTATCGTTTCCCAAAGAGATGGATACATGTGGATCTTTTCGAGACAAGAATTCGTTTAGTGAGCCATCTCGGCGTCAATCGACACCCTGGACATGCTTGGACGAGAGAACGGGAATCGGATCAGCGGTCACCGTGGGTTGGATGGTAAGCCGCACGTGAGCGATTGGATTATTCCTGATCCGGCGAAGATGCTAGCTTTCCGCCCGCCGATGACTGGTGACAACCGTTGTGGGACGTACGAAGAACGAGATCGATCGGGTGCGAAAAGGTGGAGTCAAGCGAAAGCCGCTGGCTTATCCACAGATCCGTTTGGGGTCGAGAAGGCAAATTGTGGACACTGGCAGATCAACAACAAGGAAACTGAGAGTGCCACACTTGCCGAGATGGAACAGCAGTACTAGAATTTACAAGCAAGTATCTGCCCAGCGTGTGTCGGTATTGGCACCTTGGGTCTTGGTTAGAGTGATCGACCGAGGTAGTGAAGATACCGTTGCGAAGGAGGATAGCGAACTCATTTTTTGGCGCTGCGATCAGGCTGAACGATGCAACTCAAGTCAGAATCAATGGTAAACGAGATCCGGTTATGAAAAACGATGCCGAGCGAATCAGACTTCTGAGCTTGATACGAAGTGGGTACTCGCAGAGTGCCGCTTTGAGGAGCTCGGCAACTCGTTGATCAATCTTCTGTCGCGAGAAAGGATTTCATCGTTATGAGTACACGACACGTACATGGAGTTTGGACGAAGTGAGTATAGCTGTGGCAATCAGTATCGAAAAACTGACTGCAGACTTTTAACGTAGTGCGTATCCTATAAGATATATCCGATTTTCAGGTCAGTCACACCACGTCATCTCTGCTCAGGTATAGGAGGTACGCGAGTAGGACCAGTTTGACCGTGATTATCTTTGATGCAATTCGATACTGTGGGATGCATATCGAATTCGGCGGGTAAACTCTCTGGTTGAGGATCCGACGGTTTGCCGCACCTGATGTCGTCGAGGGAATGATAGTCGCCAATGCGATTCGCGACGATCGCTAATATCAGTTGTGCATTAAGTTGATGCGCGACATAGTTGCTAGAGACTTTCGTGACGCCGTCTCCTGTACTAAGTGGCAAAACTCATACACTATGCGAGCCACTCCACCCTCCTTGGAAAGATTATGCAAAGAGACTCAACTTGTGTCACACGGTCTATCACCAGCTTCTATTATGGACGCGTAGCATAACGGTTCTGCGCTATCAGTGATGGCGGAGGCATATAAATGTATATACCGCACCGCTCAAAGATTAACTGATCTGAGAGCAACGAGATTATGTGATTGTGCTACTTGCGGTAAGAGTGTGTGGATAAGCTAGATATGTGCTTGTTTGCGGGATCCAGATCAGAGAATTCTGCTAGGTCGAGAAAAGAGTTTTGCTGCGACACGACTCGTTCATCATGTGCACACGCCTAATCAGGGAATAATCTGTCTAGTAACACTGAGCGTTTCTGCGCGCATATCGTTGGAGTAAGTGCGTTGTGAGAGGGCCGATTGACAAGTCCTTACGCAACATTAACGAAGATCTCACACGTGCTTCTACACAGAGTCAGTACGATATATACATGTCGAGTGAATCATCCCATTGAGAACCACATATCCCACTCTTGTCAGATGAATGAGTTCGTTTAGGCAGAGCTGATACTGCGCAACTATATATAATGGAATGCACATCCATCTCTGCACATGATCCGTGTCTTTTACTCTCTGCTATTTACGACATGGATTGTATGTCATGTGGTTATTATGTGATGTGATAGAGGTATGAAGATGACGTTATAGGGCCGATTTTTGGTTGTCGACGACCGCCGGGGTACGGTCGTCTGTCGACGCACCGAGCAGATGGGGATGGATTCCCAGAATTGGGGGACACAGTTGCTTCGTCGCCTTGGGAGACGCGTGGGAGGCGAGTGCGTCATCGGCGATCCCTCGGTGCGGATTGGGAAAGCCTGGACGAGACACATTTTGCGAGTGCTGGCGACGGCGACGGGGCCCGGATTTCGATGTACTTCGAAGTGATCGTCTATGACTCGAAGATGGATCTAGATAAGTAGAGTGAGCGTCGTTCCGATCGTCTAAGGGTGAAAGGGGCTCGCAGCGTCTAGCTGCTGCGGAATTTTCTTGGCCGTCGCCACGGTTTGACCGTTAGCAAGCGCAAACTGGAAACGGTGAGCGAGTTGCCTGCCAGTCACGGGGGGACGGCAAGTGTGGTGCCATCGGAGGCGTCGAGCATCGCGAGCAGATGCGACACGCCGTTGTCTGATTGATCATGAACGTATGCGATCGTTCGCGATCCATCACACAGCCCTTGAGAACATAGGTGCGCGGGCAACCCGTCCGGATTCGATCGCCAGAAGTTTCCGCGCCCGAATCGTCATCTCCAGTTAGATGGACAAGTCCCTCGCGGTCAACGGGCCTCTCGACTCGATTTCTTCGCAGACACAGAGAACCGCTATACCGTCTGAGCTGACCTGACGGAGACAGGTCGCCTGGCTAAGTCGCCGTCAGTTTTCGGTACGATTGGCAGCGACCCGCCAACCTTCGTCGACCGTCAACGAATGAAACGCTTTCGCGAAGATTGAAAACGAGTTGCCGGAGTCCAGTCGGCCACTTCGCGGTCCCACTTCGTATGAAGTGAAAGTCTGATTCGCTCGATTTCTCTTCAACCGATCGAATCATGATGGGACTTGGCCGTTCAGGCTGATCCGGATTCGCAAGCCAAAAACTAAGTTCGCTGGGGTCCTTCCAACGGGAATCTCGCCTCGTCGCTTCATCAATCCCAAACCAAGGCCAATCGCACGCGGCGATACTTTGGCTGGCGAGATCAGTCTGCTGTTCCATCGGTTAGTGCTGGAACAACGTCGTTTTCGGCGTTCATCGATTACGTGGTGTGTGTCATGCTTGCCAGTGGGTACGGAATTTGCTTCTCGACCCGCAACGGACTCGTGGTGGAATAAGCCAGCGAGCTTTTCGTTGATGAACCTTTTCTGCCGCGATCGATCGGTTCGTCGGTACGTCCCAGCAGAGGTTGCACCCATCAGTTCGGCGGCGAGTTGAAAGGGCGCATGTGCCATCGAGGATGAAGAACGGCCACTCGTTACATCCCACCGGTGAACGGTATGATGCACGATCCGGTTTCCGTCCAATAGCTCGGGTTCGATGACGCCGAGAGTCAACTACGGGAAATCTTGGCCGAAAAGAATCCGACAGCACTGACGCAGTCCTTTGGGAACACGGATACTCTGGAAGCGGCTAC
>Ga0163217_1046737_pt1 | contig 10172 bp, 39 predicted proteins | sample SynspAceP_FD_185933 | JGI IMG/M metagenome (GOLD analysis project Ga0163217, IMG submission 185933) | Saline lake microbial communities from Ace Lake in Antarctica - Synechococcus sp. Ace-P (PacBio error correction) | ecosystem: Environmental > Aquatic > Non-marine Saline and Alkaline > Saline ...
AAGGGAGGATGATGAGTGCTTTATTCCATTGTGTGACACCCAATGGGTTGGGTTTGATTGTGGGGGTTGTAGGGTTTTTCGGCTGGTAATGTTTGGTGCTTGTGGCGGTTGTTGAGGCGTGAGGCGGCTTGGGTAGGATGGTCGGGGGGGTGGTGGCGGCGCGGGGGTTGAGTTTTTGTGTGGGCGATGTGTTGGGGGTGGGTGTGAGTGTGGGTTGTGGTTATTGGTAGGTGTGTTTTTGGAGGTTGATTTTTGCTTTTGTTGATTTGTGGGTGGTTTGCTTGGTGCGGTTTGGGGTGGTTTTGGGGTGCGCGTGATTTGGTTTTGGGTTTTAGGTGTTGTTTGGTGTTGAGTTGTGTTGTTGGGGTTAGTTTTTGGGTTTTTGTGATTTCGTGGTGTGGGGAGGGGGGACTGTGTTGGGGTGTGCTTTGATGGTGTGAGGTTGTTGATTTTGGGTGGTGTGGGGCGGGGTGTTTGTGGTTTTTTGGGGGGGTTGTTTGTTGGGTTTTTTTGGCTGGGGTGGCGGGTGGCGTGTTTAATTGATAATTTAAAATACGTGCACCCCGTGCGAGGCGAGTATACATATAATGAGAAAAAATAAACAAAAAAAAAAAAAGATGCCGAATAATAAGCATGTATGTAAAAATATGCAGTCATGAAAAAGATGATCAAAAGGCGAACGGAATAAATGTGTAAGGGAAAAATTAGAGATGAAAAGCAGGAAGTGTATAAAGATAAGGAAGAGAGAAATGAGACTGAGAGATTATCTTACAGATTGATTCTGAAACTAGGTAAAAATAAAAAAGGAAATATAAAAAAAAAAAAAAAAAATAGAAGAGAACAAAAGAAAAAAAAGAGAAAAAATTTAGGCGTGTGTCGGTGTTTTAGTGTTCTTGAGTGTGGGTGGGGTGGTGTGGCGTGGATTGTGTAGTTTTTGTGTGGTAGTTTGGTGGGTTTTGGTTGGGGTTTTGATGGTGTTGATGTGGGGTGTGGTGATGGGTGGGGTGGAGTTTTTTTGTGGTATTGTTTTTGGTGGGTGGTTGGTGTGTGATGTGTTTGTGGTGGTGTGGGGAGGTGGTGTGGTGGTGGGTTTTTGATGGGTTTGTTGCTTTTGGTGTGATGGGGGGCGTGTTCCGTTGTGTTGGGCGCGTGTTGGTGGTTGGGTGTTGGTGTGTGGTGGTGTTGTTAAGGTGGGGCTGTGTGGGTGTTTGGGTGTGTTGTTTGATGGTTTGGGGGGCGGGGTTTGGTCGTTGGGGTTGTTGGGGGTTTTTTTGGTTGGGGTTTGTTTTGTCGTGTTGATTATGTGGGTGAGGGGATTTTGGGTTGTGTTGGGCTTGGGTTGGGTGGTGGTGGTGGTCGAGGAGTGGTTGGGTTTGATGGTTGGGTTTGGGATTGGCTTTGTGGTGATGTTTTTGGTGGTTTTGGGGTGGGGGTGGTTTTTTGGGGTGCGAGTTTTTGGGGGGTTTGTATTGGGGTTGAGTTGTTTGGTTGTAGGTGGGTGTTTTTGGTGTGTGCGTGAGGTGTGAGCTTGGGTTGGGGGAGGTTGTGCTGTTGAGTTTCTTTGGGGTGTTTTCGGGGGGTGAGCTTTGGTGATTTTAAGTGTAGGGTGAGGTCAGGCTTTGGGTGTGGTGGTTTGTATGAGTTGGCTTTTGTTTGGAGATGGCGGTTTGTTGGGTGGGGTGGGTGCAGGGTGTGTGAGTGCTGTGGGTGTGGATGTTTGGCGGGGTGTGGATGGGCTCGTGGTTTTGGCTTGGGGGGGGACGCGAGTCTTGCAGTGATCTGGCGTGGTGGTTGTGGTTGTTGTTTTTGGGAATGTTTACGAGGAGTTGTGTGGGTGTGGTTTTTGTTGGTTGGGTTAGGTGCTGGTTTTTGGAATGTATGTTGTAATGTGTGGGTGATGGTGTTTGTGGGTATTGTTGTGGTGGTTGGGTGGGTGTCGGGTCGGGGTGGGGTGGGGGGGTGGGTGTGGGTGGGTGGGGGGCGTCAGTGTGTTGTTTTGGTTTGTGGTGGTTTTGTTGGGTCTGATGGTGGTGATGGGGTTTGGTGTTGTGGGCTGGTTTGAAGTTTTTTGGTGTGTTGGCGACGGGGTGGGATGGTTGTTGGTTGGGCAGGTGTGTGTGTTGGCGGGCCCTGGTGTCGTGCATTGCGGGTTGTGGTGCGGGTGTGTGGGTGTGGGGTATAGTGGATTTGGTCTTCTTGGGAGATCAGGGAGGGTTTTATTTTAGGTTTATTGGGGGGGTTTTGTGGAATTGTGTGCGTGGTGATGCTCTTGGGTGTATGTGCTGTTTTTTGTTTGAGAGTTGTGTGGGGGTTGGTGGTTTGGCGGCTGAAGCTTTTATGTGTGGGGTGCTATTTATTTTTGCGGCGGGTGAGTTTAGGTGTTGGGGTTGGGGTTGTTGTCGTTGTTGGGTGTGTGCTGGTTTTGGGGGGGTTAGGTGGGGGTGTTGTTCTTGGCGGTTTGGGTTGTTGGATAGTTTGGGTTTTGGTGGGGGTGTTTTCCAGGTGTTGAGTGGGTGGTGGGGTCTGTTTATTTGTGGGTTGTGGTTTACTGGTGTTCGTCTTGGTTTGGTTTTTAGGGTGTAGGTGGTTGGGTCATTTGGCTGGTTGGGCTTGGTGGCTGTAGATGGGGTTGCTGTGCTGTTCGGGTTTATGAGGGTCGGGGTGCTGTGTGATTCGTTTTGGGTGGGGGTGTGTGGGACAGATTTTGAGGTGTTCTCGGAGGTGGCTGGTGTGGTGTGGGGGTGGGTGGGGGATTGGGGTGTGGGGTTGTTGTTTGTTGGTGTTTGGGTGTTGGGTGGGGTTGGAGAGGGTGGATGGTTTGCGTGTCTTGGCTGTGTGTTGGGGGGAGGTTGGGGTTTTGCGGGGGGGATAGTGGTGTTTTTTGTACGTTTTTGTGTTTTTATGTTTTGGGTGGGAGGTTTGGGATAGAGTGTTGTATGTTGCTGATATTTGTGGAGGGGGGGGGGGGGGGTTTTTGATTGGTGGGGGCAGTGTGAATGGGACGGGGGAGGGGTTGGGTGGGGCGGGGTGAGGGTGGTTGTGGCTGACAGGGGGTGGGTTGCGATTAGGGTGGGTGGTGGGGTTGGGGGGTCGTAGTCTGTGACGTGGTGGGTTGTTGTTTGTGAGTGGTGTTGAGGGTTGAGGTGGTTTTTTATGGGGTCTGTGTTTGGGGACTGTGAGTTGGGCGGGTATTTTGGGGTTAGGGGTTGTGTGGTGTTTATGAAGGGTAGGGGGGGTTAAGTTGGGATGAAGGTGGTTGGTGAGTACATGGTGGTGGTGGTTTGGTAGTGAGTTCGTTTTGGAGGGGATTGTGTGTCGTTGTGGTCGCGTTGCGGGGTTGGTGGAGTTGGGTGTCATGTTGGGGTATATTGGAGGTGGGCTGCAGGTGGTTTAGTTATTGGGGGGTGGAAGAGCTTGGGTCGTGGTGTGGGGTGTGGCGTTTTCGGGGGTTGGGAGAGCTGGGGTTGAGCGGGGGGGGGGGTGTGGGGAAGTGGGGTTTGGTGATGTGAATTGGGTGCAGAGGGTTGGGGGGTTTTGGGGTGAGATGGTGTCTGGTCGTTTTGTGGCGGGTGGCGTGTGTCAGTGGTGTGAGGGGCAGGTAGGTGATGGTTTGGTCGTGTGTTGAGGGTGGTTCGGGGTGTAGGGTGTTGTTTGGGAGGGTTGGTGTGGGTGTGGTGGTGGTGCAGGGCGTATGATGTTGGGGTGGGTGGGGGCGTTGGTGTTTTGGGGGGGTTTGGAGGGGGGTTTTTGCGTGTTGGGGTGGTGGTGGGTTTAGGTGGGTGATGGGGGGGGTTTGACGAGGGAGCGGGTTATACGGTGGGGTTATTTGGGGTTGCGGTGTGAGTATGGGTGTGGTTATGCTGGGGTGCTGTGAGGGAGCTGTGTGTGTGTAGTGTGGTTGGGGTTGGGGTGGGGTTGGTGGGGTGGAGGTGGTGGGGTGGTGTGGTGAGGGGGATGTGTGGTGGTCTTGGGTGTGGTGAGTGTCGTGTGTGCGGGGTTCGTAGGTGGTTCGTTGGTTAGTGGTGATGGCTGGAGCGGGGGTGACGATTTGGTAGGTGGAGATGGCGTTTACGTGGTGTGTGTGTTGATGGTGGCGGAGTTGTCGGGGCTGTTCTGAAGTGTGGGAGATGGTGTGGTTGTGTTGCGGTTGTGGTGTTGGAGGTGGTGTAAAGGCAGGTGTTGGTTTTTGTAGGCTGGGTGGGGTCGTCGGGGATTAGGTTTTGAGGGTGGTTATGTTGGTTTCAGTTGGTTGTGGGGTCTTGACAGGTGTGTTGTGGAGGGATTGCTCGGTGGCGACGTGAGTGAGGGATAGATGGTGGGGTTTAGCGGGGGAGGTGTGGGTGGATGTATGGGGTGGTGGTTTTTTTAGAGGGGGGAGGGTGGGGTTGCGCTGGGTGGTGATGTGATTGGGGGTTGGTGTGTTGGTTTGGGGGTTGTTATGGGTTTGCTTTGGTCTGGGTTTGTAGTTTGTGGTTGTGTGTTGGTTTGCGTTATTGTGGGGTGGGGGGTGATGTTTGGTGGGTGGTAGTTTTAGGGGGGGTGTGGTGGGGTGTTGGGGTGTTTGGGTGATGGTGTTCGGTTTGGTAAGTGTTTGATTGTGTTGGGGGGGGTTTTGTGGATGGGTGATTTGGCTTGGGGAGTGGGGTGGCTGTGGGGTTTGGGGGTGGTTGGTTTGGGGTTTGTTGTGGGATGTGGTGGGGGTGGGTGGAGATGGGATGGTTAGGCTGGATTGCGGGTTGGCGGTTGGCGGTATTGGGTAGGGTGGGCTTTGGTGGTGTGAATGCGTTGTTGGGTGTGGTGATGGGGTATTGGGGTGTGAGTGTTTGGGAGTGGTTGAGGGTTGTTGGTCTAAGCTGGCTGGGGTGTTGGAGTGGTTGGGGGTGTTATGTGTTTTTTTTTTGCTGTTAGTTTGTGTCTGTGCTGGGTGGGTGATGTTTGTGATGTGTGGGGGGTGTTAATGGGTGTCTGGGGGGGGGGGCGTGGTGGGGTTGTGGTTGGTGGGTTTGTACTTAGGGGTGGTTTGGTGCTGTGCTGGGGGGGGGTTGGTGGGGTGGTGGTGTGTTTTGGATGGGGTGAGTGTTGAGGAGTGTGATGGGGCTTTTGATTGGAGCGGGGTGGGAGCTGCGGTGTGTGGTGTTGTGGGGGAGGGTTGGGTGGTGGGGTTTTTTGTTGGGGTGGGCGTGGGCGGTTTGTGATTTGGGGGTTTTGGTATGGATGTTTTGGTTGGGTGTTTTGGTGGGGTGAGTTTGTGCTGGCGGTTTGGGTTTGGTGATCGGGTGTTTGGTGTTTTGTTTGGTGCTAGCGTGGTGGTTGTGTTGGGGTGTGGGGGTGGGGGTTTTGGTGGTTGGGTGTTGTGCGTGTCGGGCGTAGATGTGGTGTGTGGATGTGGGTGTGTGTGGGGAATGTGCGGCGTGTGGTGGTGTGTTGGTTTTTGCGTTGGGTTTTTGGCGGAGGTGTTGGAGGGGTGGTTGTGGGTGTTTTTGGGGGGGTTGTGTGTGTGTGGGTGTGGGTGTTTTGTTTGGGTGGGGTGTTTGTTGTAAGTTTGGGTTGGTATTGTTTGTGTTGCGGAGGGCTAGTGTTGGCGCAGCTTGGGTTTCGGTTGGTGTTTGGTTTGGTTGCGTTGGTGGTGGTGTGGGGTGGTGGTGGTGTTTGAGTTGAGAGTGGTGGGGGTGGGCGATTTTTATGGTTGGGTGTGAGGGGGGTGTTGGAGGTGGAGGGGGGGGTCTGGTGGGGATTTGGGGCGGTGGTGCTGGGTTATGGTTGTTGTCGTGGGTGTGTGTGTGGGCTTGAGGGTTGGAGGGTTTGGGGTGGTTATGTGGGCGTGGGGGTTGGGGGTGGTGGTGTGAATTGGGTTGATGGGTGTGGGTTATGTTAGGGGGGGGGTGGTATTTGGTGTTTGGTTTGGTTGGCGTTTTCGTTAGGGTGTGTGTTATTGGTTAGTGTTGAGTGTGGGGTGAGGTGGGTGTGATCGGTGGGTGGGTGGGTGTTGCGAGTTTTTTGGGTGATTGATTGGTGGGGTGGTTGTGTTTGGGTGGGTGTTTTTTTCGGGGTGGTTTCGTGTTGTGTGGGTAGGTTTGGTCGTGGGGGCTGTGTTGATGTGTTTTGGTTGATGGTTGGTGCTTGGGTTGGGTATATTGGCTTTTTGGTGGTCTTTTGGATTGGGTTGGTTGGTGGGTTGTGTTTGTGTTGATTGGGCTGTTTGTGATGGAAGATTGGGTAGTGGGGGTTGGTGTGCGGTGTGGTGTGTGGGTTCGGTTTTAGGGATTTTTGTGTAATGTGTGTGCGGGTGTTAAGGGGTGGTTTTGGGTGGGTGGGCGAGTGAGGTTTTTGAGGGGGGGAGGTGCGTTTTGTGATGGGGGAGTGGTTGGGTCTGGGTATTAGGAGGTGCGGTGGGGTGGTGGTTTGAGTTGATGTTGCGGGTGCGGGGGGTGGTTGAGGGTTGTGGTGGGTGTTGGGTGGGTTGTTGCTGCGGGTGCAGGGGGTGGGAGTGGTTTGGTTGGTGGGTGGGGTGAGGGTGTGAGGTGAGGAGTGGTTGTTGTTGTTCTAGGGGGGGTGGTGGGATTAAGGGTTGGGGGAGGGGGGCTTGTATTTTGTGGTTCCTTGCTAGGTGGTGATGGGGTTGGGGATGGTTGTGGGGTGGGATTTGACGGGGGTGGATGGTTGTTTTGAGTGGTTGTGTCGTTGGGTGGGGGTTGTTGGTGGCTGAGGTGGTGGGTGGTGGGTAGTGGTTGTTTGGTGTGTGTGGTGGTTGTATTGGTCATAGGTATGGTGTGGGGGGTGTTTATGGGTTTTTTTTGAGTGGTGTGTGTGGGTAGTTGGGGGTTATGGATGCGTTTAAGGAGTGAGTGGTGGATGTGGGTGAGATTCTTGGTGCTGGTGCATTGTGCTGAGCTGATTGGTTTTGCGGGTGTTAGTGCATGAGTTAGTGGGTTGTTCTGTACGGTGTGAGGGCGGTAGGAGTCAGGGTGTGTGTTTGGTGAGTGGTTGGTTTGGTTGCGTTGTGGTTTTGTTTTGTTTGGTGATTGGGGGTTCTGTTTGGGTGGGGAGTATTATGATTTTGTGGTTTTGGTTTGGATGTTTGGTGGGTTTTATTGCTGGTGTTGGGTTTGTGTTGTTTGTGTTTTCAGAGGGTGTCGAGGTTGGGGGGTTCGGTCAGGTGTAATGATTTTGATGTGGTTGGCAGATTGTGCGGGTGGTGGGTGGAGTGTGTAGATGTTGGGTTGTGTGTTAGTGTTTGGTGGTGTGATAGTTTTTATTCGTATTTATTTGTTTGTGTGTCGTTGATGCGGGTTTTTCAGTATGCGCGGTGAGTGTGAGTGCGTGTTGGAGTTTGTGGTTTGGTGTTGATGGTGAGTGTGTGATTTGGGTAGTGCGATGATATGGGGGGTGGGTGGTGGGGTGGGATTGGGGGGTGATGTGGGTGTTGATGGAAGGGAATAGTGAGGTTTGTGGGGTTGTGTGGTGGGGATCGATTGAGGTGCGTTGGTGGTGTGTTGCTGTTGTGGGTTTTTTGGGTGTTTTTGAGGCGTGTGTAAGGATATGGGAGGGAGTGTGGTTTGTTTGGGTCGGTAAAGTTGGAAAATTGGCCTGAGTGGTCGATTGGAGTATTGGGTGGTTGAGGTTGCGCTTATTGATGTTGTGGGGGTATTGGGTAGGTGTTTGTGTGTTTTGGGGTTTGTGGGTTGTGTTTGATGTTTGGTTTTGTTGCTTGTCTTTGGATTTGGTTGTGGTTGGTCAGTGTGGGTTTTAGGTGATAATGTTTGGGTGGGGGGGGAGTTGGTGGTTTTTTTGAGAGGTGGTTTTTCAGTGCGGTGGGGGGGGTCGGTAATGGAGTTTGTTCGGGTCGATTGTGGAGGTTTTGTGTGGGTGGTGGAGGGGTTGTGTGGGTGTTGTTTGTGGTTTATGTTTGACGGTGTGCGGTGTGGTGTAGCGCTGATGGTGGGGAGTGAGCTATTGCGAGGGTGTTGGGGGATGTGGGCGGGTATGTGGATTGATTGTTTTTTTTTGGTTTGGGAGGTGGTTGGTGTTTTAGTTGGTGAGTTTGGGTGGGTTGTGAGGTTGATTGTGTGTGGGTGGGTATGGAGTTCAGTTTGTGGTGTGTTTTTCGTTAGGATGTGTTGGATTGTGTGTGTTATGTTGGTTTGGTGTGTGCAGGTTTGTTTTGGTGTGGGATCGGTGGGGGGTGCATATTTTAGTTTTGTGGTGGTTGCTTTTTGGGGGTGAGGTGTGTATTTCTTGTTTCGGAACGGGGAGGAGGTGTCGATGTGCGTTATGGTGGGTGGTGGTTGGTGTTGTGGGGTTGAGTGGTGGAAGGTGCGTTTTTTGGGTGGGATCAGTGGTGCGGTTGGATTTTGTTGGCGGTGTCAGGGATTTTTTTTGGAGTGGGGTTTTTGGTGGTTTTGGTAGACGTTTGGAGTGGTGTGTTGTTTGGCGGCATGGTTGGTGGATGGGTGATGGGGTAGCGGAGTATGTGGGTTGGGGGTGTGTGTGTGGGTTGTTTGTGGGGATGGTTTGGTTTGTTGGTGTGTTGTTGTTGTTGGGGGAAGTGTGCTGCATGTTTGGGGGGTTCGTATTTGGGGTTGTTTGGGGTTGGGTGAGGGTTGTGTGGTGTTGGGGGTGGGGGATTGGGAGGTTATATTTTGGTTTTAGATGTGGCGTGGGGGAGGTTGTACTAAGGTTGGGTTGGTGTGTAGGTTGGGGTGTAGGTTCTTTCGTTGTGGGTGGTTTGGGGTAGGGAGTGTGATGTGGGCGGTGTGTCGTTGGGCGATGGTGTGATTGGCGTGTGTTCGTGTGGTGGGGGGGCTGGTGGTTTGGTTGCGTGGTTTGTTGGTGTGGTGTGGTGAGGTGTTGTGTTTTGGGGTTCGGTTTGGGATTTGGTTTGGGGGGTTCGCTTGTCTGATGTATTGTTAGGTTTGATGGTTTGTAGATGGGTGTTCTGGTGGTGATTGGTGAGTTTGAGCGGGAGTGATGGGTGAAGATTGTGGTGGGGGTTGAGTTGTGGGGGTGGCGGTTTGGGTGTGTGTTGTTTGGGGGTGTGGTGTTGAGGTGGTGAGGTTTTGTCGGGAGGTGTTGGCGTTGGGGTAATTGTTGTTGGTGTCGGTGGCAGAAGGTCATGATCTTTTTGGGCGTTGTGTGTAGTTTTGGGGGGTGTGTGTGGTGCTTTTTGTGGGGGTTCTGTTGGTTTTGTCTGTTGTGTGTTGTGTGGGGTTGAGCTTTTTGCGGTGGGTGAGTTGTGTGGGTTGGGGGCGGGGCCTTTGTGGGTGGTGTGGGGATGTTGTGGGTATTGTTTGGGGTGGGTTGATTTTAGGGCTTGTGTGGTGGGAGGGGTTGAGATAGTGTGTTGTGGGTTGGTTGATGTGGGATGTGGTTTTGTGGTTGTGCGGTGGTGTGGTGTGCCGGGGGGTGTGGTGGAGTGGGGGTGGTGGGGGGGGGGGGTTGGTTTTTTTGTGGGGGTGTCGGATCAGGGGTGGCGGTGTGTGGGGGTTGGGCGTATTTGGTGGTTGTGTTTTTGGGGTTGTTTTGATTTTGTGCGTAGTCGGGTGGCTTGCTGGTGTGGATCGTTGGGGTGGTTGTTTGGGGGGTGCTTTGTGTTAAGGGTTTAGGTTGTTTTGGCTGATGGTTTAAGTGTGTTTGGGTTGTTTTGGATTTTGTGATTGAGGGTGATTATGAGGTCGCAGATTGTTGGGAGGTTTAAGTTTGCATAAATGGGGATTGCGTTGGTTGGTGCTGGTGGTGTGGAGGGGGGTGTTGGTGGCTATTATGTTAGTGGGGGGGTATTGTTTTGGGTTTTAGGTGAGGTCGGGTGGGGGGTTGTTTGTTGTTTTACGGTTTGATGTTGGGGGGGTTTGTGGGGGTTTTTAGTGGCATAGTGTGTTGTGTGTGGGATGTTGATGGGGTTTTGTGTTGGGGACCTGTGGGGGTGTTATGTGGGCGAGTTGTGATGGGTTTGTTGTTTGCGTGGGTTGTTGTGGGCTGGGTTGAGTGTGTTGGTGTTGTGTATGGTGTTTTGGGGTTGGGGTGGTGGTGTGATTGTTGTGGTTTTTGGTTGGCTAGTGATTGGATGCGGTTTTTGGCTTGGGGGGTTTTTGGGTCGGGTTAGGCTGTGTGTGTGTCGATTGGTGGTGGCGGTTTCTTTTCATGCGTGTGTTCTTGTGTTGCAGTTGAGTGTGTGG
>Ga0163217_1075393_pt1 | contig 10172 bp, 14 predicted proteins | sample SynspAceP_FD_185933 | JGI IMG/M metagenome (GOLD analysis project Ga0163217, IMG submission 185933) | Saline lake microbial communities from Ace Lake in Antarctica - Synechococcus sp. Ace-P (PacBio error correction) | ecosystem: Environmental > Aquatic > Non-marine Saline and Alkaline > Saline ...
CAACCCAAAAAAAGGGGAAAAGGAAATTTTAAAAACAAAATGGACAAAGGGCCCCGCCCCCAAGACAAACTGAAAACAGGGGGGCCGACACGCACCACACCCTTCGCCGCCAGATTTCAAAACCTGTGCGCCTCCTAGACGCCGGCATCGGGGAACTTCTCGGGTTCAACTCAACGTACCAAAGGTTTGGGGGCTGGTAACGGATTTTTCAGGCCCTGACACCCTTTTTTCAGATTTGGCAGATATCCCGATACTAACCGCGCCGGGTACGGGCGTTGTATCGCGGGTGTCAGCCTCAGCCAACATTCATCACAAGGCCCATCTTCTACGTCCCATCATTGGCCCTGGGCCAGTTACGAACGGGCCCTTCGCCAATGGAAATCTCGCCAAAAAGGTTTTGGAGCCCAAACGAATGCCCACAGAACCGGCGGGGATACGTAACGGCACCGGCATCATACCAGCGCCGCGGGGCGCCATCCCCAGAGCTCTTCACCACATGGCACGCGGAGCCGCCGGGCGGTCTTGTCAGGGTTCCAGATTCATTCCCGTCACCCCAATCACGATTATCGTTCCCCTCAGCCGCCTCCGTGTGGCTTGCCGATAGGCACATAACATGCGCCAATCTGCGTGCCGACCGGGAATTTGGTTTCAGACTACCGGATCAACGGGGCGCTACCGCGCAGGTCGGCCACATGGTTAACACAAATCCTGACCGCCCACCGCCACGCCCATCCACCAGCCTTGACTCGGGGCATTCGTAACGCTGCCGGATTCAGCGGCAATCGGCCACGTGGTGTCAGGTCGGACCAGACAGAAACCGTGTATAGCTATCCGCTCGATCGATCGAGCAACGCCCGCACCTCGAACGGCGACGCGTTTGTCGCGTAATGCCGGCATCACAGCGGGTCACTCTTAGATGTCTTGGACATGGGCTTTTCCTGTCGTGCTAGAACCGACCAGCGCCCGGCGACCTCGAAGCCGTAAATGCAACGCCCGCCAGCGAAGGTCGAAAAGCTACATCTCACTGGTTGAAAAAGCCTGAACCCTGTGACACACCTTGAATTGCGACGATACTGCTACTCACGCCAGCGCGCGTGCACCGATGAATCGCGAAGCGCAGACATCATCACATTGGCTGTCCACAACGATGTCTTTGGGGGCAAGGGTTCCTGTTCACACATCCAGGCCACCGCCCAAGTGGCCGGCTGCGACAACGCGCCAGCAGTGCCTTCGGTGTTGACCGATGGCGTCGCGACGACATTGAATCAAGTCCGTGCGCCGGGCTTCATCGCAGCGACGTCCTGCTGGCGAACAGGCCTGGGTCCTCGGTCAGAGACGCGGTGATCCACGTAAGCCAGCCGAGCACTCAGCAGGGAGTCGTTGCCCGCACCGACGAAATTGCCTCCGGGGCCTTCGGCAATACGTCACCTCCTAAGTACGCCTTGAGCAGCCGCGCGACTTGGCCGCCTCGAGCCTGCGCGACATCAACCGCGCGGAGTGATCGACCCATCCTCGGTAATGCGATCTGCGACAGATCCTCGCCGTGCATGCAAGTTGCCCATGTGGTCTTTAGACAGCAGCAACTGCCCCCACACATATCGGCAATGCGGTAAAATCCAATTGCGTTGGTATGCGAATGTCTTCAACCAGCGGCGGAACAACGAGCATCGACCGTCACTGGTCGCATGCACCCTTCAATTTGCGCTGCCTGGCCACACGCTCAGCACCAGGTCGAAACGTGACACCACAAATCGTCCTCGGCTAGCCCTCACGCAAGTCCGCCTCGCGCTGAAGTCTGCACCTGCGATCGTCGGCAACGCGCTCAAATACCGCAGCCGGTTTTCCGGGCGCACCAACCAGGATCGGTCATCGGCCAACTCCCAAGCCCCAAGCCGCGCCATGCGTCTGACTTCACCTCACTGACCACCACGCGGAAAGAAGCCGTCTGCCGTCGATACCGACAGGGCAACAACAGCAAGCCCGTCTTAAGCGGCGCTTAATGTTCGCAGTCCTGGGGCAGAGCCGTCCGGGATTCGCAATCCCATCCAGCATCATGCCCTGCCGGCGATTCTCGGCAATCCAGATAATCCCTCTGCAACGCGTGAGTTCCTGGCATCTGTTCGCCGCGGGTTTCGTTATATTTGTTCCATACAGTTTTGCTTTCTTTTCATATTTCTATTATTCTTTCTAGTTTCGTCATTTCTGCGTGCGGCATTGTCCATGCATTGTGTGTGCGTGTTACCTTTATTTTTTTTCTTTTTTGTTTTGCCCTCTGAGTCTGGCATTCCTGTCCATTTTTTCATTGTTTTTTCAGTTTCGTGGCTCTTCAATTTTCCTGTACTTATTGTGTATTAATGTCTATTGTCCAGACCTTGCCGTACGACCAACAGCGGACGCACACCAAAGGCTCCACTGCCTCCAAAGGCCCGGTGCCCCAACCATGGAACTTTCTCGCTATACAGAATCCATGCTGCTGGCCAACGCTCGGCAACCGCCATAAAGGCGCGTTGCGGGTAATAGCATAATCAACTGCACCGGCTCATCAATAGTGCGCGTACACTGGGGGCTACGGGTCTTGAGAATAACTGAATCAAGTTCCTTGAAAAGAACGCGGGTGGCTGCTCTTCATCCACCGTGAAGCAGCGTGTGAAAGGGTGCAAACACAAAGCCGCATCAGCGATGAAACCGGTGCGCACCTTGGTACCTGAGGTGTCAAAGACGCCTGCGCCAGTGGCGGTCATGAAAGCGCCGTTGAAGACATGATATTGGCCCGGCCTGTGGACATGCCGAGCACACACGAAGGCGTCTCGACGGCTGTCGGAGCCGGTGCTGAAATCGCACGAATCGGGGGTCTTCGGGCATCGCTCGGCACGAACTCGCTGAGTTGCACATGGTTGGACTCACCGAGTGTTCGCCATGATCACCTTGCCGTCCTCTGGCTGCGGCCACCTACACCGATGACAGTGCCCGTACGTCACGCCGATACCGAAGTGAATCCAGATATGCTGACCTTCCAAGTCGAATACCAACGCCCTGGCATGATCACACGACACCGAGGGCTGCTGCAACAGCGGAGATAGATCGTCGCTCATACAAGCACTCCCCATACTGTTGACGGGCGCTGTCGCGGTGACTCCGGTTGAGACCACTCCACACGCTCAAGAGGATCCGGCCTGTGCACAGCTAACACGGCTGCGAGACGGACAGCATACAACGTAGTCACAGACCCTGTTTCGTCGGGGCTAGCGTAAGGTGCTCCAGTATTCCGCCGTCACTTCGCCGCGTACCCTCCTTCCCAGCGACAGATGCGGCTACCGCATCAACGCAAACGCTTCGCATTATCGTGGCCAATGTCAGCATCATAGCGTGGCACTCACATCGCTGTGGGGTTTGCCTTGCCCTGCCGCAATACTCCGCGCGCTACCGTCGTTGGTGAACAGCGCAGCGATTCCCGCTATCAGATGGATATTGCAACGACGGCGCCAAACCAACCGCGACAAAACCGCGCAAAGAATTCCGTCAGATCCCATGCATGTCGACACACAATCAAACTCCCACGGGGCAAAAAAATTTGGGGGGGGGGGGGGCCCCCCCCACAAACCATGCAGCGGCGTCTCAAATTCATCGGGATGCCGATTCACGGAAATTCTTGCTACCTCACAACACTCTGAATAGAGTTAACCCAGCAGGCTGGCGTTGGCTGGTATAACAGGCATACCTGGCGGCGCCGGCTCTCGTCACAGTAGAAGAGCGCTCTTACATGATGCTCCACGCAAAGCGGCACACGGAAGGCAGCCGAATCAGTCGCTCGGTGCTCCGCCGGTAAAGACTTTCCGTTGGTTTCCACTTCAGGGCGCCCTGCCAGACGCCACCCTGAATTGACGTACTCCCTTCACTGCTCCCGGGATCACCACATGTCGACATTTCGCCGGCGCGCGGTCACAAGGTAACGCGGGGCGCCGCAACAACTTCCGGACGTTCGCAGGCACAGATCCAGCCTGCGAAAGCAGTAGCCGCGAAGGAGATGCCATCGCAGTCGTAACGGGGCGCGCATCCTGACGGCCCGGTCGCCCCAGCGGCCCACAACAGCGCGCCATACTGGCCACTGCTGCATCGCTCGTCCGGCATCATTGCCCGGTGCTCGGCCATCGTCCTCGGCCAATCCAGGGATATCCAAGTGATCGCAGTTATACTGCCGCGCAGCACCTCAACACGCTCACCCGCTCTGCAAACTTCGGAGAATACATCGCCCGGCATAGGCATTCTGCCTGTTGAGTCTCGTCATAATCACCCGCCCATACACAGTACTTCAGCCGGTATAGTCTCGTCCAGACCATGCGGAACCTTCACGCCGAACGCCGCCTTGCCTCCGCCAAAGGCGCAGTGCATTGACACCCGCACCTGCTGAAGCCAATGATGCCTCCTTCAAGGGCATCAGCGACACGCCAAACCCCGGTCATGTCGCGGCTGTAGAAATAACGCGCAAGACCATAAGGGATCGTTGCAATTTCAGCGCCATGCTTTCGGTGCGAACTTGAAATCACCGCCGCCAGGGCCGAAGGGTTCGTATGACACACTCCAATTCGGCGGTACGCCAGTGATCACCTACGCGGCCAAATCCCTGTTTGCCATCCGCGCCGGCGCGACGTGCTTTCTGCCCTTGCTCAAGCAACCCATAAGCCGTTTTGGACTTTTCCACCGCCGCATGATTGATCACGCTGACGCGTCATACCCTCGGCAAATCATTCCCCTTTTGAGCTGCCCATGGCTGGCGATCTGAGACCACTGTCATGAAGCCCGACTGACCAAAAACCGGTTGGCGAAGACGCAGGTCGCCGGTATGCGAACTTGCAGATCCAATCGAGCTTCAGGCACGTCGAATCTCCGCGTCATCAAACATTACGATAAAGGGTCTCTACTGCCAAGCTCCAGGAGACTTCGATATGCGCCATTGGGGCGCATCAGCTTGCGCCACTTCGGGTCGACGGTGAAGCCAGTTGCGCACCACCGCTGCAGCATGACTCGCGATCATGCTGGTATTTGCGGTAACAACATTGAACAGCCTGGCGATACTCGCTCATCGGCCAGTTCGGCAGTAGCAATCGTTCGGGGGCGTTGCCCGGCTGACGATCATGAACAGCCGCCGCCAGCGCGCGCCGCCTGCGTATCATGCGGTCCGGGAAATTTTCCACGCGTAATCGCGGGTCAACCTAATGGCCTGCTGGTGACGACAAATGCTGTCCCGGCTGCCAGGATGGTCTCGCCAAACCCGCGCCGCCTCTTTGGCAAACCACGAATAAAGAGGCGCAATAATCACCTCGCCACGGGATTTACAGCGGCTTGCCCTGCTCCCATGCGTCAATCAGGGTGGCAATGTCCTCCTTGTGCTCGAGCATAAGTCATACACGCATCAACCAGTCGTCTTCCCTGTGGAAGTTTCTGGCCCACACCTGAAAACCCTGAATCAAGCCGCAATCAATCGCCTTGAGGACCGTTCGATCACGAGGGCACAGTCCCTACGACCTTTCATCCGCGGTATCCAACATCGATGGTGTTGCCACCGCTGCATCGCACTCCTGACATAACATTGCTGACGAAACAACGCGGGTTCAATCGACGACAGGGAATAGGTCTCCTATTCATTTGCTGACCGGAAATTTTCCCGCATATCCAAGAGGCGCCTTGCACCCCTTCACCGGACTGCAAGGCGATGTACCTGGGTTCACAGAAACGGACCCCTTTTCACTGCTGAATTCGTAAATTCAAACTACACGAAGCACAGACCGGTTGACTGAACCGCCCCTCCTCTGCTCCCACAGGACTCATGGCAACCAATACAGTCGACAGCCCAGCCGCGAAATGAAAAGAGCATCACAGAAAGAAAAACCAGGAAAAACTGCCCGCAAGGATTCCCGGATCCACCCCACGACCGACCGACACTCCATCATGAGCAAAGGCATGACCAGCAAAAAGCAGCAAAGAACAAAAATACGCAATCAACCTGCTGAAAAGCGCGTCCAAAGGCAGAGAAAGCCCCAGTCGAAAATAGAAACGTCCCCTGCCTTCTGTGGTAAAATCCGCCTTACGACATTAACTTCGAATAGATGGGACAAGCAACATGGTCCCGTATCAGAACCGCAAAGAATCAATGGCCAAAACGCTGACCAAAAACAAGGTACAGCAAGTTTAGGCCTCGTGAAATCTTCGTACCCGCAGTCAGGCGCGTTGACCCTCTGGCAACCTGCGTTGCAGGTCTATGAACGTGCCAAAGAAGATCAGGTCGGCCATGTAATCGACAAGCTATCGATAAAGCCAAGCTGGGCCGTGGAGGATTTTTCTCCGTACCTGCTACGAAGGCTGCCCGGTAACTGATCGTTAATGTCGACTGTCGACTGCAACTCCCAACCGCACCATACTCCGACGCTCGCAATTCTTAACCAAAACCAAATCAAGATGGCACCGCCCGGCGCGTCAGTCACAATGTCGACCATGGTGCATTCTGGCTTTCAAGGCGGATGACAGAGACAGCCTCCTGGAGTCATGATGGATGGCCACTGATTTGACCGATATCCAGAATGAACGCCAATCACCGTGTTCAGCCCAAAACGATACTCTCAAGGCCAAGCAGCCTACCGACAGTTTTGGCGATATCGGAATTCATCGGTGACGAGATCATTCTGCGCAAACGCACCTATCCGAGCGACGATACGCTCTCATCGAAAAGTGTCGACATCTCAACGACTGACGACGTACAGAAAATCTACACAACGCTCGAAACTGTAAAGGCAAAGCTTTAGAGCGGGGACCCTCGATAGCTGGGGTCGGAAACAAGCATGATTTACTGATTGCTTGGTGCCAGCTCCTGCGTTGCTCTACCGTTAGGGCCAAAGTCCCTCTCAACGACTGGTGGTCGCGCTCTGCAGTTCCCCCGCTGCTAATCTCAGCCTGGCCGGGCTAGCGCTGCTCTGGACTTTTCAGCGACCACGCCTGCAACACGACAATTGTCGATCTGCGTCCACATCGTCCATTGCGGTGCAGGCCTGGCAATTCTAGCATGGAGCCCGCTGTATCCGTCAGATCAGAAGCGAAGCAAGTGATGGCGATCATTCATACACTCTTAACCACTACTGACTCCCAAACCAATGCCGAACGCTGATCAAGCAGTGCACGAGACCCAACCGACCTGACCCTGACGCTTGAGTCGGATGACTGGTGGGATAACAGTTGGATACCCGCCTGGAAAATGACATGGCCGCACATGCTCCAAGGTCCCAGACAATCTTTACGAGCACCTGTACTCGGCATGCGCTGCACGAGTGAGCGTCAAACCCTAAATCCAGATTATATTTCTTCCATCCACTGCAAGATCGAACTGCGCAATGGCGAGCAATTACGTCCACGCAGTACATCCAGGCGGCCAGCCCAAACGAGAGTGAATCTACGCTGTGGCAGACGCGAGCTCTCCTGTTATCCAAGCAATCGAGGAGCATGGCGGTCCGAGCTGCTGTTTGCGATCTGAATGTACGTATGCCTGGTCGCGTACCAACACGCATGTCTGCGGTCAGCGCGCATTGCGGACCTGCGCCGCGGGCGCGCAATTCAGTCACCTTCATCCGATTAAGGTCTGCGGGCTGGCCCCTGGATCATAATTCTTCACAGTGAACACTTCCCGCCTGGGGCATGCGCGCCTCAAACACAATTGGTTCGGATCATTCCGACATAGCGACCCTCTGTACCGGCCTTTCGCGGGCCGAAGAGAACGACAAACCGGAAACAGAAGAACGCAGGAGCAGGCAGGAGACATCAGAGGCAGGCCACCAGAGGATCGCGACGACTAGCCGCGCAGGTCCTCCACGCCAGGTCCCCACACGCCCCGTCGTCCTGTTCATGTGAAAATCATCCCGCCACGGCTTGCGCAGTCGCTTCATACATTTCGCTTGCATGGCTCCAGCATCACAGCGCGTGACTATTCCCATGCAGTCACGACAACTGCAGTTAAGGTCTGCATCAAATGCCACTGCGCAAAGAATGCGTCACCGCAATAAACTCACTCCCGGCAGAAGCTCCGCAAAGCACTTAATACCCTCACACAACAGCTCACCAGGCGACCCCTCGCCGCTGCAAGCCCGCTAATTTCGGTGCAACTGAATTGCGGCAGGCCGCAATTCCATCGCAGCTTATCGCGTAGCTGAAGCGGAATCCCTAATGCATTTCCGCTACGCGCTTCGCGCCACGCGCGCGAGCGCGGTCTTCGGACCCAACATTGAAGGATTCACCAATATAACCTCGTAAGTGCCAGCGAATCCACAACCCGGAATCGACATCGACCAGCGCAGACCTGACTCGCGCCAAAAGCCGGAAGGCTCGCCGCTGCCGCCCCGCCAAAGCATCAGCCGCTCGACAAGGAATCTGTAGCTGCCATACAAATACCCAGGCGCAGCGACCAGGAAGAGTATTTTTGTTGGCGATAAAGAGTTCAAGCTTCACTTAAGCCCGATCCGACAGTCCCCGCGCCAGCACCGTGCTGGCGGCATGACATCTGTATACCGCAAGGGTATACAAGAGCAAGCCCAATAGCGACAGAAGATACCCGCTACCTCCGAAGTGAAGTGTTTCGTGTGGGCTTGATTGTAGTCAGGCCGAGCACGGCCAAAGTAACCGCAAGCGGACTACATCACCGCCTTCAGGAAGGTGCTTTTGCCGGGCCCTGGTGTTAATCCCATCGCCGAACACACTGACCGTTGACCGTCTCAACCTGAACGCGCACAATCAAAGCATGGCAGAGCATGCGCCGCGGCGGGTATTCTCCCGTGGTAACTTGCGGCAGGCAAAACTGCGAAGTGATCGACCTCCCCACCTCGGCCCAGTCTCAATCGCCACCGGCTGAAGCTTATGCTGCCGAACATACCAGCAAACACATAGACAGGTCACGGTAAGGCGAGTGAAAACTGACGCGCTGCTACGCACCCGCAAACATGCTCAGCGGGCATTTCCACGGTCGTCGTCTTCCAGATCCATATAATCCACCAACCCTCCGCGCAGTTTCCAATAACCGCCACCAAGTATCGGCCCTGCTTCAAATTGAGATATGCTTCCAACGCGTGACGGGCGTCATGTCGTCAGTGGATCGAATAAAGGCGTCCCCAGGGTTCCATTCAGCGCAGATATCCACGGCTTGTGTTGTAGGCGCGATAAATGATTCATATCAGCAATATCATCGATCAGGCGAGGGCAGCTTCAATAAGACCCTCGATTCAAAATAAGATGATGCTACTTTTAAGCACACTGCCCGGGCGGTTCAAGCAAAGGCGTGTAAGGTGTGTAAAAATGCTACCTGTCTTTTATTTATCAATATCAATGTTTATTCGCATAATTTTTGCGCTTTCAATTAATATCTGACTATTAGCCTCATCGCAAGAAACCAACCACATCCAGAGGCTTAAACATGAACACTATCCTGACCCATAATCACACCAACACAGCTTTGCGGCTCTGCTTGCGCATTCCAGGCACATCTTTGCCCATGGGCGCACAGAAACTCTCGGGTTTGGTGGCTACGGCGGAAGGACAGACAGTGGATGCTTCATTGATTAGAGCCCCTGCATCCCATGGCATTGGGCGCGGCCAGCGCGAATTCTGGCGGTGCTGGCTACTGGTCTGCTGATACGCCGCTGCTGCAGTGTGGTTTGAAACCTCGCTGGTAGCCATCGTCACGTTCATACTGCCAATGGTCCTGTCATGAAGCAACAAGTTATGAGTTGCCCGACCTCTGGCGATATTCCTGTCACTGCTGATCAGGGTGGGGCCCGGCTGCTTAGATTGCCTCACCAGTCAGCGCTGATACCCACCGGCGCAGTTCGCCGGCGCCTGTGCCTACCTACGAGTCGTGCCTCGAGCGCGGCAGCGTTCAGACTCTTTCGCTGCCGCGGAAAAGGATCTTGCTGGCATACTCGATGAGAATTCGTCCTCTCCATATAGCCACCTGCCGCCTTGGTGAAAGAATAACAAATTATCTCGCCGATACAGCGTCTAGAATCTCACCCGCGGGTCCGACGGTTCCAGCCCGCGTTCCGGCGATGCGATCATTACGGCGCACAGATTCAGATACGAGGCGCAGCCGATGCCGATTAGAGAAAGGCGCTGGCACAGCCATCATACTTGCCCTGAAGGTC
>Ga0163217_1039996_pt1 | contig 10171 bp, 3 predicted proteins | sample SynspAceP_FD_185933 | JGI IMG/M metagenome (GOLD analysis project Ga0163217, IMG submission 185933) | Saline lake microbial communities from Ace Lake in Antarctica - Synechococcus sp. Ace-P (PacBio error correction) | ecosystem: Environmental > Aquatic > Non-marine Saline and Alkaline > Saline ...
CCACCACCACTACCGCCCCCCCAGGAAGAGAATTTTTTTTTTGGGGCCAAGAGGGAAAAAGCCTTGGGTTTTAATAATCAAGCAAACTAATAACTAATAAATAAAACCAAACTACCCTTTGTTGTTTAGAATAATTTTTTTTTTTTTACCGGCCTGCCTTAAGCTTAAATTGTCCCTGCAAATGGAACGAACCCTAGATAAACACAAGGAAAAAAAAACATTTGGTTTAAATAAGCCCAAAATCCTCCCAGATGCTGCTTTAATCCTTTTTTAAAAACTTGCATCCAACAATTGGTTAATATAATACATCTCAAATGCTATTAAAAAGCACCCTACAGAGCTGCACTAAGTGTTTGAATGACAAAGGTCGATTATTGAAAATAAACTTAACGTAAGAATTGGATCTAGCCGTGCTCGTTTTCTGCAAAAAAAGCCAATAATAAGCAACATATGAGCAAGAACAAACCAGCTAACAGAGACCATTCGATGGTTCCCTCCCTTTTATCTCAATAACTTGAAATTCCATAAAGTGAAACAATAAGGTCATTTAGAGTTAAGACTTTCCTAAATAAGTCAAATTGCTTTTCCGTTCATAGAAAAGTCTTTCATGAAAGAAAACTGAAACTAAAAATAATAGTGGGGCTTATAACCGATAGGAAATTGAATATAAAAATCCAATGCAATCAATAATCATTAATCCACCTATAAAGACCAATAATACCAACTACGCCAAGGCACAACCACTTGAATCCCATGATATTCGCTCTTTTTTCTAAGATAATTACGCAATAAAAGTAGACTTACCTGGCATAATAGCTCGGCACCTATTTCTGAATCGCTCTAAAGAAATAAGTTGAGTCATTGATTGTGAAAAAGACACATAAAGACGAACCGATACAAATAATAATTAATCCGATAATTAATATCGGCTTCTACCATCATATTATAATTTACCATATAACTTGGTGTCAAAATAATAGCATTTGGTTAATAAATCAAATAGCAAACACCAATTTCATATGGCGATTCCTAAGACTCCCTATAATTGTAGGCATCGCATTGGAACGAATTGTTCCATCGACGCATCATGAACGTTGCTACAAAATGGCTCGATTACACTTTTTTTAACAATTGTTGTTTCTTATTTCTTTTTCAATGGCTTTCTCACCATTCATTAAAACTTTATATTGGGGCTTTTCATTTTATTTGTATCTTAAAATAATACAGAGCGTAAATGCGATACCTCAATCGTTCAAGGTATCGCATACGCTCCTTTAACTATAAACTAAAATTTTTTAAATCTTCTATCTTATCCAATTTCCCAGGTAATCGATATCTTGTTTCTCCAAAGTGACTATATCTGCAGTTTTGCTTATAAATAGGTCTTTGAAGATCAACCGTTTAAATAATACCGCAGGACTGTAATCAAATTAACTCTTAAGCTGCAATTAAATCGACTCTGTACTGTAACCTGTCAAAAGTATCAATTGCAATAGAGACCGGTTGGGCTACTCCAATTGCGTAAATGCCAATTGCACTTCACATTTATTGGCTATTTAGCTGCTACTATAATTTGAGCATATAACGGCACGAGCCTAGCAAACGGTCAACTTTTTGTTGGATCTTTCCCAAAAAGCTCCTGCTTCCGCCAATGACGAGAGTAACCACCATAGGTCTACGATGATTTTAAACGGCCGGAAAACCAGAATCATCCTTGAAGTCCTCCAATACAAATCGGTCAGTTGGATTTGATAAAGTAATTTGGTATTTTTCCATCGCAGGCACTCAGCCGGTATGACAGCCTTGCATAACTAATTCCTGTAATATTCTATTTAGCGTTTCAGCATTGTTCCGATATGTTTTTGTTACTGATAAAACTGTATCAACAGACGTCAATGGTTTTCATTTTCATCATATTGCAACGCAGTGATGAGATTTAGCATCTGGTCTTAAATATTAATGCGTCTTATCCTCTAAATTCCGCCAAACGTTTAATCTAAAACGGTGCTTAATGAAATAGCGCAATGGCATTATATTCCAGGTGTTTCAATAATGCAAAACCCAAAACATTAATACCTTGGTCTCCTGCAACATTTGATCAAGAGCATCATTTGTTCATTCTTGTACCAAACTGAATCACATTAACTGCTTGAAGCAATTTCAGCTGATTGCTCATCTAAGCGACAATTACCGCACATGTATAGCGTCTAAAGGCCAAATTTAGCTGTCTCGTATAACATATTTTCCTAATCGACTACGTAATACTTTTTGAATATTACATAAGTAGAAGTTAGAATATTTCTCCAAAAACTAAAAACTAAGCGTGTTGTAACAGTTTGTTCACACGCAACTCGTGCATCTTGATCTAGACATATATCATCTAAATGCATCGCTAATGATCAACCATTTTATCGGATGACCTTCTGATACAGATTGCGGATGTAAATAGTCTTTTTCTGCCATTATCTTTGTTCCCCTGTTTAATAGTTTTCGGTACAAGGCATATCCGCTTTAAACAATAGGCAGAATCCTCTCGGAATCCATTCTGCAAAACCTTACTATTTACATACTTTCCGATAGTTTAGCTAAATAAATATTTTTAAAATACTCTAACCATTATACGTGCTCGAGTATTTTTTTGGTAAGATAGAAAGCAACACAATAAGCCGAAAGGAGTTTTACGAAGTGAATCAAGCTTATTAACAAACTGAAAGGCATTTTTTTCATCCACTTTTCCTTATTTTTATTACTCTAACTATATCGATTGGGGACTATCTATACACAGCACACTTGACTCTAACTATAGCTTTTGGTCCTTTTTTGTACTTATCTTTTTATATTAATCATCAATTTTTAGAAAAAATCATTCATAATGGTTACAACAACCGAAATAAAGAAATTAACAACTGCTTATACTATTTACTTGAAGCATTAACCTTCTATTATAGTTCCTTCGCTTATCTTTTTCACATCTAATTGGTTTACTGCTATTGTAATAGTGGTATCGTTCAAGGTCAATTAATCTTAAATTAAAATTGAATTTAAATGGTTTGTATTTGCCCAATGAAAGAATTTTAAAGGGGTTCTAACGTACGTAGTTTGTTCATCACTGATCCTTATCAAAGCACGTATTTTTTTATGGAGCTTCCATTAATTTTTATGGCCTTAATAGTAGAAATCAAGAAACGCCATTCGAACAAAACAAATAGAAAAAAATAAACAGACGAAAACGTATTTTATTCCAGTTTGTTTAACTGTCTATATAATAAGTATTTTTTAATTTTAATGGTTTACTTTTAGCCTATTTCTTCTTTGTGTTTAAGCCTACCTTCTGCATGATCCTGGACGTCTTTATCGAAGTCAGCTAATAAGAATCTTTCTATCTCTATGAAATTAAGTACATTATTCTGTTTTCTCCATTAGTTTTTTGATTCTGCCTTTTGCTTTAGTTATCAGCATAGAGTGTTTCCATCTAATACGAATCATTGTTGAAATGAAACTCCATAGTGTCTATTTTTAATGGTTGTACAACCTTAAAATAGTTAAAAAAATAAGCAAATCCAAGGTATAAAGCGCTTGGATTTGCTTATTGTTGTCCCTATTATGACCCGTACGGGAATTCGAACCGTGATACGCCGTGAAAGGGCGTGTCTAACACTTGACCAACAGGCTTTATTCAGAATAATGGCCTAACTGGACTCGACCATCGACCTCACGCTTATCAGGGCGTGCGCTCATAACCAGCTGAGCATAGGCACATAATAAAAAAAAAGCGGGTGACGTAGATCGAACTCGATCAACAGCTTGAAGGTGTGGTTTACCACTAAACTAACGACCGCATAAAAAAAGTGACCGGACAGAATCGACTGTCCGACACCTTGAGCTTCAATCCAAGGTGCTCTAACCACTGAGCTACCAGGCCATATATTCAATTAACGTCTCGACGGAATCGAACCGCGAATTCGCTGACAGGCAGACATGTTACACCCTAAACACGAGACCTTTTTGTAATAGATAATATCATATTCATCTTGATTATTTTTGCGGGGAAAGACTTGAAACCTGTGACCTTCGATATTACCGACGAGCTGCAACTGCTCCGTCCCCAGCGATAATATTAAAATGTAAATAAGGAGGGGTAAAGGATTCGAAACTCTGCGTTGCTTTTAACACATGACGGTTTCAAGACCGTTACCTTCAGCCGACTGGTTAACCTCCATCTGAAAAATCACACAAATAATAAATCAAGAAATCAAATAACCGTACGGGATTCGAACCCGTGATACCGCGTGAAAGGCGGTGTCTTAACCATTGACAACGGGCCTTTTAAAAAACGGAGAAGGCGGATCGACCCGCACGGTTAGCGCCTCACTTAGCCGGGCGGCTCTTAAAGCCTCTGATATCCAAATTAAAAATACATAAAATTGCAAGATGACTGGACCGATGGGCCCACTATATAGGCCGTCGCTCTAACCAGGTCTGAGCTAAGGCCATAAAAAAAGCGATTGAAGAGAAGCGAACTCGCATCAACAGCTTGAGCTGTGTTTTACACTAAAACTACACCGCAAAACGGTCTCGAAACGGGAATCGAACCGCGATCTTCTGCGTGACAGGCAGACATGTTAACGCCCTACACACGAACCTTTTTGCATAGAATATCATATTGTTCTATGATATTCATTGCTCGGGACAGGACTTGAACCGTGACCTTACGGTAGAAGCCCGACAGCTGCCAACGTGCTCCACCTCCGCGAATAATATTAAATGAACTATTCTATGAAATCAACTTCTATCTATTTAACATCATCTAGGTAGAAATAATTGCGGGACAGGAACTTGACCTGTACGTCGATATAGCCGAAGAGCGGCAACTGCTCCACGCCGCGAAATATTAAATTTGTGAAAAGGAGGTATAAGAGATTCGAACTCTTGGCGTGTTTACACAACCTGACGGTTTTCAAGACCGTTCCTTCAGCAAGACTTGGGTAATCTCCATTTGATAATACGACAATTTTTTTCAATAGAGAAGGTTAATTCATACAATAAAAATGATTAATGCGCTTGGCAGGACTCGAAACCTGCCGACCAGGCGTTTATGAGCGTCGCTCTTAACCGAACGAGCTAAAGGTCCAAGATACTTTTTAATTGTAATAGCGGCGAGGGGATCGAACCCCGCCTCCCGGTATGAACCGGAACCTCTAAGGCCAACTGAGCTACAAGCCGCAAAGAATTTTAAATTAAAAAGTGAGCCTAGCGGGATCGATCCGCTGACCTCCTGCGTGGCGAAGGCAGGCGCTCTTCCAGCTGATAAGGCGCCAACATATTAAATCGGGAAGACAGGATCCGACAACTGCGGACACCTTGTCCCCAAACCAAGTGCTCTACAGCTGAGCTACTTCGTAAAGTTTGAATTTGGTATTCATTCAAATTAAACACTAGTGAAATGGAATGCAGCACCCAAGGAGGAGTCGAAACCTAACGCCTGATTCGTACAGGTACTCCAATCCAATTGAGCCTATGGTGCTTATTGGTGCCGAGGCCGGAATCGAACCGGCACGGTGACACTCCACCCGCAGGATTTAAGTCATGTGAGTCTACTGTTTCCGTGCCCACTCGGCAAATTTTTTGAACAAGTTTATGATTGTTTGCATCACTTTACTAGCTTAAACTAGTAATCGAAGACGGGGTTTCAACCGCGACTCCATTGGCAAAGGTGGCACGTTCCTATCACTGGTGAACTACTTCCGCTAATGGTGCGGCTTAAAGGAGTTTAACCCTCGACCCTCTGATTACAAATCAATGCTCTACAACGAGCTAAGCCGGCTAAAAATAAGGTGCGGGTGAAGGGACTTGAACCCCCACGTCTTTCGACGCTAGATTCTAAAAGCCTAGTGCGTCTGCCAATGTCCGCACATCCCGTAAAATGTGTTATAACTAGTTCATCTGAGTGAATAGTTATGATCATGGCAGATTCAGAGGACCTGCACGCCTCTGATAAAGTCAAGATGCTCTAACCAAACTGACAATGAACTCATGGTGAAGTTGACGGGATCGTAACCTGCGCGCCTTCCTGTTGTAAGGCAGATGCTCTCCCTCAGCTGAGCTAAACATGCAATATGAGAAAAATATAATATGTCGATGCGCGGGCAGCGTCCTACTTCACAAAGAAAAACTTCACTACATGCGTCCCGCTAAGAACTTTAAACTGCTGTTGTCGCAGGAACAGGTGTGATTCTGCATCGGCACCACACATCTTACATATAAAGAGAACGTCTGTTTCCTCAAAACTGGATAGTGTTTAACTAAAGTGGCTTGAAACGTTTCTTCATCGTTTAAAAAATTGGTTTTAAGTCCTCGACCGAATTGTATTGGTCCGCTCCATACCAATCCGCCTGTAACTTTTTCCACTCCAACCGTATCAACCTGATCATGCTCTTCAGAGGTCCTTCTCATGTTACGTGATGGTAAATCTTCATCTTGAGGGGCTTCAGCTAGAAGCTTCCGCGTTCTATCCGTCCACTACAGCTACCACCCGCGATGCTCTGGCAGAACAACTGGTACAGACCAGCGGTTGATCCATCCGGTCCTCTCGTACTAAGGACAGCTCCTCTCAAATTATCCTGCGCCCTGCGACGGCATAGGGAAGAACTGTCTCACACGTTCTGAACCCAGCTCGGTACCGCTTTAATGGGCGATAAAAGCTAGCCCACCTTGGGACGACACAAGCCCGGATGCATGAGCGACATCAGGTGCAAACTCCGTCGATGTGGACTTCTTGGGGGAGATAAGCTGTTTATCCCCAGGGTAGTTTAATCGTTGAGCGATGGCTTCCATACTGGAAACACCGGATCACTAAGCCCGATTTCGTTCCCTGCTTCGACTTGTAGTCTCGCAGTCGCTCCCATTCGCCTTTACACTCTACGAATATTTCCAACCATTCTGAGGAACCTTTGGGCGCTCCGTTTAACCTTTAGGAGCGAAAGCCAGTCAAACTGCCTCAGAGACACTGCTCCGCCAGATTATGGTGCTGGGGTTTAGAGTTGGTGCATATAACGCAAAGGGTAGTATCCCCGATCTGCTCCACAAACTAGCGTCCTGGTCATAGGCTCCTACCTATCCTGGTACAAGCTGACAAACACTCCATAATCAAACTGCAGTAAAGCTCCACTGGGTCTTTTCTCCGTCTGTCGCGGGTACTTGCATCTCACAGTACTAATAATTTCACGAGTCTCTCAGTTGAGAGCCGTGCCCAACATTAGCCTTTTCGTGCGGGTCGGACCTTAACCCGACAGGAATTTTCGCTAACGTAAAGGACGTTATAGTCGCAGCGCCGTTTACTGGGCTTCAATTCTGAGCTTCGCTCGAGCCTAACCTCCTCGTAAACTTCCAGCCCCGGCAGGCGTCAGCCCCTATACGTCCTTTCGACTTAGCAGAGACCTGTGTTTTTTGATAAACAGTTGCTTGCCTATTCACATGCGGCTGACAAATGGTGCAGCACCTTCTCCACGAAGTTAAGGGTCATTTTGCCCGAGTTCCTAACGAGAGTTCGTCGCACACCTTAGGTTCTCTCCTCGCTACCTGTGTCGTTTGCGGTAGGGCAGATCGTTCTAATAGAAGTTTTCTGACAGTGTGACATCGAACTGTAATTAATTTCCTCCAATCCAACTGTTCCTTAATGAAGAGGCCAGCATTGACTCACTCGAACTTGTCCTGTGGACGTCACATAATAGCGCAACAGTGGTATTTCCTTAGCACTGTGTCTTCCATTGTTGTCTAAACAAAACACTGGTACGGAATCTCAACCTGTTTCGTCCTGCGGTCTACGCCTATCGGCCTCAGACTTAGGTCGAACTAACCTGGGAGGATACGAGCCTTGCCCCCAGGAAATCCTTAGTCATTCGGTGGACGGGATTCTCTACACGTCTTTCGCTACTCATTAGCCGGCTCCCTCAATCTTCAAGCGCTCCACTCAGTCCTACGGTCTAGCTTCGACGCCCTAAACGCTCTCCTCCATGGAGAACCTAAGTTCTATCCACAGCTTCGGTGGTATGTTTAGCCGCGTAACTTTGTCGGCAGGGTCACTCCGACTAGTGAGCTAGCTTTACGCACTCTTTAAATGTGGCTGCTTCTGAGCTCCACATCCTAAAGGTTTGTTCTAAGCAACCCCACATCCTTCTTTCCACTTAAGCATAAACTTTGGAACTTTTTAGCTGTGGTCTGGCCGTTTCCCTCTCGACTACGGAATCTTATCACTCGTATCTGACTTCCCGGATATAATCATGGCATTTCGGAGTTTAATCTGAATTCGGTAACCCGAAGAAGGGCCTCTAGTCCAAACAGTGCTCTACTCCATGGTCTAATTCCGAGGCTAGCCCCTAAAGTATTTGCGAAGAGGGAACGGCAGCCTATCTACAAGTGTCGATTGGAATTTTCTCCGCACCACACCCCATCTCCAACCAGCATTTTCAACATACGTGGGTTCGGTCCTGCCGAGTGGCGTTATGTACCGCACCTCAACTGGACATGGTAGATCTACTTGGTTTCGGTCTGATCCATCATACCTCATATTTCGCCTATTCAAGAACTCGGCTTTCAGCTACGCGTGGCTCCTCTTCATCAACTTTAACCCCTCGCGCATCGGCATCGTAACTTCTCGTCGCAGCGCGTTAGTTCAAAATTATCATAAAGGCACGCATCCCCATTCACGGCTCTAACGTATTGTATAGCACACGGTTTCAGGTGCTGTTTCCTCCCTTTCGGGGTTCTTTTCACCTTTCCCTCCGTACTGGGTTCACTATCGTCATCTAGGATATTATCCTTGGGAGATGGTCCTCCCGATTCCGACGGAATTTCTCGTGTTCCGCCGTACTCAGGAATACTGATCAGAGTGAAGACGAAGTTTTCAGTTAACGGGCTTTTAACCCTCTTTGCGACCTTTCCGGTCGCTTCTCCTACTGTCGTTCCTTTTGACTCATATGTGTTCAGTCCTACACCGCCAGAAGCAAGCTTTCTGGTTTGGGCTATTCCCGTTTCGCTCGCCGCTCTCAGGAATCGATTTTCTTCTCTTCCTGCAGGTACCTTAGATGTTTCAGTTCTCTGCGTCTACTCTATTGACCTAATGTATTCAAGTCAATCTAGAATCACCCGATAAAGCAGTGCTGGGATTTCCCCATTCGGAAATCTCTGGAATCAAGCTTACTTACAGCTCCCCAAAGCATATGGCGTTAGTCCCTCCTTCTTCGGCTCCCTAGTGCAAGGCATCCACCGTTTGCGCCCTATATTAACTTAACTATGGTCATTGTTAACTAACTTGTCATTTCACCCTCATGGTGAAGAAATACATTAAAAAATAAAACGCGAATAGTTTTCTTGGTTTCTTCGCCCCCCATTGCTTTTCTTACATGTTAAATCACTATCAGTTTTCAAAGAACAACTAATTACCTGTTTGAGAAGATAGATCCTCTCAAACTGAGCAAAGTAAAACAATGTGACGGTTCCGTTATAGTTTCCTAGAAAGGCAGGTTGATCCGGAGCCGCACCTTCGATAACGGCTTACTTGATTACGACTCACCCCAATTTATCTATCCCACGTCTTAGCGGCTGGCTCAAAGTAGGGTTACCTTAACCGACTTCGGGTGTTACAGAAAACTCTCGTGTGTGGACGGGCGACGGTTGTGTACAAGACCCGGGAACGTATCACGCGCGGCGGTTTCTGATCCTGCGATTACTAGCGATTTCCGGCTCATGCAGGCGATATTGCAGCCTGCAATCGAATGAGAGATGGCTGTTAAGAGATTAGCTTGAACATGCGACTGCGACGTTTACCATGCCCATGTGTAGCACGTGGTGTAGCACAGGTCATAAGGGGCATGATGATGTTAGCGTCATCCCCACCCTCTTGCCGGTTTTTAGTACCTGGCAAGTCACAGATGTGCCAACTGAATGCTGGCAGAACTTAATATAGGGTTGCGCTTCGTTGCGGAGTCTTAACCCAAATCTCACGACACGAGCTTGACGACAACATGCACACCTGTCACTTTTCCCGCGAAGGGAAGAGCTCTATTCTCTAAGGTGGTCAAAAGGATGTCAAGAACCATGGTAGGTCTTCTTACGGCGTTGCATTCGGAATATAACACACCATGCTCAGCCGCTTGTGCGGCGTCCCCGTGCC
>Ga0163217_1059269_pt1 | contig 10171 bp, 15 predicted proteins | sample SynspAceP_FD_185933 | JGI IMG/M metagenome (GOLD analysis project Ga0163217, IMG submission 185933) | Saline lake microbial communities from Ace Lake in Antarctica - Synechococcus sp. Ace-P (PacBio error correction) | ecosystem: Environmental > Aquatic > Non-marine Saline and Alkaline > Saline ...
CAAGGGAAAAAGAAGAAGGAATTGCCCCGCCCAAATCAAGCCTGGCCAAATCCCCTGCCAAAAGCAAACCCGCCCCATTGCTCGCCCCAAACATCTCAAACGGAAGAGATCCCGAAAACGACTTTCCGATCTCGGTGGAAAATGACAACTGAAATGGCAAAATATCATTTTTTTGGGGAGGATGATCGCCCGGCGCAAAAAGCCGGTTTCTTTCCTGCCCCCTGGAAATCAAACCACGGGAAGGTAAGCCCAGCCCGCCCTTCATCCGAGCTCTTGCCTGGTATGCTTTTTATATATATCAGTGGTGTTCCTGACTGAATAGATCGCCTACCTGACTGAATAGAAGAAGACCCCAAGGCCAATCAGATCGCAGTGGTCCATGGGTGGTGTAAACCCTGGGAAAGTTACGAATGCAATGCGCAATTTTTCCCTGGCGCCAGAAAAACTAAGACTGTCAATCGGGCAACGCAAAATGATCCCCATCACCGATAATAAGCGGTAACCCGCCGCCTCGGTTAACTGGCGAAATGCTGTTTTCCAGCATTGGCAGCCTTGGGCCGGGGGCGATCGGCAAATCCCCGGAAAACATGAATCCGGCGCTGCGGCAGGAAAGCGCTCAGGGCATGTGCGCAAAGTTTGAACAGGGACAACCGGTCCCGGGACCAGTTCGATAATTCGCCTCTACTCGTCCAGGGCAAAGCTGGCAAGGGGTTGTTTAGGCAGACCGTAAGATAAGATCAATATTGATCCGAGCGAAACTCCAGGGTCCCGCGCAGCCGTCCATGATCGCCTGGGTCTGCTTCCAGGCTCCCTGCAAGCGAATTGACCGCCGCTGCACCGTGGGGTCAATGTCCTGCACGCCAAAGCTGACCGCGATTGAAACCCACTCTCTAGCATCCCCCATGGTCCGACCCAGTCCGCCCTCCCCGCGATCTATTTCGATGCTGTAGTCAACCCTCATCGTCGTCTAGCAGAAGTGGAAAATGCTGGCCTGCTTGCTTACCAACCCACGCATCTGCTCATGACTGAGAAAGGTTGGCCGTCCCGCCGCCCAAGATGCAACTGCTCACCCCGTGCGGCACGGCTTTGGTATGTTTTCTTGACCAGTCAATCTCCGGTAAAAGGGCTTTTGCAGATAAGGCACCGGCGCGGCTGCGATCCTTGGTAATGCCCTTGTTGCAGGCGCAGTAGTGCAGAATGTTTTCGCGCAAACGGCACGTGCCACATACAGGGACAGATCCTGGGAACTGCCGGCGGCTGTTATCCAGTGGCGCGCGGTCAGATCGGCAGGCCCCAATGCCCGAATGAAACTGACGGCGGTGGGGTACGAGGTATAACGGCGGCCGGCTTGATCGTACCGCTGGTGAGGCCCACATCCGAGCGAATTGAATCATCAATGAATGCAGCGCTCCAAACTCATATCCAGGAGCTGCGAAGGTTAGTGCTGGCGTACCTGTGCGTCTTGATCCACATCAACAGCGGTGCGACTTCACCCACCGCTGGCGTTCATTAAAGCGAACTATCTGCCCAGCATCACCGTGGATGTGAAAGTCGTGGTGAGCGTTTGTGTTTGTATGCCTTGTCCAGTGGCGAAGAATCGGGGCGTCACTGGTGGGTGGCGGCGCAGCAAAAAGCACGCTGTCGATGGCGTTTTCCTGTCCAGACACAACAACAAACGAACTTCAGCCTCATTGCGCACGCGGTTGCGGTGGCGCAGAATTTTTATGCGAGTGAGGCGAGATAAAACCCGATCCGCACCGACGGATAGCCTTTCTTACCCGCCCGTATCGCGCCGGCCCGCCCTGCTTTCAGTGCTGTCGATTCAGGCCGGTAAGCGCTGGGCTGGATCAGGTCACGGACCTCATCGCCTTTGAGCAAAAAAAGCTTCACCGCGCGAACGCCCTACCGTCACCCAGGGGCATTTCTTCAAATAAAGGTAATGTCCAGACGCGAGCTCAGGGCAATAGTCCACCAGCGCGGGCACCTCATCAGCGTACGGCCCTTCATGACCAACGGTATTGTGAGCTTTATACCTTGAATCCAGCGCCCCGGCCGCTTCAATCCCAATCGAGAACGCTGTTTGCACGATCGCCCGTTACGGGTAATGGCTTTGAATTTCTCGGGTCGAGACTATCCAGGCTGATATTCAGGCGCTGAACGCCAGCGTCGGCAAGCGGCTGGCCAGTTTGCTCAACTGCGGAGCCGTTGGTGGTCATGAACCAGCTCACGCAAGGCCCGGCAGTGCGCTGATGCGGCTGCACAGATCCGACTAATGCCGCGCCGGAACCAAGCGGCTCTCCGCCAGTCAAGCGATCTTGCTGACAACCCTGCTGGAACGAAAATGCCAGCCAGGCGTTCGATTCTTCTAGGCTGAGCACCTGGGCTCGTGCAGGAAGGTCAATCTCTCTTCGCCATGCAAGTACACGCAGCGCAAAGTCGCAACGATCGGTCACCGACAATGCGTACGTACTCTATCCGGCGGCCCTTGACCGTCGATGCAGGCGTGGTACAATCGTGCTATTGTCATCCGCCACTTTTTGCCACAACCGCCGCTGCATTCGTGTGTATTCTCATACTCGCATTCAATAATGATGTACCTTAACAACCGGCTACGCGAGAGGCTTTCAATCAGGCCGTTGGCCCAACGCTGCAAACGCCGGCTTCATCGCTTGGCGCGCGCCTCTACCCAGTTTGAACCTGTCCGGCGTTGCCTCCTTCTTCCAGAAGGGCGCGCGGGTTTTCAGAAATCGATAATAAAATGGCAGGCATCAAAGGCTGCCTGCGGTTGCGCCGAAACTCACGCCGACAAAACACGATGGGCTCGCCTGGCGCCAACTGCCCGACGCGATGCAGCACTTTTTTATTGCCCACCAGTGGCCAACGCTCAGGCAGCCTCAGCGGCAATGCCCTGCAAGGCCTTTTCAGTCATGCGGGATAAATGCTCAAGCACATGCCGGCAACTTCCTTGGCCCCTGATTGAGTCCGCTTACATAAGCCGACGAAAGTCCACCACTGCGCCAATACTGCTTGTTGGGCATGCAGTTTGATTTCAGCAACCGGCCAGGGTCAAAAGCCATCGCTCTGCACCCATTATTCGCGTATCAAGCGCTCAATGTCCAGCCCCGTGACGGGAGGGAAAAATGCCACCCCTCGTCACCTCGTAGGGCTTCATCCAGGCTGCACATGGTCCTGATTGCGCGCACACATCAAGTTGTGGTTCGCCACACCTGCCAGCCTCCACCGCGTTGCAAGCAAGCAGATCGCGCAGTGCAGCGCAAATTGCTGAGCCGGTTGCCAGGCGATCTGCTCCTGGTGTTCCAGCCCCAGCCGCTTTCGCGATACGGGCAAAATCAGTTGGTACTTCGATCAATGCGCCTGCTCACGCGATAAAATCACACGCTTGCCCGCCTGGTCTTACTTAACAAGTGGCGTTTGTTTTCTATCACCATGCCCTTGTTCTAACCCTTGCACATATCGTAGAGCGTCAGCGCGGCAAATCTGCGCGGTCAAGGCTCCATCCTCGACGCCCGTTTGGCCCGCAGTTTTACAGCGCGCGTGAATGCGAACCTGGTCCAGGCCCTGAGGCGCCAGCTCGACTTGATGCTGGTCCAGCATCAGGGGTGGCACAGTGGGGATATAGCTCGTGGGTGCAGCTTTGCCGCCACATGAATTCCGGGCGATACGGGCGAACTGCGACACATCGCCCTTGGCGTCGACCGGCCAGATTGGATCAGCTCCAGGGTTGGCGGCGCATGCGAACAAATCGACTCGGCTTTACCGCTTCCCGTGAAGTCGTGGCCTTGGCGGTCACATCGAACCATACTGGCCTGACGCCTGGGCGGTCCAAGGTGTGTCAACAAAATTAAAAAAAGGCCCCCCCCCCCTTCCCCCTGTGTTCAGCGCTGGCTGCAAGCTACACAACCTGCCATGGCTAGAACGCTATGCATCGGAAATAGATTAAATACTATGGTCGGTGCGTCCAAATCGGCCGCCGAAATCTGCGATAAATCCCTGTCATTCAAAGATTAAATTGAAAAGCCCGACAGAGCCTATCAAAAGAGGGGCATAGCCCCAGCTAAGACAGGCCAACATACCTTTAGCCTGTACCCGCAGGCTCTTGAATCGGCTGCAACCCTTTGATTACTGCTTACCGCCCATAGATAGGTAAACTCTAATGCAATGGGTTAGTTTGAATTTTTTTTTAAAATCGTGAGCCGGGTCACTAACATGGCCGGCTCCTTTCAACCACCACTCAATCACTCAATCAACATCATTAAGGAGTTACTGATATGTCTGTTATCACACTCAAAGTCCAAAAACCTTTCAAGGCTCAAGCTTACAAGCACGGCGAATTCATTGAAGTGACCGCGAAGCCGATATCCAGGGCAAGTGGTCAGATTCTCTTCTAACCCGCCGCCGACTTCACCTTTGTTTGCCCGACCGAGCTGGGACGACGTCGCCGATACTACGACGAGTTCCAGAAGATGGGCGTGGAAAATCTACTCTGTCTCCACTGAACACCCACTTCAACGCACAAAGCCTGGCAACGACAGCTTCGAAAACCATCGCAAAATCCAGTACAAGCCATGATCGTGACCGACTGGCGCCATCAACCCGCAACTTCGGACAACATGCGCGTAGATATGGGCCTGGCTGACCGCGGCCACCTGTCATCATCCGATCCCACAGGGCATCATTCAGCCGTTGAAGTGACCGCTTGAAGGCATCGGCGTAACGCGAAACCTGATTGACGCAAGGTCAAGGCTGCCTCCAGTACGTTTGCTGGCCCAACCCTGGCGAAGTGTGCCTGGGCCCGGCCAAGTGGGAAGAAGGCGAAGCCCTACTCTTGGCTCCCTCGCTGGACCTGGTAGGCAAGATCCTAAAGCATTGCCAGTGAACCCGTCCCGGCCGGGGAGCTCTGTCTCCCGTAGGCGGGCCGGGTTTTTTTTATCGTCCTGCATTTAACCAAAAATTTAAGGACGGACACGCTATCGTGACGCGAATCTGAAGAAGCAACTGGACCACGTACCTGCAGAATATCGTTACCCCGAATAGAAACTCAGCGTGTCTGTTGATGACAGCCCCAAGAGCAAAGATTGACGAACTGGCCCAGCGAAATCGCTGAAATGCTCGCCAAAGATTGCCCTAACATGAATCGAAGCTCAAGTACGCCGAGCATGAGCATTGCTCAAAGTGGCGTGCCGCCGCGTAAAATCAAGCTTTGCTGGTTTTGCCCATGGGGCCACGAAATTTACCTCGCTGGTGCTGCGTTGCTGCAATCGGTGGCCACCCTTCCAAAGGCGGAACCCCAGCACTGCAGGACCAGATCGCCACTGACCGGTGGAATCTCACTTCGAGACTTACATTTCTCCTGTCCTGTCAGAACCTGCCGGACGTGGTCCAGCACTGAACTGGAATGGCAACATTGAAACCCGGAACATCACCCACGTGATGGTCGACGGCGCAACTGTTCCAGAGGATGAAGTGGAAAAGCGTCGATCAATGGCGGTGCCTTCGGTTTATTCTGAAATGCCAGCCGTTCGCCAAGGCCGTAATGCCCTGCTGAAAATCGTCAACAAGCTGGATGCCGCGCCGGCAAGCGCAAGGCCGCCGAGCTGAAGGCAAGAAAAGAGCCTATGAAGTATGATTATCGGCGGTGGCCCAGCCGGTGCCCGAGCAACGGATTTTATGCTGCGCGTAAAAGCATCCGCAGACCGCAACTGGTAGCCGAGCCGTTCGGCGCCAGGTGATGGATACATGGTAATCGAGAAACTTTATTTCAGTTCAAACCCTACAACCCCGAGGCCCCAAGCTGGTCGCCAGCTGGAAGAGCAACCGTCAAGGAATACGATATTGAAAAGTGTTTACCGAGCAGACTGCGGCGGCCTGACCCAGGCTACGAAGAAGGGTGGATAACGTTTTTCAATTGAGCTTGGAAAACAGCGGCGCTACGTTGTCTGGGCCGTTCCGTGATTCCTCGCCACCCCGCGCACGCGTGGAGAGAAATGAAATGTACGGGGCGAGCAGCAGTAATCGCAGCAAAGGCGTACTATTTGCCCGCATTGCGAATGGCCCTCTGTTCAAAGGCAAGCGCGTAGCCCGTGATGGGCGGCGGAGCAACTCGGGTATCGAGGCAGCAAATCGATACTGGCGGGCATCGTCGAGCACGTCACGTGCTTTGGAAGTTTGCCGACCCCTGCGCGCCGATGAAGTACTGCAGCGCAGGCGGCGGTCCATGCCGAACATCAAGAATCATCACCCAGAAGCGCCCCAGACCACAGAAGTACGTGGCGACGGCAAACAAGGTGGTCGGCCTGCCTACACCGAATCGCAAACCAGCGCAGAAAGCAAGCAGGTCGATGTTGGCTGGGATCTTCGTACAGATCGGTCCTGATCCCCAACACACCGATTGGCTCAAGGGGCTGGTCCGGTAAACGCTGAGCAAAAGCAATGGCGAAATCGAGATCGACAGCCGCGGCGCCCAACAATCACTTCCTGGCGTAATTTTGCAGCAGGTGACGTGACCACCGTGGCCGTTCAAGCAGATCATCAATCGCCATGGGCGCCGGCTCGAACCGCTGCTCTTGGGTGCCTTGACTACCTGATCCGCACGCCGGCTCCACTGCGCGCCGAGGATGAAACCAAAACAGTACAGCCAAGCACCCGACCTGCCTGATATAACCCGCAGGCAGAAAAAAGCCGCACCTTGATTGGGGTGCGGCTTTTTATTGCGCGCCTTTTAACTCAAGCCTTACAGCTTGAAAGCGATTGACCAGATCATTAAGATCCACAGCCAAAACGCCGAACAACTCGCGGCTGAGCTACTGGGTCTGCTCTGCCCCTGCCGCTGATTGGGTAGAAAGATCGCGGATGTTGCCAGGTTGCGATCTACTTCCCGTGCGACCTGCGCTGCTCTTCCAGCCGCGCTGGCGATAACCAGGTGCGCTCGTTGATCTGCAGAATGGCTTGCGCGTGATGACAGCTCCGCGCCTTGCCTGCAATGCATCAGCCTGTTCCAGCGTGCCGCAGCATGGTCTTGCCTCATGTTCAATGCTTCTACAGATCCGCTCGGTGCCATTGCTGAATGGAGCCAATCATTTCTTCAATTCACCTGGTCCGACTGCCATGAGTGCGAATGCGCCAAATGCCCGTACTTCATCAGCCACCACCCCGCAAAGCCGCCTGCCTTGCCTCGCCCGCAAGCGCGCCGCCTCAATAGCTGCGTTCAGCGCCAGCAAGATTGGTCTGCTCGCGAATGCCGGAATCAACATCCAGCACCGGCTGATATTCTTGCTTTTCGGGCGAGCTCTTGCACTTCCTTGGCTGTGGGCCTGGATGGTGCCGGACAGCTTGTCGATGCTTGCTACGGTGCGCACCACCTGCTGCTGACCTTCCCATTGCGGTATCACTGGTTGCCCGGGATTGCTCGGAAGTGGACACCGCAATTGCTCGCGACCTCATCGACCGCCTGCGCTCATCTTCGTTTAACGAGGCCGTTGCTGCCTGCTGTATCCTCGTCATCCTGAACGCTGCAACCACGGGTTTGCATCTTTCTTCGGTCACCGCATTCAGACTCTTTCGGCCGCTGAGGCCAGCTGAGTTTGAGAACTGAACAATGCCTTGCAAGGTGTCACGCAATTGATTTTGCAATTTTTGCCCAAGGCAGTAAGCATAACGTGCGGGTTCATCTTTGCCTGTGGCGCGAATTGGCTTGAGTAAGATCCCCGGTAAGCGAAACCGCTCGGTAGCCCTCGAACAGGCCTCGACGAATGGGGCCGAACAAATGCTGTTGGAAATCCACGCGAGAAAAACGGTCAATAACGCGCCACGCACAATAAAGAGATTAACCATAGCTGAGCGCTGGTGTAACTGGCCTGTGATGCTTCTCCGGCTTCCGCCGCTCCTGCAACGTTAATCGCTGCAATAGCGTTCAACTCTCAACAAAGGTCCGCGAGCGGGTTCAAACTGCCTGGTTGATCAAACGTCAAAGGCTTCATCATCCTGCCCGCACCAACCCCAACGCGCAACGCGCCGTACTGCACCTGCATATAATCGCTAGCTGGCGCACGTAAATTGTTTAAATTGCCTGACGTTCATTGTCGCTGACAATCAGTTTTCATAAACCTGACTCGCCGTGTTGATTTCTGCCAAATAAGCCGCAGGATGTTGTTCCTCCACCGCCCTGCCTGGCATTCTGCTCTACTAACAGCAATCCGCAATGTCAGTACCCGAATTCGCAGGATATCCTGTCCAAACCCACTGACTGCCTGGATACTCGCATCCAGATCTGCTCGACTTCGCAGCCAATCACGCATGCCACCCATTTCGCGCATCGGCCAGGGAGCCCAACAAAACCAACCACGGCAGCGGATAATGATAAGCCACTCGCCAGACCGAGCGGCAATAGACCAGATTTCTTAGATTCATATTGGGTCTCCTGGTAGAGGAATTGGGTGTCCACTACCCCACTGCGAATTCCCCAATTAGTTTGTTGTCGGCCTGAGTCGCGCCGCTATCTTGAAAGATATTTTTTGATATAATTGAAGCAATAAGGCCATTCAACAGCAGGACGGTGCGCAGCGGCAAACCCTATGCAACTCATCAAGCCAACATGGCCATTAATATTAAAGTTCCTGACCCTGCGCAAACGTTACGCCTAAGTATTTACCCTTCACGAGCGCTCCTACCATGCAAAACCTCAACGCGCTTCAGTACAAGATAGTGATGGCCGCCCCTGTCTCGTGGATTGTCGGTTTTGGCCTTCGCCGTCTATAACGATACATCCAGCGCAAAGTCGCTGCAGGATAAATCTGCGTACCTACCTTGCAGACGCAGTAGTTTTGGACTGCTGAAAATATCAGTTACAACTGGTATCCGGGCGTATCCTCTGATGGAAAGCCTGGCGACAAATCTTGGCTGCGATGAACGGCAGCCGCGGATTGAATTGCTGGAACAACGCACTCTGGAAGCACTTTCGACTCAGTTACCTTGGCGAAACCAATAGGCGGATTTACCCCATGCGTCCGGAGTCTTCCATGCCGGCTGACTATGACCCCCGTAACTCGTCCCTGGTACAGCGCAAGCCCTCACGCAACGCGGCACCATTCCTCTACCGAGCCCATACGTCGACGGCGGCGACCGGCGACCTGATCATTCACTTATTGCAAACGCCCTCGGGCAATAACGTGGGCGGGCGGCGATCTGAATCTGCAGAAAAGTATCGAGCATTATCAATGCGCTTAGACTTCGACGGCAATGGCCACGCTTTTTTATCTGGTCAGAAAAACGATGGTACGGTGCTTGGTGCACCCGACAGTCAGCTGCCCGATGAAGCGCCTTGGCGATAATCTTTGCCGGAAGGCGCGCCAGCGATCAGCAATCGTCTGACTGAAGCCCGAGCTTTGATGGAACAATGCCAGCATAGTGAAACCTTTCCTGCCAGTTAACCGGTTTACCAGGCGTGAATTGGCACACGTGGGGCTGTCAAGTGGAATAAGGACAAGGCATTTGCCAAGCCTGACGGCGCTTTCGAAAATTCAGCCTTGAAATCGCGCGACTCTGGTGGCCCTGGTCAGCATCGTTCTGCACTGGGCTTGCTGATGAAGCTATCCTGTTGCGGACCGCTCAACTCCCTGAGTGCCGCGCTGGAGCGATAATCGCCCAGGGTGAAGGTGATCTGAACCCAGCGTCCTGCCCGGTCACCAGTCATGAATGAGTTTCGGTCGGTTGGCTGCGGCCTTTAATCAGTTTATCGAACCCGCATCCATCAGTTCCATAACGCCAAGGTGTCCATCGACAAGCCCGAGCTGAATGGGTGGCCACTGCGAGTGCTGGAATGCATCCAATCGCAATAATGCCAGTTCCGATGAAACAGGCCAGTCGAACCACAAGCGTTGCTGCGGCGATCAATGAGCTGGGCGCCCGCTGCCCAGGAGATTGCACGCAATGCCGCTGACGGCCTCGGCCCAGGCCACCAAGTGCTCGCCAAGGGCTGAACAGGGTAGTGCGGTTGTGGCTGGAAAACCGTGCAGGCAATGCGAGACCTGTCGAGCCAAGATAGACCGCCACGCCAGCGTTGGCATTCAGGCCCTGAACGCAATGAAAGCCGATACGGCAAGATTCTTGACTCCATATCAGAGTAATTTCCAGAGAAACCAATCTACTTGCTTTG
>Ga0163217_1085040_pt1 | contig 10171 bp, 13 predicted proteins | sample SynspAceP_FD_185933 | JGI IMG/M metagenome (GOLD analysis project Ga0163217, IMG submission 185933) | Saline lake microbial communities from Ace Lake in Antarctica - Synechococcus sp. Ace-P (PacBio error correction) | ecosystem: Environmental > Aquatic > Non-marine Saline and Alkaline > Saline ...
CTAACCACCTGCGCGAATGCGCACGCCCTGATCCGGGCAGTCGCTCATTCTGCGTAGGCGCTTCCGGGCAAAAATCTTTCGCGATCATGAAAGCAGTGGTTTTGGCTTTCAGGATCACTTCGCGCTGGCCCATGTCCGATTTTGCGGATGCACCGGCAGCAACCGAGGGTTTCGGTTTTTGTCAGCTGGCGTAGCTTGGTCAAAGTTAACCTTTAAACGGACCAATCACGCAAACATCAGCGACCGGGCGAACGTATGTTCAAATCTTCGCGATGGCGAACTCCACAATGCCCACGTTACGGTACCGCCAGCTTTGTTTTACGCCGATCTATGTCGAAGAAGGTGCGCAAAGACTCAGGGCCGGTGTAACCGCGGCGGCGCAACCCTGAAATGGTGGGCATCGCGCGGGTCGTCCCAACCGTCCCAACGATGGGTCGGCCACTACACGTTTGGAGTTTTGCGTTTTGCTGGTATCAGTGTATTCAGGTTCAACCGCCGCAATTCAATCTGGCGCGGGCTGACAGGTACGCTGATTGTTGTCCAGCATCCCAGTCAATACCAGTGGACGATGGTCTTCAAATATTCCAGCGTACTACACGGAATCGGGCTAATGCCGTTCCAGCGCCGTCTTGAAATGACATGGGTTGTAGTCGTACAGTCGGGTTAGAATGCACCATTTTATGTGCCGTTCATGGTGAGTGCTCAGCGTAACGAGGTACGCATACAGAGAATCGGGTCACGCAATGTTGATGTTGGGGCGACGCACCATATCAATCTTCGCCCGCAGCACCATTTCGCCGTTTTGGAAATCCCGTCGCGCATCTGGCGGAACAGTTTCAGGTTTTCTTCCAACCCGCGCGCAGTCCGCGATATGGGCTTGTTTGCGAGCCAGCTCTTTAAGGCGCCCGACGGAGTCCGACATTTCGTCGGCGCTGAGGGCCACACGTAACATCGGTCCGCTCAATATCAGCTCTCCGCAAAGTTGTAACAGGGCATCAAAGAGTCAGAGCAAAAGTGCAGCTTTGCCTTGCCCATTGACTAACCGAGCCACTTCCACATCCGCTTTTATCTGCGTTGATGTAATTCCCTGGCTTTCTTTTTCCGGGTTTGGTACGTCCGTCAAAGCGCATTGCATTCGCCGCCAAAAGGTAATGGCAATGCCAAAATTCAGCAAATGGCTCTTGGCGTGCCCAACGTGCAGTAACCGTTGGGGCTTCCACGGCGGGAAACGGGTGCACTACCGGCCTGGTGTGCGCGCCTTTGAACGAACAGCGTCTTCAATTCAGGCATTTGGAAATAAAGTTATGGGCTTTCGCATTGGGCTCCGGCGCTCAATACAATCCTCTGAAAAAGAGGTGGACTCTGAGCGACGCTTTAATATCGCATAAAAAACAGCAACTCATGCGCGACACCAAAGTCCCTTGCGTAGCAATGGCAGACAACGCGCCGCAGTGACGGCGCAAACTTACCCCAAAAAACAGGAAAACCCCGATATACTTGACAACACAACAGGCCTATCAACTGGAGCTGGATTAATAGACAAAGCACCGAACCGCTAAAAACTTCGAAAAGTAATGTTGCCGCGAGGGCTTTTTGACGGCCTGATATTTCACCGGGAATAATTCACAACTTCATGGTTCAGGGCGGCGGCTTCGACCGGACATTGAGCCCGGCCAAAACCCACGCGCCTATCCAGAACGAAGCCGGATAACGCCTAAACCACATGGGCCGGCACCGTGCAATGGCCCGCAACCATGGACACCGCGACTCCGCAACCGCGCAGATTTTTCATCAAACGTTTGAAAACAAACGGTTTTTTCTGGGACCATCTCCGACCAAAATGCGGGAAGGCTGGGGGCTATTGCGTTTTTTTTGCTAAGGTGGCCGAAGGCATGGACGTAGTCGAACAAAATTCGCGCAAGTGCGAACCCGATGAAAGCCCGGCACCAGGGAATGTTCCTGCTTGACGACGTGATCATCGAACACAAGCCGAGTGCTTGAGGACGGAGACGCAGCGTGACCACGCTGTTTTTCATTTCGAATCTGCATTGGAAGAGTCACGTGCCCGACATTAGCCCGGGCGTTTTCTTGCCCTTCCTACAACGATGCCAGCGGTGAGTGCTTCACACGCTGTACAATTCTGGGGCGATTTCTTTGAGCTGGATTGGCGACGACTGAGCACAGCCCTTGCAAGGAAGGATTGCTGCCGCATTGGACAAGCCGGTCGCGACGGAGCGGACACCGCTGTGTATGTGAATGCACGGCAAACGAGACTTTTTGCTGGGCCAGGATTTTGCCAAGCCGCTTGGGGCAACCCTGCTGAAACGAGCCCGATCCGTGAATTGATCTTACGGCACCAACGCTGCTGATGCCGGGCGACAGCCTGTGGCACCGCGATGTGGAATATCAAGAAATTCCGCGCCAACATGGCGTAACCCGAAAACGCGCAGCAAAAATGCTGCTGGCTCGCCCGCTGAACAGACGCCAGCTGATGGCTCGCCAACTGCGCGAAACTGATATGGCCAAGAACAGGGCAAAACCAAGGCCTTATGGATGGTGACACCAGAAGAAGCGGTGCGGGTGAGTGGGAACAGCTCATGTGCCGCAGTGATTCACGGCCACACCCATCGCCCGGCCCGGCAATCCGTTGGCAGTGAATGATCCAGCCTGCTAGCGCGATTGTGCTAGGAGGATTGGAAGCCACGTTGGTGGCTGGAAGCCGCAAGCGGACCAGCCGCTGCAAGCTGAACAAACAGGCGCTTTAACTAGCGACCGGGCGGACTATCGACCATATGGTGCCGTAACCTCGGTAACCACTTTGCATCGACCGTACACACGGTTTTTTAGCTTGACCCGGCCGTCTCAAATCAATTTTCTGTACTTCCGCACCTCCGCCACAACGGCGCTCACCAAATAAACAGACCCGGCGCCTTAAAGCGCAGCTGCTGTCAATGTGATGCACCCGGCCCAGGGTAACTCGTGCAAAGCACCGCGAGATCAGCGCTGCGCTGAACACATAACCGTGAACAACGCGGGCTTTTGGAACGGAGTGGTTTGGCGTATCGTCGTTCAGGTGAACGGGTTGGTTAATCGCCGCTTAACTCGCAAACTGCACAACTGTCCTGCGTCGGATGATCTAATTTTGGTTACGCTGGCCTGTCAATGCCTACTTCCAAATCTTCCAGATAATAACCGTGTAAACTCGTCCATCGTGATCTCTTTTGGTCAGAAAAATCGGGGAACCGCCAACGGCCGCAACACACACGTAAAGCGTTCCAACAACAGAAGGGTATGCAACTAAAGCCCAACAGCACTTTATATTGACCGCTGCTACACTGAAATGTAACCTGATTTCATCGTTGAACAGACTACTAAAAAATACCACCGGCAGACACACAACATTTTTGGCTGCTGAAATTAACGGAATATGAATAAAACCCAGGGGAGAATCATATGCCAATCGGGGTCGCATTGTGACGGGTTGCAATCGGAGCCTGGGCACTGCAATGTGCCAACAAGCGAGCGATCAGCGATCGTACCGTTACGCCATGCACCGCCCAGGCGACGAGCCGCGCAAAAAGCCTGAACAGTGGCAAAAAATCACATGGGCCTGAAGCAGGTTACACGTTAAATTATGCGGTAGACGTGCCACTTATGACAGCTGCAAGTCCCCTTTATGGAAAGCGTGGAAAAGAGAGTTTCGGACCTGTCGATGTGCTGGTCAATAATGGCGGCATCACCAACGATGCAAACGTTGAAAAGAATGGGAGCAGAGATCAGTGGCCCCAGGTGATCAATGTTAACTGAAACTCATGTTTTAACATGTGCCGCCACGCGTTCGAGGCATGTGCAACCGTGGGTTATTGGCCGCATTGTAAAACATATCTCTATTACGGTGGCAAGGCAGTTCGGCAGAGCAACTACGCTGCTGCAGGCCGGCGTTTACGGCTTCAAACCAAATCGATCGCACTGGAAAGCGCCCGTAAGGGCGTGACCGTAAATCCGATTTCGCCGGGCCTACAATCGAATTCCAATGGTGGCGCAGCAGTGCTGACAAAGTACTGGAAAGTATTGTTGCGGACATTCCGGTGGGGCCGCCTTGGGACAGCCAGACGACAGTCGCCCGCGCGGGGCCTTTTTGACCGCCGACGCGCTGGCTTTGTGACTGGCGCAGAACCTCGTGGTCAACGGGCGCCAGTTCATGGGCTTAACGCAAACCCTGAAAAGCCTAAAAGTGAAAAAAAAGCAGAGTGAATGAACTCCGCTTTTTTAATGACTGATTATAAAAGTGCATCCAGCTGGCTGGCGATCATGAATCCGGCAATGCCCTTACGTCCGGCTCGCGATAGGTTGGTTCAGTCGCTTGCGCCAAGCGCGGGCAACACTGCTCGCGTTTCGGCGCCTGAGTCGCCAGCTCAAAGCGCGGCGGGTTAACACTTTATTCGGCCGCTTTCGCGGAACTGTTGCAACACCGGATCGGCAGATGCTCCGGCATGGTTTGAAGAACCCTGCAGCAAGCCCCAGCCCTCCCTTGACATAACGCTTCAGACACTGCTAGACCCTTGCCCCTTAAATGTTCAGCATATCCACCCAAACGCATAAACTCCGCCCGGTTGTTTGCTCAGCTGCGTCAGGTGATTGCCTTACCGCAAGCTGCCGGGCCGATGGTGCCCGCCACCCGATTCTTCAATGATGCTTGCGGCGCGACGAAATAATGAACTCGGCTGGAAACCCTGAGTGCCAGCCAAAAACTCTCTCAGTTTGTGGCGACCTGGGGTGAAGATTCCTCACGCATCAAAGGCAGCCTGGTCTTCCCAAGGTGCATCAAACGGCTTTAGTCCCGCAAAGCCGTCCCGGAATAGGCGCGCTGGCGCGGGCATGTAATCGATCAGGTGGTGGAAAGCATCTCGACAAATCCAGCTTCAACTCTTTTGGGTACCAGATAAAATGGGCCATCCAAGTGACGGAAACGCCTCGCCGTCGTTCCAGTGCACCAGGCAGCGAAACTGTCCTGCACAATTCGTTGTGGGAAATCTGCTGACCAATCCAATCCAAGCTGCGCGGGCTTCAACACCCAGAGAAAATGTCGCTAAACGCCCGCCGCCGTCCTGTCTGCGGCTGATTCGCACTCCAGGGTCTCGGGGCGCTGGATTTTCGCGTTCTGCCCGACCAGCCCGATATCAGGTTTTTTCCGCAGCCATACAGCGAAAGTGCCGCCAGAGTTCCCACCAGCTCAAGCTAAAGGGTGCCAGGCACTCGACTGCGATACCGTACCACTGCCTGCGAGAACTATTTTTGGCCCACGTTCAGGCGGCCCCCGCTAAGGGTTTTTTTGTTTTGTCTTCTGTGGGCAGTTCGAAATCGCCTGGGTGGTGGCGCTCCGCGGAGCTGTTTGTGAGGCTCGCCGGTCACTTTATTCACCATACGGCCACGCTGTAACCGCCTGGGCGCTTTGCCACTTCGCGGACCAGCGGCAGCACGTGGGTATAGCTTTTTGGACGCGTCAGAAATTCTGCTGCTTCGTAAAACCAGATTGTTTTACCAGTGCTCCATACAGGGCCAAATCGCAATGTCCTGCGGATGGTGTAGGTGTCACCCGCAAATGTAGCGATGTGCGCCAGCTGCTTTTATACCAGCACATCAGTTGGCCGCTTTCCTTCCATCGCGTAGCCGTCAGATTGGGTAACTCGTATTTTCGGGTGTCGTAGGCGTAGTAAGTGGGCCGAAACTCGCCTCAACATCGGCGTGCTGGCCATGCTGCCAAAATAGCCATTCGGGTTTCGTGCGGCCAGGCGGCGTCTTCAGCAAACACGTGCCGCCAAATTTTTCGGCCCAAGTACACAGCAGTGGAGCCGACCTCAAACAGCCGCTGCGGCGGTTGCGCTGAGTGGTCACAGCGCCGGATTTTTGGAGTTGGATTTTATCTCGACAAAACCTGCCAAACTGATCGCCCTCGCCAATGCTTGATCAGCCAGAGCGTCGTATTCGGCATCCACAAAACCCAGTTCCCCAGCAGTTTCCTCCAGCATCAGGTTATTTTACGCCGCTTTGGGCGTCGCCAGTGAATACAGCTGAAACGGAATGCCTTGCCTATCGGCAAAGCCGTCTTATCGTGGGTAGCACCGGGCAACCGCCTGTTTAATGTGGCGAAAGCACCGCCCGTTGGCTTTATCCCAAGTCCATACCTTGGCGGTGGTGTAAATGTTGTCTGAACCTTATTTCCCTCCCGAATTGCGAGGTGAATGTGTGGGGAGCTGAACCGACGCAATCGGCGGGCAGAAACTTTAAAAGAACGCTTACTGCTCCACAAACGCCGCCTTCGGGCCTCGCCAACGAATGCCCCATAATCTCCCCCACGAGCTTCTTTGAAGCCCATGCCGTTGAGTATTGGCGCAGGTGGTCCTTTGAAGCATACTGGGGCTGCCGCAAATCACATGAAGCCGATCATTCTCTGACATCAAGCTTCCTGACAGCCCAAATCCCTGGTGCATTTTGCCGCTTTCCATAGCGTGTGTCAGCCCGCCCGGTGTGGGCGAAAAGGTTCGCGGGTTACCGTCGGGTAATAACAGCAGTTTGGCCTTCCACCATTTCCCAAAGAACTCGTTCTGGTGGCAAGGGTTTCGCTTTCATGCTGGTATGCCAATTCGGTAACGTAGCGAACAACCAGTGATATAATCACTTTATCAAGGCTTGATACACGTCCGGATCTTTTATGATGCTCATAAAGGGCGCAAGACCGGTGCCGGTGGGCAATCAGCCACAGAATTTTTTTCCTGGCAGCAGGTTGTCTAGAATTAAGCGTACCGGTAGGCCTTCCCGACGTAATCGATTTCATCACTACTTTTATTTTCTGTAGTCTGGAGCTTAGCGAGGCCGTTCTATGCACTTTGATGAAGAGAACTCGAGCTCTTCTTCATAATTTTGCGCTGGCGATACTGTAAGCGCGCATCAAGACGTTTTCCCTTCCGTTTCTCCAGGACCAATCATCAACAAGTGGCCGTTCTCTTGAAACGAAAAGCTGGGGAAATTCCGCAGACTGGTTTTAGAAGCTGCAACACGAGTATCGTTCGAATGATGCACCTGGTGACGGTTTCTTTTAATCCAATTGCTCATTTCACCCTCTTGGTGTCAATTCGCGTTAGATAGGAATATAGCGTGTTTGTTAGCCACGAGCGGCCTACCTCAGCGGACCGCTGTTGAAAAAGAAACTCGGAATCCTGGCTGTTCAATCAAACCTCTTGTTCGAGTGGACAATAAATAAGGCCGCAGATCTGTCATCAACCGGCGCTGCCATTGGCCCTGTTTCGGTTGCAACCCAGGATAGTCGGATACAGGTGGGGGGCTTCAGATTGTCAGGAAGGTCCGTTATTAAAATTTGATGAGGCTTCGATATAAGATATCGGTGCAAGGGTCGCAAAGCGCTCACCCAGAAGTGGCTTCAATGATGGGCGCCTATCACCAGCAAATCGACAGCCACGCCCAGGGTCATTGCTGCGCACTTGCGGCTCAGCAGACCTGCGGCATAAACGCGCAAGGGGTTAAATGACGATAGCTATTCCGGCGCCGCGTCATCGAGCCAGAACCTGCTCAAAGGTGCCTTAACTCTTCAGTGCAATCGCGACATTTTGATGCACAGATCTCGCGTTATCACATACGGTAATCAGGCTGAGCGCTGTGGAAGCTGCTTTTGTCCTCGCAGTGGGCGTGGTCCAATTCAGGCAGCCAAGTCCCTGGATTCGCGCAAAGCAATTCTCAATCACAAGCCTAAGGAGGCGTCCGACACAACAAAAAGTCATATAATACTATTCATGAGCACCCTTGGTCGATACTTCGTCTAGTGACTGTCGATATTTATACTCGATAGCTGACTATCGATATGCTGTTGAATGTGCCGTAATAATAGTGCTTCTGCAGGGCGTCGTTCATGGCAATCCGAATATTGGATTAAAATGATGCGTCGTATAGCCAGCTAACAATCTCTCCGACTCTGTCCAATTTAAACTTTATAAGGCTTTCCTATAACACTGCATACGCCAGTTTAAAAAAGCCTTTTTATACATAACATTGGACACGATAAAGTCCTTCCGCCAGGTCGCCTTGCGCACCAAGCGGTAACATCTTCACCGATGAGGGTCAAACCGTGTTAGAAAGCCTTACCGTGAAACACGTTGCCGAGCGTAAGCAGCTCGTGGGTATTCATCCCAGCCTCTGACGCCGAACAATACGCCGCACTGGTGGAACTGCTGAAAAAGCGTCGCACCTGAAAACGAAGCGAAAACGTACTGATCTGACCTGTTTTGCAAACCGTGGTTCCGCCCCGGGGTGGAATGAAGCCAGAAGGCGGCCTAATGGTAAAAGCCGCGTTTTCTGCTGACCGCCTTGTGAAAGGCGAACCATTCCCCCAGCGATTAACAACGGCAAAGGCAATTCAGTTTGCTTGGAAATGATGCAGGGCGGCTAATAACATTAAACCACCTGGTAGCCTGTTAGAAGATCCGAAAACTGGCCGACCTGCCGGCTATCTCAGCTCAAACACACTCTGTTGAAATGTTTCGAACGCTTTTCAACGACGTGAAATAAAAATGACTCTGGCAAAGCCGTCGCAAAGACGTGAATTGAATCGTGGGCTAAAGACGCTGAATGGTTCACCAAAGCCGTAATCAAGTTGCCCGGACAGCATCAAAATGGTGGTGTTTAAAGTCATACCGGCGGAGACCTAACACCGGACGACCTGTTCACCAGCACCCGAGATGCCTGGTCACGTCTGACATTCCGTTTGCATTCCCGCGCTGGCTTATCAAAATGAACCCGCGATGGCCTGAACCCCGAAGGAACACGGTGTTACCGGCCCATGAGCCAGAATTGCCGAATCAGCGCCAAAGGCCTGCCCGTTGCTTTCAGAGGCGACGTTGTAGGGTAACCCGGCTCTTCCCGTAAAATCCGCCACCGAAACTCGTGCTGTGTTCTTTTCGTGACGACATCCCTGGCGTGCGAACAAGCGCGCGGCGGTGTGTGTATCGCGCACAAGTTGCCCCTAATCTTCTTCACCACCATGGAAGACGCGGGCGCGCTGGTAATTCGAAGCGCCGCGTTTGACGACATTGAACATGGCGACGTAATTGATATCCGCCCCGTACGAAAGGCAAAATTCTGAACGAAAACGGCGACTGTAATGCTGAATTACGGTTTTCAAGTCTGACCGTGATTTCTGGACGAAGTTCAGGCTGGCGGCCGTATTCCACTGATCATCGGCACCGCGGCCTGACGCACCAAGGCCCGTGAAACACTGGGCCTGGGCGCTACCGACATTTTCCGCCTGCCAGACGAACCCTGAAAGTTGGCACCAAGGGTTTCACCCTGGCGCAAAAAATGGTCGGCAAAGCCTGCGCACTGGAAGAAAGGGCCAAGGCGTCGCCCCGGCACCCTATGCGAGCCGAAAATGACACCCCCCAGAGTGGTGTTCCACAAGACAACACCTGCCCGATGACGACGATGACGGAATTGATAAGATCTGGCGTGCCTGGCTTCCGGCCGACCTGGTCATGCAGTCATTCTGCCACACAGCGCTTACCCAGCCGCCTAGACGTTGAAATGGCAGCACACCATGCCAGACTTCATGCCGTAACCCGCGGCGGTGTTTCTCTGCGCCGGGGACGGCATCATCCACTCGTGGCTGAACCGCATGCTGCTGCCCGCACTGTAAAGGCCACCGTCGGTGATTCCCACACCCGTTGTCTCCTATGGCCATTTCGCTTCCGGCGGTTCTGGCTTGGTGCGTTGCCGCTGCCAACCGGCGTTAATGCCGCTGGACCATGCCGGAATCAATACTGGTTGCGTTTCAAAGGCGAACTGCAATGCCGGCTTACCCTGGCGTGAACTGGTGCACGCCATTCCCGCTTTATGGCATCAAGCAGAAGGCATGCTGACGCGTCAGAGAAGAAGGCAAGATCAACGAATTCTCTGGCGCGTGCCTGGAAAGATCGAGGGTTTTTAGAGCACCTGACCGCAAGAGCAGGCGTTCGAGCTGTCCTGATCGCGTCTGCCAGCGCTCCGTGCTGGCTTGCACCAATCACTTGTCAGAAGAGTCGGTGGCCGAAGTATCTGCGTCCCTAACATCAACCACTGGCTGCGCTGGATGATTTGCGAAGGTTATGGCGAGATCATATCATGA
>Ga0163217_1096996_pt1 | contig 10171 bp, 11 predicted proteins | sample SynspAceP_FD_185933 | JGI IMG/M metagenome (GOLD analysis project Ga0163217, IMG submission 185933) | Saline lake microbial communities from Ace Lake in Antarctica - Synechococcus sp. Ace-P (PacBio error correction) | ecosystem: Environmental > Aquatic > Non-marine Saline and Alkaline > Saline ...
ACCAAGAGAGGATTTTGGCCAGTGCAAAACAACTAAATCAACAGCCGCTAGCGACGTTACAGCGAGACTGAAACTGATGACATGTGGGCTCATGGCCCGCTTGGAAATAATCTTTTCGCCAGAGTAAGAAAACTCCGATGTCGTTGGAGTTCTGTTTGTTTTTTGCAGGATATCGGACGAATTCCCGTTGCATGCGCCCGGCGAGCCACCTTTCTTTTTTGACTGCGGGGTGGTTGCCAAGCGGTTGTTTTTCTGGGGAAGGCTTTGTCCGACCCGTTGGCTCGGACTCAACTGGATTTGAACGGTTTGCGGAGAGACTTGATCGATTTTCAAACCGAGGTGACCATCCGGCCTTTGAAGGCCGACGCAAGTGATGAGACGCTGCCGTTGGGAACGTGCGGTTGGAACAAAAAAGAAAAACCAAGACCACGGTTGTCCAGAATCAATGGTCAATGAGGTCCGCGGTAAGGCTTCGAATCCGCTTGATCGCGAGCAGCAAACGCGGACCACTGCAAATCATCGATGCGGTGCCGATCGTGATACGACGCTCAACAACAGGTTTGAAATACTTGAACGCGAGGAATAACGCGAGGGTCTTGTCCGCGTTCGAGCATCCGCCGACGGTTTGGGCAGTTGCCATGTCGTGTCCCCTGCGCCATCGTGCTGGCGAACCGGCCGCTTAACACAGCAACGCGTGCTTGCGATGTCGTCAAAGAAATTGTGGTCGGTCGAGTCCCTCGTTTTTCGACGCGTCGTTCAGAAAGAGATGACTAGTGATTTTGCTTGAACGCCTCGGAGGACAATTTTCGCGGACGCCTCGTGCGTTTTCGCGTGCCGACGCACGCAAGTCAACATGGTTTGGGGTAAATACAGCTAATCAGAAACGCGAGGAATGAGAACAAATATATATAGACGACTTAGCGCGCCGCCCACCCGAATAAAATAAATTATAAAAATAAGATCAAGATACCACACAAGAAATAAAAAGCAAAAGAGAGTACAAAGGGTCGACGAGGTTTTCGTTGTCGAGAATCAGTGCAAACGTGACTTCGAGGAACCGGGCCGTGTTTTCGGCTCGCATCGATCTGGCGACTCATCAGTAAAACGATATAAGAGAAGCAACTTCGAGATACATGTTTGAAAGTTTGAAAGTTAGAAGTTTGAAGACTGAATGACGAAATGTGGCTTCGTACGTTTGCTTTTCTAGCTGACATCCAACGCCGTGTCAGGCTAGAAGCCCTAGTACAATTGTAGGCAGAATGGAGAGAGATTTCTGACTATACAAGGTCCAATCCGGTGTAACGTTAATTTTGTGAACATGGTTTTTTAAAGGAGAGATGGCAATCGGCGCGAAGCGGCTTGAATCCGGCCTACGTCCGCTCCCGTGTCAGGAGAAAGCCTAACGTACGTCAGCCTTAATAAAGGCTGACATCCAACGCCGTGTCAGGCTAGACAGCTACGTACGTCAGCCTTTCAGGCTGACATCAACGCCGTGGGTCAGGCTAGAAAACTAACGTACGGCAAGACATATATAAAAGGCTGAACATCCAACGCCGTGTCAGGCTAGAAAGCCTAACGTACGTCAGCCTTTCGGCTGACATCCAAACGTCCGGTCAGGCAGAAAGCTAAGTAGCTCAGCCTTTCCAGGCTGAAACATCAACGCCGTGTCAGGCTAGAAGCTAACGATACGGCGCTGAAATACGGGCGTGGCGAATGCTGGCCCTGGACTCGCACGACCCAAGTGTGCTTTGCTGCCGCCGCCTTGGAGGAGTTGACTACCGAGCGACCCTTTTCGCAGCGCAACGCGTGTATCCCCCGGGCAACACCAAACGTCGTTGGGATCTCTCGCACAAATGGTACAGACGCAGTCCATGCCCGGCCCTCGAGCGTGTCGCCCGACCTCGTGGGGACTCGCGAAAGTTGGAGCGTCGGTTGCGCGACGTAGTTACGCGGGTTCTCGGGATGATCTTTCGAGCAAACCTCGGCCGCTCCTTTTCGTTGCATGCGAGCCGATCAAAATCCCGTAACACGGATTGCCGCCGGCCTTGACGAACAGAGTTCGTCTAAGTGGGCCAGCACGTAACTCAGCGATCTTCGGCCCGCTCGCACCGATACGTCCGGACGTTGTTGAGGATCGGTTCTCGTTCAATAGAACGCGAATCATTTCGGTACGAAAAGATAAACCACCTTGTATCGGCACAGCCGGTCCCGTGCATTGGCAGTGCAACGTTGGCCGCCGGTAGGCGGCCGCATCAATCCGGCACGTCCGAGCCGGATTCTTGTGAACACTCGGGTCGAGGAACGTGTCGTCGACTCGCCGGTAGATCACATCAACGGCCTGCAAACGTCGTCGTTCGCATGAAACACGGTCATGCGGTGACCAAAAGTCACGTCCTCGACAGTTCGACGCCATCTGATGAGCGAGGAAAGAATGCTCGTATATGCCGCTGTTGTAACGGCGCCGTCAACACCACGACCGCCGGATTGAGCAATCGCGTTGGGACCATGCCGACGCAGCATTTGGTATAAGTGAGGGGTAATCGTTGACCGGTCGGACGAGGAATCCGCGAACGACGCGGGGAAGTTTCTTCTTCATCGCGCGGTTTTGCAATACATACGAACGCCGCGGGCACCGCAGTTGTCTCGAGACGACACGCCGCCCTGTTCGTCAAACAGCCAATCCGGCCGTGATGTGACACACACGCCCGACCGGCGTTTCAATCCATGCCTCACTGGGGCAAGTATTGCGGGCACGAGTCGACGATCGAGCCGGGATAATGCCCTCTAATCGAGTCCGACGCTCAACTATAAACGTCATTCGGAAAACGTTGAGCGCTCGATCGTTGCTTCAATCCGGACTCATGTCCGCCACAGCCGCCGCCGAGAGGATCGCGGCCACGATGTCAAAGGGCATGATTTTTTCAGTGCCCTCGTTGTCGCTGTAGAGTGAACGTGATGCCCATTTGGTACAACGACCGTTCGATCGCCCGTTCGCGGACGAGTTTCCCCGACGGGTAATCGGTTGGTCAATCGACCGGCGACGGAGTCGGGACGGGGACGCGTCGGCAGTGAAGACTCGTCGGTAAAAACCCTCGTCTGATAACCCCTCAGGCTCGGGAGCCGGTCCGATGAATTAGCGTCGAGATGATTGAGATTGCGACTGGGATGCAATCGACGGATCCATCTTTTCACGGCGGTCAGTCCCCGCCTCTGACGACGTGGAAGTAAAACGGGGGGTGAATTTCGCCGTCATTGTAACGCAAACCGGCGAAACGATACGACTCAAAGCAATGTAACACAATGTGGCCCGGATCGCAAAGACCGCTGGACAGGCATCATTCCGTCATCAAACCCTCCGCCGCTGCAATAAGCCTGGGCCTGTTCCTGGCGTTTTGGCTTCCGCGATCATCCGTACGATGCGGTTCGGATGTTGCTGCGCGGACCAACAACCAGATCCGCGATAATGCAAACACCCGGCCGGTGGCCGCCTCGGCGGTCGTGGAAAATGCGATTGAACGCTCAAAAATCACGAAACGTTCCGCCGAATCTCCGCTTATGTCTTTCACATCGCAGTTTCGGCAGTTAGTCGCCAACGTCGCTGAGCGGTTTGCCCGTCGTGCCATCCAAAATCGAGCACTGAGCATCCCGACAAAAACTGTCGCGACATACCGACGGCAAGGATCGATCGGGCCCCGTTGCCGTTCGCACTACCAATAAGCGCAACGCTGGCAAATCATCATTGTCGGCCACGTTGGCTTTCCCCAGACCAGAACTGCGGAGCGTCTTCACCCCGTGCTGCCGCCACGATGGTGCTCATTCGAACTCGTTCGCCCGTGATTACGATCGCCTCGGTGGCGGCCGACCTCAATCCGCCCGGTCCACCACAGCGCGAGCGTTTGCCTCTTCCCGATATATGCGTCGTTCTCGTCGATCAGTGCAAACGGGTTCCGCATCGGAAATCCTGACAAAACAGAGTCCACAATCGCTTGCCCCGCGACGCGATCCCATCAAGTTATCGCCGTCGGCTCGGGCATCGTGTGCAAACTGCCCGGTCGGCCTCGACGCCCCACCGCATCGACTCGGCAAACCCGAGCGATACGAGCAGACGCGTGCAGACAACCCGCCGGCCCCCCCCGGGGTGTGCTGTCCAGTTAAAAATCGCGAGTAACGCCTTGGATCGGACTAGCTCGACATCGATCGTATCGACACTTTTTCGAGATGCTTCTTGTGCGGGTCCGATTCGACATGGAAACCGATCCAATCCGCATCGAACGGCGCACAAGGCCGACCACCGCGAATAACCGTCACGGATTTTTGGCCCCGCGTGTTGGCATCGAGCACGGTCCATCGTCGCCGAAACATTTGATCCCGTTTAGGGGGCGGGTTGTGGCGGCGAAATCTGCACACCGCCGGCCGCGAATTTCGCTCACCGGGACCAACACGCAATCCGTCCGGTGTCGACGCCACGTCGGCATCGTCACGTCACGACCAGGCCATTGATCGCCGAGCGATGCCGTTCAAATCGCCCACTCGTCCGGCCGTCACGCCCGATCAGAGATCGCCCCGGACCGAATCGAAGCGGCACTAACGCGATGACAACGGCAGGCGAGTTTCCGGTGTCAACCGTCTCGCCTACACTGCCACGTAACCGCTGACACTAATGATCATTATACTCATGACGAAGTTTTGGAAACGAATGAAAGAGGAAAGAAACGGCCAAGCGGATACAGAGGATAGCGCCGCGTCAGTCTCGCACGAGTCCAATCAGCCATCAAGCGGTTACCGCTCCTTCGTCAGGAATTGTCAAGCAGACGCTTCGCCTGAAAGATTCGGCAAAAACAAAGGTCGGTCGACGTCTCCGGGAGCGACGCAAAACCGGTGAACTCCACGCCAGTCAAGTAGCGGGAGCATCGCACCCCGAAAAAGTGCTCTGTCCTCTAATTCTTTTTCCCTTCTATTCTTTCTTATTCTCCTGTCCCTCTTTTCTCCTCTGGAATCTTGCATGACATGCTCCTCCAACGTGGGGTAGCTGGACTTCCAAGGTTCCCGAACGAAAACTAGGCAACACTCATGAAACGACATTCACACGCTCGGCTGCCCGTGCAAACCAGATCTCTGCAATGATCGTTGTGAAGTCCGTCAACTCTTGCAGCCGATGGATTGGCGTTGACGAAGAAACTTTTTTTCGTCGACACCCGATCAAAGCTCAGCTGCCGATCCTCCTCGACGTCCTCTGCCACGATTCGTTTGAATTCCGACTACGCGGGCGATCCGCGGATCACGGCACTGAGTACGGGGAGTTTTAGGCGGACGAATCGAGATTATCAACAGCGACGACAACGTATTGAGTTACAGCGGCACAGGGTCGAGCGGTTCCGAGTGTTCCATTACACCGTGAAGATCGTTTGTCAGCCACGTAGCGTCAACATCGTTTTCCGCCGTTGCCGAACGTGGACGTCTTCGTTGATCAGTTCCAAGACGAATACCAGTCGACTTGATCTTCCAATACGAGCTTTCTATGATACTGGCGGGCAAAACGAATCACGCCGTCGTCATGAAACCGCACGTGGATCCGACGAATTGAGATTTTCGGCGATGGCAGTCGTAGTCTATCGCACGGTAAATTTGGCGGGTAGGATTCATTCACGTTCATCGTTGACGATTTTTTCACGGCAGCGGTAACGATCAACGTCAGCAACGCCATTTGGCCAGCGGACGTTTTTGAAGCGTCTTTCAAAATAGCGGATCGACCGAATTGCCCGTCTTGGCAAATGATTTTCAATTACGAGTCTCACTCCTATGAAGGCCGTTGTTTCGAAACGCAATGGGCGACGATCGCGATCTGCCAAATCACGCCATGTGCTCGATCACGCTGGCGATGAAAGTGACGATTTTGGCGGATGGTCGTTCCGCTCTTGTTTTCACGCCCGCCGACGACGCAGTTCGGCGCCGCTATTTCGCTACGTCGTGGATGGTCGGTGGGAACAATCGGTGCGAGTTTCTTGTTCAACGGCCTGTCGTGAAAGAATTATTCGTCGTCCCGCGGATGTCGATGGCGGCACGCATACCTTCGATGTTTGCTGATGATTGATTACTGGTCTGCGTTGACACCGTGAACGAATCCGTCTTGTCCAGCGAGTGGACTGGGGTTACTCAAGGAATCAAAGAGAACGCGCCAAGAGCTCGAAAATACGCTACACACATACGAGATGATATATTATAAAAACAAAACGAGAGATCTTATGATAGGTAAAACCCGAGACGATCCTAGAGTAGCCATGACCCGAATGAAAACTAATCAACAGCCAGACAGAAGTCGAAGACGTAAAACAACGTCCACAAGAACAACAAAAAACAGCCGTGCGTGATAGAAATAACGCTTATCACCGTTAACAAAGAAAAACAAATGAATCAACTCACTCATGGACGTTTTTGGCAAAACGACTTTGCGTCGAGACGAAAGGACAACCAAATCAATAACACGCGATCACCAATCAGCGAATCAGACGAAAACAAAAGTCCGTGCTGGGGCCCCCCCCCCCCCAACACGGTCGAAGTCATCGCAATGGAAAGAAGTTTCCTACAACAAGCACAGATAGAACTATGACAAGAATAGTAGGAATATCACTCCATTCATTCGCTCACGTCAATGACTACTCACCACCGCGCTTGTCAGCGTTCGGTCTCTCGTTTGCGAAGACAAAGAAATAAATACATAATATACAAAAAAATATGCGATGCGAACGTTCCAAGGGAATTCCGAGTCTAGAGAAACGATCATTTCGAAGAAAATATACATACCTAAACTGGGTGCGGGCCATCATACGAGCGTATCTTTTGCCATACGATGGAGGATCGCAGACGATCGCGTGGGCGGGCAAACGATTTCGGTATCAGCCGGGTCGTTTGGGAGAAATCGTTTGACCTATACGGTCGAGCTCGCTTCACCAAACGGTGACCACCAGCACGAATCCAAGCATTCGGCCTGAATTCTGTCACCTGCTGACCAAAATGGTGTGGCGTGCTCGTTGATGTGCTGGCCAATGATTCCCGTCTTACCGAACACGACTTTCGGCCCCTATCAAGGTCGAAAGAACAAAGGGCCATGAAGCATGAGAGAAAGATATACAAATCAAGGAGAAAACAAGAGATGAGCAGCAAAGTACACGAGATGAAAAAAGCCAGAAACAAGAGCAGAAATAGACATAAGATCAACAAACAAAGAAAAAATAAGGACAATACAGATAATGGCAGAGACAAAGAAAAGTCAAATAAAACAGTAGTCGACAGACATTATACATAAATACACAAAAACGGAATACAAGTATGAATGTGATATACGAAAAGCAGACCATACCAGAATAGAATAAAGAAGATAGAAAGTAAGATATCGCGAAGAGAGACACAAAAAGAAAAAAGATTGGAACGTGCTCGCCAACGACATTCATGGTGGCGATACAGCCGTGCGGGCTGATACAAGAGGTCACGTCGTCATCCGCAGGTGCTCAGGTCAGATTTCAGAGGACGGCCGATCGATGTATACCGGCCCGCCACCGGTTCCACAAGGCGAAGACTCGTTTGTCTACTCTCGACGGCGTCGCAAGCGACTGTCATCGTTTCGGTGTCCGATACGGCAACCGCCGTTGAGCGATGTTGACTCGACACTCGAGTTCCCGCGATTTCATTCTGAACACGGCGACAACAATATAGTATCCAGTTTGGGACTCAGGACTACACTCTATCCTTTCCAGACGGAGTACCGCTATTTTCGAGAGGGGCAGCAGTTTCCCCTGGAACCGCGTTTTCGCCAAGTTCTCTGAAACGAATGTCCAGTCGCTGGAGTTGATGAACATGAACATCGTGAAACAGACGGTGGTTTTTCAATTACAGGGCTGCGTGCAAGTTGAAACTCACGATCGTCACGCGTTGCCCACGACAGATGAAAAAAAACAGACGATAAATAAATATACACGAACAAAAGAGAAGATCAAACGAGGACAAAAAACCGATCGGCAAATGTCATCTGAGCGGGGATCGGGTGAACCGTGATTTCGAAAACACCGAGATTCGATTACCCGACTTGGGACTACCCAGGCGACAGTTTTGCCGATTCGACGACCGTTTCTCATCTTCTACCGGCACCCAAGACCATAACGAGCACGATAATGGTCACACCAAAAAAAAACAAAAAAAAGTGCTCGATGACGGACCGAACTCGCCGAGATGGTCTGCGGAAAACCAAGTTGACGGGCGATTTATAAGGATTCTACGGCGATTGAACAAAAAAAAAATCCGAACAATCAAGTATAGTAATAACTATGTCACACAATCAACACAATCAAACTACAAAACAACAAGATAGATGACTGAAATTAGATATCAATACGACAAAATGATAAAAACGAAGAGACGTTTGCTTGTTCGAGAGCGAAGCGGATAATCCGCCAACGGATCCATCAGACTTGGCCTCCTATCATGGAACACCCTGCGTTACGAGGCTTTGATGGTGATGGCGCACTTCGTGCGGGGCGGGCCCTGTAATAGATAAAGAACACAGAAAAGAAATATAACTATAGATAAAGCAACACACCAAAAAAAAAAAAAAAAAAAAAGAAAAAGAAGATGAGAAACGATAAAAATAGATAGAGAACCAAAATCAAAAAATAAAGACAAATAAAACAAAATCCACAGGAGAATGAACAAAAGGGTTTGTCAGGCGTCTCGGGCGTGATGGCGGACGCGAGCAAGAAGATTTTCGCAGTGCAAGAGTCTTGTATCGTCTTCAATGACTCCGTCGTACCGATCGAGAACGAACGCTGGACGGCATTTCTCAAGTTGATTGGAACTGGCCGAACCGGTGCATCGAAACTTTGCCGCAAACACGGCAAAGATAACACGGAAACGACATAGTTGAACTCAGATATAATACAGAACCAGGACGAGTTGACGGGCAGATCTGCCAGAATTAGAACACACTGAGAATCCTAACAACAAATAACGAACTCGATTTACCACGGACAATCACCTACGAAACCACAACAACAACACACAACAATCCGGCAATCCGAATCGGCTGGTCTTTTGGTCTCGAGGATGATGGCGGTGTGGTTGGAGTTTGTCGGAGCATGCAAAACTTGGCCGTCGGTCAAACATCAAGAAGTGTGCGTTACTTTGGAACGTGTTTTGTCACGACATCGACTCGGTTTGAGCCGCTGACAGGCCATTCGAACCTGAGTGATCTCCCGCCTCGTGCGCTGGGCATGTGCCCATTCGCAGGTCAGGGCAGTTACATGCAGTTCGGTTTCGCCCGATCGGTTGCTGACAATCGGCAGCGAACCGGCACCGGATTCGGCGGGTCGCGCGATGGTTGTCGTTTATTCGCTGTCAGTGATTTAACGTCGCCTCATTGATGATCAACCACCTGCCGAAGTTCTGCGACCAGCAAGCGAACAAGATAATCACGCGTTCGGCTGGTTCGCCAGATCATCGAATTGCTTTCCCGTGCCCGGATACGATAACTTCTCCGCACGGTACGACGCAGATGGTACGATGAATACAAGGACAGCGGTCTCGTTCTGTCGCGAGGATGAACTGTCGATCCTACACGTGGGTGTGGATGAAAACGGGGTGGAAAGGCATCCAAGCCGCGGGCGAGTCGGTTCACGATGCCGAGGTTCAGGCGCAGGCGTTGGCAATCAGGATCATATCTACAGCGGTCGGTTTGGACGGAGTTCGTGCCGTCAGGTCACGATGCGAACACTGTGGTGGATGAGGCGTTGTTTTGATTGGAGCGTTCCATCGACGATAAGCTGGCTTCCGATCGACTTGCCGGAGATTGGCACATCGCCCGTTGACTGACTTCGCCCAACGAGGTATCCACGTGGTGAAGCTGCTGGTTGGTAACGCAGGAACGTCATGAAGGTGAAGTGGGGTGGTACTCGATCCGGTGACGAACTTCGAATACGAGGCAACAGGGCCGCAGGATCTGGCATTGATTGACGAACTATTTCGTTTCTGGCAATCTCAATTCATGCTGACGATCCGTTTCGATGTCAATAGGATGGTTCCTGCACGACTTTGGAACGCGTTTGATTGTGATCAAGAATGAACAATACCGCGTCGGTGCATTGGCAGTGGACAGGTGTTGCGGCAGGGTGGAATCGAGATTCCA